>Ga0207887_1000035_pt1 | contig 41662 bp, 33 predicted proteins | sample LinPmetageLP38_FD_184051 | JGI IMG/M metagenome (GOLD analysis project Ga0207887, IMG submission 184051) | Marine viral communities from the Pacific Ocean - LP-38 (SPAdes) | ecosystem: Environmental > Aquatic > Marine > Oceanic | place: Pacific Ocean | collected 2010-06-15 | reverse complement strand
ATCATAAATTTAGAATTATTCACCTTTTAACCAGCTATTTTACTGATCTGTATTTACTTTTTGACTTGAGATATTTCCCAATCCCCTTTTAGCAAATAGGAAACCTGTAACCGATGGCACATGACCATATCGCAATACGCGGCGCACGTACTCATAATTTAAAAAACATCGATTTAGACATTCCACGAGATAAATTCGTGGTAATCACTGGCCTATCTGGCTCTGGTAAATCTTCATTGGCATTTGACACTCTGTATGCCGAAGGGCAACGTCGTTATGTCGAGAGTTTATCCGCATACGCTCGTCAGTTCCTCTCGCAAATGGAGAAACCTGATGTCGATAGTATCGAGGGTCTATCCCCTGCAATTGCTATCGAGCAGAAGTCCACCAACCATAACCCGCGCTCGACCGTCGGTACGATTACCGAAATTTATGACTATCTACGTCTGCTCTATGCACGCATCGGTACGCCATATTGCCCTGAGCACGGTGAGCCAATGGTCGCGCAGTCGGTCACTGAGATGGTCGATCAGGTCATGGCTTTGCCAGATGATACTAAGATTATGATCTTGGCACCGGTCATTCGTGAGCGTAAAGGTGAGCATACCGTCTTGCTTGAGCAGCTGATTGGACAAGGTTTTGTCCGTGTGCGCGTCGACGGTGATGTCTATGACACCGACGAGCTACCGACGTTGGATAAGAAGAAAAAACATACCATCGAAGTGGTGGTCGATCGCTTTAAAGTTCGTGATGACTTGGGCAACCGTGTCGCTGAGAGCTTAGAGACGGCGTTACGTCTAGGCCAAGGACTGGTCACGCTACACTTTATGGATGGTAATCCAAAAGAAGGCGGTGATGAAAACCAAGTGATGTCAGCCAAGCATTCATGCCCTGTCTGTGATCGCGCGGTGCCTGAGCTTGAGCCACGTATGTTTAGTTTTAACAATCCATATGGCGCATGCCCAAGCTGTGATGGTCTTGGTAAACGCCAATATTTCGCTGCTGAAAAACTGATTACTCATCATGAGAAGTCACTTAACCAAGGCGCAATCAATGGTTGGGACAAGCGTCATGCGTACTACTTTGGTTTGCTTAGCACTGTCTGTAAGCATTTCAAAATCGATATGGATGCGCCATGGCAGGATCTGTCAAAAGAGCAGCAAGATCTAATCATGCATGGCTCTGGTAAAGAAAAGCTGACCTTTAACTTTACCGATGAGCGCGGTCGCAAGACGAATAAGACGGTACCGTTTGAAGGCGTGCTTCCCTATCTAGAGCGTCGTTATGCCAAGACACAAAGTAACCTCGTCCGTGACGAGCTGGCCAAATATCTGGCTGATACTACTTGTAACGTTTGTGATGGTGCACGTCTGAATGAAATCTCACGTAATGTCCGTGTCGATGATCAGACCATTGCAGAAATCGTTAAGCTGTCTATTGGGGACGCTGCTGACTATTATAAAACGCTAAAGATTGGCGGTCACAAAGGTGAAGTCGCTGAAAAAATCTTTAAAGAGATTAATGAGCGTCTAAACTTTCTCGTCAGCGTCGGGCTTGATTATTTAACACTCGCCCGCTCTGCCGAGACGTTATCGGGCGGTGAAGCGCAGCGTATTCGTTTGGCTAGTCAAATCGGTGCTGGTCTGATGGGCGTCATGTATGTACTTGATGAGCCGTCAATCGGTCTGCATCAGCGTGACAACGATCGCTTGCTAAAAACCCTAACGCGCTTGCGTGATTTGGGTAATACGGTACTGGTCGTAGAGCATGATGAAGATGCGATTCGCCAAGCAGATCACGTCATCGATATCGGCATCGGTGCCGGTGTACATGGCGGTCATATTATCGCTCAAGGTACGGTCGATGACATCATGGCAAATAAAGAATCGCTCACTGGACAATATATGTCTGGTAAGAAGAAAATCGAGATTCCAACTGTGCGTCATAAAGCCAAAACCATCGATGTGGAAGTCAAAGGTAAGGCCAAAGCCAAAAAAGTACCGATGACCATCGAGCTAAAAGGCGCGTCAGGCAATAACCTGCACGATGTGGATTTGACCATTCCTGTTGGCATCATGACTTGTGTGACGGGTGTCTCAGGTTCGGGTAAATCAACCTTGATTAACCGTACCCTTATGCCATTGGCAGCGACTCAGTTGAATAATGCCTCAACGCTGATTGCCGATAAATTTGAAAGCATCAGCGGTCTTGAGCATTTGGACAAAATGGTCGATATCGATCAAAGTCCAATTGGTCGTACACCGCGCTCAAACCCAGCAACTTATACAGGTGTGTTTACCCCTGTGCGTGAGATGTTTGCCCAGACGCAAGAAGCGCGTGCCCGTGGCTATAAGCCTGGTCGCTTTAGTTTCAACGTGAAAGGCGGACGCTGTGAGATGTGTCAAGGTGATGGTCTTATCAAAGTTGAGATGCATTTCCTACCTGATATGTATGTGCCATGTGATACCTGTGAGGGCAAGCGCTACAACCGCGAGACCTTAGAGATTCACTATAAAGGCAAAACCATCGCTGACGTGCTTGATATGACGGTTGAAGATGCCGTTGAGTTCTTCTCAGCGATACCAGCCATCTATCGTCGCCTGCAAGCGTTGATGGATGTTGGTCTGAGCTATATCCGCTTGGGTCAGTCTGCCCCAACGCTATCAGGTGGTGAAGCACAGCGAGTCAAACTGGCGCGTGAGCTTGCCAAACGTGATACGGGACAGACGCTATATATCTTGGATGAGCCAACCACTGGTTTGCATTTCCATGATATCGATAAGCTGCTCAATATCCTGCATGCCCTACGCGATAAAGGTAATACTATCGTCGTCATCGAGCATAACTTGGATGTTATCAAAACGGCAGACTGGGTGATTGACCTAGGCCCTGAAGGCGGTAAAGGTGGCGGCATGATCATCGCTGAAGGTACGCCTGAAGAAGTGGCTGAAGTCAAAGAATCCTACACGGGCATATTCTTAAAACCGATGCTTGAACAAAGCATGAAAGAAGTCAGCTAATACCCTTAGTGATAATTGATAAAAGGCTACTCTTTATAGGGTGGCCTTTTTTATTGGCTGAAAATTGGTTGTCGTACTTAATCTACTCTATACTGCCAATTGTCCATCTTCACAATGCCTACTTACTAAGATATTGACACTTATTATGCTTGGGTCTTCAAAAATAGCTAAATCTTGAGTAAGCTTCATAGTTGTCGTACAAAAAATAGCGAAGTCATCCTCTATAGCCTCGGTTACTTCGCATGTTTGTTCTAAGCTAGGAGGTCTACTAGCACTCATTACACAGATCATATCTTTGATGTCAGTCAGATTAATCCCAGCTTTATCTAACCCTTCTAAATAATTACTCTTGAAATTAGCTTCGTTATCTTCGCTTGCGTAAATTGTTGGAAGTATATTTAGTAGTCTGTTACCGCTGAATACATGTTTCCAATCATTAAAGTCATAGCCAATCATAGAGTCGTCCTGCCTGTAAACGCTACAAACTGTAGTTACAACTGAATCTATAAAGGAGTAATAAAAGTTATAACTCTCTATGCTCATATCGTTTACAAAATCGCTTTTTGCTTGTGATGTGGTAAAAGGTATAGCAAAAGTAGGGATAGATGATAGTGTGCTCCACTTATCCCTTAAAGCATTTTCGGATTTAGTCTTGAAACTACTTATTTCATCTATGGTTGAAGGGGAAATTACAAAAGTCAGTGCTGATATAGTAGCTATTTCTTCTTGAAAGGTGCATAAACTATCAAAGCTAGCCTCATGTTCAACTAAAAAAACTATGACTTTCTGACTTTCAAGTTGCTGATCTCTATCGACTTCAGTCATATTCTTTAAATCATCTAAATTAACTATTTTAAAATCTGAATCATGAATACCGAGTTTTAAATATCTATTGGAGGCTTTATTAAACCGATCTTTACCAATATCTTGCGCTACCTTCTTAGTTATTTGACCTGTTATGACGAGCATAAATCCTTTAGGTTCTTTGTAATTAGGAATATCACTCATTATATATTTAGAAGTACTGCTCATAATAGTTAACTCTTTGTCATGTTTTGGAAAGCATGAAGGTCTATGTTAGTTTGATAGACTTAACTTCAGGAACTAACTTAAAACCACTAGGAAAGATGGCTATGCTTAGTAATAGTTTCAAACAGAATATTTTAGTTTTACAAGAAAAGGAGCAGGAATTCCAGCAAAAACATGATAAGTCAAAACTAGACTTTAATATATTCACGATCTTACGTAAGACAGGTGAAGAAGTTGGTTTACATTCTCGCTTTCTTGCTGAACTACTGAATCCCAATGCTAGTCATAAAATAGCAGATTTCCAACAACTATTCATTGAAACGGTATTAAATAATGCCATAGCGACACAAGAGTGGAATCGAGAAAAACTAGACTCAAAGGTCGTTTACAGTTGTGAAGTTGAATATAGATTCCATAACTCAAGTCATGGAATAGCAGATATTATTTTTGAAGGCAAAGACAATAAGATCAAAAAAAATGTCATTGTTATCGAAAATAAGATTTATGCCACAGATCAAAAAGACCAACTGGCAAGATATTATAAAGCTTGCCAAGAAATGGGTTATGACGATAAAAATATCTATATAGTATATTTAAATCGTTTTGGTGATGACGTATCACACTATGGCAAGGGTAGTATTAATAATGAAGACTATGGTGTAATTAGTTATAAAGAAGACATCTTTAACTTTTTGACGCTATGTAAGCAAAAGGTAGCAGATTATCCACATATAGAGCAGACTATCGAGCAATACATTAATACCGTTGCTAGAATTACAGGTCAAACAAGGAATGCGAAAATGAAGCAAGAGTATGTAGATTTTTTGGCAGACGACAATAACTTTAAGACAGTATACAAACTAAGCCAGAACTTTGAAACCATTCAAAAGAATATTCAGAATGAGATGTGGAATAGTTTATTGGCTTATTTCAATAAAAAAAATTTAAATTTCACTCTTTGTGATAATCAGTTGTCTCCCTATAGCCAAGAAAAAGCAGTAAAGCAATATTTTTCAGGTGGTGGTACGAAAGGTAAAGCTAAGGCGTATGGTCTATGCTATAAAATAACCGAAAAACACAATGTAGGAGTTTATTGTTATATTGAGTTAAACCATCGTTTATATTACAGCATAACGTTAGTAGACAAAGATGGACGTCTATCAGAATGTCCAAGCAATATGCAAGACTTCGAAGCAGCAGTTGAGAAACTACCTAAAAATTGGAAGTATCAAAATAAGAAGCAAAATTTGGGTGGGCAAGTTTACCCACCACGATCAATTAACTTTAAAAGCCCTAACGATAACTTTTTCGATATTATCAATGAGAAGAGTCGCGAAGAGTGGGTGGCCGAAACAGCGGATGATGTTATTCAGCTAATTGATGATGTAAAAAATATTAATTTCTAATAAGCATCATTTCATCTTACCACACAGTATTATCAATTTATGAAAGTCGCCTAGAGGTGCGGTTTAGCCCCGATTGTAGCGGTTATCCTTGATTAACCACTAGATTGCGGTGACTTAGCTGGGAGCAATATCAAGACAACAGGAATGCTACTGGCTATTAGTCACCGCTATAGTGGGCGACCAAGATATGAGCGGAAATCAGAATTGGCTTTCTACAAAAACCATCCTAAACAAACTCCCTCTCAACATTCATCACTCGTGCATCTACCGTACGTTCTAGCTTTTCCTCAATTTGACTACATTGCGACTCAACCTCACGTTTTGACAGTCCAACGATCACAAACGTCCATTCGCTCGCGTCATGCCGATCACGCTCCCCGCTTTCACATACCGCGATAATTGGCGTATTGCCAAAGCGCGCGTGCAAGCCGCCCATACGGTGGCGTTTCTCTTTTAACGAGCTACAGCCAGGCAATGAAAACGCCAGCGTCGAAATAGCGATATGCATTTTATGCTCCTTGCCAAAAAATTTTATAATAGCATCCAATATAATATTCGATAATGGCTGATATTGTCTGCGCGTCAGCATCCATACCCTTTATAATAGCGTATCAATACCAACCAACCTGCGTATCTCAACCATGACCTCTATCAGCTACGTAAAGCAGCAGCGCATTACTCGACTATGCGTGCGCTGCGGACTACTCCTTATGCAGTATGGCGCTGAGTCTGCCGTGGTGGTGGACTTGTCCAAGCGCTTGGGGCTTGCCTTGGGAATGAACAGCGTCGAATGTTCGCTGAACTTTAATGCTATCACCTTGACGACTATCTGTGACGAGCGTTGTATCACCACTACCAGAGACACGATCAATCAGAGTATCAATGTCAATTTATTGGTACAAATCCAGCAAATCGTCAATAAAACCGAAGCCACTGTCGATCATAATGACTTGATTGACCGCACTACCCTTGCCTTTGATGAGTTGGATAAGACCGTATATCCAACATGGTTAGTAAGCGTGTTTGTTGGCGCATCTTGTGCCGCATTTGCTTACTTGAATGGCGGCAGTTGGTCGATCACGGCGGTGACATTCATCGCGGGTATGGTAGCGATGTTTACCCGTATCTATTTATCCAAGCACCACTTTAACCCTTTTATCACCGTCATTGTAACGGCATTTATCGCTTCACTGATTGGCGCAACGACCTACTATTTTGATATTGGGAATAATGCGGATATCGCTGTTGCCTCCAGCGTATTGCTATTGGTGCCCAGCTTTCCTTTGATTAATTCTTTATCCGATATCTTAAAAGGCTATGTCAATATTGGCGTTGGGCGTGCGGTCTTTACCTATATGCTGACCTTGTCCGCGTGCGTCGGTATCGTGATGGCGCTGGTTTTACTTCGCATACAGCATTGGGGGTTTTAAAATGTGGTTTATTAAAACCGTCATACTGTCTTGTATCATCACCCTTGGCTGGACGCTGATGTTTAGCGTACCTAAACGCTATATCTTGCCGTGTTTGCTGATGACTGCCTTTGGCTTTGGACTAAAGACAGCACTCGTTTATCAACACATTCATATCGTGGTTGCTAGCTTTTTTGGGGCGATGCTTGCCAGCTTTTTGGGTGTGTACTTTTCTAAGAAATATACTCTGCCGCCAAAAGCGCTCATCTCACCCAGTGTCATCTGTATGATGCCTGGTATCGCCGCCTATAAGGCGATGGTCAGTATGGTACAGATTGGTTACTTTGGCTTTTCAGATGAGTTATTTAGCCAAATGATGGTGTATTTGTTCGAAGCTTTATTTGTCACCTCAGGATTGGTGCTCGGCTTGTCCATTCCGGGGTTGTTATTTTATAGACGTCGTCCTATTGTATAGATGATCTTAAATATCTAAATGCTAGGCTTTTCTTAATCAAACACCATTTATACTCAAGCGATTCAACACATCTTAACCATAAAAAACTTGCAAGATGGATGATAAGACCCATTACAGTAGAGTCAGAAACAGCACCAATAACAACTCAATAAAGAGACCGTATTATGACCAAACATTATGACTATATCTCTATTGGCGGCGGTAGCGGCGGCATCGCCTCACTCAACCGTGCAGCCAACTATGGCAAAAAATGCGCCATTATCGAAGCCAACCAATTGGGCGGCACGTGTGTGAATTTGGGCTGCGTTCCCAAAAAAGTGATGTGGTATGGCGCGCAAGTGGCTGAAGCCATCCATAAATATGCGCCAGACTATGGTTTCGATGTTGAGTTAAAAGGTTTTGACTTTCAAAAACTGGTACAGAGCCGCCAACAATACATCGAAAACATTCACCGCGCCTATGACAATAACTTGGCAAAAAACGGCGTCGAAGTGATCAAAGGCTTTGCCAAATTTGTCGATACCAATACCGTAGAAGTAAATGGCGAGCTGATTACCGCTGATCACATTTTGATTGCTACGGGCGGTCATCCTATTCAGCCAGACCTTAAAGGTGCAGAATACGGCATCGACTCTGACGGCTTTTTTGCGTTGAATCACTTGCCAAAACGCGTGGCGATTGTAGGTGCTGGCTATATCGCTGTCGAGATCGCAGGCGTGTTAAACAGTCTGGGTGCCGATGTGCATTTGTATGTGCGCAAACACTCGCCACTACGTACGTTTGACCATACTATCGTAGAGACTTTGCTGATAGAAATGGAACAAGCTGGCATTAAATTACACACCAATACGGTGATCAGTGAAGTCAATAAAAATGACGATGACAGCCTGGATTTGACCACCAACGATGGCGGTGAAGACTGTATCGATACTGTCGATTGCTTGATATGGGCGATTGGTCGCGCGCCATCGACAGACGGTATCAATCTGCAAGTGACAGGGGTTGAGACGACTGAGACAGGTAAAATCAAAGTCGATAAATTCCAAAACACCAATGTCGATGGTATTTATGCAGTCGGTGATATCATCGAAAACAGCGTAGATTTAACGCCTGTAGCGATTGCCGCTGGTCGCCGCTTATCTGAGCGTTTGTTTAACAATAAGCCCAATGAGCACTTAGACTATACATTGATACCGACCGTAATTTTTACTCATCCGGCTATCGGTACGATTGGGCTATCTGAAATCGACGCGGTGGAACGCTACGGCAAAGAAAACATCAAGTGTTATACCTCAAGCTTTACCGATATGTATAGCGCAGTCACTCAGCATCGTCAAAAATGCACCATGAAGCTAGTATGTTTGGGCGATGACGAAAAAGTCATTGGCCTGCACGGTATTGGCTTTGGTGTTGATGAGATGATTCAAGGCTTTGCTGTTGCGATTAAAATGGGCGCGACTAAGGCAGACTTTGATAATACCGTTGCCATTCATCCAACTGGTTCGGAAGAGTTTGTGACGATGCGTTAAGCTCACTGTTTAACGTTTCTCTTATTCTTAGCTATTATAAAAAAGGATACCATTTGAGCGTCCTTTTTTATTGTCAGTCATGACGTAAGCATATAGCTCCGTAGGTCTAAAACTGACTCATTACTTTTATATCGCCCTGATGATTACTGTATTTTTCTAATCATTATTTGTATTAAGGAATTTAAAGCAAGGCATACTGACAGCGCAATCACGATGCTGCTATCATGCATTTAATACTGACCGTTGAGAGATGACTGTGTGGCAGGTGTATTTATTTATATTACCGATTGGTCTTGGGATCATGACGTTAGCAGCAAGCTTGCTTTGTTTATTTGCTTATCTTATGTCTGATGATAATGCCACGCGCTTGCCAGCATTTAATTGGTTTAAGCGCTTAATCATCGTGGCATTTTTATTGTTGAGCATGGGTCTGTTTATGACTTTTAGATATTTTTGGGGTTAAATAAAACATCCTAGTTCTGAATGTCTTTTTACTAGACCTACATTATCAGCCAACCATTTTTTCTAGCTCTAATAGCTCTAAGTCTTCGCGCTTTGGCTCGCCATTATTGCCATCATTGGGAAACGGCATTTTATTACCATTTAACTGATACCCACGGCGCTGATAGTAAGCCAAAAGCTCAGGACGATGACTTAGGATAGACATGGTCAAACGGCTCGGCTGATTCTGTGACTGTAAGTGTCTATCTGCAAAAGTCTCAGCCGCTTGTAGGATCACGTTACCAACGCCTTTCCCTTGTAGCACAGGATGTACCGCAAACATACCGATATAAGCTTTTTTATTCGAGTCAGCATTGGTTTTAATATCGACAGCGATACAGCCAAGTATCTCACCTGTTTCCTCTGCATCACGGTCGCCCGTGGTCGTTTTTGGATAGACAAAATAATAGTGATTGGGATCATTAATCACGGCAGCAAGCTCGGCTGATGTGGTTCGAATACCACCAATCAAATCGGCCTCGTTAGTCCAACCTGCGGTCTCGCGATAGCAGCAATTCACTAGCTGCTCAAGAGCGTCAATATCATCTAATGTGGCTTCACGTAAAAATACAGAGTTTTTACTCAAGTGGTTTTCATTTATAGTGCTCTTATTTATAGTATTTTCGCTCATATTATAATTTTCCTTTTTTGTTCATGTATAAAAAAACTGGCTTAGATCCCTAAGCCAGTCTAGGGCATTTCATCAATTAGATTGTGAGGCATAAAATGAGAAAAATTGTAGATAAACAAGGAAGAAATTGCCGTTAATATGAATATATTGACAAAATTTCTGACGATGTTTAGCAAAATTTAGCCATTTTAAGACCACTAAATGTGTTCATGTTCTAATTGATGACATGCCCCAGATACTAATACTTATCCGTCTACAGTACTAGCGCGATAATACATGCGCTTGCTCAATAATATCGAGCCCTGCATTAAGCTGCGCACGTGTCGGCGCATGACCACGGCGTAATAGCTCAGAGAAGGCAACCAGCTCTTTGTCACGTCCAAGCGTACTTGCCGCACTAGCTCGTGTATCCTCTCCTTCATCATCGAAATAGTATTCTATATAATCATGCGTATCTGGCGTACCGAGTAGGATATTGTGATCTGGTGTCTCGGCATGACCGCTATAGCGTAGGCTCTTGCCATATTGCATGGTCCAAAAGAAAGGAATACGCGCCTCTAATGAGTCAACACTGTCGTCATTTAATATCGCAGCTGCTGTGACCATGCCATGCTGCAGTGCCACGCGCCAATGCTCGATACGCATGCGACCCATCTGATTGGTGGCTTTTGCAATATCACCTAGCGCATAGACGCCATCGCGCAGCTGTAGATGCGTATCGACTTGTACACCATCTGGATCGTTAACTTCGCTCAATATCTCTGTACGTGGAGACACGCCAGTACCCAATATCACGATATCGGCATCAATATGCTCGCCATTCGCCAGCGTGACACCGCCTACATTTGAAAAAGTTTGGTTATCTCCATCCTTGTCCACTTGACGGTCAACCTTAGTAATTTCATTGACGGTTGCGTCAAACACAAAGTTAACGCCTTTCTCTTCATGCAATTTAATTAAGGCATTACTCACCGTTTCAGAGACAATACTGCCCATCACACGGCTACCTTGCCCAATCACTGTGATAGAAGCTGTCGTGCCTGCTTGTGCTAATGCCGAAGCGGTCTCCATACCGATAAAACCTGTACCGATGATCACCACACGCTGGTCATGACTGGCCGCTTTAATTAATTTGGCATCACTCATGCTACGTAGCGTATATACACCATCTATCTCAGCACCTGTAATAGGTGGCAAGCTTGGTTTAGCGCCAGTGGCGACAACCAAGAAATCTGCGGTTTGTCGCTCGCTGTTGCCATCATCATCTTCGATGACGACGGTCGCTTCATTGAGTAGCACTTCGCTAACCGTTTGGTTGAGGCGTAATTCAATATTGTTGTTACTTGCCCAGTCAGCACCGCCCAACAGCAGCTTATCCTCGTCCATCTTACCTGCCAAAAATGCTTTGGATAATAAAGGTCGGTTGTAAGGAGCTTTATCATCTTTACTAATCAACGTAATCTTGCCGCCATAGCCACCCTGACGCAACTGGTCGGCCGTCATAAATCCTGCACCGCCACCACCAACGATAATGGTATGAGTATCAGTTAATTTATTATTTTCAACTTGCCCCGTTACCTGAGCTGAGGTATCGACTGTCAAATTATCACCATCATGAATCAGCTCATACTGGGTCAAGCCTTTAGTCGCTATCGGCTCTAATAGGGTGCCATCGCGACTATCAAAAGTCGCATGATGCCAAGGACAAACTACCCGATTGCCACAGCGTAATCCGTTACCCAAATCTGCACCCGCATGTGGGCATTTGCCATCGAATGCACGGAACTCATCGTCATCGCGAGTGATTAAAATGATACTATCGTCTTCTTGCTTATATGATTTCATACCACCGCTTGGGATATCCGCTTTACTGATGGTGACTGTGTTGATCGTTGCGTCGGTCATAATGCTTCCTTAACAGTTATAATGATGTCTAATGACAGCAGGTTGAAAATGACCGTAACCAACCAGACAAATTCAACTTATCCTATTATTTTTAATATGCTATGCATTGATAGTAGCAAGAGCGCCTCGCACACGATGTTTTTTTGTATGTTTGCTGCGTTGCAAAACGTAATTATGCAAATTTGCTTTCCGCACTCTTTTTACTTCTAATCATTATCAATAAACAAAATAAAAGACAACCTTATGAATTCTCAAGACAACCAAAACGAAATAACTACTACTGCTCAAGACAGTTTAGATAGCCAAGCTGTTGCTATTGATCCAACAGCTATTGATCAAAACGCTAATGAACGAACAGCCAGTGAGCAAATTGACCTAGCTCATATTGATATTGCCACTATTACAGATACTGCAAATTTGCCACAGCCAAGTTTACAGCCAATACAGCAAGCGACTTATAAAGCCAATACGACTGACTTTATCGTTAATGAGCTATTGCCGTTAGACTTCACTGGTGAAGGTGAGCATTTATGGTTGCATATCGAAAAATCAGGCATGAATACTGCTTATCTGGCGAAACTGCTGTCAGAGTGGGCAGACATTCCATTGCGTGATGTTGGCTACTCAGGCTTGAAAGACCGTCATGCGTTGACGACCCAATGGTTCAGTTTGCGTATACCAAAAAAACAATTACCGCCTACTGAGTTTGCACCAGTAGACATCGGCGAAAATGAGACTGTCACTATCCTTGCGCAGCACTGGCACAATAAAAAACTCAATCGCGGTACGCACCGTGCCAATCAGTTTGTTATTACTTTACGTGATATCCAGTTTGTGAGCGCTAGTGACGAAAATGTTGATGACGGAAGTAACGCATCACCCGAGCAACTACTATCTGCAAAAGAGGCCGTCGAGCAGCATTTAACACGCATTGGCAAAAACGGCGTACCCAATTATTTTGGTCCACAGCGTTTTGGTCGTCAGGGTAATAACGTCAGAGAGGCATTATCACTGTTTGCTCGTCCGCCGCGAGAGCCTCGCCCGCAGCCAAAAAAGAGCAAACGTAAGCGTGCCCCGCGCGAGCAAAATACGATGGAATTGTCTGCTGCACGTAGCTTGATATTTAATGAGATATTGGCAGCACGGGTACGTGATGGTAGCTGGAACACTGGCCTAGCAGGTGAAGTGTTTAATTTGGATGGTTCAGGATCAATATTTACTAGTGAGACACTAGATGATACGTTGCATGCTCGTCTTGACAGTGGCGATATTCATCCAACTGCCGTGCTATGGGGCACGGGTAACGATAAAGTCACCGGTAGCGCTGCAGATTTAGAGACCGAGGTAGTACAACACAGCCCCCTACTCATGCAACTGGCAACTGGATTAGAGCAGCGCGATATTAAGGCGCAAAGACGAGCGCTACGTCTACCGATTGAGGCGTTAAGCTGGGAATGGTCGGACGATCAGACGCTGGTATTAAACTTTACTTTGACGACGGGTAGCTTTGCCACAAGTGTGCTCGCAAGCTTGGTACAGCAATTAGCTTCTTGATTGGAGGGATTAATGAAACTGGCATCTAAATTGGACTAATCAATAGAATATCAGCCATACCGATAATACTTACACAATCTTAGCGGCATGGCTGATCGCTAATAATTAATGGCTAACGACTTTTGTAAAGCAATTGCTTACCGCCTTCTTTTTCAGCCCACATCTCATTTGCACTGACAACTTGATTGCGACCACGGTGCTTGGCTTCATATAAGGCCTTATCCGCTGTACTAATCAGACGTTGGCAGATATCACTAGGCAGCTTTTGCATTGAGGCTATTTGGCTTTCCGCGCGCTGAGTAGCAATTGGCTTGATAAGAGGTGACGTTCGAGCGACAGTCTTTTGCTGTGTGATCGTTTTATAGCCTTGCGCGATACAATCTCGCTCTTCATGAGTTAAGGTATATAGCCCAAAGCTTGCTGTCACATTAAAATCAGCCAGACCTTCAATCTTCATGACATGCTCAGCAATATTGAGGCGTAATTGCTCGGCAATCATCATAGCGCTATCATGCTTCGTGTCTGGTAGGACAATTAAAAACTCTTCGCCGCCATAGCGACTGATAATAGTCTTATCTGTTAACGACTGCGATAGCGTCTGCGAGATTTCAATCAGAACCTGATCACCTACATCGTGTCCATAATTATCGTTAATCTGTTTGAACCAGTCCAAATCTAACAGCATGACGCTTAAGTCTTGATATTCTCGCACAGTAGCCAAGGCATACTTCATCTTTTTCAGACCGTAGCGGCGGTTTTTAAGCTGAGTAAGCTCGTCTTGATTAGCATGCCTTAGAGTCTCAAACCGACTATCATCTAATACCAATAGCAAAGCACGAAACATGTAAACGATAAAAATCGCTTTTGGCAATGCTAAATATAAATGAGTCGATCGCCAAAAAAACGTGGATGAACGCTGTAGCTCGCTGATACTGTCCCAATCTAAGACGTTGTTCTCAAAAGCTAACGCAGCCACTGCATTTTCAGCAGCCATAATCTCGTTGTAAGTTAAATAATTATGGCTCTCAAGCATGGGATGGATGACAGTCAATTGGCGTAGATTAGGTAGGCTAATACCACAGTAAGGAGACATAATAGCCAATAACATCAAGATAATATGTAGCCAAAACATACGCCAAGCATAGCGGCGCTTAATTAGCATCATACCAAGCATAGCCCCGCCAACAAGCGACACGCCTGCAAACAAACTACTGTATCCTATCATCACAATGACAGTAGAAATGTAGGCGGTATATACCAAAACCAAAGCTATCTGCCATCGACTTAAAACAATTTCGTTGTCGTTGCTTGAGTGAAATAAGCCTTTGACCATGCATAAAAAGAACAGTCCGACGAAGCTAATCCCAAGCCATAATGGATATAAATAATGTATGTTCACATAGGTGTTTAACGCATCTTGCTGCCACCAGACATACAAGCACCAGAACCAATGCAATGACACTTCTAACACGATAAATAAGGCCATCAGCGATGTTCGGTCAGCAGCCTGCCACTCAAAGATCATTTGAGAGATTTTGTTGTAACCTAGATGGGATATCGATACAGCCATAGAAGGGCTACCGCAGAGAGTATAAATACATTAAAAGGTGTAAGTGCGTTGAATATATAAGCGCTAGAATCAAAGCCAAAGCATACTATTCGCTCTGAAACTTCCATATCAAGTGTTACAAGTTCTAGCCTTATTATCAATCTATTTTACGCATTTATTTCCCAATAATTTCTCTATGAATGTAATTATGTTTATGTAGCTATTTTTGGCCTTATTCATCATGATAAATAAGGCCCTATCGCTACTGAAAATAACCTTATTAGAAGCAGCTGTAAAAAGGTAAATCTCACTCACTAAGCAAGCGTTGTAAAAGACTCCCAAACCCCTTGCTGATCATCATTTAAAATAGGGACATCGCCCAAACGTCGCCAAGGCATGTTACTACCGTGAAAATCACTACCAATAGATGCCGCAAGACCATGCGCAGCGAGGCTACGATCAACCATTCTGCGAGTACTAATTGGCTCACTAGTGGCTGGTAGTTCACAAGCATCTCCGCCAAGCTGCGCAAACTCTTCGATCAATTTACGCACGCGTGTCGCTGATAGTTGATATCGCGTGGGATGTGCGAGCACCGCTTTGCCGCCGCAAGCGTGAATCAGCTCGATACCATGCTGCATCGTCAATGCCTCGATTGCTACATAAGCAGGTTTGTTATCTGCTAGGTACTTATCAAAGGCTTTTTGAACGGTTTTGACTTCACCGCGCTCAAACAATACCTGTCCAATATGGGCGCGCCCGACTGCTTGAGGGTTACCGCCTGCTTTATCGAGCACTGCTTGCCATAGCTCATCATAATTAATATCTAATAATTCACTCAATTTTTCAGCGATACGCTGACCACGAGTGGCTCGACTGTCCTGTAGTTGCTGCAGCGTTGCGTGCATTTTTTCGCGATCAGTAAAGTCCAATCCAAGTACGTGAATAATTTTATTAGTGGATTTATTCTTTCCGTAACCACCGCTTAATGTATGCTCACAGCTGATTTCAACGCCATTAATAATCTGCATATCGCAGGCACTGGCAGCGTCTCTCGCCTCGTCAATTCCTGCCAGCGTGTCATGGTCAGTCAATGCCAATACGTTGATGCCCGCTGCATGGGCACGCTGTATAACCTCGGTCGGTGGGTAGGTACCATCTGAACAAGTACTGTGGCAATGTAAGTCAATTTTCATAAGCTGAGCCTTAAAGTATTAAATAAAATAGAAGTAGAATAAAAGCTAGTGAGCAGACAGTCATTGTTACGATTATGGGCGTTGTAGTTTGTCTTGATGATTCTGTAGATTTAGCAGTTATCGTTACTGTATTCGTGTTTATATTTGGCCAGTAGCATGGTCATCAGGCGCAATGATAAAGTATTACTCTGTAGGTCGCGTATATCGCATGATTATCGTGTTGATTGCTTTTTTTTGGTGCGGTAGACGTGTAAACTACCCCATACGTTTTTGTTGGACATACCCTTTGCTATGAAAGCATTATTAGACTTTATTCCCTTAATTGCCTTTTTTATCGCGGCGCGTTATAACGGTATTTTAGCAGCGGCAGGGGCTTTGCTCGTCGCCACTATTATCGTTTACGCCATTCATTTTATTCGTCAAAAAGGTAAGTTTGATAAGCAGCAATGGGTTGTCTTATTATTAACGATTTTATTCTGCGGCGGCACATTACTGTTGCGTGATGATATTTATTTGCGCTGGAAGTCGCCCATTATCAATGGTATTTTTGCATTGACGCTATTCGTCAGTGCCGCTATTAATAAGCCATTGATGCAGCTTGCTATGAAAGAGGTATTTACCCTGACGCTTAGCGGCTGGAAAAAACTGACCGTTGCTTGGGCATTGTTTTTTGCCCTAATGGCTGTACTACATTATATCACAGCGTTCACAATGTCAGATGAAGCATGGATCAACTTTAAGACCTATGGCTGGATTCCGATTATGCTGGTGTTTGTCGTAGCTCAATTTGCCGTGTTGAAAAAGCATCTCAACCCTGCCCTAACAGACAAAGCCACTAAATAGTTTCTGTTGCCTTGTCATAGTAGCAATAACAATTTTATTGCTATGACGTTTATACTAAGCTCATCATTACTTTTTTATTATTCACTAAGGAAGTCTCATGTCTTTATTTGCCATCATTGGTCATGACGTGGCTAATAGCAGTGCACAACGTCTGATCACTCGTACTGAACATATTGAACGCTTAAAAGCACTGCACCAAGAGGGACGCCTCGTTATCGCAGGTCCAACGCCTATCGAGCATGGCAAAAGTGATATGTCAGGCAGCTTAATCATTGCGGATTTTGACTCTATCGAAGCGGCTCAAGCATGGGCAAACGATGAGCCTTATTTACGTGATGGCGTGTATAGTCATGTCGATATCAAACCATTTGTTCAAGCATTGCCAGCACCAACTGATAGCAACAATCAAGTAGCTGCATCGTGATCCAGAGAGTCTCTTTTTCACCTACCTGCTCCTACAAAAATGCCCTAATTAGTCTCATGTTAGCGACAGTCGTTTCAGCGCAGGCTGCACCCGCTGCGTCCATAACACCTGCTGTCGAGGCAACCGATCCGACAGCAATGATGCCGTTGACTGGCCCAGTAGCGGCGCGCGCTTTGCCAACGAAAAACTCAGCGCTAGATATCAATGATACCTTGGCGGCACAGCTGCAACCATCTACTAAAGCATTGTCAGCTGCCAATCAAGAACTGCTTAGCCGTAATGCACAATTGCAGCGTCAAGTGAACGACTTACAGACTCAAGTAAATGTCTTGGTCTACGAAAGTAAAGGACAGTTATTTCTATACGGTGCGTTTACCGTTCTGATCAGTCTATTAGTCGGTATTTTTGTCTCGTGGTTAGTATTTGTCCGTCGTGAGCGCTGGTAGCGTAAGCTGTGCTCGCACTGACTTGCATTACTCTACTTCGCTGTGTCTGACCAAATGTCGATATCATTGATTCGTAATAACTGATCGTTTAGCTACCGTTATTGATATTTCTAAGAAGTGCCTCATGTCTATCGCTAACTATCAAAACCCTGAACATTTAAACGTTATCACACCTGCCAAGATTGACTGGCAAATGGATGATACTGGCAATATGGTGCCAGTATCAGGTGAGTTTGGGGATGTGTATTTTTCTCATGCGGATGGTTTGGCAGAGACGCGTCATGTGTTTCTAGAGCATAATCAGTTACCAGAGCGTTTGGCACACCTGGCACCAAAGCAATGCTTTACGATTGCTGAGCTAGGCTTTGGAACTGGGCTTAATCTACTAGCAACGTGGCAATTGTGGCGACAATTACGTGAAACCAACCCGCAATTAGCAACGGCTCGTCTGCACTTTATCACTACTGAGAGGTTCCCTATACCGCTAGCAGATTTGAACCAGATACTTGCGCTATGGGGTGAGCGTGCGCCTGAGCTAATGGCATTTATTGAGCCACTTTTGGCTGCATATCCACCCCTGATTGCAGGCTGTCATCGTTTGAATTTTTCTTATGATAACTTAACCGTCGATATGTGGCTTGGTGATGCAGCGGAAAGTCTAAGCAAACTGGCATTAGACCACTTTAACCAGCATACGCCTTATATTGATGCTTGGTTTTTAGATGGTTTTGCGCCTTCTTGCAATAGTACCTTGTGGGCGGACAGTATCTTTGCACAAATGCAGCGCCTATCACGCCCTCATACGACTGCCGCTACTTATAGCTGTGCAGGTATCGTCAAGCGTGGACTAAGAGAGCATGGCTTTCAAATTAAGAAAGTCAGAGGTTTTGGTCGAAAGCGAGAAATGCTAACGGCCACTATGGCTAATGCAGAAAGTAGTGACCTTACTAGCGATAATAAAAGTTGTGATAATAAAAGCCACGAGGCAAAGCAGCAAACAACTTACAGCACATTCGATAATACTGTCGTCATTGGTGCAGGCGTCTCAGGGTTGCTCACAGCTTGGTCGCTTGCCAGTCGCGGTATTACCGTCATCTTATTAGATAAATCAGCGCCTTTGGCAGGTGCATCAGGTAATCCTAGAGCGTTACTTGCGCCCAAAATGACACCGATTCACCATGTCGATGAGCATCTGCATACCATAGGCTATCTCCATAGCAGCAGGCTATATCGAGACCTTAATCAAACAGCCGTACAGCTTAATACAGCACCGATCCTTGAACTGACTGGCGCCCTTGATTTGCTTATAAAAGCCAATATCGGTACAGAACAAATTGCCGACTATCCTGATGAGATGGCGACCACCCTATCGCATGAGCAAGCACAGGTTACTAGTGGCCTAAAAGAGCAGAACTTATCAGAGAACTTGTACTTACCGCAGTCTGGTCTGGTCAATCCACAAGCATTAAAAGACATCATACTGACTCATCCACTCATTCGCTTTCAGCAATTAGAAGTGAATAAAATCAACGAGACTGAGCAGAAAGTTCGTATCGAAGGTATCGATGAAAACCTTAACACTGTCACTATGACTGTTGATAATATCATCATTTGCGCGGCTTTTGAAAGTCATCAATTGGATCAGCGTATTTTTGATTGCCGTAAAATTCGCGGGCAGCTGTCTTGGTTTACGCCTACGGTTGAACAACTAACAAGACTGCCTAAAATACCGCTTAAATATAGTGGTTACTGTGCGCGGTTCAACGCACAGAGTGGAGATGACAAGTTAAATACAGTCGTCGCTGCCGAGCCCTATTTATTGCTCGGCGCGAGTTTTATCCGCAATGATACAAATACCGATATACGTCCTGAAGAGCATCAAATTAGCCGAGACAAGCTCATCACTGCCATTCCTGAAATGGCATCTATTATTCCGGCGGATACGAGTCTGTGGCGGGGACGAGCTGGCATTCGCACCCAAACGCCTGATTACCATCCTATCGTTGGACAATTGGCAAACAGTCAGCGGATATGGACAATGAGTGCGATGGGTGCAAAAGGTTATGCATTGGCACCTATTTGCGCTGAAGCATTGGCAGATATGATGCTAGGGTCATTTGCACCACTGTCAGAGGCAATGCTCGCACGCTTATCACCCAATCGTACACGTTTACAGACGCCGCTTGTTTAAGAATAAATGGCTCTTGTGTAAATAACAGCAACGCTCTCTACGGTTTATTCTGTCTTATGATATCTTAATTTGATGTCGACTCTAATAATGAGATATATCCTATGAGCTATCACCAAACAACCCTTACTCTACCCGCCTATGCGCGCGGCATTCATATCATTACTCCGAAGGTTGAAGAAGCGATTTCTCAGCTGTTACCTCACTCTGCCAAGGTAGGGTTGGTTCATCTGTTTTTGCTGCATACGTCAGCCAGTCTTGCGATCAATGAAAATGCCGATCCAGATGTCAGACTAGATACAGAAGATTGGCTCAATAAAATCGCACCAGAAGATCAGCCAGAGTATCGCCATACCTTAGAAGGCTCAGACGACTTGCCAGCGCATCTCAAAAGCATGATGCTTGGGGTAAGCTTGACTATACCGCTTGTGGATGGTGAGTTAGGACTGGGTACCTGGCAAGGTATTTACTTATGTGAGCATAGAAACCTGCAAGAATATGGCGGACAACGTAAGCTGGTGATTACGGTAAATACGTAATAATATACTGTAAATAAATAGCAGGTTGACCCTTGCCAATTGCCCCATTTACGTAGAGCGCCATTAACGGATAAAGCTGATTATGAATACTTCTCTCTCAAAAAAACTAAACTTACGAAAATCTAAACTGCTTTATCGTACGGCTCCTGCTATTTTCTTCAGTCTGTTGCTACTGACTGCTTGTCAAAAAGATCCAGAACCTGAAGCAACTGATACAACTACAGCTGAGACCTCAACGCAAACCACGCCAGTAACGACCAATATCAACGTTGATGAAGCTAAAGATAGCAATGCAGATGATGCTCAAAATGTAGCGCAGACCGATACTGATTCAGAACGTGATATGAGCTTAACAGAGTTAGATAAAGATCTTAGTGATACTACGTCCACGGCAAATGATAGCGCTGAAAAACCTAATCCAGAGCAAGCTATCAAAGGCGCACAAATCACTGATGTCCGTTATAAAAATGCAGCAGGTGAGAGTCTATCTGTGGTCTTTGAGACGTCGGCAGCTGGTATGCTTAACGCTATCATTACTCGTCCCAACCAGCCAAAAATGACCTTAAGCGCACCCGAAGGCCAAGGCAATAATCCTACCTATCAATCAGCTGACGGTAGTATCCAACTGGTCAGTCATGCTGGTGGTGGTACTATCGACCTTATCCGAAACAATAAAGTGACTAGCTTTGATGCTGTTAGTGCTGAAGCAGAAGTCATCACTGAATAAAACCTAATCCACCTTCTGTTTCAATGCCCTATTTAAAACCATAAAAAAGGCGGCAAACGCTATTATCGTTGCCGCCTTTTTCGTTTCTGTGTATTGCTCTGTACTGACTTGTCTTTACTGAGCTGTATAATGAGTGATTGTATTTACCCAAACCCAGTCGATTGCCCAAACATCCCGATCAACCAGCTTATCACTGTCCACAGCCCCCAACCGACAAACACAATGACTAGCAGTCCAAGAAAATCAGGGATATGCAAATACAGCCAAGCAACGATTGGATTGCGCCAAAAAAACCCAAAACGGCTTTGCTGTTGTTTGTCTTCTAATGACTGGTGCAAAAACGGTCGATCCATATGCATGGTTTCGGTAATACCATATTCATGGTGTAGATGCTCGTGCACGATACCCAGTGTCTTACGGCTAGGACGAATGAAAATATCTAATAGCGTACCAATCCCAGGTACGATACCAACGACCATATCAATAAGTGCCAATCTAACCGCTGGCGTCATTTTATGAGCGGGCACACCCAACTGACGTCCTAATATAAATGCATAACTGGTTAATGCCAATCCTGCCAAATCTCCTGCTAGTGGGATGGTCGAAAGCGCCGCATCCGCACCCATTCCTTGCTTGGTAAAAGGCACTCGTACTAGTGAATCCATGGTGTTAGCAAATTTTGCCAGTTTACGCTCAGTTGCGATAACTTGCTCGCGAGTCAGCCCATGTTCGGCAAGTTTTGCTTGATAGTCCGTAACTGACGCATTCGTATCAGGCGGTTTCTTTGATTTGAATTTCGGAAATTTATCGAACTTATCCATTTAGCGTCGTCCATATGCAAGTAACTGCGATGAGCGCAAAGACATAGCGCCCTACCCAGATATTGGCCAAGAACGCCTGAAAGCAAGCCAAAGGATTGCGACTGGCACAAGCGCTATTTTGTTTGGCAAACATCATCGCAACAAGCGCCAACCCAAATACTGGCGTTACGCCTAATGTGGTCGGGGCAAAGTAATGCCACATAACTACGCCCATCATTAGCAAAAATAGCATCTGTAATATTGAGATGATAATCACATCATAACGACCGAATAGTATCGCCGTTGATTTCACGCCAATCTTTAAATCATCTTCACGGTCAGCCATGGCGTACTGGGTATCATAGGCCACTGTCCAGCACATATAAGCTAAGAATAGCAGCCAACACCAAATATCAGGAGTGCCCTGCACCGCCACATAAGACATCGGTATCGCCCACCCAAAAGCAGCTGCTAAAAATACTTGCGGCAGATGCGTATAGCGTTTCATAAATGGATAAATAAACGCCAATACAACGGCACCAAGCGACCAGTAGAATACAGCTATAGGTAAGAAAAATAGCAGACTGGCACTTAACAGCACCAGTACTAAAAATGCAGCAACAGCTTCTTTGCCAGATAAGCGTCCATCTGCTAACGGGCGACATTTAGTGCGAGTCACATGACCATCTACTTTGCGATCGGCAAAATCATTGATAGCACAACCAGCCGCTCGCATAAATATTGCACCAAGGGCAAATATCGCGAACACCTTGATACTTGGCAACGCTGCCGTCATTCCTTGCTGCTGCGCTTGACCCATTGCAGCAAGTAGTACGCCCCAAAGCGTTGGCCATAAGAGCAGCTCAATGCCGACTGGCTTATCAAAACGGGTTAGCTGGATGTAGGCTTGTAGCTTGTCTTTAAATGTCATGGTTTTTTATTATCATTAACTGGATACTTTTTATGTGCGCTTATATATTTAGCTCAGAACAACTAACTTAACTTTTGAAGGGTCTAGTTACTGAGTTTTATTAGACTAATTACTAAGCTTAATGGACTGGTTACTGAACTTGTTGCCACAATTTATTCGCTTCGATCAGTGATAGCTCAGAATATTGCTTGCGCAAAGCTTTTAACGCTGGGACTTTGTCTTTCTGTTTCGCTTGTTGACGCAAAAATGCCAGTTGCTCTTGTGGATTGCTTAGCTCTTTTAACCGTGCCTCAAGCCGAAGAATGCGAGTACGCAGCATGATATTAATCAACAGTAAAACTGCACCCATAACCCAAATGATTAACGCTGACATTCCTTGCTCCTAAATCCATTAACTTTGAACATATACGCTGATTAATTGCGTACATTTACACTCGTACATTCATTATCAACAGCAGCTATCAGACAAAATATCCATCAAAGCGTACGGCTTCATTATGCCAGCTTTCGCTAGCTGGCTCATCAGCAAGCAGCGGTGCAAACTGTGGACGCTTTACGACCACGCGACCTTGGCCTTGCGTACTTTGTTTGACAACGGCCTGTGCACTACTTAGTAGCTGTCGCTCTTCATCTAACGTTGGTGGACGAGCTAATTGATGCAGTGCTTGCATATGCTTACCAACTTTTGCCCCTTTACCTGTCTTACTATCTTGATAACTATCTTCTGGAAACATCGGATCCAAATAGACGATATCGATTGTGGTAGCATTATCGGCTACGGTACCAGCCTCTAGATTCGCAAAATAACTGAGCGCATCAGTGTTAATAATCTGTAGACGGCTCATGAGCTTTTGCCAATTGGGTAGCGCACTCATACGTTGCTGCTCTACAAGTAACAGCAATGCTATCAAAGGCTGCTGCTCAAGCATAGTGACTTGGGCGCCAGTACTGGCCAATATCAAACTATCATGCCCAAAGCCAGCGGTTGCATCAATAACGTGACTATCTGATGTGATTTTGGACGCTTGTAATAGCAGCTCAGACTTACGACCAGCACTCACTATACGGCGCTGCAACTTGTCCCATTCAGGTGCCACACTAAGCCCATCACTTAGCCATGATAGCTTGTCTTTATCATCTAATAATAAAATAAGCTGAGTAGATGCTTGGCTCAACTGCTGACGGCGCTTTTGAGTTAATTTCTCTGTAGCAACTTTAATATCTAAGATAATTGGTAATGTATGCTCAGCTATCAATGACTGTAGGCTCTCAACCTGTGCTTGCTGGCTGTCATTGACGTAGAATAGCTGACAATGTACAACAGCACCTGTCTCGTCATACGTTTGGGGCACATCGGTCATAACCATCATCCTATTTGCTGCTTATTTTCACTATAAATTACTGGCGTGTTAAATCATAACGCAAATCTAGCCAGCCATTTGATAACCAAAGCCCCAAGCGGCGACCAACACGATAACACCCGTGATAATGCGTAACCAAGCAAAAATAGTAAAGTCACGGCGACTTACCCATGCCACAAGTAAGCGGATACAAAGTAGCGCCACCACAAATGATACGATGGTTCCAATACCTAGCACCAGCCAGTCTTCACTGTTGGTCAGTACGTCACCATGTTTGACTAAATCCAACAGTGCTGCCCCTACAATAACCGGAATACCCAAAAAGAAAGAAAACTCAGCAGAAGCCTTACGTGAGACACCTAACCACAGCGCACCAATAATCGTGGCACCTGAGCGTGATGTCCCTGGTATTAGAGCTAAACATTGGAATAGCCCAATCATTAACGCAGTTTTTATACTGACATCTTCCGCTTCTTTTGCAATGACCGTTTTAGGACGCTTTTCCACGTAAAATATCAGTAGACCACCGATGATGAGCATAATGGCAACGACAATAGGATTAAACAAATAAGCTTTGATTTCATCGGCAAAGGTAAAGCCAACAATCATCACAGGGATAGTAGAGACAATCAGACTCAGTCCCAGCTGTCTAGGATTGGTCATGCCCTCTGCTTTGCCAGTCAGCAAGCCCATCAGCGCTTGCCACAATCTACCCCAATAGTCATAAATCACTGCCAAAATAGCGCCAAGCTGTACCACCACGACAAATAAATCAACTTTTTCTTTAGTCCAGAAATCCATCACATCTGCTGATAAGATCAAATATCCTGTACTAGAGATGGGTAAAAATTCAGTGATACCTTCAACGATACCCATGATGACAGCTTGAACAAATAAAACTATATCCACAGTGACTTTCCTAGAAACAGACTGGCCTAAAAGCAAACTGGCCTAAAAACAGACCGATTGGCTGTCCTATATTAACGTTGATTTTATATTGGTATGCGCTTGCTAAACACTAAAAAGCTAGCTGCTATCAATTGAGTTAAACTGGTTATGGTTAAAGTATTTATCATAACCAGTGACAGCAATTGACGCTGCAAAAAACATATTTATAAAGCTATGCTTTACCTTGCTCTTTAAGTGTTTTCCAAGCTTGATTACGTAGATATTTTGGTAATGCTTGTGACGCTTCTGTACCACCATCGTTTGCAAACTGAGCAATACCAAGCTGCCCAATGACAACAGCATCTGGCCAAACATCTTCATGGCAGTCTTGCTGATCATGTCTTGCCAATAGCGGCGCGCCATTACCCACGATAGGTAGGCTAAGTGCGGTTTGGCGATCATAATCCAATAGCTGCTCAGTGCTATCGCCACCATTAGCCAAGACTGGCTGCATAATGCTATGACCTAATTGGTCATCAGTTACCAACTCATACTGTCCGAAATAGACTTGCTGCATACGAGCATCAAGGGCGCTGTATAGATGTGTCAGCCCATACTTCTGATACGCGCATTGTGCGATTGCTTGCAGGCTTGAGACGCCAACACAAGGCAAATCATGCGCGACAGACAACGCTTGCACCACTGCGGTATTGATGCGGATACCACTAAACGCACCCGGCCCGCGATTGAATATTAAAGCCTGTATATCAGCAAGACGTAACTGCGCCTCAGACAATGCAGCATCAATCATGGGTAAAATCTGTTGAGTCTGCTGACGCTTTCCTGTTTCGGTATGGCTCGACAATACCTGTCCGCTCGAATCTAAAATCGCGATCGAACACTGATCGAACACGGTATCCATTGCTAAAAACATCACAACCTCGGCTTTTACTTTTGGCGTTCTAAATTGATTTGTCAGCTTTTAATAATTTTTAATAACGATCTATCATTCATGCGCTATCAGAATACTGACAGAATGAAGCAGCGCCTATCATAGCATTTAGGGTACACGAATTTTATTAATTTCTATATTTTTCACACTTTATCCATCAGTGTTTATCTGCAACTGCTAACGATAAAAAGCCCCAAAGCTTCATTGGCTTCGGGGCTTTGATCAAACATTTTAAAAATAACTAACCGTTATCTAAAAGCGGGTTTTGAACTTCTTTGGTGCTTGGTTTTGCATTTCTTGCATTTGCTTTTGCATCTCTTCAGTGCTTGGCATATTGTTTGGATCCAGTCCCATTTGCTTGGCCATTTGTTCTGGATTCACGTCCTTAGCGCCACCTTGCTGACCGCCACCGCCAAATAATGGACCGCCACCGCCGCCAGCACTACCGCCACCCATAAGGCCTTGCATAGACTTCATCATTTTACTGATGCCTTCAGGCTTTGAGATCATTTTCATCATTTTTGCCATTTGCTTGTGCTGCTTAAGCAAACGATTAACGTCTTGAATCTCACGTCCTGAACCTGCAGCGATACGGCGCTTACGACTTGGGTTAATCTTATCAGGGTTTTTACGCTCAAATGGCGTCATTGAATTGATCAATGCTTCCATTTCGCGTACTTTTTCTTCTGGTTTGGCATCTTCGACGGCTTTTTGCATGTCTGAGCCGCCCATACCAGGCATCTTATCCAAGAAGCCTGCCATACCGCCCATGCTCTTCATCTGCTGGAACTGAGTCAATAGATCCTCAAGGTCGAAGTCACCGCCCTTTTGCATCTTTTTCGCCATTTTTTCGGCTTTATCACGGTCAATCTTTTGCTCAACTTCTTCGACCAGACTCAGTACGTCACCCATACCAAGGATACGCTGCGCGATACGCTCAGGGTGGAACAGCTCTAGCTCGTCTAGTTTTTCACCGCGGCCCAAGAATTTAATTGGCTTACCGGTGATAGCGCGTACAGAAAGCGCCGCACCGCCGCGAGCATCACCGTCAGTCTTAGTTAAGATAACACCCGTCAGTGGCAACGCATCATTAAAGGCTTTTGCGGTATTGGCGGCATCTTGACCTGTCATTGCATCGACGACGAATAGCGTCTCAGAGGGATTGACCGCCGCCGTTAGCGCCTTAATCTCATCCATCATGGTATCGTCGATATGTAGACGACCCGCGGTATCAATGATAAGGATATCTTGATATTGGATTTTGGCTTCTTCAATCGCACGTTTTGCGATATCGATTGGATTTTCATCCGTGCTTGAGTTCACAAACTTAGCATTTACCTGACCGGCTACTTGCTCAAGCTGTTTGATAGCTGCTGGACGGTAGACGTCGGCCGATACCAGCATGACTTTTTTCTTTTGGCGTTCTTGTAGATATTTGGCCAATTTACCAGCTGTGGTCGTTTTACCCGCACCTTGCAAACCTGCTAGCAAATAGACAACGGGCGGTTTGCCTGTCATCTCTAACTGCTGATTGGCACTGCCCATCATTTCGGTCAGCTCATCGTGCACGATTTTGACAAAGGCTTGGCCTGGCGCTAACTCTTTTAGCACTTCAGCACCCAACGCTTGCTCTTTGACGCGTTTGACAAAATCACGAGTGACAGGCAGTGCCACATCAGCTTCTAGCAGCGCCATACGTACTTCACGTAAGGTGTCTTTGATATTGTCTTCGGTCAATTGCCCCGTACCGACGATGTTACGTAGGCTCGACGATAAGCGTTCTGTTAAGGTATCAAACATAAATAACTCTCAATTAAAATGGTTTTCAATTAAATAATACGCAATTAAAATAACTCTAAATCAAACCATTAAAATGGTTCATAAATAATATTAGGATACGCTATAAGATATTAGGATATTGCATGACAAGGGACATGATAAAAGAATTATATTATCAATACTATAGCATTAACACGGCTCAAAACTTATAGTCGTTTCGCAAAGGACACAGCGCTTATAATTGTAGTTAACTTTTTATAGATAACATATTTTATGTTTGGCGCTATGCAGCACTACCGATCATTTATAAGTTATAAGCAAGATGGTGCTCAATTGGCACCCATTTTATGATAAATTGGACGATTATTCTAATCATTCTGATAATACCACTTTAGCGACACATTGAGCGGCAGTTTATGCTCAGTATAAGATGAGGCTTTTTATCTGTGCACTTTGCATTCTTACTTGCTAGCATGGCTTATATCTTAGTCAGCATCCATATTGGTTGGGCGCTGGCTCAGGACAAACCTATTCACAAAAGCCTCAGTTTGGGCTTATTGCTCATCGGTATGGCTGCACATGCGGCACTGCTATATCCATATGTTGTGACGCTGTATGGTTTGAATTTCAACTTATTTAATATCATCAGTCTGACCAGTTTATTTTTCTTATTCTTTTATCTATTGTTCTGTTTATATCGCCCTATTCTTAGCCTTGGTATTTTAGCTGCACCCACTGCGCTAATAGGTATGACTATCGGCTATGTCGGCCGTGCCCCTTATCAACCACTAACTGATGTCAGTATTGGGCTTGAAATTCATATCATATTATCATTAGCTGCCTATTGTGTGCTGTTGATGGCGGCGGTACAAGCGCTATTTCTACGTCTACAAATACGTGAGCTCAAGCATCATACCATTCACCGCTTTTGGGTCAATAAGCTACCCTCCCTGCAAAGTATGGAGAGTTTATTATTCGATATGCTGTTGGTGGGCTTTGTATTGCTCAGTATCGCACTGGGGATTGGGTTTATCTATGTACAAGACTTGATGGCGCAACATATCGTGCATAAGACTGTTTTTAGTCTGCTGTCGTGGTTATTATTTGGTGTACTACTATTCGGTAATTGGCGTGCAGGCTGGCGAGGCAAACGTGCGGCCAATATCACTATTTATGCCTTTATTCTATTAGCCATTGGCTTTGTTGGTAGCAAGTTCGTCTTAGAAATGCTCCTATAAAATATATATTCAGAAAAAGGCGGTCAGCAACACTAGTTACTGACCGCCTTTTTTATATTTCTAGCCGACTCACTACTCATTTTTCTTAGTTAAATACCACTGTCTTATTACCCGCCACAATCACACGGTTTTGTACATGCCAGTTTACAGCACGTGCTAATACGTTGCGTTCGATATCACGGCCGATAGCACGCAACTCTGTCACCCCTTGGCGATGCGTCACACGGTGTACATCTTGCTCAATAATAGGCCCTTGGTCAAGCTCAGCTGTGACATAGTGCGCAGTTGCACCGATAAGCTTAACGCCTTTATCATAAGCCTGACGATAAGGATCTGCGCCCACAAACGCAGGTAAGAATGAATGATGAATATTGATAACTTGCATCGGCCAACGTTTGACAAAATCAGACGATAATATCTGCATATAACGCGCCAATACCAACAAATCATTGCCTGCCATCAAGGTATGAATCTGCTCTTCCGCTTCTGCCTTATTATCCTTGGTCACTGGTACATAGTGAAAAGGTATGCCAAAGTTCTCTACCGCTTGGCGCAAATCCTCATGATTACTGACAACAGATGTAATCTCGCAATCGAGTAATCCGCGCTGATGACGCCACAGTAAATCTAATAGCGCATGGTCGAACTTTGACACTAAAATGCCAACCTTGGTTTTAATCGCATTGTTATGCAAGCGCCACGCCATATTGTGACGCTTGGCCACCGTATGACCAAAGCTGGCTTCAAAGTTATCCATAATCTCGCTCAAGCCTGCTAACGCAAACTCCAAACGCATAAAGTACTGCCCACCTTCATGAGCCGTTGAATACTGATCAAGCGTAATAATATTACCGCCATAACGGTGTATAAACTCAGATACGGCCTGTACGATACCCGCTTGATCACGACACTTAATCAGTAGCGTCGCGGTATCAATAACATCGGTAGATAGTACATTTTGAGAAGTTTTGCTCGACTTTATGCTTGCTGTAGCAGTCGTGGTATTGTCTGACATAGTACGCCCAATTAAAAATGAAACGTGCCGCTTACTTTGAATATGGTTAGCAGCATAGGAAACTGACTATTCTAATCGCTTTTGCAAAACTTTGCTGATTGAGTTGCTTGTATTTAATTATTGAGATTACAAATGCAAAAACCCCCAACACGAGGTTTGGGGGTTTATAAAATGCTAATCTTATACATAAGAGTTATGAGTCATCATTCAACTTTAAGAACCCTAGAGAACTTGGCATTACTATTACTCACTGTAACAATAGAACCTAGCAACGCTTGGTTGAAGTTAACAGAGTAAAATGGATGATTTGTGCCTGAATCTACCTTATTTTCACCATCAATGGAAACAGTATATTTTGTTGCACTTTCTGAAGGTGAGGATAATAGTTGTACAGAAGTACTTGGTACATTTTCGTCAATTTTAACGCTCATACTATTGATACAAGCAGCTCCACCTGTGCCAAATGGGCTAGCATGCGCAATGCTATTACCTTGCCAAGGGCTAACTAAGCTCGAATTACTTACTGACACGCTTCCAGCTTGAATAGGTAATTGATAATTAATAGTTTGTGTGTTTTCACTACCGTTCACAAAGGTAGAGGCATCAAACTGCACTTTAACCCAATGTGAGTAACGTATTGGATAGCGAATCTCAAAATCAGCGCGACCTTCTTCATCGGTGACGAAAGTATAGCCATCATCTGATACTTTACCGCCAATAATCGCAACTGGATTGATAGCTTCTAAAGTACCATTATTATTGACATCTTCAGGTTTGACTAAAGTAAAGCCGGGTTCTTTATCCAAAGTGTAGTTATAGTTTACATCTTCTGTAGTAATCCAGCGAGACTGTAAGAAAATAGGCGATTTTTCAGAGAATACTTGTGGCTTAGGTGTTGTTGTAGTCACCTCCCCCTTATCGTTTACTTCTTCAATATCAGCCGCTTGGTGAGTCACGGTGCTGTCTAGTAAACAGACTCTGCCTTGAGCGTATTGTGTAGCATAAGACTTAATTGAAACTTCTTGATTCGGGACAGCGCGACCTGAACCATCCATGACAGAAATTGAACCACGAACAGTATAGTAAATATCATCAGAAGATAACTTATTGGCAAATGCTAAAGTGGTATATACCGCTTCCTCAGATACGGTGATATTAGTAGTTTTGGTGCCAATACTGGATGGATCATTGAGCAGGCGTGCATTGATAACCACACCACCGATAGGAGAGCTGGCATTGGCTTTATAGACCACACGCGCCTCACCTTTACTATCAGTGATAGCCGTTGCCGCAGACAATCGCCCTGCTGACGAGTCCGATGCACGGCCAAAGACCACTGTTTGACCTTCAACTGGTACATCGTTTTTGTCTTTTACCGTAGCGACAATTTCAGTACTACCACCAGGAGTGATAACAGACTTCACCGCTTGGAACAGCATTTTAGCAGGTGTCGTAGCACGGAAACGTGCATCTACTGTCGCACGATAGCGCGGCTCACCGTTTGGTAGTGTTTCACCTAATACCGTTGCTTGTAGTGCAGTAATACCAGCCAGCTCTGATGTTAAGGTAACAGGTATCGTAACGATATTGCCGTTTATATTAGCAGCGGTAATGGGTTTTGTGACGATGACATCGTTGCTATCAGTAAACGTACCAATAGTCGTTTGTACTTCAACTTGCTTACCGATTAATTCTGCTGCTTGAGCAGCTGTATCACGACGTATCTGAATATTTATGGTCTGTGCTTTATTGACATCATAAACGTCTTCGATATCAATAAAGCTAATACCTGCCTGCGAAACCTTAATCAGCTCAATACTATTTAGACTGCGTTGAGTATTGATGCTGTTTTCACCCAAAGCACGAGCAAATACACGTAAGTTACCATTGTTATCGAAGGTCAAATCAGCTTCGTTAATATTAAATACTGCTTGACCATCTGCATTGCTAACAGCAGTTGCACTAGAGTGGATAATATCACCGTTTGCATCGACTAACTCCATACCAGCATTGGCAATAGCACGACCTGAACCATCCACCAGTGTGGTGGTGATAGTAGTAGAAGCACCATCTTTTAGATTGGCTTCTGTAGCTGCAATAGTAATCTCTGTACCGATAGCTGATAAGCTTAATGACTTCTCTTCACGCACTTGCATGCTGACTTTGCCATCTGCATCGTATTGTGGTGTAACGATTTTAGCATTAATCACTACGCTATGATTTAGACGCGAATTGATAGAGTTGGCTGCTAAGATGACGCCGACATCGATCTGACCATTAGCATCAGTGGTTACCATACTTGGTGTGGTTAATGCCGCACCACTGGCCTCTAAGTTTTCAATACTTAGCTGTACAGGTACTCCTGCCAAGATACCGCCTTTGCTGTCAGTCACACGGAAGGTAGCATTGGTCTGATCACCACCAGTATTCAACGTAGACTTATCAGAGGAGGCTATGAGCTGATAACTATCAATCGTAGCAGTATCTACTGCAACGATATAGGTCTGTGGTAGCTCTACACCTTCTGCAGTCGTCGTCGTAGCTGTCAGCTTGATACCTGGTTCTAAGATAGCTTGGTTGACGTTAGCACCGTCTGTAAGTGTTAGGTCAAAGGTTGCTAAACCATCACCATTGGTCATAGCGGTATTACTACTAACCGTCACGCCAGTTTTGATAGGATTATCAACATTCAAATGCACTTCACGATTAGCAATACTGCCTTTTTTATTCTCTACACGCACAAATACTTTAAATGTATCGCCCTTCGTATTAACGACTTTATTTGCACCGATTGTTATACTTTCTTGTGTACCGTTTAGATCAGGAGTAGCTGTCTTAACAGTACTGGTTTTCGTGGCAATATTGTTATTCTCATCGGTTGCTGAGAATACAACTGCAAAGCTACTACCAATGGCTGTTTTTTGCGCATCGGTAAGACCAGCTGGCACAGCAAGCGTAAAGCTAGCTTTTCCTGAATCATTTGTAGTTTGCGTGCCACTAGTGACTAAGCTAACCCCTTGAGCCGCAACCGAAGCAGGGAGCGCCAAGTAAACTTGTTTATTTGCAATGACATTGTCTTTGCTGTCTTTGGTTATTACCTCAACTTGAGTCTCACCACCGTTTAGATTTAGTGCTTTTGGTGTGATAGCTATCAAATCAATAGCCGCTTTGGTTGACTGTATATTAAACTGAATCTCTTGTTTTTTACCTGTCAACGTCTCAGTCAAGATAGCTGTTAGCTTTTGATCTAAGAGTGCCGCTTGTTGCTCTGCTGTTAAGCTTGGCACAGTAACTGTAAAGCTTGCCGCCCCGTTAGGGTCCGTAGGAACAATATTGGCAAATGATCCTGACTTACCATTTACAATTAATAATGCTGCTAGTTCTTTGTTAGCAAAATCTAATTTAATAGGCTGATCGCTGATACTAAGGTTAGTGTTTCGAGTACTTAATGCCGCATTAACAGTCACCGTATCACCTTCGCCGTTCAATGTATAAAAAGGACGGTTATTAATAAGGTTCGGCGGATTTAGTACTGTCAAATCAACAGTTGGAGTTAGAATATCTACTTTTGTTATAGCAGAGGTATAAGTTTCGCCTTTTTCGACATACGACAGCTGATAATTAATACCTGTACGCTTAAGCTCATTACGCTCTTCTGCTGTGAGTCCTTCTGGGATAGTAACTATAAACGTTGTCTCACCACTAAAATCGGTAGTCGCCGTCGTTTGATTGACTGTAACTCGAGAAGCAATCGCTGCTTGACCTAACTGGATAGTGACTTCTTGCCCTTTAACTGGTGTTTGGTTTTCTTTGGTCAATAGCTTAATACTGATAGTACCTTGACCACCAAGCTCGCTAATAGAAGGTGTGATGATAGAAGCAAACTCTAAACTCGTTGCTGGCTGTACCACTTTGACAACTGCATCTGTAATTTTAGCGACTGTGCCATCATCATCCGTTAAAGTAACATTGTATTTAATACCTGATGTAATTAGTGCTGTACGTTGTACTGGTGTTAAATCTTGACTAAGGTTAACAGTAAATACTGCATTGCCAGCTTCATTGGTTGTTTGCTCATTTCCTTGGATACTGACGCCTGCGACATCACTGATCTCAAGCTTAACTTTTTGCCCTACTGCAACATTACCATTAGGACGTTTAGCAGATACTTGAATAGTAAACTGCTTGTCTGTGACAGTCACCACTTTAGGAGAGCTAATCGAAGTAAGTTTAATATCACTTTTGGCTAACTCTGAACTGATTTTTATAGCTGAACTACTGATACTACTACTTGCACCTGAGGCTTCAACAGCTTTGGCAGTTAACACAAAACCCTTTTGTGCCTCTAGCTTATCTTTCTGTGATTTAGCCAAACCTGCAGGAACACTAACTTTATAACTGACTACGCCTTGAGCATTGGTCGTTTGGGTCGCAGTACTATCTAGAGTCAGTAAGCCAGAATCAATTAGAGCTTTCGGTAGCATTGCTGTGACGCTTTGGTTAGCAATAACCCCGCCATTTTTATCATTCACACGGAAGCTAATGACTGCACTACCACCTGAACTTGATAATTGAACTTTATCACTGCTACCAAAATTAATTTGATACTGTGCAGCAGGGATAACCACAGAGGCATTATAACTACTGGCAGTGACACCATCATTGTCAGTTAAGGTTGCAGTATAAGTAACGCCTGACTTTACTAGTGCTTCACGTTGGGCTTGGGTTAAATCTGGGCTTATATCTACGATAAATGTCACATTACCTGATGAATCAGTCTTTTTCTCATCGTCTTTAACAGTAATACCCGTCATCTGAGTAAGCTTTAGCTTGACGACTTTATCAGCTGCTGCACTACCATCTTTGCGTTTACCTGATACTTGAATCGTGAACTGGTCTTTTAAAATATTAACGACTTTAGGATTGGTCTCTGATGTTAAGACCGTTAAGCTTTTCTGTATTTTATTACTGACGTTAATAGGCGTACTATTAGCACTAGTAGTAGCTCCTGATGCCTCAGTCAGCTTAGCACTCAAGATAAATCCACTGGCTTTTTCTAATGCTGATTTCTGTGTAGGTGATAGCCCAGTCGGAATACGAACGGTATAGTTCACGATACCTTTATCATTTGTTGTCTGATTAGCAGCAGTATCTAAGGTCAACAATCCTGCATCCACTAAAGCTTTTGGCAGGCTTACCGAGACTTTCTGATTGGCTATAACGCCACCGTCTTTATCATTAACTCGGAAACTAATGACAGTACTGCCACCTGAGCTTGAGAGCTCTGCATTGCTGCTGCTACCAAAATTGATTTTGTATGCAGCACTAGGCACAGATGCTTTAATACTATAATTTTCAGTGGCAACCCCATCTTCATCAGTCAATGCAACAGTATAGGCAATACCTGTTTTTTCAAATGCCTTACGTTGTTCTAGAGTCAATGCTTGGTCTATATTTACGGTGAACACAGCATTACCAGCACTGTTAGTGACTTGTTCACCACCTTCGATACTAATGCCTTTGACATTGTTAATTGCAAGCTTCACAGGCTTACCTGTAGCAGCACTACCATTCGGACGCTTAGCAGATACTTGAATCGTAAACTGGTCTTTTAAAACGTTTACGATGCTAGGAGTGGTTTTTGCATTCAGGATGGTTTGACTTCTACTAGGGTCTGCAGTCACAGGAATACGATTACTGCTTGTATTGATACTTGCACCTGAGGCTTCTACCAAACGGGCATTTAGGACGAACCCACCTGCTTTTTCAAGTTCTGCTCTTTGTGTAGGAGATAGCCCTGCAGGAATACGAACCGTATAACTGACATTACCTTGAGCATCAGTTGCTTGGTTTGCTGCACTTTCAAGCGTTATCAGCCCTTTTTGAGTCAAACTACTTGGTAAGCTTGCTGTTACAGTTTGGTTGGCTATTACGCCGCCATTTTTATCATTAACGCGGAAACTTAAAGTGGTTACACCGCCTGTACTCAACAGCTTATCAGTACTACTGCTGCCAAAGTTTAGCTTATATTCAGCCACTGGAATGATAACTGGTGCCTTATACTTATTCGTAGCCACGCCATCTTCATCAGTCAAAGTCACGGTATAAGGAATACCAGACTTCACCAAATCTTGACGTTGCTTTTCTGTCAAATCTTGGCTTAAGTTGACGGTAAATACTGCGTTGCCTGATGCATCTGTCGTTTGCTGGCTGCCTTGAATACTCACGCCTGTGACATTACTAATAGCCAACTTAACTTCTTTGCCAGCTGCAGCACTACCATCCGGGCGCTTACCTGCAACTTGAATTTGGAATTGATTTTTTAGGATGTTTACAGCGCTAGGAATGTTTTTTACATTTAGAATCGTTTCACTTTCAGCAGTTACTTTGATACGTTCACTATTGATACTACTACTAGCTCCTGAAGCTTCAGTAACTTTAGCGGTTAAGACAAAGCCACCGATACTCTCTAACTTTGTTCTTTGAGCGGCTGTCAAACTTGCTGGCACACTCACACTGTAATTCACCATGCCTTTACCATCAGTTACTTGAGTAGCAGCACTATCTAAGTTTAAGAGTCCAGTTTTAATTAGATCCTGAGGCAAGCTGGCAGTGACTTTTTGATTGGCAATTGCTCCGCCATCTTTATCATTGACACGGAAACTGATAATAGCTTCACTACCGAAACTAGAGATTCTACTTTTATTTTTCGTCGCAAACTTTATTTGATACTGAGATTCAGGGATATACGCTTCGTTGCCATATGTATCCATCGTGACTGCACGGTTTGGCTCTGATAAAACCACCGTATAGCTGACGCCTTTTTCTACAATTTCTTTGCGCTGAGCTGCAGTAAGCGTAGGCGCTACAATTAAACTAACAACTGCACTTCCTGTTGCATCAAATGTAAAACTCTCTGTACTAAGCTTAACACCAGTAACTGCATTGTTAAGCTTGATTGTGCCTTTTGCCCCATTAATAACGGTTGGCACTTTAGAGTTTTTAGCCGTTGCTGTGATAGTTAGCGGCTTCTCATCTCCATAGGCATTAAGCACTACGTCCCTACCTTTCACATCTAAGACATAATCAGAGACAGGCAGGGCCACAGTTAAAGTATCTGTTTCTTGCTTGGTGGCGCCATTCTGCTCTTGGATACTGATTGCATATGCAATACCTTCACCTTTCAACAGTGCATCACGCTCAGCTTTCGAAAGATTTTCATCTATTTTAATGTTAAAAGTTGTAATACCATCCGCATTTGTGACTTTACTACTGCCACCTACGATAGAGATGCCTTTTATATTATCAATACCCAGCCCAACTTTAACATCCTGAACGCGGGCACCCTTGTTGTTCTTAGCAATGACGGTCAATTGAGCGCTGTCACCATAAGGGTTTAGAGCGTTATTAGAGACTGAGCTTGTTTTCAATGAAGAGGTAATATCAAGCTTGCTTTCCGTAACTTGTGTGCCATCACCACTGCCTTTTTTACTGACAGAAACCTTTAATTCCTGCGGTGCGACTGCAGTGCCATCTGCTTTGTTAGCAGTCGCCACTAGAGTAAAACCATTGGCTATCAGCTCATCTTTATCAGCAACTGCTTGCGGATTGAGCTTTAATGCATATACCGCATTCCCATCATCGTCCGTAGTTTGGGTGCTCTGACCTTCAATAGTGATACCGTTATTTTCAGAGTCCACTACTTTTAGAGTCACGGCTTTACCGACCATAGCTCCACCAGATACTTTTTCAACAGCTTTAACCGTAACACTAAAAGCTGCTTGATCATCAGACAACTCAATAATAGTAGGTGCTGTGCTCAGTTTTTGGATAAAGAAGTCTGGCTCAATCTCTGGCACTTGTTCGCCACCACCAGTATTACCATTATCGCCAGTACCACCACCTGTACCAGGTTGAGTAACACCTAAATCAGGTGCAGGTGCGACAGAGTCTACAGTGTCACCATCACCGCCTCCACCACAACCTGCTAATGCTAATGCGCAAGTCAAAGAAGTAAGCTGAAACAACTTAGAAGTGAGGGGTAGAGAGCTATATGACATTTTTTGACTCCGCATGAGCAGTAATTTATCTGAGCAAATAAGCAAAAAATCATTATCCAGAATCAAAAGAGATTGGTAATGATACATAGATTTACAGTAATACTGGTGTATTAACAGATTGTATTAAATATATAACAGCAACTTTACTAACTTTTGTTATAACTTACAACTAAAAATTAATCTTTACTATTAAACAATCAACAACATAGAGCGCTCATTTCAGGGTATAATAGCCCTCCTTTAATTCGACAGTTATTGTAAAAATATTTGAGTATTCATCTGTTTTATGGTATAAATGTCGGCTTTAAAATTTTCTGAATTGGTCAGCCTGTTATTTGCCTTTAGATAGCAGCAAAACCAGCTCAACCTTCATATAGTTTTGTTTGGTGCAAAGCTGCCGCTTGCTGTGTCCATGCCGCAAAAACGTGCAACTTGCCCAGACTGGTATGAGAAAAACTCATACCTCATAGATTAGGAGTTCGCCATGTCTCGAGTTTGCCAAGTGACTGGAAAGCGCCCTATGGTGGGTAATAATGTTTCGCATGCAAACAACAAAACCCGTCGTCGCTTTCTACCAAACCTTCACAACCATCGTTTTTGGGTAGAGTCTGAAAACCGCTTTGTACGTCTACGTGTGTCTACCAAAGGTATGCGCATCATTGACAAACTTGGTATCGATAAAGTGTTAGCGGATCTACGCGCACAAGGTCAAAAAGTTTAAGTTAAAAATAGCAGCTGGGTGATGACTCTCATCATTTAGGCTGCTGTTTTGCTACATTAATTGTGGCAACTCATTCTTTGAGACACGTACCTATCGTTTGAAGACCCCTCATTTACAGGAAAGCTATCATGAGAGATAAAATTAAATTAGTATCAACAGCTGGTACTGGGTATTACTACACCACTACTAAAAACAAGCGCACTATGCCTGGCAAAATGGAAATCAAAAAGTTTGATCCAAAAGTACGCCAGCATGTGATCTTTAAAGAAGCTAAAATCAAATAATCTCCATTTTATAAATGGTACTATTTGAACAAATAAAGGGTTTATCAATTGATAAACCCTTTATTTATGGCTGTAGCTTGATGTTACTAAGCTATATCTTCAGTCATTCGCTTTGACTGGCGCTCAAAAACAACCAAAGCTTAGCTGTAGTGTGTTGGTTCTTTATCATACACATGCGCATGCCATTTACTCATTTGCTTTTGCATAATGACCTGAATCGCAGCATGAATCATATGTTGACCAATGGCTTGAGTATCGCTACCAAGTAGTTCTTTTAGCTTGTCAGAAAAATCAATAGTCATCAGCGGCGCTTCGTCTTGTTCAGCATCACGCAATAACAACCTACCATCATCTGCTTCCACCAATTCTAACGTGGTTTCTTTGGCAAATCCTGCAAACTGATCGCTACTCTCGTTATCTACTTCTATATCATTATCGATATCGTATGGCATTAATGTGTTCCTTATTATCCCGTTTAGTACTGGTAGAGAAACTGGTCATTGCAAAGTAGTCATTTCTTAAAAGTAAACTCACTGGCAAATCTATCGTCTTACAGTAACGCGGGTAAATCTGTCTTACTCATACAATGGACGCTTTAACACTCGAATTCAAGGGCTACCGCACAAGTCTTCGTTATAAATACAACTTGAATGCTATAACGTTTATATAAATTAGCGCCAATAACGTAGTTTGGCTAATGTAAATAAGAAAGCCACAAACATCCCAAGGTAATAGACCAGCTTTAGCTCAAGGCTAGGATCACGGTATTTAAATGGTAGTGCAACGGTGGCCGTCGCAGTGGGCAATATCAGCAGCATGAGTAGCCAGTTCTCAATGACATTTAGCCAACCTTGTAAATCGGTTCCGTGACGTAGTGACGCCAATCCCATTAATAAACAAGCGACAATTAAGCTGGTAAATAAGCCATTTGGTAAGTCTTTAGGATAGATAATTTTAGCAATACTGGCTGGTACGATTCTCATATAAAATTCCAGTCATGCTTGTAGAACATGGCTTAATGATTAAAAATGTAAAATATTACGATACTGTATAGGCGTGAATAAACAATATAGATGCGAATAAACGATACAGGCGCGAAAAAGACTTATATTTACAGCGAAACTACTTAACTGTAAGTACCCATCAGCCATAGCATCGATATACAAGAGGTCAAATAACCCAAACTAATCGCATTCCAACTTTCGATATGCAGGCCTTTAACTTTATTAAGTATGCGAGAGCCTACCCAAAAGAACAGCGGAATGCCTAGCATAAATGCAGGCACAATGACTGCAGCATGACGTAGCACTGTTTCAACATCATCACCCACCATCAGGCGAAAGCCATAACCTTCCAAACTAAGTACCAGTGCAAACATCGCCAAGCCAATGGTAATACCTTTCGGTACTAAACTGCGCTGCGGTGTTTCATTTTCAAGTGATTGCCTAGCCTGCTGGTTCAACGCTTCATGAGAATTTGCTTGCACAGAAGGTTCTTTTGAACTGCTAGAGTTGTTTGTGTCCATATTTCACCTTTACGTGACTGACCGTTATATAGAGTCATAAGTTATACAGCACATTTTAATATTATTATGGCATGGCTAATAGCGTTTATTAACCATACAACACTCGCTAGCTGTTGTTGGCTAATAACAACTCTGCGCGCATCTCATCGATAGCCGTTTTATAATCTTCTTGATTAAAAATCGCAGAACCCGCAACGAACATATCAGCGCCTGCTTCAGCAATCGCACGTATATTACTGGCTTTGATACCGCCATCAACTTCCAATCGAATATCTCGACCACTGGTAATAATACGCTGACGAACCTGACGGACTTTATCTAAAGTACTATCGATAAACGACTGTCCACCGTAGCCCGGGTTCACACTCATCAATAAAATCTGATCTACTTTATCCATAACATAATCAAGATAATGTAGCGGGGTCGCTGGGTTCAATACCAAGCCACACTCTGCACCGCCATCTTTGATCAGTTGAAGTGAGCGATCGATGTGAGCGCTGGCTTCAGGATGGAAGGTAATGATACTAGCACCCGCTTCCAAGAACTGCTCAATCATACTATCGACAGGTGAAACCATCAGGTGTACATCAATTGGCGCTTCAACACCATAGTCACGCAATGCCTTACAAATCATGCTACCAAACGTCAAATTGGGTACGTAATGATTGTCCATTACATCAAAATGAATCACATCGGCACCCGACTCTAGTACCTTCTCCACTTCTTCGCCCAACCGC
>Ga0207887_1000033_pt1 | contig 42799 bp, 38 predicted proteins | sample LinPmetageLP38_FD_184051 | JGI IMG/M metagenome (GOLD analysis project Ga0207887, IMG submission 184051) | Marine viral communities from the Pacific Ocean - LP-38 (SPAdes) | ecosystem: Environmental > Aquatic > Marine > Oceanic | place: Pacific Ocean | collected 2010-06-15 | reverse complement strand
GCCGTCATTTGGTAGAAAACGCTTTTGCTAGATTGAAACATTTTAGGGGCATTGCCACGCGATATGATAAGCTCAAAGATAGCTATGCAGCGGCGGTAATGCTCGCTTGTGTCTTTATCTGGTTGCCACTCATTTGAGTTCTATACACACCCTAGTGAGGTGCTCTTCTTTTTTCAATCACTTTCGAAGTTGAGAGTGGGGTATGATATAGGTAATAAACAACATACCGTGTGCCATACCGATGTATTTCACACCTTCTGGAATGTCCATCATATATTTTAGTGGCATGGCGATGAAGAGCAATAATAAGAAAGAGGTGCCTTCTAGATAGCCTATAGTCAGCTGAATGTAAAAATGTTATGGATTTAAACGCGCTACTGGTATAAATTTTCTTTGCGTGCTGCTTACACAGAGGCTGCACAAAATTCATCCCAGTAGCACTGTATCATTTTTAAAGTGGGTTAACTAGACAGCTAAAAGGATAAAAAATGACCAAACCTAATCCAAGAGTATTAGAAGTAAAAGGCGTATTCGTTGAGCCTGCATCGGCGGCTTCAATCGGCGGTGCAATCCGTGATATTAAAGCAGGTAAAATCGCTGAAGGTTCGGTGATCGTTTGCACAGTGACGGGTAATGGTCTAAAAGATCCTGACACTGCGATCAAACAATGTGCCGATGCCGTGATGCTCACCATCAATGCCACATTGGATGATGTCAGAACATCAATCCTATCAAATATGGAAAAATAATTTTTCATGCTTTGCTCAGAAGAAAATACTTAAAAAGCCAACCAACTGCGGTTGGTTTTTTTTATTGCATCGTGCAGAATATAAACTGTATAAGAATAATTCCTATTTACAAACAATTTGATACAGTTTGATTTGTTTTGGTGCAAAATCAATAAATCGCCCAATATTTGTGCAATACAATAATGCTTCAAAGTTGGTTTTGTAAGTTATTGCAGTTTTATTGCAAAGAAATAAGATAAAACAGTAACTTAATAAAGTTGGCACGCCCTTTGCTATTTCAATAACAAGTTCAGAGTCAAATCATTTCGATTTGAACATTTGTAATAAACAGCTTGGGGGAATACCAACATGAACTTTAAACTTTCTACATTAGTGGCTGCATCTTTACTCACTTGTGCAAGTGGCTTGACTATGGCAGCTGAAAGCGATGTATCATTCTCTGGTACTGCAGCAATGACTTCAGATTACCGCTATCGTGGTATGACACAAACTGAAAGCGACCCTGCCGTTCAAGTTGGTTATGGATTAACCCATAGCTCTGGCTTATACGCAGGTGTCTGGGGCTCGAATGTCGGCTTTGGTAGCTCATTAGAGCTCGATCCATATGTAGGTTATAGCACTGAACTTGGCTCTTTGGCGTCTAAACCAGTTTTAGATGTCGGTTTATGGTACTACGGCTATCCAAGTGCTTCTGATTTGAATTGGCTTGAGCTGTATGCACGTCTAGGTTTTGCAGACACCATCACTGTTGGTGACAGTTTGCTTGCAAGCGTGAATTTCACTAATGATTTTTTTGGCTTAGATACTGATGCATGGTATTTAAACCTGACTTATAGCATGCCATTGAGCGCATCTTTCGGTGGTGTAGCAAGCTTAGGTTATACCACTGCTGACGATTATGATTTCAGTGATAACGCTAGTGGCGATGATAACTACATCGACTGGAAAGTTGGTGTGACTTACAGCTTTGCTTCTGTTGAAGACCTGTCAGCTGAGCTTGCTGCTGTCGGCACAAATATTGACGCCGACACCAACCCGTACAAACGTGGTGTAGAGACTGGTGCTGTATTTACAATTACTAAAGCATTCTAAGTTGTAAATAGCATAGGCTAGAAAATTAGCCTTGCGATAAAAAAATCCTGTCTTACTTCAAGGCAGGATTTTTTTATGGAGAATTGGTTCTAAATACGTCTTGGCATGTTAAATGCTTAATATTTATATCGAATAAAGATTGTTTGAATAGATTAAAAAGAAGGGGCTGTCCTAGATGAGTAAAATTATTTAGGATAGCACTATGAGAAAGAGTAAACTAAGTTGGTATAAACAAAGCAGACTCATCGAGTTATTTGTTGCCGGTTCTACCGCGAGAACAGCAGCAAGCCTAATTGGTGTTAATAAAACCACAGCCAGTTATTACTTTCATAGGCTAAGACTGCTTATTTACGAGAATAGGGGCTGTATAGAATTGAGAAAACATTGAAAAAAATAAGCAACGCCTTACTCTAATGTTTACCACAACAAAGAAATAAGGCATCACTTATGACTCGCACCAAGCTCAACGATGAACATTGGCACAAGCTATTTATTATATTGCGACAAATTAACGTATATAACAAGCCCAATCTAAGACGTACCGTTGAAGGCATGTTGTACCGCATACGAGTAGGCTGTCCATGGCGAGACTTACCTTCTTATTTTGGTCATTGGTCTCGCATATATCATCAATACCGTTACTGGCGTAAAACCGGTAAATGGCAAAAGCTCATGAAGATAGTCACAGCAAACTATGATAGTGAATGGTTATTTATAGACGGTAGCGTGGTCAAAGCTCATCAGCATAGTTCAGGTGTAGCCAGTCATCTTGATGAGGCCATTGGTAAAAGTGTTGCAGGTAATAGCAGCAAACTGCACTTAGTGGTCGATGCTTGTGGTAACCCTATACATATTGAGCTGACAGGTGGGCAAGTGCATGACGCTAAGATGGCAAAGACGTTGATAGATAGCACGATTAATAACCAGACTAAAGCGGTGATTGCAGACAGGGGCTACGATAGTAGTGATATTAGAGAGTGTATCTTCAAGCACTGTGCTGAGTCAGTCATACCCGTTAAGTCGAACTCTAAAAGCTGTAACGACACACTAGATTGGTATTTGTATCGTTGCCGTCATTTGGTAGAAAACGCTTTTGCTAGATTGAAACATTTTAGGGGCATTGCCACGCGATATGATAAGCTCAAAGATAGCTATGCAGCGGCGGTAATGCTTGCTTGTGTCTTTATCTGGTTGCCACTCATTTGAATTCTATACACACCCTAATAGCGCCACTTTTAAAAACGGCTCCACTTACCGCTCTGGTATTATGAAACTTACGGTAATAATTTTTTATTAGGGAATCTGTTGATTGATTTCAATATTAACCTGAGTCTGTTCAGCACTAATCACTATCGGATTACCCGATAAGTCGCCTGACTCTGCTATGGCATTACCGCTATGACTAATACGAGCAACGACTGCTAACTGAGTTTTGTCACTACGAGCTGAATTTAACGTGCGATCTGGCATCATCGCATCAAGATTGCTTAAGCGGATACTGGCCTCACCTTGCTCAATAACACTAATGGGTAAACGTTTGGCGGCAAACGGTGGACCTCCTTTAACGTCACGTATCGCAACAAACAACACATCATCAGCTTTCACTAACGGTAATAAATTAGCGTTAATTTTCACTGTCACGTCAATACCTTCTAGCGCTTGCTTTTCTTGCGTGCTAACGTAGTTGCTTAACTCATCTAAGCTTGCTAAAGCTTTAGTATGATCACCTGGTTTGGCCACAATGCTGCCTTGTAAGCGTTTAATCCAACCTTGCGCTTGGGCAAAGTTACTACTACGAGTCTCACCCATTGCCATGAGCATTTGAGCCCGTTCATGCTGCGGATTCTTAGCTAATATAGCTTGTAATACACGGCGAATATTGGCGTCTAACTGACCTTCATTAACGAAAAAGCTAGTCTGAGCATAAGTGGTGGCGATTTCTTCATTTTCAGGAGCTAAACGATAGGCACGAGATAAGGCTTCCAGCGCAGAATCAGTTGCCTCCATAGATAAGAAAAGCTCGGATAGGCGCATCCAGCGATTAGGATCATCAGCATTACGATGAACATTGGTTTGCATGGCGCTAATCAGTTGACGACCATCTTCAAACGCCCATGATGGCGGCTTGTCAATTTTAGCTGTCAATAGGTCGTCAGCCACTTGTCCTACTTTGTCCTCAGCTGTCCACAAATCAAACACGGGCGTACGATTGCCTATTAGTAAATACGCCATTGCAGCCAATATTGGGATCCAAGCTGCGACAATTAAACGGCTTTTGACATCAGGGGTGACCATAGGTGTTATCTGACGCTGCACATCTAATAGCTGACGCTCCAGTTCCAGCTTTTGATTTTGATAATGGCTATTATTAATAGTACCGCTGTCTTTATCTGTTTGTAGCTCAGCTAAACGTTCGCGAAATACTGCAACATTAATATCTAGCAGTTGATTGTCTATTGGTTTGGACTGCAAACGCGGTGCTCGTAGCCATGGCATAATAGCAATCAGCGCAAATATAAGAGCAATCAGCAAGCTTAGAGTTACAAATAAGCCAAAAGTAGAAAATAGAGTCATTTTTTGTCCTCTAGGCTAGTAATGTCGTGGTCGACACTCTCAGCTTGCGATAATAGACGATCAAGCTCAGCCTTTTCCGTAGAGGTCAAGGCAGCAGTACTGTTCACTGTGACGCCGCTTTGACCACGGGCAACAACTTGGCGACGCTTACTTTGCCAAAACCAACCAATAATTAAGACGAGCAATAATAGTGGTGGAAAAAACCATAGGATCCATGTTGATGGTCGCATAGGCGGCTTGTAGCTAATAAAGTCACCGTAGCGCTCTTGCATATAGACGCGTATTTCAGCATCACTACGTCTATCTTTAATTAAATCATAGACTTTTTGCTTTAGATCCTGTGCAATCGGTGCATCAGAGGCTGCAAGGTTTTGATTTTGGCATTTTGGGCAGCGAAACTCTTCTATTAATCCACGATACTGAGCTTCTTGCTGTGGTGAGTCAAAATCGTATACGTCAATAGCTGCGTTTGCCGTCATGTTAAGCAGACACGCTAGTATTAAGCTTGCTAGTTTTAAAACTATATTGGGTTTTAGTTGAGGAGCTCTTATTCGAGTAACGTTCATTTGCACATCTCCTCAACCTGAATGAGATCAGGACTATCGTTGTTCTTATTAGCCTTATTAAGTACTGTCAGGCACGGCTTAACACGCTGTTGCCAATTGGCTTCATTAATCTCACCAACAATATGCTGACGAATGATGCCATCTCCATCCACAACAAAGGTTTCGGGCGCACCAGTTATGCCTAAGTCTAGAGCAAACTGACCCAATGAATCCTGAATAGACATAGAAAATGGATCACCGCCTCGGTTTAAGTAACTGAGCGCATTACCAATCTCATCCTTATAATTCACACCAACGATATCAACGCCGCGCTCTTCTAGTTGCATTAAAAACGGATGCTCAATAACGCAAGTTGGGCACCATGAGCCCCAAACATTAAGTAAAAACGGCTTATCCGGCAAATTATCATTGGTGATAGTACGGGTAGTATCTGCTAATAACGGCAGCTCAAAGGTAGGAACCGGACGCTCAAGAGCGGTATTGGTCACAATGTCTGTTGGTTTACCTAAGCGCATGTACAATATAACTACCAAACCAAAAAAGAGGATAAGCGGAATTAAGAACCATAGCTTCGTCTGCTTTTTTTTCATTGTCTTTGGGTTACGCTGCTTACTGTTTTGGCTATCTTTTTGCTCAGGAGTATTATTCGACATAGTCATTTATTTCTCCTTTAGTGTCGACATCGTCGATACTGAGATTGCCTGCTCAATAGCTACCTCATTGACTCCATAAGTAGCCAAACTACCAGTAACTAGCAACGGAGCTTTAATTTTTTTGATGCGGTATCGTTTATCAAGCATACTAATTAATCCACCTAGAGCCATGATAATTGCCCCTAACCAAATCCAGCGAATTAATGGTTTTACATAAATCCTTAATGCCCATTGGTTACTACCATCGGCAATAGGTTCGCCCAGTGCGACATAAACATCGCGCATAAGACTGGGGTCAATAGCAGCTTCAGTTGTTGGCATCGTGCTGATAATATAAGTACGCTTTTCTGGAGTCAGTTTCGCCACTTCACGACCGTCTTTGGATACCACCACTTGCGCTTGCGTTGCATCAAAGTTACTACCCTTTATTTCAAAAAATTCAGTTACTTCAAAATCGTAACCTTGAACATTGACTGTATCGCCAATACCCATTGCTACGTCACGCTCAATACTCAGGCTACTAGTAAAGGCTATGCCAATGACAGCAACCAATACGCCAATATGAGCAGTCTGTTGACCCCAATAGCTAAGACGCAGCTGACGCAGACCTTTAAAGAAATTAGGGGCGTTCTTGGTTTTGTCTCTAAAGTCAACGATCATCCATAGCAGTACCCAAAAGCTCACCGCTAAAGTCACGCCAATATTGAACATAGCAGATGGACTGGTAAAGTAGGCGATAATAGCAGCCAATACGATACTACTAGCGGCAATGGCGATACCCACCCCTAGTAACGGACGCTTATCTTGTTTCCAGCGAATATTAGAGCCCATACCCATAGCGATTAACAACAGCCATGTCAAAGGCACAAACAGCGCATTGAAGTATGGAGGCCCTACAGATACCTGACCGAGACTAAAGGCATCAGCGATAATAGGATAGAGGGTGCCGAGCAGCACCACTAAGGTTGCAATCAAAATGATGGCGTTATTGATCACTAAAAAGGACTCACGTGAAATCAGCTGATATTGACTTTCAACGGTTAAACGCCAACCGCGAACGGCAAACATTAATAGACCACTACCGATGATAATGCCAAGAATAGCTAAGATGACCAAACCACGCGTCGGATCAGCGGCAAACGAATGCACTGAGGTAAGGACTCCAGAGCGTACCAGGAACGTGCCAAGCAAGCTTAAGGCAAAGGCGAAAATAGCCAGCATGATGGTCCATGCTTTAAACACCCCGCGCTTTTCAGTGACTGCTAATGAATGCAGCAATGCTAAGCCGACAAGCCAAGGCATAAACGAGGCGTTCTCTACCGGATCCCAAAACCACCAACCGCCCCAGCCAAGCTCGTAGTAGGCCCACCACGAGCCCAGTGCAATACCAATGGTCAAAAATCCCCAAGCCGCGAGCGCCCATGGACGTGACCAGCGTGTCCAAGCAGCATCTAAACGCCCTTCCCACAATGCCGCCATACAAAATGCAAAAGGCACTACCATACCCACATAGCCCATATATAACATGGGCGGATGAATAATCAGACCGAAATCTTGTAGGACAGGATTTAAATCAGCGCCATCGACCGCTAGATTGGGTAAGGTACGCTCAAACGGTGACGAGGTAAATATCAGCATTGTTAGCATCATTAACTGTACACCGGCCAAAATAACTAATACCCGCGCACGCATTGATAACGGCAAGCCGCGACTAAAGTATGATACCAGTGCACACCATGTGGCCATGATGGTCATCCATAGCAGCAAAGAGCCCTCGTGTCCGCCCCATGTCGCCGATAACTTATAGTACCAAGGCAAACAGCGTATTGGAATGCTGCGCGACGTAACTGAGGCTAAAATCATTATAATAAAAACCTGCTATCAAAGCGCCAAATGACGTTATCATGGCGGCAAACTGTGCCCAAGCTAAGCTAGGGGCTAGTCGTTGCCAAGCAACTTGGTTACGAATAACACCAATAGTTGGCAGAATTACCTGCAATAACGCCAATACAAAAGCGGTAAGCAAGGCAAAATAGCCCAATTCTGTAATCAACATACGGTCTAACCTTATTTACTCTAATGCGGTTGCAGTTTACTGTAGCGGTGGAATTTTTATTATTAGAACCCACCCCCGAAATCTGCTGCTATCTCTAGTTTTTAATTGATTTCGAAGGGTTTTATTTAACTACTTTAGGCGGAGTTACCAGTGGAGGCGCGCCTTTAAAGCGCAGTAAACGTAACGCATTGAGAGTAACGAGCACTGTTGCTCCAGCATCAGCTAGAACCGCAATCCATAGTCCAGTAATGCCGAATACGGTCGTGATCAGAAAGACGCCTTTGAGACCTAAAGCGAAAATGACGTTCTGATGAATGTTGCGCATGGTGGCACGTGAAAGTGCGATGAGATGAGCCATATCCGTAACACGACTTTTTAATAATGCGATATCGGCCGTCTCAATGGCCACATCGGTACCACCACCCATCGCGATGCCAACATCGGCAGTTGCTAGCGCTGGCGCATCGTTAATACCATCACCAACCATCGCTATTTTGCGGTTGTTCTTCATCTCGTTAAGCAGGCGCAGTTTGTCCTCAGGCAACAGCTCAGCTTCCCATTCCACGTCTAAATTACTGGCAAGTGCTTGAGCGGTTAAGCGGTTGTCGCCTGTTAGCATGACGGAGCGCACACCCATCGCTTTGAGCTGAGCCACACCTTCATGAGCGTCGTCTCGTAATTCGTCTCTTAGCGCGATTAATCCAAGCACTTCACGGTTTTGCTCATCGAAAAGAACAGAGACGGTCTTACCCTCATTTTGCAGCGCCTCAATTTGCGCCTGTTGTGTGGATGAAATCAATGCCTCATCGGCTGCGTAAACAGGCGAACCGATAGCTAGCGCGCGCTCCGCGACAGTTGCGTGTACCGCTTTACCCGCAGTAGCAGAAGCTTTGGAAGCCACAGGTATAACAACTTTAGCGGCTTCAGCATGGCTGACAATGGCTTCAGCAAGTGGGTGACTAGAACCAGTCTCCACACTGGCAAAAAGTGCCAATATCTCATCTTGACCTTGAGAATTCTGACCTTGAATACTTGAGTCCTCTTGTGTAAAGGCAACAACATCGGTCACGCGTGGTTTGCCTTCAGTTAAAGTGCCTGTCTTGTCAAAAGCGACCGTCTTCACTTGGCCGATAGTTTCTAAAGCACTACCGCCTTTGATCAGCAAGCCACGGCGCGCACCAACAGCAAGACCAGAGGCGATGGCAGCGGGTGTTGATAGTACAAGAGCACAGGGACAGGCAATCAGCAACAGTGCTAGACCGCGATACAACCAAGTCGACCAATCTCCACCCATGGCTAACGGTGGAATGATAATAATTAGTGCGGCAATAGCCATCACTGCCGGTGTGTAATAGCGACTGAATTTCTCAATAAAACGGGCAGTGGGTGCTTTGGAGGCTTGGGCTTGCTCTACCAGCTCAATAATGCGCGAAATGGTGTTATCGGCGGCTGTCTTTTCTACGCGCACTTGGAGCACACCATCGATGTTAATTGACCCTGCAAATACATTGTCACCCATCGTCTTGGCAACAGGAACAGACTCTCCCGTCACGGGCGAATCATCAAGGCTGGACGCACCTTGAACAATGGAACCATCAGCAGATACCCTATCTCCAGGACGCACCAGCACAAGGTCATTCACTTGTAATGAAGTCGCTGGAACGTTACGCTGCCCACCTTGAGCATCAAGTAAAATTGCACTTTTCGGAACCAGCGATGATAAGGCTCTGATGCCAGCGCGAGCGCGATCAGCAGCGATACTCTCAAACAGTTCACCGATTGAGAACAAAAAGACAACTGCTGCGGCCTCTTCAGCTTCACCAATGATAAGTGCGCCAAGCACGGCGACGGACATCAGCGTTTCAATTGAAAAGAATGAACCTGTTTTAGCCAGTGCTAAGGCTTTGCGCGCAAATGGAAAAACGCCTACAATCACAGCGATGGCAAACACCCATATCCCATAAGCGGGCAACAGTAGTGACAGTGCATAAGCGCTGCCCATCAAAATACCGAGGCCAACAACCTGTTTGCCTTTTTGAGTTTGCCACCATTGCTTATCCTGCGGAGCCATCTGATTGTCGCTGTCAATATCAATAGCCGATACAGTTTGTTGACCAGTATTGGCAGAGATGCCGAACCCTAGGCTTTTGATTGTTTTTTCGATATCACTAGCCTGAGTCGGCGCACCAGGGGCTAAATTTAGCTCTAGCGTTTCTGTAGCGAAATTCAGCTGAACATCAGAAACCCCAGGCATACGTTTCAAAGCTGTTTCAATCTTGCCGATGCAACTGGCACAGTCCATACCTTCAATATGATATTTCATAATAATTTACCCTTTGAATAATGATATTATGAACCCTATAGTGGCTTTAGAGTCAAGGTTATTTATCTACAGTTTCGTAATTTTAATTTCTCTAGCGCTAGTCTTTACAGCCACTTTAATTATTTAAATCATAGAGGTTGTTATGACAATCAAAATTGGTGAGCTCGCTAAACGCACAGGTGCCACAGTAGAAACCATTCGCTATTATGAAAAAGAGCGTTTATTACCCGAGCCTTTTCGTAGCGAAGGGAATTATCGTTTATATAATGAAGAGCACATTGAGCGTCTACAATTTATCCTACATTGCCGTACGCTCGATATGGCTTTAGATGATGTGCGAATCTTACTTGAATACTGGGAGTCGCCTGACAAGGACTGCGGCGATGTGAATAACTTGCTAGATGAGCACATTCATGCTGTGGAAATACGAATGGAAGAACTGATGCACTTAAAGCATCACTTGACCGTTTTGCGCCAGAAATGTGCAAGTAGTGCACCAGCGTCATCATGTGGCATTTTAAACGCGCTTGTCGATAACTCCTGTCATGAGTAATGATATCAGTAGTGTTCATTTCTGACGGATCAAATCATGAAAGGTTAAATACGCCCTGATGTTAAGCACAAAAAAACCCAGCAATGATATTAAGATCACTACTGGGTTGGAGGAAATAACAACTATGTTGTGCTGACTTAGAAAGTCTTATTTATCATTCATAGCAAGGTAGATATTACGATCTGATGCGGATGCGTCATCCACGTATTTTGAATCGCGCCATGTCGTATAAGCATAGACACCACTGTATGGGCTGATGCTGTTCTGACGGAAATCAGAAATCCAATTTTCGCCATCAAATATTTGGATATGGCCATGCGGGCGCTTTGATGAGCGATCATAGACAATAACATCACCTACTTGGGTTGGCATATCATTACTGATTTTGCTAAAACCTGCTTTATCAAGCGTGCCACGAGTGGCGTACTGATAGGCTGAAGGATTGGGTGTAAATTCATAACCAGCTGATTGTAGTGCTTTACGTACGTAACGGGCACAATATCCAGAGCTGCCAGATAAAGCCACTTTTGAGGCGCGAGCAGCAGCGATAGCGGGGGCTGAATTGCTGTCAGGAACCTTATTGACTTGCTGCTGTTGTTTTTCAGCGTATAAGCGGCTGTTTAATGATGAAAGCTGATTCTCTTTTTGCTTGGCCTGCGCACTTAGGTTGCTAATTGCTTGACTAATTTCATCATTATTAGAAACATAAGCACCACTTTTGGTGCTATAGATGTTTTTTGATGAACCGTAGTTTGATGCCACAGAAGTATTGGTGATGGTATTATTTGTTTGAGAGATTGTGATAGCAGCACCACTCGTTTGTGCTATGCCCATACCCAGTACTGACAAAATCAATAAAGCCTGTTTCATAAATCTAATACCTACGGTTAATTCAAAATCGTCTGTTATCAACAACAGCGCAGTCAATTAAATCTCAATAACTCAAGTATATATATGTCATAGTGACTGATACTTCTGCTGCATATTATTCATATAAAAAATGATTATTGGCGATCACAGCTCATTGAAGTCTTACGAAGCTGTTACAAATCAAGCTGCTGACCAAAACACAAAGCCGACTTTAGCATAGGCTGTTTAGCCTGTCATCCCCCTTAAAAACCCCAAAAATACTTTTTTGATGTCGAAAAAATTGCTAATATCCCACATTTTACAATGTAAGTTTGTGTAACATGTACAGAATATAGCTGACTAGATTGACCACAATTTCTACTGTTTTATAAGCAAAAAAACGTCTGAGGGTTAAATCTATAATTTAGATTTAACCCTCAGACGTTTTTCTATTGGATGAAGTAATTACCCTATATAGGGTCTAACTAATTATTAAGATAATATAATAATTTATAATATTAATATAGATGTTAATTCCCTACTGGCTTATGTAATATTACGTAATTGTTTCGATACATCCTGTATATTCTTGTATTAACCCTTAGTTATTTATCTATTTTAAGGGTTAATAACCGATAAATCCGCTTACATTGTCATCAAAAGTTACAAATTCAAAGTTATTTTTAATTTTAAAGTCGCAATAGCTAATGAATTTTTTGATGAAGAATCATTTTATAAGCAATAGAACAGTCTTATACTTGCTTCATTCGCTTTTAACGCTAACACTATAATCAAAGTATTCTTAACTGCTAACACACTATAATTGCTGCTCTACCGATTCAATATCAGCATAAACTTGGGTCGTCCCGTCTTTATTGAGTTGCATAACCTGATAGGGCATGAATTTATTTTGATACTTCATACCCGGGCTACCAACAGGCATGCCAGGTACGGCAAGACCCATAGCTTGTACTGGCGGATTTTCTAAAAACTGCGCCATATATTTAGCGGGTACATGACCTTCAAAGACGTAACCATCCGTAGTGACTACAGTATGGCAAGAACGCATTTCATTTGGAACGCTGTAGCGCTCTTTAAATACGGCTAAGTCCGCAACATCTTGCGCGGTTGCACTTAGACCATTATCTTCTGCATGACTTATCCATTCTTTACAGCAGCCGCAATTGGCATCTTTATAGACAGTGGCTGAGACGTTTTTTAGTAGGTCTGGTTTACTTACTGATGTCATCATAGGAGTATTTATAACGTTTGGTTCAGCTGTCTTCGGAACAGTCACTACATCTTCAGTTGATGCCGATGTTGTGCTTGCATCAGATACGCCACTACTCGGTTGGCTACAAGCAAATAGTGATGAGGCGGCAAGTAATACTAACGTACTACGCAACCCCTTAGACAGATAACGATTGAATATAAGACTGGATTTTATTTTTAAGGGGGTCATAGTGCTCTCTCATGTACTGTAGATATTGTGAGCTATAGAAGGTCAAGTAACACTTCATATCGTTTGGTAATGTAGCATAATAACCCATCAAACGGAGTACGTAAATTTATCCATTGAGCAGTGCGGACTGGTATCATAAGCAGTTTTCATTTTGAAATGCTGCCTGTAGTATTAACAGGTCTATCCGAGTTTTGGATTTTGACTAAAAATTCAAAACTCATAATTTTGGATAATTTGCGATGCGCCTGTCTACTATTAATCTACAAAAGCGTTTGAGTACTCACTCAAATCAATTACCGCTATGGTTTACGCTAGTAGCAGCATGGCTTGCAGGGGCTATTTTTTTATTTGCGCTAGCGCCTCATGGGTTCTGGCCGCTAGCAATAGTGTCACCAGCGATTTTATATGCGCTGTTGGTACCAAATATGAGTGGTCGTCGCGCTTTTATTATCGGTGAAGCTTACGGTATGGGGCTATGGTGCGTCGGCGGCTTTTGGCTCTATACTGCCATCCATGATTATAGCGATACTCCAACGTGGCTCGCATTGATTATGATTGGATTGATGGGTCTCGGTATGGGACTGTTTCATGGATTTTTAGCACTAGTCTTTAACCGTATGGTAGGCAAACAACCCTTTTCATTTGCTGCTCTTTGGGTGCTACAAGAATGGTTAAAAACTTGGTTATTCACAGGCTTTCCGTGGCTGTTTGTTGGTTATGCATTTACTGAAGAGTATTGGTTATCGTCCTTAGCACCCGTTGCTGGTGTTTTTGCCGTCTCTTTTGTTGCCATACTATTGGCTGCAAGTTTAGTAGAGCTACTGCTTCGACGCAGTAGTTATGCCGTCGTTTCTGTACTGTTATTAGCCATTAGCACATCATTATGGCTGGTCAATCCGCAATGGACAAAACCTAAGGGCACACCTGATCTGTCAGTGTCATTGATTCAAGGTAATATTTCACAAGATATAAAGTGGCTGACGCAATATCAATTAGAAACGCTAAAGATTTATGCGAAGTTAACGCGCACTGAGTGGGGACGTGATGTGGTGGTGTGGCCTGAATCATCTATTCCGATGTTTCAGGATGAGGCTGCGGGCTTTATTAGTGAAATGATAGAAATGGCCAATGCGACCAATACGACATGGATAACTGGTATCCCTTATAAGGATAAAGCGGCATTCAATGCCAGTACGGATAAGTATCCCCCATTTTACAATAGCGTGATTGCTCGAGGTGTAGAAGCGGAAGGCCTATACAAGAAGCAGCGTCTAGTGCCTTTTGGAGAGTATATTCCATTTGAAGGCGTGCTCGATATTTTCCCAAGTTTGGCCGGTAGTCAGGATATTAAGAGCTATAGTCGTGGTAGTGATCAGCAGTCACCGCTAAAGGTGCGTGAACACAATATAGGGACGGCTATCTGTTATGAGGTAGCTTATCCAGATACCACGCGTAAAAATGCCATCGATACTGACTTTTTGTTGACCGTCTCTAACGATGCCTGGTTTGGCACTTCAGCAGGACCATTGCAACATTTGCAAATGGTACAAATGCGCGCGCTTGAGAACGGGCGCTGGTTTATTCGAGCGACCAATACTGGTGTTACCGCTATCATTAACCATAAAGGTCGTATTGTAAAACGCGCACCGCAGTTTGAGCGTACTGTACTACGTGGTGAGATACAGGCACGGGTTGGTAACACGCCCTTTATGCTTATGGGAAATTATCCTATCTTGATAATAATAACCCTGTTATTACTACTAAGCTATTTTGGCAAAGGTCTAACCACACTTAGAAGACGAGGGTAATAGTAAACTTAATCATAATAATTTAATCAGCGTAAGTTTTTTATTTTTTCTAGGTAACGTCCTAACGCACGTAAATATAAAAGTTTTAAACTATTGATCACATAAGAACTGATTGAAAAAATTATGTTGACATAAGGCACGCGCCTCATACTTAAAAAGAGATAGCTATATACGGTCTATCATCTTTTAGTTGATACTTTCATTTAATGCACGCGATTTTTGATTGTCATCTGCCTTAGTACCAAATTCAATAGTTGCATGTTGTATATTCTGATGCGCCAAATCTTCCTTGATGTTTTCTTTCATAGTAATAGTCTCTTCAAACGTTATATCGGTCTTCGGTACAATATGAACTGTAAGAGCATTCTCAGTGGTACTCAAAGCCCAGATATGTAAATGATGAAAGTTTTGAATAAAATTATAGCTCTCTAAGATAGCAGTGATTTTACTGAGATCAACATTTTGAGGTACTCCGTCGATAGCAAGCTTGATACTCTCTTTTAGTAGACCCCAAGTCGATAACAGTATAACGACTGAAATAATCAAGCTAACTAGAGGATCAACGATATTCCAACTTGTATAGTAAATAATAATGCCCGAGATAACGACACCTACAGAGACCAATGCATCTACCATTAGATGCAAGAAAGCACCTTTGATATTAATATCGTCTTTTTGACCTTTGTAGAATGCAAAAGCAGAAACAGTATTTATAAATACACCTATTAGAGCTGTAATAATAATAACTTTTCCTGCAACTTCCGGTATCGTATCAAATCGACCCAAGGCCTCATACGCAATACCTATAACGATTGTAACTAACAATATGGCGTTAATAAGAGACGCCATTATAGAAGCTTTTTTGTAGCCATAGGTATAAAGCGTAGTAGATGCTTTCTGTGCTAATTTCATTCCAATTAACGAGATTATTAAACTGGCAACATCACTTAAGTTGTGGCTAGCGTCTGCGATTAAAGCTAATGAATTAGTTGAATAGCCCACTATAAACTCGATGAGCGTAAATGCAGAATTTAGACCAATCCCAATATAAAAAGCTTTATTCATATTTTTAGGGTCTGGAGCTTGATGACTGTGGTTATCTGAATTACTCATAATTTACCCTTGTTTAGGTTGCTGCATTTTATTAAAGGTAGAAAATAAGTTTATTGCATATTTTCTATATTGCACAGTCAATATTGCTCTAATACCGTAGACCCACTTATTTTTATCAATAAACTGAGCCACAACTTGATTGTGTGTCCTATCTCTCCTTGGGCGAAAAAAGCGGATTTTACTGTAATCTAACTGGCTTACGTAAGCTTCTTGTTCTCATGTTCAAGCTCTTTAGTATGTGTAGCTTAGTCTTGAATGTTGGTTAGTATAGTTTCATTAGTGTGCTTTTTATGACATGACCACATAAAGGTGTAATCGTTTAATGCTTCAATCAGCATACGAACGGCGCGTTCTTTAATCTCAGGAGTGTAGGTTTGTCTTTTCATTATCGTATTCTCTCAGAAAGATGATTTACCGCTTCTTAACAGCGCGTGTAAAACCTTGCATCTGACGACTAAGCCGGTCTTCATAGTAAACTATCCCAGTATTGTCAGAAACTTAACGTCTTGTGAGGATGTACTAAGTGCTAACTTCAAAATGATTGAAATACCTACGCTAAATGACGACAAAAAAAGCCTAAGCAATCTAATGAAAAAGTAGATAATAAAAACCCAATCTATATGACAAACAAAAAAATGCCTCTGGGAGTTGACTCCCAGAGGCATTTAGTTTTAAATATAGCTAACGGTTACAGCGTGTTGACGCACACTGTAACGAACAAATAAGCACCTGAACTGCGTTATTTGAACAGCATTAAATGCCCGTGTAGGTGCATTTTATCCAAAATTTGCTTTCATATCAACTTTATTCACTATACATTTTAAAAACTGCTTGTTCGCTCGTTACATTTTCGTGCTGCTCTCTCTGTACCCGTTACCCGTCAAATGGGTGGCAGGCCTCGGTGACGACTGCGTTTGACATAAGGGTGAGCTCCCTACAGGGGTGACTAGACAAAGGATCAGAGCAACGCAATGAGTGGTTACTTGTGCATATCGTAGCGGTATATTGGGTTTAGGCCCTTGCTAGCGTATGACAGCACAGTAGCGGTTAAGAGCGTGTCTAGGCGGTGCTATCAGCCGTAATCTTAACAACCGTAGCTTGATACAGTGATACGGTCTTGATGACGCGATGGGCGATGAAGTCGGCATGACTAATCACATCAAATCCAAGGAATGCACTAAAGCGTTTGTGAGTATTTTTTTACTCATAAACGCTTTAGGGTGAGTGTTCCTTGAAATCTGCTCAAGGCTCCAAAATCAGCATAAATTCACTTAGGCTAACTTAAGTAGTATATAGCCCACTCGGCTATATACTATAAGAGTCCAGAGAAAAATTTAGAATAGTTAATATACAACAATCACTTATTCAGTGAGTCGATATTGTCATGGTTGATTCATAAGCTTAGTGTGAATAGAACGAGATCTATGTCTTGGGCAAAGTATCTTTCACACTCATAACTGTTCTTTATCTTGAAATTCTAATTAAACTGAAACCTCGAATACTTTTATTTAATCAGCATCCAAAGCATTATCTTTGTTTTGAATAAGTATCAGAGCATCTTGTGCTTTCTTAAGTTGATCTTGTAACAGAGTCACTTGTTCTTGCTCCGATAGGTGATGGCTTGATAGCTCGCTATACTGCTTATTCAGTACGCTATGCTCAGCTTCAAGCTTAGCCTGTGTTTGGGTCAGCTGATCGTTGAGTCCTGATAGCTTGTTACGCTCAGCGACTATGGCCTTTAACTCTCCTTTGACTTCTGCCGTATCAGTCGCTATCTCATTGCGTTCAGTGGTGACTGTCTTTAGCTCACCCTTAGTCACTGTCAGTTCTGTTTGTAGACGTGCAATTTCTGCTTTATCGCTACTAGCAGTGGCTTCAAGCGTGGCCACTTTTGATAGGTTGGCATTTAACTCTTTTGACTGCTGATCAAGGGTATGGCGCAGATCTGCAAGTTGAGCTTGGGCTGCATCTGTCTTAGCTCGTTCAAGCTCAAGCGCGTGCTGAGTATCACTGAGTGTCTGTATCAGCGTGTCACGTTCAGCAGTCACTTGAGCTGCGGTGATAGCGGCTGCCTCTGCGGTTGCTGTGACCTCATCGAGCTGCCCTAACAGATCAGCTTGCTCACTCTCTAGGGTCTTAACCGCCTCTTGCGCCTCGTCTGTCTCAGCTTGTGCCTTGGTCTTAATGCTCTCTAGGGCTTCACGCTCTTTCACCAACCGATCATTGGCGATATCAATAGCCGTTTGCCACATATCCGCACCAAGCGACTGTAAGCGCTCAGCAATGCCACTTGGCAGCTCAACCTGTCTTAGCTGCTCTTCTTCTTGATTATCCTGACGCCAAGACTTCATGGCTTCACTGATGGTCGTAAATGAACCACCACCTAGCGCCTTACGCACTTCGGCTAGGGTAGGCTTAATACCCTGCTCTTGTAGCTGCTCAGCAGTGGCATGAATCTGTGGGGTAGTGATGGCCATGATAATTGTCCTTAACTTTGTATGAGTAGATATGTTGTATTATATGTATATAGTATAATACAACATACAACATACTACAATGCAAGATGTAAAAAAACCTCAAGTAATCTTGAGGCTATGGTCGTTAAATTATGGCTAGTGATCAGTTAAGTACTCTTCTAGCGCATTATTGATCATTTCTTGATAGTCACCACCTGTTTGCTTGGCTCTATCCTTAAACTTAGCAAGGATGCTTGGGCTGATGACACTGGGTTCCGTAGAGGACGCTTGCGTTCTGATACTGCCACGGATAGCACCTGACCAGTCGGTGGCTTCTGGAATGTCGGATAGATCAATGTCGTCATCGCTAAGCGTGGCTAAATGCTCTAAATCTGCTTGCTGCTTGGCGGTTAGTGGCGGTAACTCGTCTATGTGATAGCTAACTTTGTTCATACTGTCTCCTTTCACTCTTTGTGGCACGCCTAGCAGAGATAATGCGTATAACCTCGCCACCATCTATGTCTGTCTGCGTATGGGCTACTAATAAGACTGCTATGCCGTCTATTGTACCCAGCGCCTGCCACCGCTCCTCACCATTTTCATACCTGTCTTGCTGACGCAGGCATAAAGAATCTAAAAAACCCGGGTAGCTGCCTCAAATGATAAACGGTGTTTGCACTGATTGGTGATGTTTTTTTGTTCATCCCATTCAAATCTAATACTCATCTTTTCTCTCAATCAGTATGCTCTTTATAGATTGGCAATTCATCTTGACTGACAGCTGCTACTTTCTGATACTCAAAAGATAGTGGCACTTTATTGGTTTGCGCCACTTGGGTCAAAAATAATTTGATCGCTTGAGACGGTGTTAATCCATAGCTTTCAAATACCGAAAAAGCATTTTCTTTTAGCTCTTGATCGAGCCTAATATTATAATTAGTTGTCGTCATAACATCACTTTTGGCTTATTTATGTACATATAATATAAGCCATTTGTATAGGCTACGCTAGCTCAATTACTCTTTTTTTCTTTGCTATGATTTCTGCTTAGGGAACGTATAGCCTATCGCCAGTAAGTGCTTTTTGTGGGTCTTTAAAAAAGCCTCATCTCTTAATTGAGTGTGTAACCAACTAATAACTTCTTGAGTGCTTTTACCTGATGGTGCGTAACTACCAAACGGTGAGTAGTTAGCCAACAAAGGGGCAAAACGATCAATTTGCTTAACGGTTAGAGGTGGGATATCTCTATCCTCATTATTCTGATTTAGGCCCTCCTGTCCTTTTTTCTTAGTTGGCTTGGCCTTGACGGTGAATGTCAAACCTGTAACTGTGCGCCCACGTTTGATGTTTTCATAGGTGATTTTGATGTCGGTTTTCTGATTAATTTCTTTTATGGGCCCATCAACTGCATTCTCTTTCAAATTGTTGATGCGCTCATACGACTTAGGCGTGCCAAGTTCTTGCCTATATTGATCTAAAGTCATAGAAAAACCACCCTTCCCCTCAGACTTTTTTGCTAGATGGTAAAGGTCTAACGAGTAAGTCAATTTGAGGTTTAAGATATCTTCTTTTAAATATTTAGTGTAAGGGTTGAACTTATCAAAAACCTGAAGTAAGTATATTACCTCATCTGTAAAATGCATCGATATATAGCCATCTGCATATTTCGACCTGATTAGCCATTGAACCTCTGTATCATCACCATCCTTATCCTCATAAATGAATGTACGCTTCATTAATTTTTTGCTAGCTGATTTCATTTGCTTATAAGCCGAGTTTCTATCTATTCCGCTAAGCTTAGCAAATTCAGAAGACGCAACCTCTATCGGTGTTTTTTCAGTAGCATTATTAACCCTAACCAATGGGCTCGCTAGAATAATGATGCGCTTCTCATCAATAGACATCTCTCTAAAAGCTTGAGTAATTTTATTCTGCATAACAATCCATTTTTCAGGATATTTTTTTTCGTATAGCTCGACATCATTCATTATGACAACCTCATTATGCTAGTTACTTTAAGATACTAGCATAATGCGGGATAAAAGTAGCATTTAAACGGGATAAAAGTAGCATAATGCGGGATAAAAGTAGCATAATGCGGGATAAAAGTAGCATAATAGAGTGCGTAACCCTTTAATAGCAAAGCTTACAGACTGTCTAAAAGTCTTTAAAAGTTTTTAAAAGTAAAAAATATATTTTTATTTTAAATAATAAGGAAAAAACCAAAAAACCGACGGATTTAAGATGATAATTTGATCGACCAATCACTTGTAAAACTGATCAGTAGCTCAGAATGCAATTGTCCATTTACTTAATGTTATTCCACGTTCGCATGGTTCGGATCAAGCTTAGATCTTTGAAGATCTTCAAAAGCACGGTCAAAGATATTTTGAATGTCTTCATCTGTAATTCTGTCCAACGCTGTTTTCATACTCTCAGTATCAGTCTCATTTTTTGTAGATAACTCGTCTTCATTTTCAATAGTCATTATCGACACCTCTGTAAACACATCTTAAAGCATTGCTAAAACGCATAAAAAATACTCTTATATGCGTTTTACGCTCTTTCCGATATGATGGTAGCTAAAACCATTTTAAAACGCTTAAAACAGCCGATAACCGTCTCCTAACCTTTCGCTAATTAGTAGACGATCCAGCTGTACCTTCAATTAGGCGATTTCGAGTAGCTACTGTGATGATGAATAAATATCAAGCAATGAACCGTGGTCACTGTCCTGACTGTTTTTAGGTGGTGTAAAGCTGCTTGGTGTTTCCTTAGCTTCACCTTGCATCTTATGAGCAATTGACTTTAAAAACTCACGGTGCTTTTTCAAACGGACATATTTTTCATTATCGTGTGCGTCTAAAAAAATAGCTTGCAGTTCATGATTATCATCATCGTCTAATGCGTTGGCCAACCACTCCCCCAATATTTTATGTGCTTCAAGCCTGTCCTGATCAATCTCTTTTTTAAGAGCCTGTAATTGCTTAATCTTATTTGCGAATAAATCATCTGATATTACTGACATTACCTCATCCTTTTTTTAGCCAACTATGATAGAGTTGATCCTAGCAGTGTACACATAGGGATGCAAGGTAGTAAAATACACAAGACCACATCGTTTCGTGGGCGCAGTAGTATTTTAACCCTCTGTTAAGAGCGAACTTAGGAGTTTATATAAAAAAGGCCCACAAGGGGCGCTATTTTTTTACATAAACTCCGTCGTTCGGCAGGGGGCGAACCCCCTACAACCCCCAAAAAATCATCTCTCAATGTTCGGTTTTTTTGCTATGAATAATAAAGGGTTTCATTTGTCGGTTAGCGCCGTTAGTAAGGCGAAAAATCATAGCGTGGTGGCAAAGTCGGCTTATAATTCTGGCTCAAAACTGGTTGATGAACAGTCAGGAGTCGTCCACGATTACACCAGTAAAGCTAAAGACAAAATCTTAAATTTAGTGGACAGTGATGGTACTAAATACACGCAAGTTGTTGAGAAAAATGTGGTGCATACGGCGTTGATAACGCCAACTCTTGCTGGGGATCTAGCAGTGACACGTGAGGGTTTTTGGAATGATATCGAACGCATTGAGACTCGTAAAAACGCGCAATTGGGTACTGAGATTGATGTGATGTTTCCTGATGGGATCACCGCGGATCAGCGTATAGTTCTGGCCGAGCGCTACGCTCAAACCTTATCTGATCGCTATAACGTGCTTGTCGATGTGGCCATTCATCGGCCCCACAGTCACGAGAAACATGTGGGGGAGGTTGAAGTGGTTGAGCTGACCAGTCGTAACTTTCATGCCCATATTTTACTCTCAAGCCGTGAGATAGTAGCGGATGTTGAGGGTTATGCTTTATCAGCACGCAAGAATTGGTTGCAGTGGTCAACGGAGGAGCGGTTATCTAAGGGGTTAAACGGACGCGGCGATGAGCTTAAATATCAACGCACCCTTTGGGCGGATATGGCCAATGAGCTACTGCCTAAGAATAAAACCATTAGTGAGAAATCCTACCGTGAGCTGGGCATCAATCGTTTGCCAAAAATGAAACTGGGTAAATCACTATATAAGGATATTCTCAAAGGCAATCGTTCAGTGATTCACGAATACAACGAGACGATTGATGAGATCAATGCTTACATTGAAAAAAATGGTTTAGTAATTGAGTACGACGACAAGGGACGTATTGACCTAGAAAGCAATGAACAAGAGGTTAACGGCGTCACAATACATTATAAAAAGCGTAAACCCTTTGCGCGAATTGAGCTCAGTAATATCCGATTTGTAGATCCTGCCGTTGAACTTGAACCCGCTATCCCTAAAAGTAACAGTCAGACGCATAGTGATGCGGCCAATGATCACGCACTTGATGAGCTTTTAGCAATCTCAGCCGACTTTGTGAGTCAAAAAAAGATGGTACGCAGCGCCTTATTTTCAACCATTGATGCGCTGCATGAAGAGTTAGCGCACCAGTCTAAACAGATTATTACCATTGATAAAAACATTAAGAGTACCCAGCGGTTCACCGAGGAGGTGGGACAGGATTTTAGTGACCCCCGCCAAAAAATGATTGAGCTTGCCAGGCAGATAAGCACAAAAGAGCAAAGTGAGGCACTAAAGACGGCTTTAGTGTTGGTTGAGGAGTTTAGACAAGATGATACCCTACAAACAGGCCGCGCCGTTACAAGTCTTGAGAAGCAACTGTCACAGATTGATAAAATAGTGCTGAATAATAAAGCGATGCTAGAAAAGCTGATCCCGCTTAATAATGAAGTCATTGCTGACTACAAAGGGTTGAAGGCCACGCTAAAACCCTTTGCCGCAAAGCTGAATAAACTGGCGACTGGCTTTAAAGCTCTTGATGAGATTGATATTGAAAAATCCGACTTATCCTTACAGTGGGATCAAGCGTTTGCGGATCTACAAGAGATAGATATCACCAATAACATGGATACTTATCATAAGTTTGCTGCATTTGCAGATCTGGACGTTGAGCGCTTTAAGTACCTTGAAAAAGAACGTGAGGCGCTCAGTACGTTAAAAGCGGTAGAGATAGACGCGGATGCTGACACTCGTTTGACGGCATTGGCCGCTGATGTTAAAGCGTTTAAGACCACCAATAATGAAGACATCAAACAGTTAAAGCAGCAAATTAATACCAGTAAAAAGACTTATCAGCGCTTATCACCGTTTTATGAGCAGCGTATCGCCTTACTGGATCAAAGTGAGGCGGTGATCGTGCAAGATGATGATTTATACGATGAAATCATAAGTACCAAGACTACTCAATTGAATGCAGATCGGCTTGAGGACTGGCGCAGCCGTACTATGGCGCTGCAATATCAGCTCAACAAAGCGCATGAGCAAGCAAAGCTTAAGAAAGAGGCTGAGCGCGCACGAGAGGAGGCTTTGATCAGGCGGCGAGAAACCTTAAAACAGAGGCGGCAGCAGGCATCTCTTAAGCGTCAGCGAATCAATGAGACCAAAGCATATCGAGATCGATTTGACAATTTAGTGGTACGGGTGCGTAACCGCGTTAATACCCTTGATTTTAAGGCCGTTGATGCACCGATCGAAGTGATCAACGCGGCTGAGGCGGTTGCCGCACAAGCATTTATATTCACTACTCTAAAACACACTGACAGCTTTACGACACTACAAAAAAGTTTACGAGACACCGATGCTAAAAAAATTGCAACGCAGGTGCAGAAGGCAGCAACGACGCTATGGCAACAGCTTGAGCGCTTGCCTGACAATCAAGATAAGGTCGAGGTGTTAACGAAAATCAATGAGCGCTTTGAGCACGTTCCTGCTATCACCATAGATGGGGCAACGCTCACACAAACTGTGACAGATCACCTGCAAAAAACGAAGAACGCCATCCAAGCGCATGAACAAGCACAAACACGCCGCTACTCCTCACCACGCCCATTTTAGGCGGCATTATAATAATGAGTACCCCATGAATAAAGACAATAGCAATGAGCAAGACATACACGATCAACTTGTTAACCTAGTGACTTCATTGACTCCGGTCATTGGGGCCTTGCGTGAGCTGATTAAGCGAGCCGATGATGCGGTAGCGAGGCGGCTTGAGCGTTCGCTTAGCGGTATTGATAGCAAGGTGAATGAGGTGTCTTCTGCCATTGAAGAATTAGGTAGTAGCGCAAGCACGACTTCGCAGGCATTGAGCCAGTATCAAGAACTCGTGTTAAAGCAGCTACAAGCGGCAGTGACTGCTTTTACTGACAATGAGATGCCGCGTCGTTATGATGACAAAATAGCGGGCATCATCACCGATATGAAACAGCAGATTGATACGGCTGTAGAGTCGGTCGTCACTGCTAAAAACGATAGCATAGAGGTACAAATCAGTACCATGCAAGCGGTGGCTGACAAGCTTGGCGCAAGCGCTGACAATCTAGCCCTATTCACCAATCAGTACCAAGCTGGTCATAAGCAGATTATTGAAGATATTGAGACCTTTGAGACCACCACCAAAACGCGGATTGAGCAGGTCGAGGGTAGAGCTAGTAAAGACTTGGACAAAATTCATAAGTCCATTGAGACTATGAGTATTAAAAGGATTGCAGCCGCTGTCGCAGCGGGTACGATGGCTGTGATAATAAGTTTGGTGGCCCTGGTATTTTGGTATGTGCCAAGCTTTGATGAGATTGCAGAGATGAAATACCAGCAAGCAGAGCTACAGCGCGGCATCGATGAGCTTGAAACGGGTTGGAAACAGGCCTTTAATAATGCTCAAAGTGCGCAGTTTATTTTGGCTTGTGATGTTAATAAAGAGCAGCCTGATGCAATCAGCTGGTGCGTTAGAGCAGACAGTAAGAGTGTTTTGAGAGATGAGAGAGGCTTTGTTTATTATAAAATAGCTGGGGTGCCGCGTGCAAAGCCGACTGAGTAAAGACGTATGGTAATAGCGAGCTATATTGCCCAAAAGTGCGTCTTCTGAAACATATAAGACTGAAAAAAGGCTTGTTTGATTGTCGTTATCTTTGTCTATATTAAAAAGCCAGATAATGACACTTTATCTGGCTTTAAGGGTTATTGTTTCTTGTTAAACAAGAAGTCTGTAAATATAAGCTAAAGTGACTAGGCTGCTTGGTCAGTATGAGCTGTGACCAACTCTATAAAAGCAGTTTCAAGGGTACTTAACGCATAATCATCAATCATAAGACCGTCATCTATCTGTCGTTGCACCCAGACATAAATCGCTTCATCATTATAAAGAATAGCGTCAACACCAAGTAATGATGCCAGTTGTACGCCTTGCTGTACTTGTAAGCTGAATAACAGCTTAGAGGCTAAATTTTTAGTCTGTTCACTAAACCAAGCGCAGCTGTTGAGCCGAGATAGATTGTTATTCATTGGTATTCTCCTGTAGATTATTGTGTATAAATAATGGATAAAATGACTTACTACAGGTCAAATTATACCTATATTTTAATCTATTGCAAGAGAAAATGACCTTCTATAGGTCTTTTTATACTTTTAAAGGTGATAATGTCTTATGAGCGAAGGTGTTCACTCAGGTGATTCACTGCTGTCCTCATTTATGATTTCATATAAATCACCAACATTGATTCTAAGATACGTGCATAAAGACTCGATGACATCTAGATCAACTCGGGTGGCTTCTTCATGATACATGCGAGTAATGGTGCCACGATTGATACCAGTATCTCTTGCGACATCGGCAATTTTAAGGCGTCTTTCGCCCATGATGGTCGATAAGTGACACTTCACCATAATGGTTTCCTCATTAACGATTATTGGTTTTTGATTGGTGAGCGGATTATAACGAATATGAGCGGCTAAAGTATTCCTTTTAGTAGCTCAAATTGATATCCAATAGCGGCAATTTACCTAGTAGTAGGCAGTTTATTATGCTGTCTTTGATACAGGACGTCTATCATGATGGATATGCGCTAGTTAGAAAAGGCGATGCTATTTTTACTATGAAGTATTGCTATTAGTAGTGATGTGACGTACATTTTTAGTTATACTTATATACTTATATACTTATATACTTATATACTTATATACTTATATACTTATATACTTATATACTTATATACTTATATACTTATATACTTATATACTCAATGCATGCTACAGGGATCTGTATTTATGAAGGTAATCGCGGTATTAAATCAAAAAGGTGGCAGCGGCAAGACTACCATCGCAACGCATCTGGCTCGTGGCTTACAGTTAAAAGGCCATAGTGTTCTACTAGTAGATAGCGATCAGCAGGGCAGTGCGCGTGACTGGAGAGCGGTTGATGAAGACAATCCGGTACCAGTGATCGGGCTCGACAGACCAACACTTGATAAAGATTTAAAAAACGTCTCTGAAAAAGATTATGTGGTGATCGATGGATCGCCGCAAGCTACTAGTCTGGCTATTTCTGCTATAAAAGCGGCTGATTTTATATTGATTCCGGTGCAGCCGAGCCCCTATGATATCTGGGCGACCAGCGATTTGGTTGATTTAGTGCAGCAGCGTATTGAGATGATGGATGGCCAACTAAAGGCAGCCTTTGTTGTCTCACGCGCCATTCAAAATACCAATATTGGTAAAGAGGTTGCAACCGCGCTGCTTGATTATAATATTCCGGTATTAGAGACCAGAGTGATGCAGCGAGTTGCTTATCCTAATAGTGCTGCCCTTGGTAAGACAGTATTTGATACCGAATCGCCTAGTAGCAATGCGATACAAGAGATAACCGCATTGGTCAGTGAGATTCAAATATTTTTTGGTGAGGAGTAAGCCATGAGTTTATCAGCAGGTCGTCCTAGTAAGAACGTTAAGGATCAATTGGCTTTATCGGATGTGACGGACAGTCCCAAAAAGACGGTACGCGTGAATTTTAATTTAGATGAAGATAAACACATTGCGCTCAAGCGGTACGCGCTTGAAAGCCGAAAAACGGTGACTGAGTTGTTGACTGAAATGATTGAGGAAAAATTGGTTGAGCGATAGGTATAAAAAATTCGTTTTTCTATACCTATAAAAAGGATATGTATAAAAAACTCAAAAAATTACATATATCGTCGAACGCTGTGCACCTTACTAGTATCATCAGATGCTTGTTTTCTTAAGCCAGACGCAGAAGCAAGCTGTAAAGAAAATGCCCATGGCAAAACAAGCACTGTTTCCTATATCAGCACCATATAATAGAACCAAAAACGGTTAGCAGTGCTAAGGTATATTGTCCTTAATCAAAGCGTACTCAATAACGATTTAAGTTACACAAAACATAAGGGGCTTCTAGCCCCATCATTATTCCTATAGGATTTTTTATCATGACAAGTACCCAACAACGTGCGGAACTGCATCGACAAATTTGGCAAATTGCAAACGAGGTTCGTGGTTCAGTCGATGGGTGGGATTTTAAACAGTATGTGTTAGGGACTTTGTTCTACCGCTTTATCAGTGAGAACTTCTCTAGTTATATTGAAGCGGGGGATGAGAGCGTTAATTATGCCGCTCTTTTGGATGAGGTGATTACTGCTGATATTAAAGACGATGCGATTAAGACCAAGGGTTATTTCATATACCCAAGTCAGTTGTTTGCTAACGTGGCGGACAATGCGCATAGAAATGAGAACTTAAATACGGATTTGGCCGCTATTTTTAAAGAGATTGAAAGCTCGGCCAATGGCTACCCGTCTGAGCCTGATATTAAGGGTCTGTTTGCTGATTTTGATACCACCAGTAACCGATTAGGTAATACGGTCGCGGATAAGAACACTCGATTAGCTGCGGTGCTAAAAGGGGTAGCGGGCCTTAAGCTGCATCAGTTTGAGGACAGTGAGATTGATCTATTTGGCGATGCTTATGAGTATCTGATCTCAAACTATGCGGCCAATGCGGGTAAATCAGGCGGTGAGTTCTTCACCCCTCAAAGTGTCTCTAAGCTGATTGCACAAATTGCCATGTACAAGCAGGAAACGGTTAATAAAATCTACGATCCAGCTGCAGGCTCTGGCTCTTTATTGCTGCAAGCTAAAAAGCACTTTGATAATCACATCATTGAAGAGGGATTTTTTGGTCAAGAGATTAACCACACCACCTATAACCTTGCGCGTATGAATATGTTTTTACATAACGTGAACTACGACAAGTTTAATATCAAGCTGGGTAACACACTGCTAGATCCGCATTTTGGGGAGGATAGACCCTTTGATGCGATTGTCTCTAACCCGCCGTATTCAGTGAAGTGGATTGGTAGTGATGATCCGACCTTAATTAATGATGAGCGTTTTGCACCAGCGGGGGTATTGGCTCCTAAATCAAAGGCGGACTTTGCCTTTGTGCTTCATGCATTAAATTACTTATCGAGTAAGGGCCGCGCCGCTATTGTTTGCTTCCCTGGGATATTCTATCGCGGCGGTGCTGAACAAAAGATCCGTCAGTATTTGGTAGATAATAACTATGTAGAGACGGTAATCTCCTTAGCACCCAACTTATTCTTTGGAACCAGTATCTCCGTTAATATCTTGGTGCTATCCAAGCACAAAACAGAGGGTAAGACGCAGTTTATTGATGCCAGTAAGCTGTTTAAGTCAGAGACGAATACTAACGTACTGACTGATGCGCATATCGCGCAGATCATGACGTTGTTTGATACTAAAGAAGATACGGATTATTTATCTGCAAGCGTTGATAACAGCGCTATTGCTAAAAATGACTATAACTTATCGGTAAGTGCTTACGTAGAAGCAGAAGATACGCGTGAGGTTGTTGATATTAAAACTTTAAATAGCGAACTTAAAACGACAGTTGCTAAGATTGATAAGCTGCGTGCTGATATCGATAAAATCGTTGCGGAGATTGAGGCATGAGTCACTTAAGTTATATGGAAAAGCTACTTGATGGGGTTGAGGTTGAATGGGAAGCTTTGGGTGATATTGGCAAGGTAAGTATGTGTAAAAGAGTTTTAAAACATCAAACTTCCAGTAAGGGAGATGTTCCATTTTATAAGATAGGAACTTTTGGAAAAGAGCCTGATGCTTATATTACTAGAGAGCTATTTGAGGAGTACAAGACTAAATACAGTTACCCCCAAGCTGGTGAGGTTTTAATTTCTGCAAGCGGCACAATTGGACGAACAGTAATATTTGATGGACAGGATTCATATTTCCAAGATAGTAATATTGTTTGGATAGAAAATAATGAGAGTGAAATTTTAAATAAATACCTGTACTACTTTTATCAAATAGTGAACTGGAATGTTGCTGAAGGTGGAACTATAAAGCGTCTTTATAACGATAACTTACGTAAAATAAAAGTTCCTATTCCTCCCCTCAACGTCCAAGCCGAAATCGTCCGAATTTTAGACACATTTACAGAACTTACAGCAGAACTTACAGCAGAACTTACAGCACGTCAGCAGCAGTATGCGTACTATCGTGATAAGTTGCTGACGTTTGAAGAGGGAGAGGTTGAGTGGATGCCATTGGGTGATATTGCAGAGAACCTTGATTCGAAGCGCAAGCCTATAACTAGTAGCCTAAGAGAACCAGGCGATATTCCGTATTATGGGGCATCGGGCATTGTAGACTATGTTAAAGATTATATTTTTGATGGTGATTACTTGCTAGTATCTGAAGATGGGGCAAATTTAATAGCAAGAAATACGCCGATAGCCTTCAGTATTAGCGGCAAGAATTGGGTCAATAATCATGCACACGTACTTAAGTTTGAAACATATGCAGAAAGGAAGTACGTTGAATATTATTTAAATAGCATTGATTTAACTCCATATATCTCAGGCGCAGCGCAGCCAAAATTGAATCAAAAGAATTTAAATAGTATCAAGATACCTAACCCTTCCCTGGAAGAAAAAAAGCGTATCGTTTCTATTCTCGATAAATTTGACGCCTTAACGACATCACTCACTGAAGGCCTTCCGCGTGAAATAGAGCTACGTCAGCAGCAATACGAGTATTACCGTGACCTGCTGTTAAGCTTCCCTAAGCCTGAGGTAGTAGCTCATGACTGAACAAATAAAAACGATTGCTGAATCGAATAATTTCATCGTTTTAAATAAATATACCAAGTGCGATCAGCCTGATGGGGGGTATCAGACTGAAGATGATCTAGAGCGTGAACTACTCAAAGACTTACAAAACCAGGGATATGAGTTTGTCCCTGGTTTAAATTCACCTGAAACGATGCTTGCTAACGTACGTGTACAGCTGCAGATCTTAAATGAGGTACAGTTTACAGATGCTGAGTGGCAGCGCTTTGTGATGGAGTATCTTGATAATCCTAGTGATAACATCACGGACAAAGCTCGAAAGATTCATGATGACCATATCTATGACTTCACCTTTGATGATGGACACCTGCAGAACATTGCCCTGCTGGACAAAAAAAACATCCCACGTAACAAAGTACAGGTCATTAAACAGTTTGCTCAAAAAGGCACACAAGCCAATCGCTACGATGTGACTATCTTGGTCAATGGCTTGCCGCTTGTGCAAATTGAGCTTAAAAAACGTGGTATCGCCATTCGCGAAGCATTTAACCAAGTACATCGTTATAGCAAAGAGAGCTTTAACTCCGATAACTCCTTATATAAATACCTACAGCTGTTTGTGATCTCAAATGGCACCGATACCCGTTACTTTGCCAATACCACCAAGCGCAATAAAAACAGCTTTGATTTCACCATGAATTGGGCGAGATCAGACAACACCTTAATCAAAGATTTAAAAGACTTTACCGCGACATTCTTTCAAAAAAACACCCTATTAAACGTGCTGATGCATTACACCGTCTTTGATGTGAGTAATACCTCATTAGTGATGCGTCCGTATCAGATTGCTGCTACTGAGCGCATACTATGGAAGATAAACAGTGCTTATCAAGCCAAGAAGTGGAGCACTCTTGAGAGTGGCGGCTATATTTGGCATACCACAGGCTCAGGTAAGACCTTAACCAGCTTTAAAGCTGCACGCTTAGCAACGTCGCTACCTTTTATTGATAAGGTGTTTTTTGTGGTGGATCGTAAGGATCTTGATTATCAAACCATGAAAGAGTACCAGCGCTTCTCCCCTGATAGCGTTAATGGCTCCGACAGTACCGCAGGACTCAAGCGCAACCTTGAAAAAGACGATAATAAAATTGTTGTCACCACCATTCAAAAGCTAAATAACCTGATCAAAGGTGAGGCTGACTTACCCATTTATCATAAACAAGTGGTGTTTATCTTTGATGAGGCACACCGTAGCCAGTTTGGTGAAGCACAAAAGAACTTAAAGAAGAAATTTAAAAAATACTACCAGTTTGGTTTTACCGGCACCCCTATCTTCCCAGAGAATGCCTTGGGTGCAGAGACGACTGCCAGTGTCTTTGGCCATGAGCTGCATTCATACGTTATCACTGATGCCATTCGTGATGAGAAGGTCTTGAAGTTTAAGGTGGACTACAATGATGTACGCCCGCAGTTTCAAGCCATTGAGAGCGAACAGGATGAGAAGAAACTCACAGCTGCTGAAAACAAGCAGCTGTTATTACACCCCGATCGTATTGAAGAGATCTCAAAGTACGTTTTAAAAAGCTTTAAGCAAAAAACCCATCGCTTAAAAGGAAGCGGCAAAGGCTTTAATGCCATGTTTGCCGTCAGTAGTGTGGACGCAGCAAAGGCTTACTATGAGACCTTGAATCAGCTACAAAAGGACAGTGAGAGGCCCTTAAAGATTGCCACCATCTTTTCCTATGCTACCAATGAAGAACAAGATGCAATCGGTGATATTGCTGACGAAGGCTTTGAGCCTACCGCCATGAATAGCAGTGCCAAAGAGTTTTTAAGCCGTGCTATTCATGATTACAACGAGATGTTTAAGACCAATTACGGCGTAGATAGTAAGTCTTTTCAAAACTACTACCGTGATCTTGCAGGACGCGTCATTAAGCAGGATGTGGACTTACTGATTGTTGTCGGTATGTTCCTGACAGGTTTTGATGCGCCGACCTTAAACACGCTCTATGTTGATAAAAACCTTCGCTATCACGGACTGATGCAAGCGTTCTCACGTACTAACCGCATTTATGATGCCACTAAGACCTTTGGTAACATCGTGACGTTTCGTGACTTAGAGCAAGCGACCATTGATGCCATCACCTTATTTGGGGATAGAAACACTAAGAACGTGGTGTTAGAAAAAAGCTATAGGGAGTATCTGGAAGGCTTTACCGATATTGCGACAGGCAAGGCACGACGTGGCTATTTGGAGGTGATTAAAGAGCTGCAGCAACGCTTCCCTGACCCTGATGAGATCGTCAAAGAGGCGGACAAAAAGGACTTTGCTAAGTTATTTGGCGAGTACTTACGCGTCGAGAACATCTTACAAAACTATGATGAGTTCGCGAGCCTAAAAGCGCTTCAAAGCATAGATATTACTGATAATGAGGCAGTTGAGACATTCAAAGCTGAGCACTATTTGACTGATGAAGATCTTGCTGCCATGCAAAGCATCGATGTACCCGCTGAACGTACAGTACAAGACTATCGATCAACGTACAACGACATACGTGACTGGCTGCGCCGTGAAAAAGCAGCCAAGGATCAAAGCGAGTCTTCGCTTGACTGGGATGAAGTGGTTTTTGAGGTGGATCTTCTTAAGTCTCAAGAGATTAACCTTGATTACATCCTTGAGCTGATTTTTGAGCATAACAAGAATACCAAGGACAAGTCCGCCTTAGTTGAAGAAGTACGTCGTGTAATTAGAGCAAGCCTTGGTAATCGCGCTAAAGAAAGCCTGGTGGTAGATTTCATCAATAAAACCAACCTAGATAACATCCCTGATAAATCCAGCATTATTGATGCCTTCTTCAACTTTGCTCAAATAGAGCAGCAGCGTGAAGCGCAAGATATGATTGCTGCTGAAAATCTTAATGAAGAGGCCGCTAAGCGTTATATAACGGCGTCTTTAAAGCGTGAGTATGCCAGTGAGAATGGTACGGAGCTAAATGAGGTCTTACCTAAGCTAAGCCCTCTTAATCCGCAATACTTAACTAAAAAACAAAGTGTTTTTCAGAAAATGGCGGCTTTTGTTGAGAAGTTTAAAGGTGTTGGTGGGAAAGTGTGATCGATTAGGCTGAGTGCTCTAGATGCTGCGTAACGAAAACACCCAAGTTAAACTGTATGGGTTTGACGGCAGGGGCCACAGTACCCCTAGTAGTTCATTACACTCGTACACATTCAGATTAAGAACTCCACCTTTTAGCTTCTAAGTCTTGCAAAATAATGACGTTATTTCTTAGTAGTATGATTTTTTTCTTGTCAATCAGCGATGATTTGATGGCAATCTTTGATGTTGTGAGAGTCATTTGCAGTGACTGAATTTAGTCGCTTCTCGTTGGGTATTTGTCCTGAACTGGCACGATCCTTGCAACTTATTAGTTGCATCGCAAAAGCCTAATTTTCATCATTTAATTTAAACTATCGGAGTAATTGAGTATGACACGCGAAGAATTAACAGAAGCGATCATTTTGGCTAAAAAAGAGAAAGCTCTAAGCTGGGAAGATATTGCTGCTTATTTAGAAATGGGAGTTGTTTGGGTGACGTCAGCTTGTTTTGGTAATAATAGTATGCCTGAGGCACCTGCTAGTAAATTATGCTCGTTGCTAGAGCTTACAGACCAAGCAAAGACTACTTTGATGGAATATCCAACAAAAAGTTGGGGACGTGATGTTCCTCAAGACCCACTTGTCTATAGACTGTATGAGGCAGTTGGTATCTATGGCACTAGCATCAAAGAGGTGGTTCAAGAAAAGTTTGGGGACGGTATTATGAGTGCAATTGACTTCTCTATTGATATTGATAAAGAAGAAAATCCTAATGGGGATAGAGTTGTTATTGTACTCAATGGTAAATTTTTACCTTATAAAACGTGGTAATTCGATCTAATATACGATTGAGCTACCAATAGTCATTTAAAATCAGGCTAAGCACTACTACTAATAAGGCAGTGCTTACGCTTTGCCAGAATCTCACTGGGTCGCGATCGATCCATGCGGTATTATGATCAGGTTTAAAATCTGAGCTTGGTCTATTAAGCTCATAAATAAATTCAGAAACTTCTTTATAGCGACGTTTTGGATCAATATCTAATGCTTTATTTATAGCATAAACGGACCACTCTGGTATACGTATGCCCAGTTCTAACAATGGTCTAATTTTGAGTTGATTTTGCGCCTTTTTGCTATAGGCATTAGATACCTTCAGGCCATACGGCAATTGACCACTTAGAATCTGATAAGTTAAAATACCCAGCGAAAAGACATCACTTCCTGCCGTACCTACATCACCTAATAAATACTCTGGTGCCGTATACTGTAAACTACCTGGTATTGTATTGTTAGCATTAACCTTATCTAAACCTGCGATGCTAACCTCGCCAAAATCAATAATTGTGACCGTCCCTTTGTCATCTATCAAGATATTTTCTGGTCTTAGATCACGATGAATCACCTCGGCGCGGTGCATGACTTGTAATCCAGTTGCAATTTGCTGAATGATAGATCGTACTTGATTAAGGCTCGGTTTTGGATGCTCCTCCATCCATTGAGCTAAGCTTTGAGCTTCAACATAGTGGCTTAGAGTATATAGTTTTGAACGTGGCGTTTTTAGCTTAGGCGCTGTCATCAAATGAGCATTATTTAGACGCCTTGCCACCCACTCCTCCATAAGCATACTTTCAATGTGAGTGTCATCTTGACTTTTTTCAGCAGAAGGCGTTTTTAGGACGTATAAACTTTCATTTTGATCTATGACTAAGTATGTGTGGCTACGCGGCGTTTTACTGAGTGGTCTAACAACATGCAGTCCATCAATTACAGCTCCCTTTTCTAACGAGATTATGGGCGTAAGATCTTTGGTATACCTATAAAACTCACTTCTATCTTCTGCTGGTAGATCATTAATTTTTATCACTAAAGCACTGGCATCATCTACAGAGCCTTTTGTAGTAGCCAATTCACAAAGGATTTGAGCACAGGTAGCACTTGGTAATTTTTCTAATGTCTGAATGATATCATCGTTGTTTAGATATTCATGAACACCGTCACTTAGTAAAAGGTAGGTTGCGTCCAACTGGGCTTCAACGTTTAGATAATCCAGACGGATATGATCATCTAAGCCTAGTGCTGCACTTAGATAAGTACGTTCATCATCATAAACTTGACGATGATCTTGAGTGAGAATATTGATAATACCCTTGTGTAGCATAACGACACGGACATCACCTGAGTGAAATATGTGAATGGTGCGCGATTTGATAATAAGGGTAGCAAATGCACACACATAGCCTTTATTTTGATTAAAGCTGTGCCCGCCTTGTCGACTTTGTGCAACCAGCCATGAATTTATTGACAGTAATACTTTAAACCCCGATGTCTTTACAGACCAAGTCTCTGGTGTATCTAAATAATCATTTAAAAAACTACTCACTGCTATTTGACTGGCTTCTGCACCAAATTGACTAGTACTTATACCATCAGCAACGGCAAATACAGCGCCCTTAGATTGCAACAGACTATCATCAGGCACATAGGCGATAAGAGCGTCTTGATTTACCAGCTTTCCTATTCCTGCTTGTGAATGCTGACTAATACTCACCGAAATTTTTTTCTGTGTCATTGTGATGTCCAGAAGCTAAGATTGATCCCTCAATAATAGACCTCGCCTAAGCGAGGTCTATTAATAGCACAACTCATTTATTATCATTGAACCAATTTGCGGCTTGGACGAGTTCGTACATGAGTAAAGTACAGTGGCAAACCTACAAAAAACAGACCACCTACTAGGTTACCTAGTACTGTAGGTAATTCATTCCAAATCAAATAATCTGCGATTGTAAAATCACCACCCATAATCATTGAGAATGGGAATAGAAACATATTGACGATAGAGTGCTCAAAACCCATATAAAAGAAGAGCATGATTGGCATGTACATGGCAAACATCTTACCAGATGCTGAAGTTGAAATCATAGCGCCTACTACGCCCATCGAAACCATCCAATTACATAACATACCGCGAACAAAAATAGTAAACCAGCCCGAAGTTCCGTGAGACTGATAACCTAGTGTACGAGCCTCTCCAATAGTGCCTACTTTGGCCGCTATAGTGCCACCGTCTGTCTCATAGCCAAAGGTTAAGATAAAAGAGGCTAGAAAAGCCACGGTTATGGCTCCGCCTAAATTGCCTAAAAACACAAGCCCCCAATTGCGTAATAACTGCTTCATGTCGCAGCCTGGACGCTTATCTAGTAATGCTAAAGGCACAAGTGTAAATACACCTGTCAGCAAATCAAACTTCATCAGATATAGCATAATAAACCCGACCGGAAACAATAATGCCCCTACCAGCGGATTACCTGTATTCACTGTTACTGTAATCGCAAAGAAAGCCGCCAGTGCTAATATTGCACCTGCCATAAAGGCGCGGATTAAGGTATCACTGGTTGACATACTCATCTTAGACTCACCAGAATCTACCATTTTCGTCGTGAATTCGCTTGGATCAATGTAAGCCATCTAACACCTCAATTGTTGATTCATAAATAACAATATAGTTAAAGCAATAGGTGTGCCAATTGTTACGAGACAATCCTAATGTTATTGTCATTACCTGGTTTCGTAACTAACTATTTTGTCTTACAATTCTCTAACTATGGTGTCTTGGCATTTTATGACCTAGGACCTTCTAAAGGATAACTTTGTTATACCTTGTCTTATTATATTCTCTCAAACAGTATTCTCTATTTAAGAAGCTCCTAGTTGGTGCATTGCTATAGTGGCGCTCCTCAGCGGTGCTCCTCAGCGGTGCTCCTCATACGATAAGCTCTTAATTGGTGCACCACGATAGTAGTTACTAAACAAGCTCAGATACTACATAAGTATTGACCCCTACGGCCAAAAAACATTAACTACTACGATATTTGAGTAGAATACACTTTATCTTTTATAACAATATTTATCAAAGCGATGACAGCGAGTGCAAAACTCAGCATCACGATATCAATACTACCCATCGCAGAGATAAACCATCCGCTAAGTGCTGATCCGATCAGGATTTTTAAGTTAGCAAATGACATATATAAACTGTTAGCAAAAACCTGGGGCTCACCGGCATCATTATATTGGCTGGCGCTTTCTTTCCAGCTTTAGCTCCACATTTGCCAGCAACAACCCCGACAATATCAACATCATCGCCAGCATCTTCAACCACGTCACTCCTTCCCCTGTGAGCAGCACGGAAGTCACCATACCGAATATTGTGATCCCTGCTGTCAATCCCGTACACTTAAACTTGGGAGATTTTAATCAGACAACTGGCGGAAGTTTTTTAGGGTATACCCCAAGGAAACCAGTTATTTTACCCTTCAAACATATTAACAGACTACTCAAAATAGACTGTTAATATGGAACCATCTATAACAGACTTTAGAGTTATAGGACTGGTTGCTGTGCTTTTTTCCTATCATTAGCCTATACCTTAACAGTAAAACCCCCAAACGATAACCTAGCTATCATTAGACTTGTTTCTATTATTAAATGATAGTAATATCTTGATATTATCAATGAACATTATTTATTGAGTCTAAATAATAGAGGTAGTGTTATGAGCGTTCGTATTTATGTGAGAGCAAGCACTAAGGATCAAGACGCTAAGAGAGCCTTATCTGACTTGATTAGCTTTAGCAAAAGCTACGATGATAGCTATGCTGAATATATTGAGCATTTCAGTGGTACGAAGCTCGATAGACCCGCACTCACTCTGTTACTCAATGACGCTGAAGAAGGAGATATTCTACTGGTTGAAAGTGTGGATAGATTAAGCAGGCTATCTCAAGATGATTTTGCAATCTTAAAGCAGCGCATTAAAGACAAGGGCTTACGATTGGTGGTAGCTGATCTACCAACCACGCATACGGTCAGTGAAGGTATGACCGGGGATATTCTCAGGGTGATCAACGATATGTTAATCGACTTATTAGCCACAATGGCAAAGCTTGATAACGACAAGCGTAGAGAGCGTATCAAGCAGGGATTGGCTAACAGTGGCTATAAGCCCACTGGTAAAAAGCCTAATACAACGAAACATAATCGTATTATAGAATTAAACAGTCAAAACAATATGACAAAAGAGGAAGTAGCTAAGGCAGTTGGTGTTGGGGTAGCTACCGTTTATCGCGTATTAAAAAAGTAGTTAGTCATCAGTAGCAGCTTAGGTATAGCTTTTTTATTCAACACTAAGTATTGAAATTAAGTATTTAAAATGTTTTAAGTAAAGACATGTAAAAACGATTCAGTTGACAAGAGTTCAAGCTATTTTTGACAATATTTTGAGTATTTTGAGTATTTTGAGTATTTTGAGTATTTTGAGTATTTTGAGTATTTGAGTATTTGAGTATTTGAGTATTTGAGTATTTGAGTATTTGAGTATTTGAGTATTTGAGTATTTGAGTATTTGAGTATTTATGATCATATTTAGTGAGAATGGCCATAATCTAAAGCGGGCTGTATAGACTCTTTTTCAGCACGCTTATCGTCTTACTTTTCGGTGAAAGCCTTCAGATATGGTTTAGTAAACACAATCACCTAAAGTAGTCTGTCAAAAGTAGTTCCATCATATCAGTCTATTTTAAGTGGTCTATTAGTTGATAAGTGAACCTAATTAGGTAGTACCTTTGAGGCATACCCTACGATAACAGGAAATCCATCGCGGATGACAAAACCTGTTTAGCTTTTAAACAAGACGGGTTTGTCGATAGTATGTAAGATAAGTTGGAAAAGTAACTAGAGTGTAAGACTATTCATACTGGGTCTGAATCAAAGTTTTATTGTGATTAATTTCTGCTCAATATTATTCATTTGTCGCCATGATGAGTGATGGCGGCTTGTAATTTAGTTAGGAAAAATAATCTTGAGTAATAATATACGTTTGTATCATTTGTATCATTTGTATCATTTGTATCATTTGTATCATTTGTATCATTTGTATCATTTGTATCATTTGTATCATTTGTATCATTTGTATCATTTGTAGCAGAGCTTGTTCTAGGCTTCTTTACTTACACTTTTCTGTAAGTTATTTTTTAGTAAATGATCGAATATAAATGGGCCAAAAGGTAAGAGTGAGCCGAGTACGCCCGCAGGTATTGCCCAAAGAGGCATTTTCATTTTGATAGCTGAGCCTATAAGTATTATGATATAGGTAATAAACAAAATACCGTGTGCCATACCGATGTATTTCACACCTTCTGGAATATCCAGCATATATTTTAGTGGCATGGCGATGAAGAGCAATAATAAGAAAGAGGTGCCTTCTAGGTAGCCTATAAGGGTAAGACTTTTTAACGCGGTCTCTTGTTTTTTTCTAAGGCTGTGAATTTTTTCAATAGTTGGCTGAGCCTGTGACACTATATTTTCCTTTTGTTATTATCAATAAAGAATTTATGGATTATTCAATGTCTCTATAATAATGGCTCTACGCAGAGCTTTTAAGTATTGGGTTTTAAGACCTAAAATGAGTGAGTACCTATACCAGTCATACATTACCTTCCAGTTCACATTTTATAAACATACTCAAGTATAAAAAGTATTTTTCCGTATAGAGTGACTACGACGCTAGTTCATTTTGTTTGTGATAATCGGCATCAATGTGCTTATTTATTACGCTTACTTTCTAAAAATATCATGTCAATTATAATCAATGCGACACCGACACAGACACCTATATCTGCAACATTGAAAATAGGATAATTCCAGACATCAGCATAATGCACATGGATAAAGTCAACCACTTTACCAATTCTTAAACGATCGATTAAGTTGCCAATCGCACCACCGAGCATTAAGGCTAACCCCATGGACAATAGCTTGGCTGCACGTGGCGCTTTGATTAAATAAACCGTTAAAAAGATAGCCATTACAAAAGCTAAGCCTGAGAAAAACCATTTCTGCCAACCGCCAGCGTCGGCTAAAAAGCTAAATGCTGCCCCATAGTTATAAGCGAGTGTCCAGTTGAGAAATGGTTCAATGACCGGTACGGGGTCATTGAACGCTAATTTGGTTTGGGCCAACCACTTAGTCCATTGATCAAGTATTAATACCATTATCGCCAACAAATACCAGATAAAAGCGCGACTGCCATTGGCAACCATTTTTGGCATTTTATTCAACTTACCTTTAGGTGTTATCGAGTTGCCTGAGGTTACGTACATAGCTTTAGGCGTATGATTCATGGTTTTAGAGTCAATTGATTGATGAGTACTACTCACAGCTATAGGTACTTTATTGTCAGCAATATTAGTACTAGCCGATTCAACGCTATTCAATTTAGTACTATCTAATCTGTCGGTAGATTCAGTCATAGTTGTTTTCTTTATCTGTGTTTATACAATGAACAATGTTAAACGTATATGTTTTTAGTATACGACTATTAGGGGCTGTATAGAATTGAGGAACCATTGAAAAAAATAAGCAACGCCTTACTCTAATGTTTACCACAACAAAGAAATAAGGCATCACTTATGACTCGCACCAAGCTCAACGATGAACATTGGCACAAGCTATTTATTATATTGCGACAAATTAACGTATATAACAAGCCCAATCTAAGACGTACCGTTGAAGGCATGTTGTACCGCATACGAGTAGGCTGTCCATGGCGAGACTTACCTTCTTATTTTGGTCATTGGTCTCGCATATATCATCAATACCGTTACTGGCGTAAAACCGGTAAATGGCAAAAGCTCATGAAGATAGTCACAGCAAACTATGATAGTGAATGGTTATTTATAGACGGTAGCGTGGTCAAAGCTCATCAGCATAGTTCAGGTGTAGCCAGTCATCTTGATGAGGCCATTGGTAAAAGTGTTGCAGGTAATAGCAGCAAACTGCACTTAGTGGTCGATGCTTGTGGTAACCCTATACATATTGAGCTGACAGGTGGGCAAGTGCATGACGCTAAGATGGCAAAGACGTTGATAGATAGCACGATTAATAACCAGACTAAAGCGGTGATTGCAGACAGGGGCTACGATAGTAGTGATATTAGAGAGTGTATCTTCAAGCACTGTGCTGAGTCAGTCATACCCGTTAAGTCGAACTCTAAAAGCTGTAACGACACACTAGATTGGTATTTGTATCGTTGCCGTCATTTGGTAGAAAACGCTTTTGCTAGATTGAAACATTTTAGGGGCATTGCCACGCGATATGATAAGCTCAAAGATAGCTATGCAGCGGCGGTAATGCTTGCTTGTGTCTTTATCTGGTTGCCACTCATTTGAATTCTATACACACCCTAGTCCAATTGACGAGTAGTTTTCGACAAGACATTGAAGATAATGCTTTTAAAGATAGGTTGTTTATCTATCAGTCGAATAGTACAAAAAAGCACGGCAGAGTATCTCCACTATTAGGAAACAAAGAAAAAAATACAGAAGCATTGGGAGCTAGTTTGTCCAGGTTTGTTAAGAAATATAATTTAAAAAATGATGCAGGAGATCCCCTAACTCTTACAATAAGTCGCTTTAGACCAACATTTGTTAGTGAGATGCTTAGAAATGGCGTAACTGTACGTGAAATTCAACTCATGTTGGGTCACTCCTCACTCCAAACAACTCTCGGTTATATAGATTCTCTAGATTTTAACTCCATGAGTAGAATGAAGATAAATGATGAATTAGAAGAGATACATCAATCGACTCTGGATAAAAAAGTTGAGAAAGTGCCAGAAGATATAGAGTCCAAAAAAAATGATGAGTTGGTAACAACCTTTCATACTCCTCTAGCTGAATGCAGAAATATTTTTGACCCACCAGATTTTGTAAAAAATCTTTCATCCTACATACCTGGTACTCCATGCTCACAATATAACAAATGTTTGGGTTGTGACAATGTCATTATTACAGCTAAGAATCTGCCTGAAATTTTTGCAATGAAGCGTGACTATACGCTTTTGAAAGAGCACTCCCGTGTCATGGATACACCCTATGGGCATGTTATTTCAGAGAATTTAGAACTGATAAAAGGTATTACAGAACCTGAACTATCTAATTTTTCCTTAGAAGAATTAGAAAATGGACGGCGTTTAGCAGAATACATTGAAACGACCACACTAGTTGATGGAGTAATCTAATGGACTATGAAAAAAAGCTGAATGTATTAACAGGTTTTGCAGAACATCGTTTATATGTTTTAGATGCTCTAGACCATGCTACAGTTCAAAAGAAGAAGCACCTTCAAAATAATTACACAGATGACATAGAGTATGTGACGTACCTTATGGACAAACCTGTATCGAAATTATCAAAGTTTTCTGACGACTTTTGGGACTTTAATGACGACTATCCTAATGCTGCACGAAATGTTCAGGGCGCAAAGCTCCGCATTAGTTTTTCAAAGTATACAGATATCCCAAGATTCGTTTTAATAGAAATAAAAATCATATTCGAGTTGGCCTTGCTAAACAATTCGATTTTCAAGCTTCAAAGTAAGGAAGG
>Ga0207887_1000031_pt1 | contig 45662 bp, 29 predicted proteins | sample LinPmetageLP38_FD_184051 | JGI IMG/M metagenome (GOLD analysis project Ga0207887, IMG submission 184051) | Marine viral communities from the Pacific Ocean - LP-38 (SPAdes) | ecosystem: Environmental > Aquatic > Marine > Oceanic | place: Pacific Ocean | collected 2010-06-15 | reverse complement strand
ATTAAATAGATATTGATGATAAATTCGTCTATGGGCATCTCACAACTCCATTGTATTCTTGGTCGAAAACAATAGATTAGTGAGGTGCTCTTCTTTTTTCAATCACTTTCGAAGTTGAGAGTGGGGTCTAAATAGGAACTTATATAGATAAAGCTCTAAAGTCTAAAACAGCCGTTGTCTAATAGTGAAATCATCACAAACAATGGCTGCTTAGTCTTATAATAAATACAGTAGGTATGCCTCAGTAAATACTTATTTAGGCAACAATACTCTATCGATTACATGGACAACACCATTGTTGGCAGCGATATCAGTCTTCACGATGTTGGTTGTGCGACCATTCTCATCCATCAATTTGCCTTCTTTGGTTACCATCAACGTATCTTTGCTAGCGGTCATTACGTTACCAGGCTTCACATCTTTGGCATACATAGCCATATCACCAGCGACTACGTGATAACCCAATACTTTGGTCAATAGTGGCTTGTTAGCAAATAGCTGTGCTTTGGTCATACCTGTTTCTTGCAATGCTTGCATAAAGGCGGCATTGGTCGGTGCAAATACCGTATAGTGAGCGTTAGGATCAGACAACATATCGACTAGGCCTGCTGCTTGTACCGCTTCTACCAATACTGAAAAGTCAGGATTGCTTTGCGCAATTTGTACAACATTCATCTTAGCCATACTCTGACTATGCATTGGTGCTTTCATATCGCCCGTCTTTGCTGGCATCATATTATTACAAGCACTTAGACCTGCAATTGAGATAGCCAATGTACCGATGGTGGCAATTTTAGTAAGTTTCATAACATTTTCCTTAATGATTTGAATTTCTTTGACGTTGGTATTGTTTCGACTATGATATTACTGTCTTACAGATCATTCTGCCTGCTAATGCCATTTGCTCACCATACCGTACTGCTAATACCGATACTTTTGGTACCAGTTGCTGCTAATAAATGAGCCTATATTTATAAGTAGGACTTACTAAGACCTTGTATTTCTGAAATTAAATTAACATGTAAGCAATCTTTATCAACCTGACTTTGCGCAATTTTTTGTGGTATGGGTGTAAATTCTGTCTGACTTCTGGGCGTTCCCGTTGGCTTTCATTTACAAAAGAAAAGCTTTATGTAACCCCTTAGCGAAATGATATTCATTTGTGCGTATCTGCTTTATGAAATAGACTCTGATGTCTTACTTTGTTACTTAGCTCTCCTCTTATTTATCTATTGCCAAAGAGGAATATGCAGTATCCCTATGTAGCAAACTTTTCATGCTAAAATAATGCAAATTTGCGGTCCTCTTCGTGAGACTCTGCACGCTACTGGTTTGTTATTCCTTCTTTTTTTAATAATTACGATATAAGCAGCACACCTATGATTCCAACGACGACCTCACCAACCGATTCTCATACCGCTACCGCTTCTAGTTCCTCATCCGCTAATGAATTTATATTAACGCCGCCTGCTGTATTTCCGTTTAAAGAGCAGCAGCTAACCGCACGTGCACGTATCACTGAGCAGATGGCATCACGCATTTTGATGTTAGACGGTGCGATGGGTACGCAGATTCAGACCTATAAACTAGAAGAAGCGGATTATCGTGGTGAGCGTTTTGCTGATATTGACCAAGATGTACGCGGCAACAACGACTTGCTGGTACTGACTCAGCCGCACATGATTAAAGATATTCATCACGATCATCTGCTAGCGGGCGCTGATATCATCGAGACGAATACCTTTAACGGTACGCGTCTGTCGATGGCTGACTATGACATGCAGTATTTGGTCCCAGAACTAAATAGGACAGCGGCCAAGATTGCTCGAGAAGCGGCGGATGAATTTACCGCAAAAACGCCTGAGAAACCGCGCTTCGTTGCGGGCGTCGTGGGACCGACGTCACGTACGTGCTCGCTATCGCCTGATGTCAATGATCCTGCGTTTCGTAATATTACCTTTGATGAGTTGGTACTCAACTACCGTGAAGCGACCTTGTGCCTGATAGAAGGCGGTGTCGATATTATTTTGATTGAGACGATCTTTGATACGCTCAATGCCAAAGCGGCGATATTTGCAATCACTGGTGTATTCGATGATATTGGCTTTGAGTTGCCAATCATGATTTCAGGTACGATTACCGACGCGTCAGGTCGCACGCTATCAGGTCAAACGGCTGAAGCGTTTTATAACTCTATCCGCCATGCCAAGCCATTATCTGTTGGCTTTAACTGTGCGCTAGGTGCTGATGCGCTGCGTCCACATATTCAGACATTGTCAAACATCGCTGATACCTTTGTCTCTGCGCATCCAAACGCTGGTCTACCCAATGAGTTTGGTGAGTATGATGAAACCGCTGAAGAAACCGCTGCCCTACTCGAAGGTTTTGCCAAAGCAGGTATCCTAAATATCGTGGGCGGCTGCTGTGGTACGACGCCTGAGCATATCCGTCAAATCGCTAAAGTCGTGGCGAACTATCCACCGCGTGTTATTCCTGAGATAGCCCCTGCCTGCCGCTTGTCAGGACTCGAACCATTTACAATCAACTCTGATAGCTTGTTTGTCAATGTCGGTGAGCGTACCAACGTTACAGGCTCTAAAAAATTCCTACGTTTGATTAAAACTGAAGCCTATACCGAAGCGCTCGATGTCGCTCGCGATCAGGTCGAGGGCGGCGCGCAAATCGTCGATATCAATATGGACGAAGGCATGCTCGACTCCAAGCAGGCGATGATTCATTTTGTCAACTTGGTCTCAGGCGAACCAGATATCAGCCGTGTGCCACTGATGATTGACTCGTCTAAATGGGACATTATCGAAGAAGGTCTTAAACGTACACAGGGTAAGTCGGTCGTCAACTCTATCTCGTTAAAGGAAGGTCATGCTGAGTTCGTTGAGCGTGCCAAATTATGCATGCGTTATGGTGCTGCGATTATCGTCATGGCATTTGATGAAGACGGACAGGCTGACACTTACGAGCGCAAGATTGAAATATCTAAACGCAGCTATGACGTACTGGTCAATGAAGTGGGCTTTCCATCAGAAGACATTATTTTTGACCCAAATATCTTTGCCGTTGCAACGGGTATCACCGAGCATAACAACTACGGTGCTGACTTTATCAATGCCACACGCTGGATTACGGAAAACCTGCCGAACGCCATGGTCTCAGGCGGCGTATCCAACGTCTCGTTTAGTTTCCGTGGTAACCCAATCCGTGAAGCGATCAACTCCGTATTTTTATACCACGCGATCAAAAACGGTCTGACCATGGGTATCGTCAACCCAGCCATGCTTGAGCTGTACGATGATATTCCAAAGGAAGCCCGTGACGCTATCGAAGACGTCATGCTCAACCGCAATCAAGGTGAGACTGGTCAAGATGCGACTGAACGTCTGATGACCGTCGCTGAAAACTACCAAGATGGCGGCAAGAAAAAAGACAGTACTGTCGATATGAGCTGGCGCGAAGGTACGGTAGAAGAACGCATTGCCCACGCACTGGTCAAAGGCGTGACCACCTTTATCGAAGCGGATACCAAAGAAGCATGGGAGAAGTACCCTAAACCGCTAGAAGTCATCGAAGGGCCACTCATGGACGGTATGAATATCGTCGGTGACCTATTCGGTGCCGGTAAAATGTTCCTACCGCAAGTCGTGAAATCTGCCCGCGTGATGAAGCAATCCGTCGCATGGCTAAACCCATATATCGAAGCGGAAAAAGTCGAAGGCGAAGTCAAAGGTAAAATCCTAATGGCAACTGTCAAAGGCGACGTGCATGATATCGGCAAAAACATCGTCGGCGTGGTGCTTGGTTGTAACGGCTATGACATTGTCGATCTGGGCGTTATGGTGCCATGTGAAAAAATCCTCGATACTGCCATCGCAGAAAAAGTCGATATCATCGGTCTATCTGGTCTGATTACCCCAAGTCTCGATGAGATGGTCTATGTCGCCAAGCAAATGCAAGAGCGCGGCATGACACTACCATTGATGATCGGCGGTGCGACGACCTCGAAAGCGCATACTGCCGTCAAGGTCGAGCCACAATATCAGAATGATGGCGTCATCTATGTATCCGACGCTTCGCGCTCAGTCGGAGTGGTCACTAAACTGCTATCGAAAGAGCACCGTCAAGCGCTCATCGATGAGACCCGTGAAGAGTATGTCAAAGTGCGTGAGCGTCTGGCTAAGCGTCAACCAAAAGCTGCCAAAGTCACCTATGCTGAATCGGTCAAGATTGGCTTTCAGTATGATTGGGAAACCTATGTACCACCAGTGCCAAATAAACTAGGACAAGTGATATTGGATGACTATCCAATCGCGAATCTGCTACCTTATATTGACTGGACACCGTTTTTTATCTCTTGGGGTCTGACCGGTAAATACCCGAAAATATTGCAAGATGATGTGGTTGGTGAAGCGGCTCGCGATCTATTTGAAAATGCAGAAGAGCTACTGCAAAAGATGATTGATGAAAAATCAATCGTAGCGAAAGGGGTGTTTAAACTGATGCCCGCGCGCCGTACTGGAGCCGATACGGTCACAGTCTATGACAATGCGCCTGCCGATGGCGGTAAACCGATCTACCAGTTCGAACACTTACGCCAGCAAAGCGACAAAGCTAGTGGCAAGCCAAACTTTAGCTTGGCAGACTTCATCTCACCATCAGAGACGCATACCGATCACTTGGGCGGTTTTACTGTCTCTATCGTCGGTACAGAAGCACTGGCTGAGCAATACAAAGCAGCAGGCGATGACTATAATGCCATTATGGTACAGGCGCTGTCTGACCGTTTAGCCGAAGCATTCGCCGAGCATTTACATGAGCTCATCCGTAAAGAGTACTGGGGCTATCAGCCGACCGAGTCACTCACCAATGATGAGATGATTAAAGAAAAATACGTCGGCATCCGCCCTGCACCTGGCTACCCAGCTTGCCCTGAGCATACCGAAAAAGGTAAATTGTTTGACTGGCTCGGTACGGTAGATGCAATTGGTACAACGTTGACTGAAAGCTATGCGATGTGGCCTGCGTCATCGGTCAGCGGATTCTATTACTCGCATCCTGATAGTGAGTATTTCAACGTCGGTAAGATTAGCCGGGACCAGTTAGAGAGTTATGCTGAGCGTAAAGGCTGGGATATGAAAACGGCTGAGAAGTGGTTAAATCCGAATTTGTAGTCGATTGGCTAATCAAGTGATAGAAATCTGATAGTTATTTTTTGGCTTACTCATTTAATATGGGTAAGCCATTTTTTATGGCAGTCTATTTTGCCCACCATCAGCAAACTTATCGCTACGTTCATAGCAAAATACTTTCATCATTTGCTAACAATAACCATGCTAGATTATTGTCTATTCTATTATTATTGTCTTTGTGAGATAGGCTATGAATCAGATTGCATTACTTTCTAGTTGGATTGGCAAAACCTTTGCAATCTGGGCATTGGTCAGTGCTATTTTGGGATTTATTTTTCCTGAATTTTTTACCTCGTTGGCTTTTTTGATCGTTCCCATACTTGGCATCATTATGTTTGGGATGGGTATGACGCTCAAAACAGAAGATTTCCTAGAGATTATCAAACGCCCCAAACCTGTATTGGTAGGCCTATTAGCGCAGTTTACGCTAATGCCTCTTATCGCTTACCTATTAACGGTCATTTTCAACCTCGATCCTTTAATAGCTGTCGGTGTTATCTTGGTTGGTTGCTGCCCTGGCGGTACGTCTAGTAATGTGATTACGTTTTTGGCCAAAGGTGATGTGGCTTTAAGCGTGGCGATCACCTCTATCTCTACCCTGCTTGCGCCTTTTCTGACCCCTATTCTGCTCAGTGTTTTTGCGGGGCAGCTGATTGATATCGATTTGGCTAGTATGATGATAACCATTACGAAAATCGTCATCTTGCCCATATTACTAGGTGTTATCTTTCATAAATTTTTGGGTGAAAAGATCGAGTTCGTCACCGAGGTATTACCGATGGTGTCGGTATTGGGTATTTCCATCATTATAGCGGCAGTGGTTGCCGTGTCTAAAGCGACCATCTTAGATAGCGGTGCTATCGTATTTATCGTGGTTGCCTTACATAATATGACGGGTTATACCTTGGGCTATGTAATCGCTCGCTTGTCTGGCTTTACGGAGAGACAACGCCGCGCGATTATGGTGGAAGTGGGCATGCAAAACTCTGGTCTAGGTGCTGCCCTTGCGGCGACTTATTTTAATCCTGTCGCTGCCTTACCTAGTGCTATATTTAGTGTGTGGCATAACTTTAGTGGTGCGCTGGTTGCGAATATTTTTGCTAAGAGAGATGGTAATTAACCAGCGGTAAATTCAGTCGTGATCAATTAGAAATTTATACTGAGTGTGAAAATTAGAATATAAAAACTGCTAAAAAATGGTTGAAACCCAATTTGTAGTAACTAACTTTCTTACGTTTAAATCGATTTCAAAAAATATATGTAGCTATGACGTTTAAATATACCGTCTCCTTTATCTTTTTCATTCAGTAGAAATGCAGTCAATAAAGGAGACGGCGTTTAATTATATATCTGCCAATTTTTTAAATAAATACTTTTATTGCTCACTATCTTCCAGCGACAGTATCTCGAAAAAGCTCTTCGAACCTTTAATACTTTGACCTTTTCGCTAATAAATTTACTTTTTACAGCTTCTTCTCGCTTTTACACTCTTTTTATTTCATAACCAACCTCTCCATTTTACTCATTTAGAAAATACTTTTTGGATTGGATTAACTGAAAAATGTTTGTTATATTCATAAATACTGATTTATATATTCTTTAATTAACATAATAAGGAGATGCAAGGCACTGACTTTCAGCTGAGTGAGATTTTATATTTTTAAATCAAGGAGAGATAAAAATGAAATCATTTAAACTAGCATTATTAGCCATGACAACAGCACTGATTTTACAGGGATGTGGTAGTGACTCTGATTCTGATGAATCACCGACGTCGCAACCTGATCAACCAGATGTTACACAACCTGATCAGCCCAATATTGATACTGAAATCGTCGGCATGTGGAGTAGCGACGATACCGCTAGTGGAGAGTTATCAACTATTATATTCATGGATGATGGGACTTATATACAGACCCAAGTCGATAGTATCCAATCAACCAGTGAAGCTGGAAATGGTATGGAATTAGGCAGTTATAGCGTCAGTAGTACAGAAGGCAAACTAACCGCTACGCCTATCTTTGATAAAAACGGTACCTCTGGATTATCAGATTCTGTCATGCGTTATGCTCAGGTATCTAACGGTAAATTTATCCTGAAAGTAGATGAAAACGGAAATGGCATCATTGATAGTAACGAAAGCTATCGTTTCTCAGAAACTAAGTCTGAAAGTATTTTAGGACCTTGGGATTTCGATGATGCTGATGACAACGAGCTACTGGGCTTAGCATTCTTAGAAAACGGTACTTATATCTACGTGCAAGTTGACGAGGATAGGTCAGTCGATAATTCCGAAAATGGTATGGAATGGGGTAACTACACTGTTGATGCTGTTACTGGTCAATTAACTACTACTATAATTTATGATGGCAATGCGGGGACTGGATTATCAGAACCACGCACGCGTTACGCTCGAGTAACAGGCAATACTGCCCTTACTATTGAAGTGGACGATAACCAAGACGATGTCATAGACTATGAAGAGATGTTTAAATTCTCAAGACCCTAATCCAACAGTGTAATAGCCACTGATAGCCAATAAAAACGTTAGAGTTATTCTCTATTTTCTAGTGAGAATGACTTTAGTCTTTTTAGGCAAAAGTATTTATAAGTAAACGACCTATATCTCATCTTCTGTAAATTAGACGACGGTGTCGAATGGAAGAAGTACTTATGAAAGAACATTACTAATAATAAGCCATCAACTTAATAAAGCTTCAGCCAATCTATGATCGGCTGAAGCTTTATATTTTGGTCTATTCATCTTTTGCTTTCCCTCGCCGACACTTCTCAGAACAATAAATCACCTGCTCCCAGTCTTTCTCCCACTTTTTACGCCATGTAAATGGGCGCTGGCAGACGGGGCAGATTTTTTGCGGTAGGTTTACTTTTTTATGTGCCATCGTCTACTCCCTTATATCTATATAACCCTATTTCATTACTAACGACTACTTGTCTTCTTTTTGATGATCCAGCCCTTCATATTTTTTTACCCGTCGGCATTGGTCGGAGCAATAGACCATGCTCTCCCAGTTTTTATCAAGCTTCTTAGTCCAACTAAACTCGCGCTCGCAGACAGGGCAGAGTTTTTTGCGAACGTTCTTCTTTTTGTGCGCCATAATTTTCTCATTGGTTTGTTTACTACATTAGTCACTGGGCACTGGGCACTGGGCACTGGGCACTGGGCACTGGGCACTGGGCACTGGGCACTGGGCACTGGGCACTGGGCACTGGGCACTGGGCACTGGGCACTGGGCACTATAGTCTACTAATCATAGTCGTCAAATATTTTATTTAGGCGATTGAGACTATTAACGATTAACTTACCAGATTGATCGGCGCTGGTATCAATCGCCAACTTCTCATCCATCCGCATCGTCAATGGCTCTAACGCTTGCTTGAGGGCAGTTGCCATCAGTGCCGTTTGCTGATGAATATCAGGGATATCGCTATCGGCTGTTTGATTATCATTATTGCTAACCAAGCTATCCGCCATTTTTTGCGCCAGTTGTTCAACAGCGTTGACCAGCTGCACCATGAGCTGTTTTTGTGCATATTGGTTTTGCTTGAGATACTCGCCTTCTGACTTATGATCGTGCTTATATATTTGTAGCAATTGACTCACACTTTTCTCAAAGCCATTATCGATACTATCGCTGACGACTTTGGCATTGTTAATGACACTATCGGCAAGTATTTTTTGTGCTTCTAATTGGGCGTTTAGCTGGGCATCGAGTTGCGCTTGTTGACCTGCTTCTCGTAAGCGAGCGATTTGTTCAGGATCATTTTTCGTTAAGTATGTCTCAAACTGGCTACTGATGGCATTGAAACCACTGGCCAAGTCGACCAACTGGGCGACGATACGTGCGCCCGTATCGCCATCTTCACCGCCCATGGCTTTGTTACGTAGGAAGTCGGCTTTGATTTGCGCCCAACGCTCTTTTTCTGATTCGGTTAAGACACCACGCATCTCACCAAGCTTGAGCAAGTTACTCTCTGCGCCTTGGGTCAATAGCTGCGACTCGCCCAGATAGTGATCGTCTATCAGCTGATTCAGCTCTTCTTCATTCATGACCGCTGATAGCTTTTCGGTCATCTTATTCATATTACGATAACTGCCTTGCAGCTTAAATATCGGCTCAACACGATACTTATCATCTTGCGAGGCGGAGGCAATATAGGCTTGGTTGACGTCCAGAATGACTTCTTGCACCCTAAACATATGGCGCAAAATAGCGACAATCTCGTTAACTTCTGAAGTGCTATACGGATACGTCAAATCGCTGCTTTGTGCTTGAGCAAGATTCGCATTGTCCGTTTTTGCCATTTTAATCAAACGATGCACATCGCTTAAGTCACGGTTGGCCATTGGTGCGAGGACGGTATTAGAGGTCAGCGAGTTTTCAATATAACTGAGTGCAAACACCTCTTCCATGCCGCTCATGATATCGCCTAAGTTATAGATATCGGCACGGTTGGCGAGCATGTCCGGCACTTTGAAAGCCTCGCCGCTTTCGGTATACGGGTTACCTGCCATGACCACGCAGAACTTTTTGCCACGCATGTCATAGGTCTTGGTTTTGCCTTGCCAGACACCATCGATACGGCGTGTACCGTCACCCAACGAGATAAACTTTTGCAAAAATTCCGCATGGGTATGCTGAATATCATCGAGATAGAGCATGACGTTATTGCCCATCTCAAAGGCTAAATTGATTTTATTCAGCTCTTCCCTTGCCGTGGCATTGGGCGCTTTTTCGGGATCTAATGAGGTGACATCATGACCGAGTGACGGACAGTTAATCTTCATAAAGATCAGGCCGAGGCGATTTGCCACATACTCCATCAAGGTGGTCTTACCATACCCTGGTGGCGATATCATCATGAGGATACCCATCAAATCGGTCCGCTTATCCTCGCCGACCGTACCCATTTGCTTGGCAAGGTTATCGCCGATAAGTGGTAAGTAGCTCTCGTTAATCAGGCGGTTACGCACAAATGAGGACAAGGGACGAGGCATAAATTCGTCCAGTCGCAAGGTTTCTTTTGACTCATGTAATATCTCTGAGCGCATCGCCAGATAGCGTTTATAAGCAGGGATCACTTGGGTGTCATGGTGATGCAAACGATTTAGAAAGTCGTCAACGGCAAAGGTTAGGCTCTGCTGATGAATACGTGTATGCTCACCCAATAAACCATTAACTTGTATTTCAAGCGACACCTTACCTGTATGACGCGCAAAGCTTTGCACTTGATTGAGCGGGTTATTGATACTGGTCAGTGACGTTGATGATGACGCTGGAGGTGAAGAGAAAGACAAAGTAGAAGCGGCATTAGCTGTGCCTTTATGCGCGCCGCCTTTATCGAAACTTGCGCCCGAGTCAATGAGTCGCTGTACCAAGGCTTCACGCTGCGCATCGTTCAGTTGAGTGAGTAGTACAGCAATTGCTTCTGGCACATAATGACGACCGCTTTCTAGCTGCTGCTGACGTAGCGCGTCTTTTTCTTGACGTTCAGCCAGCTGCGCTTCACTGAGCGCCTCGCCTGCCTCATTCAGGCCATCATCTGCTACGTTAGCCGACTCACTATTACTGTAAGTCTTATCAAGCAGTGCATGAAACCATGTGGCTAGTAGCTCGTAGGCTGATTTGGGTTGGAAACCCAGCTTACCAATTGAGGACTGTAGCTGCGCAAAACTGGCCGTATTTTGCGTACTGACGGGCGAGCTACTCAGCGTTTGGCTTAGCTGCTCACACAGCTGCTCGGCCTGCCTACTGGTTTGCCAGTTCATTGTGTTATATGCGGCGGCATTTGGTTCTGCTGACTGACCACCCATGACGCTGACTAAATATTCGCAAGCCAGCTGCACATAGCTAGGTTTAAAGATATTGGTATTATGAATATCGCTGGTCGTTGAGTCTGACTCTGACGCCAATGCGGCGTCTGATGGCTGCTTAGCATTATGACTACTACCCATACGTTCGTCACGATAGGCTGTGACAAAACGATGCATCACTTGGCTCATATCCTCGACCAGTAAGGATTTGGCAGTGTCGCTACCAAGGGCACGGCGCAGTTGCTCGGCGGTCGCCGCTCTATCCGTCCAGTTGCTCGCGCGAGTCAGCACAGATTCGTTCAGCCAATTGTCGTAGCCAAATTGACGTAGGCTGTCTAAACCCAGCGCTTGTACGATATTTAACTGCCAATAGAATAATTGCGCCAGTGCGCGGACTTGCGGGGTATAAATCAGTAGCCCGGCCTCACGCAACGTTGGCAGTATCTGCATCAATAGTAGCGTGGCATCATGGTCATGAATGCCTTTGTCAAACCCAAGCTGATAGCGCGGGGTTGCGTACGCTTTGACCAATTTTGCTAGCGGACTGTCATTATCGATATCACCATTGACGTCCAAAGTAATGACGGTTTCGTCGTATGCTTGGTAGAGACGCGTTTCGGTCAGACCGTCTTGACTATTTTTGGCGCTCTCGATGATGCTATAGGCCAAGTACTCGGCGCGGTATACCTTGTCGGACTCGGAGGCAATATTCATCTCCCAATACGGGCGCAAGGCATTTAGCTCAGTATTATTGAGCGCTTCGTAATAGTCGGTACCCGTTAGATGCAAATTGAGCACACGCTTGCCATCTGACTGCTGGCGACTGAGTAAGGTTAAGTCTAATGGCTGAGTATTAACCGAAAAACGATGCTTGCCCAGTTTGATGATTTGGCCACCATCTTCAAACAAGTCCGACTTGTCTTTTAGACTCTTATAGCTTTCGATTTGAATGGCTTTTAGGCGCGCATCAATGTCATCGGCTTTGACGCTAAAGCCCATCGCCTGTAGCTCTTTTGCGATGTTGCGGACTTTTTGCACCAGACCATCAGAGGCAAAGTACGTATTGAGCGCTTCTTCTTCGGTAAAGCCCGTGACACCAGTACTTTGCGTGCGCTTCTTGATACTCTCAAGCATTCGCAGCGCGCCATCGCCTAGATTTTGTGCTTTGCGATTGCGGACATCGAGCAGTTGCTGCTTATGATTTTCAAAGGTTTCGTAAATCTCTTCGCGTTTACTGATGATATCGGCTAAAAACTGATCGCCGCTATTGGTCTCAGGATCCGCGAACTGGCTTTCTAATTCCTCTAATTGCACCAGTAGCTTTGCCATTTGCTCATCTGATTTCTCAGGCGTATTAGCAATGGATAAGGCATTGGCAATCGATTGACCAAACAGCTTAAACTGCGCGCCAAATTGCGCGAGCGCTTCAGCCGATCCTAAGTTTTTGCGTTTGTGATTGAGCTTGGCTTTGCTCTGATTAAGGCTGGCATAAATAGTCGAGATGTCATCGATGATTTGGGTGCGTACCGTGGCGTCAGCAACATCCAACGTACCGAGCAGCTCGGTCAATAAATCTAACCCTTGCGCCGTATCGTCAATTTTATCCAGCACTGGCTTTAATTCAGCATTGGTCTCCGCCGTGTTTAAGCGCTCACTGACATCGACCAATATCCCTTCGTAGCTTGATAGCGATTTATCACCGCTTAAAAACAGTACGGTTTTTTCGGCAAGATCGCTTTCTGCTTCTTCTAGCTGCGCTTGTAACGCTTCTAATTTATCGCTGTCTAAATAACGCAAATCCTCTAGGCTAACCAAACGACCTTTTTGTCGTCTTAATGCCGACAGCTGATCGACATAGTCACTGGCAGACTCAAACGTCGTGACCCGTATCAGCCGCAAAATCTCATTTTGCTGAGATTCGGCATCGGCAAGCGCGTTTTGGGTTTGCTTTTGGATACTTTGTACTTTGGCAAACTCATCAATGACCAGCTCAGCGGTCGCCGTCACTTCTTTAATACTACTGGCGACGTCGCTCAGCTCAGGCTCAGACAGCCAGTAGTAGCTATCAAAGAGGCGACTGGTATTGTCCGACAGCTCTTCATAGAGTTTTTGCGACACGCTTTGGTTGTCGATTAGGCGGGTAATGCTATAAAGATCTGAGATACCGCGCACTAGCTCTTTGTTGCCGATTTTGCCATAGAAGCTCGTGCTTTCAGGCAATTCGCTCACATACTCAGGCGAGGCGTAAGGGGTGTGCCATATCTGCATCGGATGAATGCGCGACGGCTCGCTTTGGTCGCTAAACAGCACCAAGCGACCATTGTCTGCCAAGGCCATACCATTACAATAAATAGGATTTGCCAATTGCTTTTTAATCAAATTATAAGGAAACAGACCCGTGATACCCAAGTCTCTGTCATAAAATAAAAATAGAACATCTTCGCCATTTGGCGATATGATTTTGCGTTTGAACTTTAAGTCTTTGGCGTCCACATTATTGGCATCAAACAGTTTATATTCGCCCGTTTGCAGATAGTAGCCACCCGGAAATATGATGCCGTGGTCTTCTGGTAGCTGCACACACGATTGTCCAATCGCATCCAAACGTAATACCCCTTCGGTTAAAGTGTTATAGACAAAATAGCGATAACTATCCTCGCGATACGGTAATATCTTAAGCAGAATTAAACTGCCAACTTTGGCATAAGCAATCTCGGCATCGGTCAACGACTGAGTACGATCTTCGACAGGCTCGCTATAAATGCCCTGCCCTGACTCGGTATTGTTTTCGATTTTGATGGTCAAGTCACCGCCAACCGTTTCCACAAATATGGTGTCCAAGATATTCATGTGCGGATATTTGCCATTGATCATCTGCTCACGCGTGGTCTCTATCCACTCAAAATCATAAGCAGGTGGTAGCTCAATATCGCGCTCACCGCGATTGTCGACATAAGCCACTTGCGCCGCCTCTGGTGTGCCTTGGCTAAAATCTAACGCAAAACGAAACACGCGAATATCGGTGATACGCTCACCGATCTGAAAGGCCAATAGCAGCTTGCTGTCTTTCACGGTTAGCTGAATCAGGCGTGTTTGCTTGTAATAGCGATAGAGCTCATTGAAGTCTTGTACAAAAGCATCTTGATCTAAAAAAGTGCCTTTTAAATCGACCTCTTCGAGCTGATACTCTTGCTCTTCACTATCACCACCAACATTGCTCTGCGGACTCTCATCGCTGTCGCCTTTATCAGCAGGGTCTATCAAGCGATATAGCGACAGTACATCCTTAACATTGCTAGCGCGCTTTAGCCCCATAAAGACGTTGTAACCAAACAGCAAATAATCACCGACCTGTACCATATCCTGCGCCACACAGTTGTGCTCGGTACGGATGCGCGTGCGCGCCACGACCTGCATTTGGGTACTGCCAAACTCCATCAGGCGTGCAGCATTTAATTTGGCGGTCAGTTGCTCTAGACGGCGGCCTTGCTCTGTCAGGCGTTTTTTGATGAGCTCATAAGCATTACCGGCGGCCACTGCCTGATCAGTTTGAGTTGCTTGGTTCGCGTTAGGATCACTGTTGCTATCTGAATTGGTTTGGTTTTGCGTGTCCGCCATCGTTGCTCGTCCATTTTTATATTTTGGCAATAAGGAATCATTGAAAGTAAAGAAGCGCTTGGCTAATCTAAAAAATCGCATCACTTCTACTGATTTTTTAGATTAGCCAACTCATCATAAACAATGAGCTGGCTATCGCGCTTTAACACGCTTAGCGCGAATGAGTCATAGCTAGCACGCTGCGACCTAAATGACAGCATGCTTATAAATGCAACGTACTTATAAATACTGACATGTATACCAGTCGCACATCATTTAAGCAGTTCTGTCATCATTTGACTGGTTCGCTTTCATGGCTTGGTTCGCCATGACCCCATTGATGATACCGCTTAACGTGTCTGACTTACCCGCTAGGCCATCAATGGCTTTACCGATCGATAGTGATTTGGCAAAGTTGTCAAAGAAATGCGCTTCACCGCCGACGATATCGATTTTGGCTTTTTGGAGTGCCACTGCCAAGACTTCGGCGTTTTCTTTGGCAATCTCTTTACCTGCATCAATAGAAGCCATCGCTTCTTGTAGCGCGGTCTCAAGCCCCATACGGAACTCCTCGTGCTCACGAGCCTCTTTACTCATGCTGCCCATGGCGTTGAACTTCTCGACCAGACCGTCTGCTTCGGCTTGGAAGTGCGCACGAGTGACTTCGGCTTTTGCCATTCCAACGTCACGCTCGGCCTTGGCGTTTGACTCACCGCGAGCGGCGATAACTTCAGCATTGGCCATACCGACATCACGCTCGGCTTTGGCATTAGACTCACCGCGAGCGGCAACAATCTCTGCATCGACCATACCGATGTCACGCTCAGCTTTTGCTTTAGAGGCGCCGCGAGCTGCGATAACTTCGGCTTCAGCCATGCCTTTTTCACGGTCTGTTTGAGCCTGAGCCTGTCCCGTCGCTTTGATGACATTGGCTCTCGCAATACCTTCTTTTTCAAGCGATACTGATTTGGCTTCTTGAATCGCGGCTTCAGCAAAGCCGTGCGCTGACTCTTCTGCTTTGATACCTTCTGCCATTCTGATTTTGGCTTCTGACTCTTTGGCAGAGGCTTCAAGGTTAGCCGTAGCAAGCGTAGTGATTTCAACGGCTTTATGCTTGGCTGACAGCTCTTCGGCTTCGGCTTTTTTCACCTGACGTACTTTGATTTCTTCCGCATCGGCTTCTGCTGCTAGCACGCGTGTCTGCTTAGAACGCTGCGCTTCACTAACTTCGCGAACTTCTTTGATACGCTCTTCTTCTTGCGCCACTGTTTTGTCGACCGCAATACGCTCGCGGATGACATTGGCGATTTCTTTTTTCTCAAGTTCAATCGCACGTTCAGCCTCGATGCGTTGCAAGTCAACTTCACGCTCACGAGAGACGATTTCTAAGTCACGGGCACGCGTAACCTTCTCTTCTTCGATGACAACTGCACGCAGACGATTTTGACCTGCTACTTCAATTTCACGTTGCTGATTCTCTCGCTGAATCGCTAAGTCCTGCTCAACCATGATGACGGCTGTTTCTGACTTCTTACGCTCTTCTTCTTCAATCTTACGAGTTTCAGCCGTTTCACGGGCAATCACTGACGATATTTCACGCTTTTGCTTGGCTTCAGCATCGGCTTGTTGACGCTCAAGCTCTAGCATCGCCTCTCTGGTTTCAACGTTCTTTTTCTTAACCGCTAGCTCTTCATCACGCTCAAGCTCATTGGTAATAACGTTTTGAAAAGCCGTTAGCTGAGTAATCTTTTTGATACCTTCAGCATCTAGAATATTACTTGAGTCCAACGATACTTTCGGTGTTTGCTCTAGATAATCGATTGCGACATCTTCTAAGACATAGCCGTTTAGATCGTTACCGATTTCTTGAACGATACTGTCACGAAACTCGCTGCGGTTTTCAAACAATTTAACGAAATCTATTTGCTTACCAACTGTTTTTAGCGCCTCTGAAAACTTGGCATTAAACAGCTCATTAACAGCGACTTTATCTGAAGCTCTCTCAACCCCAACCGATTTGGCGACTTTTAGCACATCTTCTTCGGTTTCATTGACACGTAGATAAAATGCGACTGTGATATCAGCACGCATGTTATCGGCGCAAATCAGTCCTTCTTTACCGCGTCTATCCACTTCTAACGTGATGAGCGATATTCTCATCAGCTCTTTTTTATTAATAACTGGCCAAACAAAGCCACCATCAAAACGTACGGCTATTTTGCTCACACCGTTGATAATTAGTGCTTTGCCCTGCTCAACCTTGAAGTAAAAGGCTTTGAGCATCAACAGTGCTGCCATAATGAAAACAAACGCCAGCACCACAACCACGCCGACGATAATGAGTATGTCCATGTTTATTCCTTTAATTGAAACATTCTATAGTCAGTTCTATATCCATCAGATGTTCGATCCGGTTTGCTCAACTCCTCTATGTAGCAGTTTCACTTGCCTTTCTCATATCTAAACTAGTTGAACCGACCATAACTAAATTTAAAACCGTTCGTATGATGTAAAAATAGAGGTTTTTTAGCTCAATGGCTGTTTATTGTTTATCAGGGTTTATCTTATTTTCGAGTTTACTCTATGCTAAAAGCGATAATAGAAAGTCGTATCAACTAAACGATTTATAATTATTTATCTTCAACACGAGCGACTTGATAGGTATTTGTTTCTTCTAAATACGCGATCAACATCACTCTATCGCCCTTTTTCAGTAAGCTAGTACTGTTGTCTGAACGAACCTTGAGTATCAAACCTGCACCGCCATCATTCAATTCTGCCTCACCGTGCTTGTCCGTCACACTAAGTGTGCGCACAATCGCGATTTTGCCTACATTATTAGCAGAATTACGTTTGGGAATTCTGGCAATGTTTTTGCGGATGGGTGAAATGATCATGCCTGTTAGCCACATAGAAACGACCAATACGAATATTAGTGCCCCTGTGCCAAATACGTAATACAGAACACCAGAGTCAAAATTTTGATGTAAGAAACTGGTATACAAATAGCTCAATAACCAACCGATTAAACTAACTAAGCTCAATATAATGACTAGAGGCACACCGTAGAGACCAAACTTCAGCATGAGGCCTGTAAAAAAACCGGTCGATGATAAATCAGAGACAGCAGCATCACTACCTGTCTCTACAGCATCCACGCTGTCCATATCTGCCATGCCGAGTAAGGATACCACCCAATATAGAGTAACGAACATCACAAGACCGGTGAAAACAATCGTTGGATATAAACTTATTTTGGTGATAAACACGAAAAAAGCCTCTTGCATTACGCGGGTTCTCCCTTTGTGAACCTAATCTTCTATTTGTAATAACCTACTACAAAAGCTAAGGCTCTTCACTTAATATTTATAAACTTATGTTGTTTTACAAATAAGTTTATAAATGTCACGACTTAAGATATACCTCTCTAACGACCCCATATCGGTGACCGCACGACTCCACCATCTTGGCCACTGATGGCATAGCTGGTATTACCTGACAGCGAATGGATAACTAGACTACCATTACTTTGGCCTGCTGCTTGCCCGCCCACACTCAAGCGGCGAGTTGGATAGACGGCATAATTGCCAGATGGAGATAGACGTGCAGGCTCATCAAGCCCTGTTTCTGCCAGGTTGACCACCTGTCCCGTCGTCAAGGTCATGACAGCCGCCTTGCGACCATTTAAGTAGGCCATACGCTGACCATCTAAGCTAAGCTGAGGACTGGCCACATACCCATTTGTTGATACAGGTGTCGCATTGCCCGTAGCGAAGTCATAACGATAAATTCGCGGTCGTCCAGCACGGACTTTATCGCTGGTATAGACAAAGCTCTTGCCATCAGCAGCATAACTAGGCTGTACCTCTGTACTCGGCAGGGTCGTTAACTGCTGGGTCTTACCATCGCTCAGACGCATCTTATAGATATCAGAATTACCCCCGACTGTAGAGCTATAGAGCAAATCTTGACCATCGGGTGAAAATGACGCTGACATATTACTGCCTTCAGCATTTACTACTAGGTTGCGCGTATTGCTACTACGATCATAGATATAAATTTTGGGATGCTCACGCGGGGCTTGTTTGCTGTATGCAAGCAGCTGTCCGTTTGCCGACCATGCTGGCGCATAGATATAGCCATTAAGCTGATCGATGAGCTGACGATCGCTACCGTCAGGACGGATACTATAGAGTGACGATACTTTTGCCGTACCTACGCCCTGCTCTTCTATGTAGGCAATGTATCCTCGGCGATCAATCGCTGGCATACGTGCAGTCAGCGGATTGGTCTCGACTGTACTGGTTGGCTTTTTTACTGAGGTATTAGGTAATGTCTGACAGCCAGTGAGGACGGTAACTATAGCTATCGTAGTAATGACTTTTATGGTTTCAAACATAGCGTGGTATCCAATAGATCCTAATGATAAAAGTATTGTGAATAATTAAAAAACTATCGTCACTGTTGCCGACTCAAAGCCATAGCTAGTATCTCACGATATCAAAGGTATTATAGGGTTATTGCTCTAGTGTAGTCTAAACTGAGTCAAACTTTGGATAAAAAAATGCCCCACTTAATAGCGAGGCATTTTGCGTTTCAAGAAGAGTAGCTTTAAATGAGCAACTTTAATTGCTTAAGTTCACGAACCAGTCAAACTGTTTACTCAATCATTAAGTTACTTCGCAACGGCTTTAAAATAAGCAACTTGATCATCGTTTTTAATGGTCAAGATCGGCACATTGTTGGCATTCTTACTAAGGCTATATTTACCTTTTACAGTGGCTAATGTTGCTGTATCAAAGCTGGCTTGCGGTTCAGGACATGCCATCATAGTACTAATGCCGTTTTTAATCTCGACTTCACCATTTGCAACGCTATATCCAGCACCCATGTTATTGCAGGTATTCATAAATGCCACGTAATCTCTACCGTTATCATTCATAAAATTCAACGTTAATGGCTTGGCTGGGTCAAAAAATAGCTGAGTCACTTTATCGCCATTGCTGCGTTTGGCATCAACGAGCTGCCAGTTGTGTGCTTGCAAGACATCTGCAGTGATTGGTTGGTCAACTGGCGCAGGCAAGTTCGTCGTCTGACAACCTGCAGCAAGTGTACCAACTGCCAATGTCGCGGCCATCATTACTTTAGTCATATTCTTCATATCAACTCCTCGCTTTATTGCATCCGATACTTTTACTAGACATCCTATCTGCTTGAGCCATCAGCGCTAATAGACAGGCGGTAAGCGCTAATAAACATAGTAAAAGCTCAGACTTATTATGATTCATTTATTGTTTTATTTAATGCTCTAAACAATGGCAATATTGTGCATGACTCACAGGGAGGTGTCATCATAAACTGGGTAGTTATTCGGAATGCATTTTGTACTACTTTGCAAATATATAGCTACTTGCTCTTGCCAGTACCAAGATGACCTGCTAACTATAATTTTGCTTACTCTATCTATCCGTATCAACGATGGTTATTAACGATAACTATTGACGGCAATTATGGATTGTTCACAGCTTGCTGTCGTTGCAATGCCGCGTAACCATCCAGACGCTTACGCTCAGTATCATCAAATAACTGCTGTTCAAGCTGATTTATCTGAATTTGCGCTTGGGCTACATCGACACCTTGGCTTAATAGGAGATTTTTTTGAGTTTCATACTGGGTGAAGCGTTGGTCAAAATTAGCGTCTTCTTGATCTACTTGTGCCAGCCTTTCTGCTGCTGGTGCGCCTACTAGCTCTCGGCGCATATTATATAACTCCTCGGGCGTTGCACCGCGAGCTTTCATCTGTTCAGTGCGAGTCATCAACTCGCTAATATTGGCTTGTTGTATGATATTGCTTTTAGTAGCATTCTCTGGCAATCGACTGATATAGTCCTGACGGGCAGCTTGTTTCTGTGCGTCAGACATTTGCTTATTTTGGTCAATTCTGACCATCTCTATACTATAACTATCGTAATCATCCTCTGCGCCAAAAAATGCTGTGATGGTTGACTTATCAAAGTACTGCTGACGTAGATTAGCGATATCTTGTTTTTGCTGGGCAACTGCGTTCAAGTCCAGCTCACCACTTTTGGTCGCCTGTAATTGCAGATTACCATAACGCTTTTCTATCTCAGGAAGTGCTTTAAGGTAAGCAACATATTGATTAAAAATAGTGACCGCTTGGCTAGCGGCAGGCTCTGGTGTGTGATGGCGAATATAACTCTCCACACGGGCCAATATAGTCGCTTCTTCCTCCTCACCTAGGGCTGATAAAAAATAATCAAACAAACGCCGCAGACCTTCAGTGACGACCAACTGTTTATTTTCATCGATGATAATTTCACCATCAATCTGAGTACCCTTTAATGAGCGTGGTAAATTTTCTAATCCTGTAACAAATTGAGACTGGCTGGGTGGCGTTGTCGATTTCACAACTTGTCCCGCAGCCAGCTCAGTTGTCACTGACTCGCTACTCTCATTATTAGAGACGGACGGTTTGATTGAAGCTGAATTTACATCATTACTAGGCTTAAACCACAAAATAACCGCCGCTGTGGCAATGATAACCACGGCGATGATAGCAATTGTTGCATAGGTTGGACGGCGGTTATTTGACATAAACGATATTTCTCAATCAATGAGCATTATTATTTTACAGTTCAGCTTATAGGTTGGCGTTTTTCAGACGGTTTACCTGAGTACGATAGATAGATTTTGGCTCAGACTCTCCCCATGCCGTCAGACCCAAGACTTGATCGGCGGAATCCAAATGGTTCATTCTATAATTATCACGAATCACATAGCCAAGACGACTTGAGCAAGCAGATACCAATCCATCATTAGACTCCCCTGCGAATGGTACGCCCGTTGCGGCTAATAGATAATCGCTAGGGTCAAGTGCGCTCGTTATTTGCCCAACGCCACTAAATGAATAATACTTGATGCCATTGACCGCCGTACTAGTCGGTTGACCACAATAGTTTTTTGGCATTGCTGCAGGAAATTTGGCATTGAACTTAGCAGCACCATCGGTCGATAGAGCCACGAGCGCTTGCCAGCCATCTTGTTGTTGAATTTGGTTGAAACTGATACCAGAACCAATATCTGTGAAGCCACCAATCAGATTGAACACGCCTGATACTAGCTGGGTGGTGACATTAGATGGCTGTCCAGAAGTATTATTTGGCTCAAGGACATCTTTAACAAAATCAGCGGTTTTTGATCCTTGCTCTGGACTTGATACCGCGGTTACTGAAGCCACGTACTTTGGCGCGACGCCAGCGACATAACGGATATCTATACCGCCCTGACTGTGTCCAAACAAATTGACTTTAGATTCACCTGAAATCGCGGCAATGGTCTTGACCTGTTGTAGCAGTTGCTCACCTCGAACTTCGCTGTTATTGACCGCTGACGTTTTGGTGGTATATACCTCTGAGCCACCTTTCATCAAGTCTTCTGGAATCCCGTTGAAATAATCAATGACTCCAAATAGCGTTGTGAAGCCGCCAAGCCCGTGTGCTAAGACGACCGGATATTGAGTTTTAGTGTAACTAGAAGTGAAATATTTACTGTCCACCAACTTGCAACCGTTAGCATTGGCACAATTATAGTATTGTCCTGCAGCTTGAGCAGAAGTGGTTTGCATGGTCATTAGAAGCACACCAGCACTGATTGAACCCAGTATTGGTAACAATGTCTTTGGTGTGAGAGCTGCACGAATGTACAAAGAAAGCGTCATAACAACATCCTTGTTATCATTGATTTGGTTATTTTTACTGTACAACTACAGTAAAAATTGCTGCTAATTCCGTTAGCAGGCAAAATTACATTACTTATATATCCTGCAACATTCAACTAATTTGTCAAAATATGAATATATTAGTCTGACTAATGAGTCATATAAGCCCTTACCAAGCTGTAAAGCAATTATTTTCAATGATAATGATAGGTACACTATCACTTAACGTAAAAGTGTCACTAGTACGTTTATGGTATAATCTATCTACAATGAACCCATAATTATAAGATATACGATGATGACTAAAAAATCCCTTATCCAGTCTCCAGAAGCCATAGAAAAAATGCGTGTGGCCGGTAAACTCGCTAGTGATGTCCTTGTCATGCTCGACGAGCATGTCAAAGTGGGCGTCAGTACCGAAGCACTCAATCAGATCGCCCATGACTATATTGTTAATGTGCAGCAGGCTATCCCTGCCCCACTTAACTATAATGGTTTTCCAAAATCTATCTGTACCTCAGTCAACCATGTTGTCTGTCACGGTATCCCAACTGAAAGCAAGCTGCTAAAAGATGGGGATATTATCAACATCGATGTGACTGTTATCAAAGACGGTTACTATGGCGATACCTCAAAAATGTGGATCGTCGGCAACGGCTCTATCATGGCACAGCGTATTTGCAAAGTGGCGCAAGATGCCCTTTACGCAGGTATGAGCGTGGTCAAGAACGGTGCACGCCTAGGTGATGTTGGCGCTGCTATTCAGGCCGTTGTCGAGCCTGAGCGTTTTAGTATTGTTCGCGAGTTCTGTGGTCATGGTATCAGTGATGAATTCCACCACGAGCCACAAGTCATGCACTATGGCAAAAAAGGCACTGGTTTTGAGCTAAAAACAGGCATGACGTTTACCATCGAGCCTATGATTAACCAAGGCACGTGGCAGACTAAGATTTTACCTGATGAGTGGACGGCGATTACTAAAGACCGTAAATTGTCTGCTCAATGGGAGCACACCATGGTCGTAACAGACAACGGCTGTGAGGTATTTACTACTCGCCCCGAAGAAGATTTAAGTTTTTTGACGCAGTAGTACAATCAAAGATCGCTTAGGCGGTCTTTTTTTTGGCCTTTAATTAGGGCATATTGAGTATTGTGCTTATAGGCGCTTTGTCTTTATACTCAGATGACCTAATAACTTCTATTGATATACTTATCAGCACTTTTATTGATAATTGCTATTCGTGACTTTTATTAGCCATCAGTACATTAGACGCCCAATAGCGCTCAGCTCAAACGTTCTATTTCTAAACTCTTAACTGGATAACACTCATGTTTAATTGTGATATCGCCTCTGTTGATTTGACGCCTTTACCGATACTACCAAGTGAGGTGGCGACAGACTCATCCCCACTGTCAGCCAAAAATGTGACAGACAAGAATCTGCTTGGCATTCCTGAATGGTTGGCCCAAATCAATGACGATATCAGCCGCTCATTAGAACGTGGTACTAACATTCGCCAACTGGTTGCAGCACGTGCTTGCGCTATCGATAGCCTATTGATTGCGTTGTTTAAATGGTTTGAATTGGATAAGACTGATTTGGCGTTTTTTGCGACTGGTGGCTACGGGCGCGGCGAGCTATCGCTCTACTCAGACATTGATATTTTGCTTCTGTCTCCTGGTGAGATAGGTACTGATGCCAGTAGCAAAATCGACAAACTGGTCGCTCTACTATGGGACATAGGACTAGAGCCTGCACTCTCCGTACGTAGTGTTAATGATGCGCTAGAGGCCGCGCTTGACCATACGATTGCTAGTGCTCAGCTAGAGGCTCGACTCCTAATCGGTAACGAAGCATTGCAAGACATGCCCGCTCAAATCGTTAATAAACAGTGGTCTCCGCGCGCATTTTTTGATGTAAAAATGGAAGAATCCAAAGCGCGTTACTTGCAGCACAATGCCACCGAATACAACCTTGAACCCAATATCAAAACAGCACCAGGCGGGCTACGTGATATCCATATCATCGGCTGGGTCACCAAGCGTTATTTTCGCGTGAGCAAGCTATATGATTTAGTGCAACAGAACTTTTTGACCGAAAAAGAATTTGATGAGCTGAATTTTGCCGAAGGGTATTTATGGCAAATTCGTCATTACTTACATGTACTGACTGGCCGTAACGAAAACAAGCTGTTGTTTGATTATCAGCGTGAGATTGCTCAGCTAATGGGCTACGAGACCCAGCCTGATGACCAGCCTAATGCTGCGGTCGAACGGTTTATGCGCGACTACTATCGCTGTGCGATGCAGATATCAACGCTGTCTGAGATGCTGACCAATCATTATTATGAAACGATAATAGAGCCACAGCTGCCTGACGATGAACGTCCAAAAAAACAGCCTATAAATGCGCGATTCAATCGTATTGGCAACCAGATTGCCATTGCGCATCATCGAGTGTTTGCACAGCACCCAGACTCTATCTTAGAGATGTTTTTATTGATGGGTCAGCATGGCATCGATAAAGTTCGCACCCATACCCTGCGCGCACTCAAAATTGCCGCACGCGGCATCGATCAGATATATAGAGACAACCCTACTCACAAAACATTGTTTTTATCAAATCTAAAAGAACAGAATTACCTGTTTCATCGTCTGCGTACCATGAATCGCTATGGAGTACTGGGTAACTATATTCCTGCGTTTGCGCAAGTCACTGGCCTTATGCAGTATGACTTGTTCCATCGTTATACAGTAGATGCGCATACCTTGTTTTTGATTAGAATTTTGCACCGATTTACAGATCCGACCTTTCAAGAAGAGTTTCCACTGGTCAGCTCTATCTTTCAGCGTATCGAGCGTAAAGAGATTTTGGTGCTGGCAGCCATGTTCCATGATATTGCTAAGGGCCGTGGCGGTGACCATAGTGAGCTTGGTCAAACCGAATCGATTGAGTTTTGCTTATCGCATGGTATGAGCTTGGCGGATGCAAACTTAGTAGGCTGGCTCACACGCTATCACCTTCTCATGTCGATTACTGCACAGAAAAAAGATATCTCAGACCCTGAAGTAGTCACTATTTTCTCTGATCTCATTGGTAATGTGACTCATCTAAACCATCTATATGTACTGACGGTGGCTGATATGAATGCGACCAACCCACAGCTATGGAACAGCTGGCGGGCGACTCTCATGAAACAGCTATACTCACAAACGCGGCGCATCTTGCGCGCTGATATCGATGCGCCCACCAATCGTCAAGATATGATTAGCGCCACACGCAAGCAAGCGTTGACGATGCTAGATAATGTCAATAACCAACATATGAACCGCGATGAAGTATTGCGTCTATGGGATGACTTGGGCGATGAGTATTTCTTGCGAGAGATTGCAGAAGATATCTTATGGCATACCGAAGCTATTTTGAATCACCCACCGATTGGATTGGCCTCTAACGCTGACAGTCCACCATTGGTCGTTTTGCGTGAACATCGCGAATTGGCACTTGATGCGGTACAGGTCTTTGTTTACACCCAAGATCAGATGAACCTGTTTGCCGTTACCATGGCAGTATTTGATCAGATGAATCTCGACGTTTTAGATGCACGCATTATCACAGCGACCCGTGACTTTGCTTTGGATTCTTATGTATTGCTAGATCCTAGTGGCACATTGTTGGTTGATGAAGACAGTCAACAAGAGCTAAAACAACGCTTAATTGACTCATTCAAAGACCCTACTGTACTTAAACTGACGAACAAGCGTATGCCGCGTCAGTTAAAACACTTTGAAGTAAAAACAGTGATTAACTTCGAGTTCAATGAAGCATCAGATCAGCACATCTTGAGCTTAGAAACGCTTGATCAGCCAGGGCTATTGGCGCGAGTTGGGCAAGTGTTTTTGCAAGAGCAAATCGAAGTACATGCTGCGCGTATTACCACTTTAGGTGAGCGTGCTGAGGATATGTTTTATATCAGTGATCAAAACGATAAGCCACTCTCACCTGATAGACTGGAAGCATTAAAGGCAGCTCTGTTAGCCAGTCTTACCGTTCAGAAAGAGCATAATAGCGTAATATATTTTTGATACGGCTAGATAGTTTTGGTTAGCCATTATTTTGAATATTAACTAGCAAAAGTAGTCTGATAGTCATCATAGAAGTACGTTTTATAGCGTACTTCTATAAGTTATCTCGCTAGCATGTTCGTTCAGTTCATCGTCAGCAAGCTCTGGCGGCAAAACACCTACTTCGGGTGGCTGCTGCTCCATAATTAATCGTCCAGCATCAACTTCTTTTTGTAGCAGACATTGCAAGCTTGCTAGGTGAAACTGTCCGTCTAGATAATCATCTAACGCTTCCAAAGAGATAGGCGATTTGGCATGTACATCAGGATACAGGCTATCCTCTGCCAAAATAATCATTTCATTGAGCGCCTCTTCGCCCATCAGCTCGTCGTTATCTATTTTGCGCTGGAGTTTGTTTTCCAACTGGCCTTTAGCAGCAAGGGCGCTGATAAAAAGTAGGGTCTGTATTACAAACAAAGAAACGTACTGCCATAGCGGTAATGAGATACCAAATATATTATTGAGTAGCATCAATGCCATGGCTACTACCACATAACCGACCAATTGCCACAACAGCCACATAATTAGGCTGTTTTCGCCAAACCAAAACATTTTCTTTTCCTGACGCTCAATCAGTTGCTGACGCGCTTGCCACCAGCACTGCTCACGTTCTTTGAGCAGTTTATACAGTTTGGAACGCTGCAAATTATTATCAAGGTTTTTGTTATTGATATCTTTAGCGATGAGATCATCATTATTTAGCACACTAGACATATCAGACTATCCTTAAAACGACCTAATACTCTTGTGAGTAATCATTTTTATGTTGTTATAGGTTATAAATAAAGAAAGTTTTGAAAGGCTTCTCGACGACTACCTATTTATTAGCCATAAATTGAATAGCTTATGTTCAGTAAAGGCAAATTCACGATATAAGAAGCAAAGGACAAAAAATTAGAGAAGTGCTACACTGCTCTAATGTAAATTTTCTTTATAACTTTATTATTAATTGTCTATTATAGTTACCACACTTATGAATCACAACTTAACGTATTTGCATCCTTATCCTTTCGCAAAGATGGCAACACTACTTGCCGACAGTAAGCCTGCCAACGGTTACAGTGAAATAAAGCTCGGTATTGGTGAGCCAAAACATGAGCCCCCTGCATTTGTGCTGGACGTCCTACGCGAAAACTTGGACAAAATAAGTCGTTATCCGACTACAAACGGTATGTTTGAGCTCCGTCAAACTATCGCCCACTGGCTAGAGAAGCGGTTTTTTCTAAATCATGTCGATGCCAATACTCAAGTATTACCAGTAATGGGCACACGTGAAGCGATTTTTAGCTTTGTACAAGCGGTCGTTGATCATGATGTAGCTGACAAAGATAGTAATTCTCTAGCGTCTGATACATCGCCTACAGTCGTCATGCCCAACCCGTTTTATCAGATATATGAAGGCGCAGCGATATTGGCACAGGCAACGCCTTACTTTGTCCCTTGTACATCAGCTAATGACTACAAAGGTGACTATCGCGCGGTACCAAAAGACGTCTGGACGCGTACACAGCTATTGTTTGTCTGTAGCCCAAACAATCCAACAGGCGCCGTCATGACAATGGATGATTGGGAATACCTCATTCGCCTGTCAGATCAGTACGGTTTTATTATTGCCAGTGACGAGTGCTATAGCGAGCTGTATTTTGATACAGCACCGATTGGACTGCTCCAAGCTTGTGCGGCCCTTGGTCGCCGCGATTTCAAAAACTGTATCGTGTTCCACTCTCTATCCAAACGTTCAAACTTACCGGGTTTGCGCTCTGGATTTGTGGCCGGTGATGCCAAAATTTTGCAGGCTTATTTGCAATATCGCACTTACCAAGGCTGTGCAATGCCGATACCTCATCAGCTGGCCTCTATCGCTGCATGGCAAGACGAAAAACACGTCGCTCATAATCGCTCGCTATACCAAGAGAAGTTTGCCCTATGGATGTCCGAGCTTGGGGAGTTGCTAGAGTTACGCATGCCTGATGCTGGGTTTTACTTCTGGGTCAAAGTGCCTGAACAGTTCGATGGTAATGATGAAATATTTGTCAAAGCGCTGTATGAGCAAGCCAATATCCATGCATTGGCAGGACGCTATTTGTCACGTGAAGTTGATGGTCACAATCCTGGACAAGGTTATGTGCGTATCGCTCTGGTCGCGAGTGTCGATGAGAGCCGAGAAGCAATCAGTCGTATCTGTAAATTATTAGGTGCTTAAAGCTAATTAGAAAAATCTAATGTAGCTGAGATAAATTTCGCTATATTAAAAAGCCTTCAATAACCCTATTTATATTATGGTTATTGGAGGCTTTTTGTTTTATTAATGCTATAGTAAAGTCTCTACCGAAAATATGCCATCAAGGATGATGCCATGCCCCATCTTGATTTTAGCCAACCGCCCTTTGATGTATTGAGCTTAGCCGAGCGTCAAAGCATTAGAAAAAACACCCAGATACGCTACCTTGCCAAAAACGAGAGCTTGCCTGTAGAAGAACTGCAATGTCTATATGTGGTCATCAAAGGGCAAATCGAGCAATCACTAGATGGTGATTTTGTCGCGTCCTATGTAGGTAGCAATCACGCTGACGGTCTGAACAATAATGATTGGTTTGATAGTCGCCGCCTGCCTGAACCACTTGCCAAGGATAATCAGCTAGAGCCTGAAAGCACTCCTATACAGCCATATCAATTCCGAGCTAATGAAGAGACGTTACTGCTCCAAGTCGCTGGCACTGCTATCGATAAAATCAGCGCGCAAAATCATTTGGTACGCCAAATGCTATCAGACAAGCTGCCTGAGCGATTAAAAGCATTGCGCCAACGACGTCATAATAAAACGCTAGATCCTGCCAGCTATACCAACCAACAAGAAGTACAGCAAATCATGCTGCAGCCAGTGATAGATGTTCATCTGTTACCAGTACATATCGTCGATGCCGATGATAGCTTGTACGAAGCTGCCCGCATCATGACCAAAGCTGGATTAAAACATGTACTGGTCAGACCGTTACATGGCTTAAGTGGCTCACAAACAGCGCAACATGAGACAAGATTACTTTTAGGGATTTTGACCGATACTGATATCTGCCGCGCGGTGAGTGACAGACAAGATCCAGCTATTACTCCTTGCCAGCGCTATGCTAATTTTAATCTGCGAACCATCAAAGCCAGTGATGAGATTGGCGATGCGCTGCTGACCATGACTCGCTATCGTATTCATAGACTGCCAGTCATTGATAAGAGTGGCGATGTCGTCGGTGTGCTTGGGCAAAGCGATATGCTCGCTCACATAGGCCATCATTCACAGCTCATTAGTATTCAAATCGAACAGGCGCAGGACTTATCAAGCCTAGATACCGCTGTTGAGCTGATCGGTCGCTATATTCGAGCACAGCATCACAATGGTGTCAAAATCGGCAATATCAGTCGTATGGTACAGACGCTAAATGCGCAGGTATTTACCAAACTATGGCAGCTAATCGTACCTGATGAAGTGATGGCCAATACCTGCCTTATCGTTATGGGTTCAGAAGGGCGCGGTGAGCAAATCATGCGTACCGATCAAGACAACGCGCTCATCATTCGTGATGGCTATACACACCTCGATTTAGCACAGTTTGCTGATACTTTTAATAGCCATTTAGCAACGCTTGGCTACCCACTGTGTGATGGCAATATCATGATGACCAATCCTATGTGGCGACAACCGCTCAAGCAATTCACTGCGCAAATTGGCCTATGGTTTAGGAATTCCGACCCGATGCATGGTATTTACTTGTCTGCAATACTAGATGCTGAATACGTCTGCGGCGATGAGTCACTGCTTACTCAAGTACGTCAGCATTTAAAGCTTGCTCATCAAAAAGCAGACCCTATGTTTGTCAGGCAGTTTGCACGGGCAGCGCTACAGTTTGGCGATGTTAATCAATGGTGGCAGAAGTTTGTACCTTTACTAGGCGGTAAATCAGCATCATCCGACATTGATCTAAAAAAAGCCGGTATTTTTCCTTTGGTGCATGGTATCCGCACTTTAGCATTAGAAAACAATGTGCTCGATGTGCCTAGTACCAAGGCGCGTTTAAAGGCTCTAGTACAGGTTGATGCTATGACCCAAGAGCGCGCCGATACTTTGCTAGAAGCACTAGAATTTTTTATGGCGCAGCGCTTATCTGTGGCGCTCTCGACCGACGATAAGCATGCACGGCAAGTAGACCCTACGACTTTGACTGCGCTTGAACGTGACCTACTCAAAGAGTGTCTGGCCGTGGTCAAAAGCTTTAAGAATCAATTGCGTCAACACTATCAGCTAGAAATCGCATAAATGTGGCAGTCTTAGTACAGAGGCTTCATAAATAGAGAAATTTTATAAATACAAAAATAACATAGATGGATGAGCAACCAATATGAACTGGTTACAGCAGTTATCTTGCGCTTGGCAAAAGACGCAATTACAGCGTCCAGAGCTTGCCTTAATGTTTACGACATCTTCGGCTGAGCAATGGGTGGCGATTGACTGCGAGATGACAGGACTGAACCCCAAAAAGCATCACCTGCTGTCTGTAGCAGCGATACATATTAATGGCAGTATCATCGACACGGGTAATGGCATGCATTTGGTTTGCAGACCTCCTGTAATGCCAGACCGCGACACCATTGTAATCCATGGCCTACGTACCGCCGATGTTGAACATGGCATGAGTTACGATGACATGTTGGCACTGCTGCTACCATTCATAGGTAATCGACCAATCGTTGGATTCTGCACACAGCTAGACATAGCTTTTTTGAATCCTTTGGTCAAACGCTACATGGGAACGTCTCTACCAAACGAAGTCATAGATTTGCGTCACCTTTACAGTCGGCGTATCAGTGGTCACACACAAGGGCTCTCTAACCAAGCCCAACATCTGAATCGGATATTAGCCCATTACAACATTCCTGAACTGGGCGCGCATGATGCTTATAACGATGCTGTTATGACGGCGATGGCTTTTTTGCATGTGCGTTAGCAGTAAAGCATGCTCGCAGTTCAATCGATAGTTAGAGTTAGTTATCTAAATAAGAGCGTCATTATCGCTAGGGCGTGTCCTCATTTTGAAAATGGTAGTAAAGATGAGATAAATGGCAGCCAAACAAAGAAAGGAGTACAAATAATATCAAGATATTAGCCAGCTACTTGACGCAGTTTGGCAAAGATTTAGCCATTTTTAGCCCATTTAAATTTTATTGTTCAGATTGATGACACGCCCTAAAATTGTACTGCTGACATCGTGTGCGAAAACAGCAACTCATGTTACCATAGGCTGTTTTTGCCACCTGATGAAAGATGCTCATGCGATACCCTTCTAAACGCCGCCATTACTCTACTGCTGCAACCAAAATCACCACGCTTTGTCGTCATTTGCGACTGCTAAACCAACCTAATAAACGTCTATCTAGGTTAGCGTTATTGGCAGCGGTTGTGGTCGCACCGATACATGCTCAAGCCGTTTTACCAGCAGCCATTCAAAAAGCCTTGGCACGTGCCGATTTGACAGAAGCGGATATCAGTATCGTTATTACACCTGTGGGTGACAAGGCTGCTAGCCGTCTGCCTGCTCCTATTCAAGTCATTGATAGTGATGAACCTGACAGCCAATCTGCATCTACTATAGTATCTGAGCACCCAACTACAGACACCTCTACGGATACAAGTAGCAGCGACCCGAGCCACCAGAGCGCCTTAGTTACCATAGAGCAGCGCACCATTGAAAAGCACGAGCAAAAAATACATGCTTATACCGATGACCCTTATACTTATCAGAGCGTAGAGAGCATTCCAACAGTCATCCCTGATGAATCTCAGCATACGCTTACTCAGAACACCAAAGCCCAAGATGCCGCGAGCAATAATAAAACCTCTATAAAGATTTCATTTTCGCCTTTGCTGGATCACCAGTCTGACATCCCTCGTACGCCTGCCAGCACCATGAAACTTGTGCCTAGCTTTATCGCTTTGGACACTTTAGGGGCCGATTTTGTGTGGCATACACGGGTTTATCACACAGGTATTGTCATCGGCAACCGTCTACATGGTGACTTGATTATTCAAGGTAGTGGCGACCCAAAAATGACCCACGAGCGTTTAAAGCAGTTACTGTATAAAGTGCAAGCATCCGGTATTCGTCATATCGATGGTGACATCATCATCGACAGCGCTGTTTTTAACAATGTTAGTAAAGATCCTGCCGCCTTTGACAACTCACCTCTACGCCCTTATAACGCCAGCCCTGATGGGTTTTTGGTTAACTTTAGCACCATTGGTATCAAAACTTACCCTCAAGATAATGGCCAAGCAAGTGTGACCTATAAGCCGCGGTTAGCCAACTATCAGCTGCCTGCTACAATCAATACCCGTGCAGCCAGTTGTGGGCAAGCAAGCTATAGCCTAGCGCCGCAGTGGCAAAACACGCAGCTCGTATTAAATGCCAGTCTGCCAGAGAGCTGCGGTGAGCATGTTTTTTACGTGGCATATCCTAATGCCAAAGAGTTTGCCGCACACGTCATCGCTGCCAAATGGCAAGCATTAGGGAATACTTTGAGTGGACAAGTAATTTCGCAAGAAACCCCTTACGATATGAGCAAGGCGACAAAACGAGCGCACGGGCTTACGGCTATCGCGATGTCGCCATTGCCTATGGTCAGCTATCCGTCGTTGAATCTAACCGAGCAGATTCATGACATTAACCACTTCTCAAACAATGTCATGGCTGAGCAAGTGGCGCTATCTATAGGCGCTTACGGTAAAGGAAGGCTGACTCAAACAATACCTGCTAGCACAACTGCCACTAATCCAAGTAGTCATGAAGCCAGCACTAATAATGAGGTGGATAATAAAGTAACGGCTGATAAATCTAGTAGCAAAAAGGCTGATAGCTTATATCAGTTTGGTAAACCTGCTACAACAGACTATCCTACGGCCTTACAAACCATCAATCAATGGTGGCAAACCAATCTCAGTACACCGCCGCCTCATTTGACCAATGGCTCAGGACTTTGCCGTGAGTGTACAATCACCGCCGCCAACCTAAGTGAGCTACTGACTTATGCTTACAGTCGACCAAATTTTGATGCCTATGTCGACTCGTTAGGGGTCGCTGGGGTTAGTGGCACTATTGCCGCTCATAGCGATCGCTTGCCTGAATCGGTAGCCACTGGCCGCGCATGGATAAAAACTGGCACGTTAAATAACGTCACCTCAATGGCAGGTTATGTCAAAGGACTGTCAGGACAGGACTACGTTGTCGTCGGTATAATTAACACCGATCAAGCATTAAATCCTTATGCAGCGCGACCTGTATTAGATGCCATGCTCGACTGGACGGCACAGCGTTGATATTTTAATTAACGCTTTAAGTCGACTTATTATCAATACTCTATTTTTTACCTTTATAAAGGTTAGCTTATGTCACGCCAGACAACCAGTCTTAACAAACCCCAGACACTTGTACAAGTGCAGCCTAAACTGGCTCGATATGTTGGTTTTTTTGCGATTGGATACACGCTTGCCAGTACCATATTTATGATGATACAGACCAAACTTGCGCTCAATCCACAACTGGTTATGGTGGTTTCTATTATCGTGGGTGCTTACATCGCTGTCAGTAAATTCATCAAACATCAGAAGCGAGCATTAGCGCGTGATGAGATTAATAAATTGATGTTTGGTGGGGTTGTGATTGTCTGGATGCTGACGGTCATTTATTTTTCAGCCATCTGGTTTTGGCTGTTTGATACGATAAGCCGTGAGGTATTGTTTGAGATGGCGATGCAGCGTCCACTGCCCCTGCTTTCATCACTGATGCTGATGCTGGTTCTCACACTAGTCAGTGCGCGAATCAGTCTATGGTCTATCAATCGATTATTAGACCCTATACGCAAATCAACGTAAGTACAAACCATCATCTACAAGGTGCTACAAAGTTTTCCCCTGCTAATGCGTAAAATCCGTTAGGCTAAGTTTAAGGCGTGTCATTATTTTAAGAATAGTACTAAAAATGAGACAAAGTAAGACGCGCCCTAGTAAGTAGTATTTTAGCGATGACTTGTTTTACCTTTATAATAGGAGCGAACATTATGGACATGATCTTTTTTGACAACATAGACAAGCTTGGTCGTATTGTTTTGACGACTGTTATGGTTTACGTGTTGATCGTGACAGTTACCAAAATCTCTGGCAAACGCTCGACGTCACAGCTCAACAACTTCGATTGGATCGTGACAGTCATGATCGGCTCGTTAGGTGCCAGTACAATTTTGCTCAAAGATATTCCCTTTGTCGAAGGGGTTTCGTCTATTTTAGTGCTGTACCTATTGCAATTTGTGGTGACCAAATATGCGTCTGTTTCACCGCAATTTAGTAACTTTATTTTATCAGAGCCGCGTATCGTTTTTTATCAAGGGCAGTTTTTGCCAGACGCCATGCGTGATGAGCGCTTGACGCGTCAAGAAATCGAATGTGCCATGCGTTCTGAAGGGATTAATAGTTTTGATGATGTCGAAGCCATTGTTTTTGAGTCTGACGCAAAGCTGACTGTCATTCCAAAGCCGAGCCAAAGTGATAAGAGCGACGATGATCAAAACACGAATAGCAACGTATCAGAGACGATTAACCCTCTGATGTAAATTGCAGACAATAAAGAACGAACGATACAACTATTAAGAACACGGCCTAGTAAGCTTGAATTTAATTATCGAGATGGTAAGCATTATGAAAGTAAGGATTTTGACCGTTGGCAATAAAATGCCTAGCTGGGTACAGACGGGTTTTGACGAGTATTACAAACGCATTCAACCGATGCTAAGCACAGAAATTGTCGAAATTGCGGCAGCCAAGCGGGCAAAAAACCCTTCAGATGCTAATTTGGCACAGTACCGTGAGCAGGAAGGTCAGGCTATATTAGCCGCTCATAATGCATCAAGCCGAGAGCAATTGTGGGTATTAGATGTCAAAGGCAAGATGATTTCGACAGAAGGACTGGCTGATAAGCTCTCTGATGGCATGCTGCAAGGCGATGATATTGCCTTGGTCATCGGCGGTGCAGATGGTGTCTCGCCAGAAGTATTGGCAAAGGCTGATGCAAAGTTATCACTATCAGCACTGACATTGCCACATCCGCTAGTACGCGTCGTACTTATGGAACAATTGTATCGCGCGATGAGTATCAACAATAACCACCCTTATCACCGTGGTAATTAAATAAAATACTAATCTATTTTTTGATTTGAAACATCAACCCTAAAATAGATTGAAAAACTGGCGCACGCCCTAATAAATGCAACATGAAATATCCAAAACGTGCGACACCCAACGCCTCTAAGCACTCTCATCAACGTGATGATCATCATAGTGTGCAGACGCCTATCACAGCGGCTGCCGCATGGGAAAATACGTCTGATGTAGCGACGAATACATCTAAGCTACCAGCGCTCTTTATCTCGCATGGCGCACCTACGCTTGCGATTGAGCAGTCTGCGACGACCAGTGCACTGGCTCGTATCGGTCAAAACTTACCTAAGCCACGTGCCATCGTTATTATGTCAGCGCATTGGCAGTCAGCAAAGCTAGAGATTAGCAGTAATCCACAGCCAAAGACGTGGCATGACTTTTCAGGATTTTCGCCTGAACTTTACGACATTCAGTATCCTGCTATAGGCCAGCCGGCACTGGCTGAGACACTTGCTCAGCAGCTGACCGCACGTGGCATTACTTGTAGTGTCAATCCAGTACGTGCCTGTGATCATGGCGTGTGGGCGCCGCTCAGACATCTGTACCCAGAAGCCGATGTGCCTATCGTACAGATATCACTGCCGCAGCATTATGACAGTATCGCCTGCTATCAGTTAGGCGCGCAGTTGGCACATCTGCGTGATGAGCAAATCCTCGTCATTGGCTCAGGTAACATTACGCACAATTTACAAGCATTGCGCTGGGAAGCTGACAGCATCGATCAAGCAGCCAAAACGTTTAAGCAGTGGTTGTTGCAGCAGCTCAAAATAGACATTCCCACGGCGCTCGACTGGCAGCAGTACCCAGACTACAAGGACATTCATCCAAGTGATGAGCACTTGCTACCGTTGTTTTTTGCATTAGGTACTGGTCAGCGCGTCTCTGTCGTTCATCAAAGTATGGCCCATCATAGTTTGGGTATGGATATCTATCGCTTTGATTGAGTGTTATCAATCCAAACTATAGCTTAACCCTACTTCTCAAAAGCGTGTTTGGTAAATAAACCTGCGCGCTCCATCTCACCTGCCACGCTGAATAATGTCGCTTCATCATTCATACGCCCGATTAATTGCATGCCAATCGGTAGGCCGTTTTTGCTCATACCGACGGGTACTGACATCGCGGGTAACCCCGTAACATTACCCAATAGTGTAAAGCCCATCTTACCTAATACAGGTGCACTGAGCTTTTCAATCATGCCTGAGCTAAAGGCATATCTACCCATATTAAAGCCCTTGTTAAGCACCTCGGCGCTACGCATCATCATCTCATCCATACGGCTAGGCGGTAGTACACCATGCTTTACCGCAGGCGTGGGCACAGTCGGGCACAAAATCATATCGTAGTCTTCTAGTAATAGCCCCGTCTGATACTGGCTATAATGCCAGCCATGTTTGGCATGTGCCAAATCAACCGCTGATAGCGAACGCCCAAGCAGTGCCATATTATAAGTTTGTGGCTCTAGGTTTTTGATGTGGTCAGTACCAAACTCACGCTCGATATTATCAATCGTAAAAGCCGTATGCGCGCAGACCACAACGATAAAGTCATGCCAAAACTGCTCGATATTGATGTTTGGCTCGGCTGGTACTACTTCATGACCCATAGACTCTAATTGCTTAGCCGTTTGATCAAGTACCGCCAGCACCTCTTTGTCCACTGTCGTATTGGCTATCAAAGGCTGCTGATGCAAAGCGATTTTTAGCTTTCGCGGTGCACGCATTGCCGCTTGCAGAAAGGTGCCGTTTGGCGGAGCTATAATGTAAGGGGCACCAATCTCTGCTCCACTAGTTGCATCTAGCATCGCTGCACTATCGCGCACTGAGCGCGTAATCACATGGTCAGCCACGGCCCCCTCCCAGCCTTCACCAAGATTAGGGCCCATTGGATTACGTCCACGGCTTGGCTTTAACCCAAACGTACCGCACCAAGCAGATGGGAAACGTATGGAGCCGCCACCATCACCGCCGCCTGCCATCGGGACAATACCGCTCGCAACTGCTGCTGCACTACCTCCTGACGAGCCGCCAGAGCTGTAGCCTTTTTTAAAAGGATTATGAGTAGCACCATGCGCTTTTGGCTCAGTGGTGATAATCAAACCAAACTCAGGAGTATTAGTCTTGCCAAAAGTATTAACGCCTGTCGCTTTCATCCGTTTGACGATTTCACTGTCTTTCTCTGAAATGATATTGACGCTGCGGCTACCCATCGTAATTGGCTCGTCGGCGAAGCTAAATGATAAATCTTTTAGTAAATACGGCACGCCAGTAAATACACCTGAAGGTAAACCTGCCTGCGCAGCATTGTAAGCACGCTCATCAAAACGATGCACGATAGCATTTAGCTTAGGGTTGATTTGATTGGCTTGATGGACAGCAGCGTCTAGCAATTCCTTTGCGCTAACCTCACCTGAATTGACCAAGGCTGCTAAGGCGAGCCCATCATACTGAGTATATTCTTTAAACATAACTAACCTTCCTTGGAGAGTAATTTTATTAAGACTATGTAGCACGCATACTTTCTAAAACTAATGACTATTTTTTCATAAACTCCTGTCAGTTTAGTATAAAAAACCGTGCCTGATATTTGATAAACGGACTCGTTAGTCATCTGGATGGTTTAAGTAATTAATGAGCCAATATACGAATCTACTCTTCGAGCCCTAGAACATACTGAATAATAAGAGCTTACTTCTAAACCCACAATTTATAAAAGTATTATTAAGTTTCTTCCATAAAAAAACGAGCCATTCTCATGACTCGCTTTCTCGTTATCAACTTAAGGATTAATCCTACATCAATAGTTCACGCTTGCCACTTTTGCCCATCGAGCTGACCAATCCAGCTTCTTCCATAGAGTCGACAATACGCGCGGCACGGTTATAGCCGATACTAAATTTACGCTGAATGCTTGAGGCAGAAACTTTACGTGTTTCCATGATAAAGGCCACAGCATCATTATATAAATCATCATCTTCACCAGAGGCATTGGCTGTACTACCACCGCCTGGGCTAGACAATTCAAAATTGCCTGCCATATTATCAATATAGTCAGGGGCACCGCGCTCACGCCACGCATCACAGACACGGTTAACTTCTTCGTCACTGACGTAAGCACCATGTACACGATCTGGCTCGATCTGTCCTGGCCCCAAGAACAACATATCGCCGTTACCCAGCATGTCCTCAGCACCGCCACTATCTAGAATCGTACGTGAATCGACTTTTGAGTTGACTCGTAGTGCCGCACGCACTGGGATGTTGGCTTTAATCAGACCTGTAATGACATCGACTGATGGACGCTGAGTCGCTAGCATTAAATGAATACCTGCAGCACGCGATTTTTGCGCCAAACGTGTGATGAGCTCTTCGGCTTGTTTACCAACCTGCATAATCATATCGGCAAACTCATCCGCGACAATAACAATCATGGGTAAGGTTTTTAGCTTTGGTGCTTGGCTAATACTTACGCTGTCATTTGGACGCCATAGAGGATCGAGCATAGGATTGCCTGATTTTTCCGCCGCGATGACTTTTTTATTAAACTCATTGAGCTTACGAACCTTTAGCAAGCTCATCAACTGATAGCGACGTTCCATCTCGGCCACACACCATGACAAGCTACTGGCCGCTTCCGTCATATCGGTGACTACTGGCGTTAGCAAATGCGGAATATCATTATAGTTAGCAAGCTCAAGCTGCTTTGGATCAATCAAGATAAGACGCAGCTCATTGGGTGTATATTTGAGTAGCATCGATAGTAGCATCGAGTTGACCAATACTGATTTACCAGAGCCTGTGGTACCAGCCACCAGCATATGCGGCGCACGAGCAAGGTCGGTAATGATTGGGTTACCACCGATGTCTTTACCCATTGCCATGCTAATCTGCGCTTTAGGATCTTTAAACGTTTCGGTATTTAGCAGTTCAATCAAACGTACCATTTCACGTTTCTTGTTAGGCACTTCGATACCGATGTACGGTTTGCCCGGAATCACTTCGACCACACGTAAAGAGGCCATCGATAATGAACGTGCTAAATCACGCGAGATACCTGTGACTTTACTAGCCTTCACCCCAGCAGCCAGCTCTACTTCAAAACGGGTGACAACAGGGCCAGGGATAGCATTAACCACAGAAGCCTTTACATTAAATTCTTGTAGCTTAATTTCTAGCAACTCAGACAGTTTTTCAAGTTCAGCCACAGTGTAGCTAGGCTTGCGGTCAGGATCCGGCTTATCCAATATAGAGACTTCTGGAATAGGCGTCAGGCTGCTGCGATAAGCTGCCGTTTGCATCGAGCGTGACTTTTGACTGAAGGCTGCGTCATCACTAATATGCGGCATGACCGGTACATTGGTGTCGTCATTACTATCATCCTCTGACATCATATCAGTGATATGGTTGCTACTATCGCCCTCTGGGACAGCAAAGCTAACAGATGGTTGCACGGACGCTTTCGGCTCAGGCTGTACATTTGAGACTGGGCTAGTCACTTCCACCGTTGGCGCTGCTTTTGGATTGGCAGGAGGCGTATTGGTTGGTGTCATGTCTGACACATCTGGCACATCTGGCAATGCAGGCTCAGTCTCTACTGTTACCGGAGCAACTTCAGGCTCAGGGGCTACTGCTGTTTTTTCAGTATGTGGCAACTCTACAGGCGTATCAGACAGTTGATTGGCTGACTCCTGTGCAAAGCTAATAGGCTCTTCTAAGATAGGTTCTGGGTTTTTCTCTTGTACTATTGGCTCAGCTGCTATGATTTCCTGAACAGGCTTAGAGTCTTCATACGTTCCTACAACAGATTCAGTAGGTTCTGATATGTTAGCATGCTCTGCCAACCATGCTTCTGCCAACTTATCTACTTCCTCAGTCTCATGTGTCGTAGAGATTTTAGGATCAGCAGGTTCAATGACTGGCTGACTGGCTAAATTACTGCTCACTGACTCATCAACTGATGGCTGAGCTAGTGATTCTTTATCATGTATATCTGGTTGATCAACCGCTTCCATCGTTGTAGTGGTCACAACAGTAGCAGGTACTGATTTCTCTAACGATGCTGTACTACTAGTACCCGCTTGGGAATAGTTAGGTACAGGCATAGCCGAGCTGTCCATGCTATTGGCATTATAAACCATTTGCTCACTTGCGAGTAAATCATCGACAGTATTGGCATCATTCCACGCAAAGCTTGGCTCAACTTTGCGAGCAATAGGTGCAGTCAAGTTTGAAACTAATGGCTGGACTGTACTGTTGACCGTACTATCAGTAGCATCTTTAAGCGTTTCTGTATCGGTATTTGCCTGATCACTTTTTGAGCTATTGGGTGTCGCCGCTGCTTTTGCTGCGATGACGGAGGCTTTGACACTATCTGCCAATCCTGAGGTTGCCAAAAATTCTGATAATACACTACCGAAACGTCCACTGCTGTTGACGTCTTGAGTACCGCTAGTATTTTCCGCAGACTGTAACTCAAGTGGCAGTTGCTCATGCTCTACTTTTTTATCTACCGACTCATCTAAGTTTTGGCTATCATCTTGTGATGTACTGCTCGGTTCAGTAGCGTTGATAGCATCCTGACTTTTTACACCTGAACCAAGCCATGACAGCGCACGAACCTTTTGATATATCGTCATCCAATGGATATTAAAGGCAAACGTAGCGGTAATCACAACGAATACTGCTAAGAAAATCACACTCCCCCACTGCGATAGTAGCTGTGCCAAACGCGCTTGTAGTTCTAGCCCGATGATACCACCAGCGACGCCTTCAAGACCGATTGCGTCAGGGTTTGTGACTTGCTGAACTAGAGAAACCAATTGTGCAAATAATGCGCTAGCACTTAATAGCAAAAACACATAAGCGACCAATCGCATGAGCCAAAACGTTGGCTTGTTTTCCCACCAAATCAAAATAGATTCATAAACCACGAATGCCAAAAACCACCAAGCACCAAACCCAAAAAAGCTGTAAAGCAAATCGGATAACCATGCGCCTGCCTCGCCGCCCATATTATTAATCGTGGTCATATCACTACTGATGTGCGACCAGCTAGGATCGTTGCCTGTATAAGTCATCAAAATGACAAACAAATAAACGGCCAGTATTAACCCAAGGAGGGTAAACATTCCCTTTTTTAAATACTCAATAAGCGGTGCTGATATCACGTAAGATCTGCCTTGTTATTAATACTAAATGGTCGCCAATGCATGACTAAGCCTAATCATGCTGACATAAAGTGTTGACATAAATGTACCGAGCGAAGTGTTTGTTTGGCATGTGCCGATTGTAGAGCCTTTAAACAACCGTTATCGCTTGGCTCCTACTACACTTGGCATAACTTCTTATAATAACAAATACATAGGTACAGTGGCGACAGTCTTATCAAGAAAGCGTGTAAGAAAGTAAATCAGTAGACACTTTGCGTAAGAAAACAGCTGGTTAGCGAAACACGAGTGGCAAAATATGGCTAACTGTATTGCCTAAATTCTATAAAATAGTCTCTGTTTTGCACTTATGTTCCAAAGTTATTTATTCTTTGATTCTAATGATACCTGTGTTTGTTTTAGCAAACTTGCACTTTGTGCGCTGTGCCCTTATGTTATTATCACACAGCAATTAGAAGAAGCATATTCGTAGTCATTTTTGATATTCCTCTTTTATTATATTTATAACTTACATTTTTAATTCGTATATTTAGCAAGGAACAACTCATGGCAACTGACACTACTGCTCCACGTCACGAAAAGCTCATTATTTTAGGCTCAGGCCCTGCTGGCTACTCTGCAGCCGTTTATGCAGCGCGCGCTAACCTTAAGCCGGTTATGGTTACTGGCATGGAAGTCGGTGGACAATTAACCACCACTACCGAAGTCGACAACTGGCCAGGCGATGCGCATGATTTGACAGGTCCTGCATTGATGGAACGTATGAAAGCGCATGCAGAGCGTTTCGGTACTGAACTGGTCTACGATCATATCAATGAAGTAAACCTAAACGAGCGTCCTTTTCAATTGACAGGTAACAACGGTAGCTATACTTGTGACGCGCTCATTATCTCAACTGGTGCCTCTGCACAGTACTTGGGGCTAGAATCGGAAACCAAATTCAGAGGGCTTGGCGTATCAGCCTGTGCCACTTGTGATGGTTTCTTTTATAAAAACCAAAAAGTTGCGGTGATTGGTGGTGGTAATACAGCGGTTGAGGAAGCTTTGTACTTATCTAATATTGCGTCTGAAGTGACCTTAGTACATCGCCGTGACAGCCTACGCTCTGAAAAAATTCTGCAGGACAAGCTATTTGAAAAAGCCAAAAGCGGCAATGTCAAAATCGAATGGAACCATCAAGTAAAAGAAGTGGTCGGTGATGACATGGGCGTCAATGGCGTCGTTATCGAATCAATGATTGATGGCAGCACCAAACAACTAGACACAATGGGTATGTTTGTCGCTATTGGTCATAAGCCAAATACTGACTTGTTCAAAGGTCAGTTGGATATGAAAGATGGCTATCTGATCGTTAATAGTGGCTTGACTGGTAATGCTACCCAGACCAGTATTGAAGGTGTGTTTGCCGCAGGTGATGTAGCCGATCACGTTTACCGTCAAGCCATCACTTCTGCTGGTACGGGTTGTATGGCTGCGCTAGATGCTGAAAAGTACTTGGATGCACTGGGCGAAACCGTCGCTCGTGACCACACTTATGATTCAACACTAACTGCAGATAAAGAAGCCTAAATGGGCAACTTTACTCAACAGCACGATAAACACATTACGCCTGAGACTTTAAAAAGTCTTGGGCGTTATGACTTTCCTGATCCCATTTCTATCGATCCTGATGGTATTGGCATCGTCGCTATGGGGGGTGATTTAGCACCTGAAACACTGATATCAGCCTATGCTCAAGGACTATTTCCTTGGTTTAACGAAGATGAGCCTATTGCTTGGTGGTGTCCTGAGCCGCGTTGTGTGATCGCCCCCTCGGCTTATCAACCGAGTAAGTCTCTACGTAAGCAAGCAAATCGCGAACGTTGGCAATTGACGCTTAATAAAGCTTTTGACGATGTCATACATGCCTGTAGCTTACCGCGCAGTGATGGCCTTAATGACAATCATCCCGAAGGTGAGCATACTTGGATTCATGATGAGATGATCGAAGCTTATACCAAATTGCATGCGCAAGGCTTTGCTCATAGCATTGAAGTTTGGGACGAAGCAGGTCAACTGATTGGCGGATTGTACGGGTTAAAAATAAACGGCATCTATTTTGGTGAATCAATGTTTCATCGAGCATCTAATGCGTCAAAGCTAGCGTTTTGGGGTCTGATGCGCTTATGTGAACAAAGCGATGTCGCACTCGTCGACTGTCAGTTACCGAACGATCATTTGATGAGCTTAGGTGCCACTACTTTACCGCGTGCTAGCTTTCTGACTCAGTTAGACAACCTGATTGGCAGCCAGTCTGTGCCATGGCAAAGGCACTCTCATAAACCGTTAGCCGTATCGCTACTGGATAGCGAATCGCCGTGGCAACTAGAGTTATGATTATCATAGCGAAAAAAATAAGAGGTTATTATGGCACTTGATACATCGTTTCTATTGATTGGAGAGCTAGCAGCAAAGGCCAATACGACCAAAGATACGGTTCGCCATTACGAGCAATTAGGCCTGCTAAAATCTCGCAAGCGTCAGGCAGGCTCACGTTTATATACCGAATTTCATCCAGAGTGTATCGAACGCATAGAGCTGATCAAAAGCGCGCAAGCTATTGGCTTTACGCTTACCGAAATCAAAAATAGTCTAAATGATTATTATGATGGTCACTTGGATATTGATTCGCAGCTCATACTCACTCAGCAGAAGCTAGAACAGGTTAAGAAACAGCAAGCCAATATCAGCATAATGGTGGAGTTACTGAGCGAACGCTTGGATATTTTAGGTCGAATGAAAGCAGATAGTGATTATCAGCTTGATGTAGAGGTCTGTAAAAAGAAAATTCCTTTGCAATAAAGCTTAAATCTTAGTTAACTCTGCTTTTATATCGTAGCTGTTGTAGCCACTTTTATCATAATCGCTTATTTTTTATTAAGCCTTATTTTCTTTATTAAATATAATTATGCTGCATGATCAATGCATCGACTGCTGGTTTATGTGGCATTTTATAATATCCTTTACGCTTATGAATAATATTGAATGCCTGTTGCTCGTATAACGCTATCGCCGCTGTATTATCGGCACGTACTTCTAACAAAAGACTCTCTACCTGATTAAGCTGTAACAGCTCATGCAATTTATTCAATACCTGTAAAGCAATGCCTTGGCGTTGGTATTTTGGATCAGTTCCGATACGCAACACTTCTGCTTGCTCAAAAGTCGTTTGATATAAACAATAGCCAACTATCTCACGATGAGAGACGCTCTCTTCTTTGGCTTGATCGTAAGCAATCAGTAGGCAAATACTGTCCTGCTCAAGTAACTCAGTCAATGTTTTCTGATTCCAAGCATCATCTGGTTGCACGACCGCTTCTATATTAGCGACGGTTTGAATAACGTTTTCGAGTTCTATTGCATTCGTTGGTAGTGCTTCTATCGCAAACATGATGTTCCTTTCATTTAATTAGTCTCATCATTTGGTTGTACTTAGATTATATAAGTAAGTGACCAAATTATTTATTTTTTATCACAAAAAAAAGGCCACCCTAGATAGGATGGCCTTTTTTATGACTAATTCATAAGCTCATTGCTGAGACTTAAGGATTAGTTCAATACGTTAGCAACAACACCAGCGCCTACAGTACGGCCGCCTTCACGAATAGCGAAGCGAAGACCTTTGTCCATAGCGATTGGGTGGATAAGCTCTACGCCCATCTCAACGTTATCACCAGGCATTACCATTTCAGTACCGTCTTGTAATT
>Ga0207887_1000008_pt1 | contig 189579 bp, 155 predicted proteins | sample LinPmetageLP38_FD_184051 | JGI IMG/M metagenome (GOLD analysis project Ga0207887, IMG submission 184051) | Marine viral communities from the Pacific Ocean - LP-38 (SPAdes) | ecosystem: Environmental > Aquatic > Marine > Oceanic | place: Pacific Ocean | collected 2010-06-15 | reverse complement strand
GATAAATGAAATGGCGAAATTACAGAACCCAATTCGTTGGTCAGGAAAGTCTCGAAATTGGACGATGATCAATGAAGTAAATTTAAATCCAGAGAAAAAAGAAGCAATGCGGGCGGCATAAAATTTAATTTGATGCGACAACTAACTTGAAAAACTCCGTTGGCAACGCCAGAAGTAAGTAATTTATTCACAAAGAGGTTAAGAGGCGCTGCGCTTTTAGAGGTAGTAATAAAGCTAAGCTAAACTAATAAACCCGAGTTTATGTCTTCTCATTTACTTCTCTTTCGCTTCTCTTTGTATAATAGATCTTTAAGTGGTTCATTGACCAAGAAATTAAATAACTAGAAGCGTTTAGCTCTAAGAAGGTTAAATACGGTCTTTAAGCTTAAAATGAGAGGTGGTATTTTCAAGTAAAGCTATCCCTAATCTTTAAATCTAAACTTCGAGTTTATTTATCCGTTGTAGACGTTGAGCTTGCTCGCGTGAGAAGCGACAGCTTCTATTCCCCCCTCAAAAATATAATTTATAAGATTTTATTTGTTGGCAACGCCAGAAATAAGTAATTTATTCACAAAGAGGTTAAGAGGCGCTGCGCTTTTAGAGGTAGTAATAAAGCAAAACTAATAAACCCGGGTTTATGTCTTCTCATTTACTTCTCTTTCGCTTCTCTTTGTATAATAGATCTTTAAGTGGTTCATTGACCAAGAAACTAAATAACTAGAAGCGTTTAGCTCTAAGAAGGTTAAATACGGTCTTTAAGCTTAAAATGAGAGGTGGTATTTTCAAGTAAAACTAGCTCTAATTTTTAAATCTAAACTCCGAGCTTATTTATCCGTTGTAGACGCTGAGCTTGCTCGCGTGAAAAGCGCCAGCTTCTGATGGCTATATCTAATCACTATATCTAATCACTATATCTAAGCCCACTTAACCCTTTTCTAAAGCTGCTCTTTATTATTACCTATGTTATTTTAAACACCTTGTTTAAAAGGATATTGCAGTATGTTTAAAACCCTATTTATTACGTTGTTTTTTATTTTTAGCGCCATTTTTATTGCAAGTGTGCAAGCCAACGAAGCTAATAACTCACTTGTAGTAGGTGCGCAGCAATATGCTAAATATTTACCGCAGTTAAAAAATAAACGTGTAGGGCTAGTAGTCAATCAAACATCAAGCGTAGGGGAAACTCACTTAGTAGATACTCTACTGACTAAAAACATAAACATAACTAAAATTTTTGCACCTGAGCATGGCTTTCGTGGCGATCACGATGCGGGCGCCCATGTGAAAAATGCTGTTGATGGTAAAACTGGTATTCCGCTTATTTCTATTTACGGTAAAAATAAAAAACCAAGCCAAGCTGCTTTAGCCGATGTTGATGTCATTATTTTTGACATTCAAGATGTGGGAGTGCGTTTTTATACCTACATAAGCTCTATGCACTACATGATGGAAGCCGCTGCAGAGCAGGGGATAGAATTTTTAGTACTCGATAGGCCCAACCCAAATATTGCCTACGTTGATGGGCCAATATTAGAGTCAGAATTTAAATCGTTTGTAGGCATGCACCCAATTCCTGTTTTACACGGCATGACCGTTGGCGAACTTGCCAAAATGATCAAGGGCGAGGGCTGGATCAATAAAGCGCCCGATTTAAAGTTGACTGTGATCCCTGTTGGTCATTACACTCGCAAAAGTACTTACAGCTTGCCTGTAAAACCCAGCCCTAACTTACCTAACGATCAAGCCATTGCGCTTTACCCATCACTTTGCTTTTTTGAAGCAACGCCTATTAGCATTGGTAGAGGCACCGACTTTGCATTTCAAGTAATTGGCTATATGCCAGTAGCATTAGGTGATTTTAATTTTACACCGCACGCAATTAAAGGCGCTGCTTTAAACCCTAAATTTAAAAACCAAACCGTGCAAGGGCTCGATTTAAGACAAGCAAATATCACAGGTTTAAATTTAACTTACTTAATAAATGCGTACACGGAGCTTAGTAAAAACAACATCTCGTTTTTTGAGCGCGCTGACTTTATGGATAAACTAGCGGGTACTAATAAATTGCGCTTAGCTATTGAAGCAGGGCAATCAGAAGCGCAAATAAAACAAAGCTGGCAGGCGGGGCTTGCGCAATTTAAAGCGCAAAGAGCGCCTTACTTGTTATATAAATAAGGGCTAAGCATGTTTATTGCTGTAAAAAATCAAAGGTGTGGTTATATCAAACAAGCTTTTATAGCGGCATTGAGCTTTATTATTCTGGGTTGTAGTACACCACCTGAGCCTATTAGCTCGGTGCTACCACTTACAAAGAGCCAACTTGTAGAGCTGCCTAATGCACAAGTGGTTGTAACGTTTCCTGAGGTAAATCCAAGTAGCCGGTTTTATGTAAATAATCGAGGGACGTTTAAAGCTTACAAAGGGCGCGGGCAATTATTAATACAAAACCACAACGCACAAAGCGCCGATATTTACATAAATAATCAAAAGCTCGACGTTAACCAACTTAGCGCCAACACCTTATACAATTACAGTTTGGCAAAAAATACTCACAATGGTGTTAATACTTTTAAAGTTGAAAATATTCTCCCTGTTGGCGCAAGCTTAACACTGCGTTTTGCATTTTCTACTTTAAGTGATGAACCAAAAAAGCATATAGATTTTACTGAAGTAGACACATTAATTGAACGCGATGTAAAAGCAGGTTTTCCTGGGGCTGTATTGGCCGTTGTTAAAAACGGCGAGCTAATAAAGTTAACCGCCTATGGCGATGCAAAACAATATCAGCAAAGTGACTTAATGCTACTTCGCCCAGAACCAATGCAAACTAATACCTTGTTTGATTTGGCCTCAAACACCAAATTATTTGCCACCAACTTTGCACTTATGAAACTAGTAAGCGAAGGGCTATTAAATATTAATAAACCCGTGCAAAGCTACCTAAGCGAGTATAAAGGTGAAGGGCGAGCAAAGCGCACAGTAAAAGACTTACTTACACACAGCGCCGGATACCCGCCAGTATTTGACTTCCATCGTAAAGATGGCAGCTATGGCGACGCGTTTTATTCGCAAAACAGTAAAACCACTAAGCAGCTATTACTTACCAGCGTGCCTTTTAGTAGTAAATCATCTGGGCAGCATGTTTACTCAGATATTGATTACATGATTTTAGGCGTACTCATTGAGCGCATTACAGGGCAATCCCTTGACGAATACCTAGAGCAGCAAGTGTATGCGCCACTAAAATTAACTAACACGTTATTTAATCCACTTAAAAAAGGCTTTAAGCCGCAGCAATTTGCAGCCACTGAGCTTAGCGGCAACACACGAGACGGGCGTATTAAGTTTGATAATGTTCGCACCGATGTTTTACAAGGACAAGTGCATGACGAGCGCGCTTACTATTCACTTGATGGCGTAGCAGGGCATGCGGGGCTATTTAGTAACGCTCACGACTTAGTCGTGCTTTGCCAGCTATTATTAAATAATGGTGGCTACGGCGACCAACAATTATTTAGTGCAAGCGCTTTAGCGCAATTTTTAACGCCGCAATCAAGCGATGAAACCTATGGGCTTGGCTTTAGGCTTGCCGGTAATAACCAAACAAGGCGTTGGCACTTTGGTCCTTATGCAAGCGCGCAGGCTTATGGCCACACAGGTTGGACGGGGACAGTAACCGTAATAGATCCCGCTTACGACTTGGCTATTGTTTTACTTACTAATGCTCGCCATAGCGCAATTAAAGGCTCGCTAAAACGTTACGAATTTACAGGCAAACAATTTGAAACCGCGCAGTACGGATCGGTGGTGTCGCTTATTTACGAAGCGTTACTAAATCAATAAGCTATCGTATAGGTTAAAACGTACTAACTGTGCCACCTTAAGTGATTTATTTACAGGTGACTTGAGTAAGCCAATCCATTAAGCTAAGCGGTCTATAAAACTAAGCCGGTTTATGTTGTTAGGCTTAACAAAGAAGCGTTAAAACGCGTACAAAGCGAGGTTTACTCGCTAATAACTAAGGTTAACTTTTTATGCATTGGTATTCTATTTTACCGCCGCTAATTGCGATTGCTATCGTGTTTTGGCGAAAAGAAGTGATTATGGCACTACTTGTTGCCGTTGCTTCTTCTGAGTTTTTACTCGCCTTTCAGGGCGAAGGTAATAGCCTGTTTGACACTTTTTTAAATACCATTGAACGTATTATTTCGGTTGCCAGCTCGCCAGGTAATACACGCATACTAATATTTAGTATTTTAATTGGTGCATTGCTTGCCTACATTCGCGAATCTGGCGGCGTTGCAGCAACTGTTAATATGCTAATGAACAAAGGCATTGCAAAAAGTAAGCGCCAAGTGGGCTTTTTAACCATGTTTACCGGTATTGCGGTGTTTATAGAATCTAACTTGAGCGTACTTACCTCGGGTATTTTATCGCGTGGCTTGTTCGACAAATTTAAAATGAGCCGAGCGCGTCTAGCGTATATTATTGACAGCACCAGTGCGCCAGTGTGTATTTTAATACTACTTAACGGCTGGGGTGCATTTGTACTTGGTTTGTTAGGTAACTACGAGCTAGGTGAGTCGGCTGTATCGGTATTGTGGGGCAGCGTAGGGTATAACTTTTACGCCATAATTACCCTTGCCATTGTTTTTTATACAATCGCGTTCGATAAAGTGCACGGCCCAATGAAAGAAGCCGAAGAAAAACTAGAGCTTCAAACAACCGACGTAAAAGATGAAATAAAAGCCTCTAAAGCGCGTTACATGTTAATCCCGCTTATTACGCTAATTACCAGCATGGTTGGCTTTATGTATTACACCGGTAATGGTGTACTTGCCGAGGGCAGCGGTTCTAAATCAGTATTATACGCAACGGTTTTAGCCATTGTTGTGGCTTACTTTTTAATGATTGGTTCGCGTAAATTTACGCACCATCAATTAGTTGATACAGGCTTTAAAGGTATGGGCGAATTAATGCCATTGGTCGCCATTGTACTGCTTTCGCTTACACTTGGCGCAAGCTTAAAAGAGTTGGGTACTGGTGTATTTGTAGCATCGCTTGTTGGCGACTACCTACCTATTTACTTAATAGTACCGGTGCTGTTTTTAACCGGCGCAGTTATGTCGTTTACTACGGGTACATCGTGGGGCACGTTTGCCATATTAATCCCAATTGGCGTGCCACTTATTCAAGCGCTAGGTTTACCGCCATCGCTTGTGGTAGGTGCTATTTTAGGTGGTGGTATATTTGGCGATCACTGCTCGCCTATATCCGACACCAGCGCTGTATCGGCTATTGCATCGGGGTGTGACTTACTCACCCACGTTAAAACGCAGCTACCATATGCCTTATTTGGTGGCGGCCTTACGTTTATAGCGTACTTAATAACAAGCATTATTGTTTTATAAAATACGATTGCTTAAATAGTCAAAAGCCTGCTTATTGCAGGCTTTTTTGTTTTTAAATTAAGACCGAGCCGAGTAATACCAAGCTTAACGACGCTCTAGATATTAAATAAACTATTTAAATATAGACTTAAGTACCCGTATTTATATTTTTTAGGTTATTGTATAGCATGAGCTTTAAGCTTTTTGGTAGCTATAAATTCTTACTTTTTAACTCATATAAGGCTGTAAATCCACACTATGTTTGCAATTGATAATATCATTCTCGTTAGTGCCATTTTAATTTTACTAGGAGTGATCTCGAGCAAGTTATCTGCACGCGTTGGCTTACCGGTGCTGGTGCTATTTTTACTTGTAGGTATGCTCGCAGGTGAAGACGGTATTGCAGGTATTTCATTCGACAACGCAGAGGCCGCACATGCTCTGGGTACCCTCGCGCTTGCCATCATTCTATTTGATGGCGGCTTACAAACGCCTACCAGTTCAATTAAACAAGTGTGGAAACCCGCGTCTGCTTTAGCAACCGTTGGGGTGTTATTTACTGCTGTAATTACAGGCCTTGTGGCCACTTATATTTTAGACCTGCCCATATTACAAGGTGTTTTACTGGGCGCCATTGTTGGTTCTACAGATGCTGCAGCAGTGTTTGCACTTTTACGAAGTGCAGGTATTCACTTAAATAAAAAGCTTAAATCTACCCTTGAAATAGAAAGCGCATCGAACGATCCAATGGCTATTTTTCTAACGGTTGGTTTGCTCGAAATGCTCGTTAATGACATGCCAGTAGGGTTGGGCTTACTGCAGTTATTTGCTCAACAAATGGGTGTTGGCGCTATTTGTGGTCTTTTAATTGGCAAAGTATCGGTTTGGTTTATTAATCGAATTAAACTAAATGCATCGGGTTTGTATTTAGTGATGGTAACAGCATTTGGACTGCTTTCTTTTGGCCTTTCTGCAACGCTTGGCGGTAGTGGATTTTTAGCTGTATTTATAACGGGTGTTATTTTAGGTAACAGCAAATTTGTATATAAACGCGGTATTTTTCTGTTTCATGACGGCTTAGCATGGCTTGGGCAAATAACCATGTTTGTTGTGTTAGGGCTCCTTATTAACCCATCGTCGTTGGTTGATGTATGGTTAGAAGGGTTGCTTATTGCACTGGCACTTATTTTTGTTGCTCGCCCATTAGCGGTAGCGCCTATTTTAAAACTGTTTGGTTTTAACAATCGCGAAACTTTGTTTGTATCTTGGGTTGGCCTTAGAGGCTCAGTACCCATTATTTTAGCTATATTCCCATTACTATTTGGTCTTTCAGGGGCTGAGCTTATTTTTAATGTTGTTTTTTTCGTAGTGTTAATTTCAGCCACGTTACAGGGCTCAACAATGCCGTGGATGGCTAAAAAACTAAATTTAGTAGAGCCGCCACCTGATTTGGCTGCTGCAACGCTCGAAATCACAGCACTAAACGATATTGATATAGAAATTGTAGAGTACACTTTAAGTGACGTTTCTCGGGTTTCTGGGCGCAGCTTGTCACATGCTGCACTTCCTGAAAGTGTGGTTGTTGCTATGATCACACGGGGTCCGTCAATCATCCCGCCTCGAGGCTCAACTAAGTTAAAACCAAACGATCACTTATTTGTTGTTTTAAAACCAGATAACAGACCTTTTGTTGATTTAGTTTTTACAGCAACCGATAAAACAAACCATCAAGATAACCACTTAGCCCACAACGAACTTAAAGTGAAAGGGGTAACGTTGGTAGGCGATATATTTTACTCTTACCATATGCACATAGACGCTCCAGAGGGCATAAGCTTGGAAGAAGTGATTAACCAAAAGCTTTCAGGAGAAGTCAGTAAAGGGGCTATTGTTGTTATTGGTAATGTGCAAATACGCGTTATAACAATGGTACATACACGCATAGTCACCATTGGCTTAAAGTATTTAAACAATCCAGAAAAGCGACTTTTAAAGCAGTAATCATTAACAGTGATTTGTTTAGCTGTACTAGCTCAGACTTGATCTGACAGTTACCCATTTTTCTAATGGTGACTGTTAGTTTAGATTTGAGCTAATACAATCTACATCAAAGATGAATACAACAAAATTACTAAAGAGCAATATCGTGATTTTATAGAGCTTTCCTCACTATTAGATTACATGGGCGATAGTTAACTATCTCTGTGCAGCGCGTAGCGCCTCTGTGTTCTCGGTGGTAATATTTATCTAAATTACCACCAACCTTAACTGAGCCAAACCAACCTAAGCCCCACATTGCCTAACCCCAGCACCCGCATGTTTAAGCGCAATAATTTGCCCTTTGCCGTTATGCGCCATGGCGAGCATATCACCGGTATTTATATTACTTTCTACCGCGTGTTTACCTTTTAAATCTCTCAATAATGACTGCTTAATTTGTACTAGTACCTCGTCATTACAGCTGGCTATGTACCAGTCGTTATCTACCTTTACGAGCGTGCCGTATTCTATGTGGCGTTGTTGGTGGCGGCGTAAATCGTTAGCTAATTGGCTATCGAGTGCGTGTTTTTGCTCTGTAAAGGTGCTTGCGTAGCTACCTGCTTGATTTATTTCGTGTGTTTTAATAATTGAATAGTCGTGAATGTCTATAGTGTTAAATACGCTATTAAGCACGGTTTTAGGCTCAGTATTTATTACGTTGTTATTATCAAACACAATAAAGGCGAACACACCGAGTGCGCAGGCAAGGCTGGTTAGCTGTAGCGTAAAACTAAACCTTGTGGGCTTTTTAGGCTTTGTGTGCGTGGCTGTATTAAGTAGCGCTTTTTGTTGATCGCTTGTAAGTGTTATGCGCTCTTTTCGCTCTTTGTAGTGTTGTGTGAGCTTTTGATCAAACGGCTCATCAGGCTTGTTCATTGTTTGCTCCTAATAAACGTTTAAGGTGTTGCTTGGCGTAGCGCAGCCTTGTTTTAATGGTCTCAAGGCTGCTTTGCGTTATAAGTTCTATGTCGGCAAGCGAAAAGCCTTCTTGTTGCAAGGTTACGGCTTCGCGCTGTACAAAGCTAAGTTGTTTTAGGGCGGCGTCGAACGCGTCGTAACTTATGTTTGAGCTGCCTATAGTTAAGCCACTTTCGCTTTTATCATTTTGTGCTGCTAAATGCGTGTTTTCGTCAAGCTCTACAAAGTGCTTTTGCCTGCGGTATTCGTCAATGAGTGTGTTGCGGGCAAGTTTAAATAACCACGCTTTGGGTGTGGTTTGTCCTTGGTAAAGGTGGCGTTTTTCGATTACTTTTAGCCATGTTTGTTGGCTTACGTCGTATGCTAAATGCGTATTAGATTGCGTAACAAGGTAGTGGTATAAGTCGTTACTGTAGAGGGCTATAAGCTGCTCTAAGTAACGATTGTCGCCACTTTTTGCGTAACTTGCCATGCAGTCCTTGCTTGGCGTTTCAAATAACCATGACTTAATACTTAGTAGCATAGGCGTTTAGTCCGTTAAATAGAGTTATCTAATTTAAAATCGAGCTGTACAGTTTGACCTGTTTGTAATTGTGCCACACCTTCAATTACTTTGGGGCGATATTTCCAGCGTTTAATGGCTCTTATTGCTTCGCGGTCAAAGGTACGTTTTGGCTCGGCGTTAATAACTACTGGGTCGATTACTTCACCGGTGGGCGAAATACTAAAGCTTAGTTGTACCCAACCTTCAATACCATCGCGCGCGGCTGTAGTTGGGTATTTAGGGTTTATGCGCACTATGGGTGTTGCATCCCCTGTAGGGCGATTAATGGTATTGTTAATGTCGCCACCAAAATCGTCAATTGTAACTGGCGTAAGGTCGCTAATTGCCAACACAGGATCGGCTGATGTATTAAGCGGTGGAGCTTTTTGCGGCACTTTAGGCATTGGCGGTGGCGGCTGTATTTTTTGTATATGCCTGACTTTTGAATCCTCAGGTGCCTGAAAAATCTCTACTATAATATCGCCCCCTGGTTTAACCGGTGCGCGTTGCTCGCCACTTATTAAATATTGCATAAACGCAAAAGCTGCAAAGGTCATTGCGGCGCCGCCGATAACGGCAGTCGATGTTTTAATAAATACTGGGTTGTTAGGTACTTCAAGTGTGTGCATAAGCCGCTCCAAATTTTATTGACCACTACTATTAGGGTGTTTTCAAAGCTATAACGGGTGGCAAATCAAAAAGGGGTGAAATAATTTTATAAAAAATGTGGGGTTTAGTTACAATAGCCATTCGCATTCTTTTACTTATTAACTTTTTAGGCTGTTATGCAACTCATTGAAATAAATAAAGCGCGTTACCGTAAACATTTAAACCGTGTTATTGCAGGATGCGGTATTGGTTTGGCTGTAGGCAGCTTGGCTATATCGCAAACGCTGATTGCTTTATTTCCTGATGAAAGTGGTAGCCACTTTCATTGGAACTTAATAGGCGTTGCTATTACAAGCGTTGGGCTTGCGTGGTTACTTAATAAATACCGTACACATAGCTTTATGACTGAAGTTGTTTATGTGTGGGAGCTTAAAAAAGCACTTAATAAAATAACCCGTAAAATGGCTAAGTTAAAAGCCGCTGGCCGTGAAGGTAATGCCGATGCGTTATTAGCGATTCATTATAGCTACGCGGGCTCTCGGTTATTGTGGCAACTAGACGATAACCTAATCACCATGGACGATTTAGCCATTAAACAAGCTGAGCTCGAATCTGTTGCAGCGCAACATAACGTAACGCTTAACGTTGAAGATTACGATGAAAGCATTTTAAAACAGTTTTAAAGCTTAGGTTTTTAAATTAGTTAGAGGAGCCTCAATGAAAAAAGTACTCATAGTGTGTTTAGGTAATATTTGCCGCTCGCCAACCGCAGAGGCGGTATTAAAAGCCCGTGCTAAAAAACTAGGTGTTAACGTTAAAGTAGATTCGGCAGGGACTATTGGTTACCACGAAGGTAAAACGCCTGATAGTCGCTCAATGGCAGCAGGGGAGAAGCGTGGTTACAGCTTTAAAGGTATTTATTCACGTAAAGTGCGTACAAGCGACTTTACTGAGTTTGATTTAATTTTAGCGGCCGATACGCAAAATTTAGCTGATTTAAAAGCCCAGTGCCCTGAGCATCTACAGTACAAATTAGCGCTTTTTTTAGAATATGGCGAGCAAGCCCAAAGCGCTATTCCCGATCCCTATTACGGCGGCGATGATGGCTTTGAAAATGTGCTCAATTTAATAGAAGCGGCTAGCGATAAAATACTCGCTAAAATTTAATCCCTATTTTATTACTAAAGCTAAATTTAACGAGCTTTTAGTCGTATTGCATGGCGTCCCTAAAGTAAGTACATTTTATACTTACTCAAAGGGAACTTTATGAAAATAAAAATATTACTACTCACTTTATCTATCGCTTCTTGTTCTACTTTTGCTAATGATGTTAGTTTTTCGATTGGGGGTGGCTATCCTTACTTAGTTATTCCTGAGGTATCTTTATCGGCTAACGACGACACACAACGCTGGTATGCAAACTATAAACTAGGCCTTGATGATGGATTTTCTGCCGGTTTTGAACAAGCGGTTAGCGATAATAAAAAACATGCTTTTGGCGTACTTGTGGGCGCTATTGGTGCAAGAGATACAGACCAAGAGTGTGAAAGTTCAACTAATGATGTAGCAACTGACTTTGCTAATACGCTAGGTTGTGTAATTGGCGGTATTTTTGATGAAGAAACAACAAACGGCATAGGGCTTACGTACAACTACAACTTTAATGGATTGAACAGCGCTGGTTTTAGATTAGAGCTAGATGTGGGCTACGGTAAAGCAAGCGATAGCAATGAAAAAAGAGCCGATGGCGGAATTAGCGTAAGTTATGAATTTTAACTACGTAGAATTTGTATTAGTTGGTATTAAAAAAGACGCTTAAAGCGCCTTTTTTAATGAGCCGCTTTTAGTGGCGGTTAATTTTAAAGTCGAGTTGTACCTGAGAAATAGCGCTAACAGGTTTGCCATTTTCAAACTTTGGCGCGTAACGCCATTGCTCAAGCGCTGCTTTGGCTGATTTTTCAAATGCGCTGCCGCCTTCTGAGCTAAGTACTTTTGGGTTTTTTACAAAGCCAGCTGCGTCTACCTCAAACTCCATAACAACGCTACCATCGGTACTAAACCTGGCTTTGTTAACTGGGTATTTAGGATTAACACGATAGAGTGGTGTTTGCTCTTGCGATTCTTTCCATGGCACCATTTGAGCGATAGCTAGGCAATGTTTAGTTGCTTCTTCGCTTTTACCTTGCTTTTCGTACAGGCCTACAAGCTTTGAATGAGCTGTTAGCTCTGCACTGTGATCAAAGTTTAAGTTACTATCGAATACAGTAACTATACGGTTTAGCCTTTCAATCGCTTGATTGTATCTTTTACGACCCTCTGCGAATGAGGCCATTAAAAAATCGGCTTTTATGCGCTCTAGTGAGTTTTCAGGTAAGTTTTCTTGGTAGTATTCGTCGGCTTCTTCTAGGTAGTTTTTAGCCTCACGATATTTTTTAGAACTAAACTTTTTAGCCAGTAGCGTTGCAGCTTCAAGTTTCATGTCGGCTACAAACTTAGGGTTATTTTGTGTTTTAGCTATACCTATTACTTGTTCTAAAAAGTTAGCTGCTTTGTAAGCTGATGTTGTGTAGTTAGCTTTTCCGAGCAGTGCATCAACTGTTTCTATTGATTGTTTGCCGTGGTTTGCAGCTAAAATAGTATGTGCTTCATCATAAAGTGCAAAACGTTGTTCGTTTAGCTCATCGCCGTAGCCTTTAATAGCTTTAGCGTAGTTAATAGCTAAGTTAGCAGTATTGTCGTCGCTTTTACCGTAAACGGCTTTACCTGATGTGTAAGCAAGTTTGGCAGTTTGTTGTACGTTTTCGTCTGCTTTAACTGCTGCTAAATAGCTTTGGTATGCTTGGTTAAATACCGTTTGAGGATCGCTTGCTTGGCTGGCGAATGCTGTAGTGCTTAAAGTTGTTGCGCTTAAAGTAGATAAACTTAAACCGATAAATAAAGCGAGTTGCTGACGTTTCATAATAATCCCTATTAACTTTTAAATTGAAACTAGGTTGACGTAATTACAACAGTTTCTTATTAATATAATTTTTGACTGAATGGTAAAACTACTTAAAGGCGTTCAAAATACAGTTCAGCTTGTGTTGTTGCATTTACAGGTTTTCCATTTTTAAACTTTGGAGCGTAACGCCATTGTTTAACAGCGGCTATCGCTGATTTTTCAAATGCTTTAGAACCCTCAGAACTAATAACCTTAGGACTTTGCACAAAGCCATGGGTATCAACTGTAATCTCTAATATAACTATTACATGACTTTTAGTTTCACCGCGAGGGTATATAGGCTCGGTTATGTAGAGTGGATTTTGCTCTGAGGTATTTTTCCAGTGCGTATTTTTAGCAAAGGCTAAGGCGTGTTTAGTCGCTTTATCGCTTTCATCTTGTTTTTCATATAGCTGAACTAAGCCAACATGCGCATTAAGCTCAAAGCTTTGATCTAAATTTTTATATTTATCAAATAAGCCAACTATACGGTTTAGCCTTTTAGTTGCTTTGTCGTAATCTTTACGGCCACTCTCAAATGAAACCATTAAAAGGTCAGACTTTATACGCTCTACTGCATTATCAGGTAGCTGGGCTTGGTAATATTTATCTGCATCTTGAGCGTATATTTTCGCTAAAGAGTATTCGCTATGGCTAAACCTATAAAGTAATGTTTCTGCAGCTTCAAATTGCATATTGGCGACAAGGCCTGGGATATTTTGTAATTCAGCGATTTTAATGAGTTGCTCAAAGTTTTTGACTGCGATATATGATTTATTGGTATGAGTGGCTTTGGCTAGTAGCGTATCCATAGTCTCTATTGAGTTTTCACCATAGTTTTTAACTAAAATACGGTGGGCCTGTGAATACAAATCAAACCGTTTCTTTTCATTGCCATTCCCTATAACCATAATGTTCTTTGCAGTATAATTATTGATGGCTTTGGCGTAGTTAATAGCAAGGTTCGCGGTTTCATTGCTATTTTCTCCATATAGAGCGAGCCCTTTTTGATAGGCAAGTTGTGCTTCTTTTTCAGCTTGTTCTTTGGCTGCAACAAATGCTGAGTCAGTTTCTTCGGCGTTTGCAGATACAACTTGAATGCTATTTACTTGGTTTGCGAAAGTGCAGTTAGCAAAGGCTAATAAGCTTAATCCTATTGATATGGCGAGCTGTTGGTGCTTCATAATAATCCCTATTATTTATCAGCCCATAAAATTACCAAAACTATCAAGGCCTGTCATTATTTTAGGTAAATTAAAGTAAACAAGCGAGGTTGTAATATTCGGGTTATTAATTGCTTAACAATCATTGAAAATAACGCCTGTCGTCGCCATATAATTGCCATAAACAGTCTTGTACTACGGTGTATTTATCCTATTTTGTGATACTATCACTTTATTGTCGTGTCGTAGTTATTTAAATATTTGGATTTGTCGTGGCGCAAGTAAGAGCAAGAGTCCAGCTTAAAGTTGGCAGAAATAGTGATATCCCTGCAGAAATAATCTCATTTACTGATTTAAAAGATGGTAAAGAACATATTGCTATGGTGTTTAATAACGCCGATACAGAGCAAGATGTACCGCTAATTCGTATGCATTCAGAATGCCTAACGGGCGATGTATTTTACTCATCGCGTTGTGATTGTGGTGAGCAGCTAAATGAATGTATTGAAATGATGCACGAGCAAGGCGGTATTTTATTGTATTTACGCCAAGAAGGCCGTGGCATTGGTTTATACAACAAAATAGACGCTTACGTATTGCAATCGCAAGGTATGAACACCTACGAAGCTAATAATCATTTAGGCTTTGCTGATGATTTACGTGACTTTTCGGATGCGGTATTAATGCTCAATGCGCTTAATTTAAGTCACGTTAAATTAATGACTAATAATCCTAAAAAGCTTAATGCATTAAAAGATGCCGGTATTAATGTTGACTCGGTTGTGGGCACACATGCGCACATTAAAGCGGGTGTTGCGGGTAATAAATCGTACCTAGAAACAAAAATTAAGCATGGCGCGCATATGTTAGATATTAAGAAAATTAAAAAACCTTAATTATTTAATTACGTTTCGTCTATTAATCCCCCCTCACGCCAAGTTATACTTGGCGTGTTTCGTTTTAAATTAAGAGCAAGTATGTCTACACAATTACGAATTTTTAAAGCCGATGCAGGGCTAAAGTGGTTAAAAGCCGGATGGCTTATTTTTAAAACCCAGCCAGCAACCTTTATTTTTATGCATTTATTTATTGGCATTGTAGGGCTGCTGTCTTTATTTTTACCGCTGCTGCAAGTAGTAGCAGCACTCGCTACGCCATTTTTAACCGCAGGGTTTTACCAAGCGGTGCTTAGTAAGCAACAGGGCGGAAAAATTATGCTAGCCGATATTCTCAAGCCATTTACGGCTAAGGGAAATCGTTTAGGGTTATTACGTTTAGCACTTTATCAAATGGGTGCGGGTATTTTAATGGCGTTACTTGCTAATGGCTTATTTGCCGATGCAGTGGCTGTTATGAGCCAACCAGGACTTGATCCAAACGTAGCACTTGAGCAAATGCTTGAGAGTATTTCGGGCGCGAATGTAATTTTATTTTTTATGGCAATGCTAATTTATTTAACGGCATTTGCGTACGCTGTGCCACTTGTTTATTTTAGTAAAGAAACACGCATTTTAACGGCGCTTAAAAAATCGTTAATGGTGTTTTATCATAACATTTTGCCACTTGGCGTTTTTGGCCTTATTTGCGCATTATTTATGGCGCTTTCGATGTTCTTATCGTTCTTACCACTGTTGATTTTAATGCCGATTTGCTACATTAGCTTTTTTGTATCTTATCAAGCTATTTTTATGCCTGTTGTACCATTAAGTGACGACATTAATGTTAAGCCACTTAGCAGTGAAACAAGCGGACGTTTTGACGCTTAATGGATGATAAATTAAAGCAAAAACTAAAAAACTATGTACTTTGGTTACTAGGGCGCCAAGAATATTCGCGTCGTGAGTTAACGCTCAAATTACAGCAAAAAGAAGCGACAGAAGAGTTTATTGAAACGCTGCTTGATTGGTGCGAAAAGCACAATTTTATTAACGAGCAGCGATACTGTGAAGGCTTTGTAAGAAAACACATATTTAAATGCCACGGGCTTAAGCGAATACAAAGCGAAGCTATGGGCAAAGGGATTGATCGTTCGCTACTTGAAATGGTAGTTGAAGAGCTTGAAATAGATTGGTTTGAGCTTGCGCAGGATGCGTACAATAAAAAATATTCGAATACACCGCCAGATCTCGATTACAAAGATAAAGCTAAGCGCGTGCGCTACTTAATGTATCGGGGTTTTAGCTACGATGAAATTAATTTTGCAATGCAAGCACAGTAAATACAGGTGAGACTTTCAAATGCAGCACATGACTACCGCACAAATTAGGCAACAGTTTTTAGACTTTTTTGCCAGCAAGCAACATCAAATAGTACCTTCTAGCTCGCTTATACCGGGTAACGATGCCACGTTGTTATTTAACAATGCCGGCATGGTGCAATTTAAAGATGTATTTTTAGGCGCAGAAAGCCGCCCTTATACACGTGCGACAAGCTCGCAGCGCTGTGTACGTGCTGGCGGTAAGCATAACGATTTAGAAAACGTAGGCTACACTGCTCGCCACCATACATTTTTTGAAATGTTAGGTAACTTCAGCTTTGGCGATTACTTTAAGCAAGACGCGATTAAGTTTGCGTGGGAGTTTTTAACTGAGGTTGTTAAATTACCTCAAGAAAAACTGCTTGTTACTATTTATCACGATGATGAAGAAGCGTTTGAGTACTGGTCAAAAGATATTGGCTTAAGTGAAGATCGTATTATTCGTATTGCGACCTCTGACAACTTTTGGTCTATGGGCGATACTGGTCCATGTGGTCCGTGTTCTGAAATATTTTATGACCATGGTGAGCATATTTGGGGCGGACCTCCGGGCACTCCAGAGGAAGACGGCGACCGTTTCATCGAAATTTGGAACCTTGTATTTATGCAATACAACCGTCAAAGCGACGGTACTATGTTGCCTCTACCTAAGCAATCTGTTGATACAGGAATGGGCCTTGAGCGTATTTCTGCAATTTTGCAGGGTGTGCATTCAAACTACGAAATCGATTTATTCCAAGGCTTAATTGCAGCAGCTGCAAGTGTAACTAACGCGCAAGATATGGACGATAAGTCACTACGCGTAGTGGCGGATCATATTCGTTCGTGTGCGTTTTTAATCTCTGACGGTGTTATGCCATCTAACGAAGGTCGTGGTTATGTACTACGTCGTATTATTCGTCGTGCTGTGCGCCACGGTAATAAGTTAGGTGCGCAAGGTTCGTTTTTCTATAAGTTAGTTGCTGCGCTAATTGAGCAAATGGGTCAAGCGTACCCAGAGCTTGCTAAGCAACAAGAAATTATCGAAAAAGTATTACGCATTGAAGAAGAACAGTTTGGTAAAACACTTGAGCGTGGCTTAGCTATTTTAGAAGAAAGCTTAAGTGACCTTAAAGGCGATATTATACCGGGCGACTTAGTATTTAAACTTTACGATACGTATGGCTTTCCAGCTGATTTAACGGCCGATGTTGCGCGTGAGCGCCAGATGACGATTGATCATCAAGGTTTTGAAGAGTGCATGGCTGTACAACGTAAAACAGCGCAACAAGCGGGTAAGTTTGGTGCTGATTACAATGAGCAATTAAAATCAGAAAAGCTTACAGAGTTTAAAGGCTACGACAGCACGCACCATAGCGCGACAGTGGTAGAAATTTTTGCCGGTGGCGAAGCTGTTCAGTTATTAGAAGATGGTCAACAAGGTATTGTAGTATTAGACCGCACACCGTTTTACGCTGAATCAGGCGGCCAAACGGGCGACACGGGTACTATTACAGTTGCTGGTGGCGAATTTAATGTTACTAATACCACTAAACTTGGTAATGCTTTTGCTCACCACGGTACTGTGCAAGGTCGCATTGGTGTTAACGATAAAGTGGATGCGACTATTGATGATGCACGCCGCGATAGCATTAAGAAAAACCACACAGCTACACATATTTTACACGAAGCACTACGCCAATTATTAGGCGACCATGTAGGCCAAAAAGGCTCACTTGTTCAGCCTGATCGTTTACGTTTTGACTTTTCGCACTTTGAAGCGGTTACTAAAGATGAGCTACGTGAAATTGAGCGTGTAGTTAATGACGAAATTCGTCGTAACTTCGCACTTAATACTGAGCTTATGGCTATTGATGATGCTAAAGCGAAAGGTGCTATGGCGTTGTTTGGCGAAAAGTATGATGACGAAGTACGTGTAGTTACTATTGGCGACTACTCTATTGAGCTTTGTGGTGGTACTCACGTTGAGCGCGCAGGCGATATTGGTTTATTCAAAATTGTATCTGAAAGTGGTATTGCCGCAGGTGTCCGCCGAATTGAAGCGGTAACCGGTGCTGATGCAGTTGCTTATGTTAGCGAGCAAGAGCAACAATTACATGATGTAGCTGCTTTAGTTAAAGGCGATAGCGCATCGGTACTTGAAAAAGTAACTGCGTTGCTTGAAAAGTCTAAAGGTCTTGAAAAGCAAATTGCGCAACTTAACGATAAGTTAGCAAGTGCAGCGGGTGCATCTTTACTTGATTCGATTGTTGAAATTAACGGCGTTAAGCTACTTGTAGCAAATGTTGAAGGTACTGAATCTAAAGCGCTTCGCGGTATGGTTGACGACCTTAAAAACAAGATTGGCTCAGGTGTTATTGCTCTTGGTGTTGCCAGTGGCGACAAAGTAAGCCTAATTGCTGGTGTAACTAAAGACTTAACAGGCAAAGTAAAAGCCGGTGAGTTAGTTAACCACATGGCAGGCAAAGTAGGTGGTAAAGGTGGCGGTCGTCCAGATATGGCACAAGCCGGTGGTAGCGAGCCACAAAACCTTGCTGCTGCACTAGATAGCGTTACAGCTTGGTTAACTGAGCGTACTTAAGCCTAAGTGGCGCTTATTGTTCAAAAATTCGGTGGCACTTCGGTCGGCTCGATAGAGAGAATTGAAGCGGTCGCCGACCTTGTTGTAAAAACCAGACAACAAGGACACCAAGTGGTTGTGGTGCTCTCGGCTATGTCGGGAGAAACCAACCGCTTAATTAATCTCGCCAAACAAATCGATACTCGCCCGAGTAGCCGTGAACTAGATGTACTTATTAGCACCGGAGAGCAGGTTTCTGTATCACTACTTGCTATGGCTATTATAAAACGTGGCCACTCTGCTGTGAGCCTATTAGCCGATCAAGTCAATATTTTAACCGATAACATGTTTGGTAAAGCTCGTATTGCAGAGGTTGCTGCTACGCGTTTGAAGCATGAGCTTGAGCATAATCGTATTGCTATTATTGCTGGGTTTCAGGGGCGTGATGTTGAGGGCAATATTACAACGCTTGGGCGCGGCGGTACCGATACATCGGCTGTGGAAATAGCTGCGGCTATAAAAGCTGACGAATGCCAGATCTATACAGACGTTGACGGCGTATATACTACAGATCCTCGTGTTGAACCTAACGCGCGCAGAATGAGCCAAGTTACCTTTGCCGAAATGCTAGAACTGGCAAGTTTAGGGGCGAAAGTTTTGCATATTCGCTCAGTAGAAGCCGCAGGAAAACATAATGTGCCACTTAGGGTGCTTTCGAGCTTTAATCCCGATGAAGGTACATTAATAAGTTTTGAGGAGAACGATATGCCAAGCAAGGTTGTATCGGGGATTGCGTTTAATCGTGACGAATGTTTAATTAAGGTACAAGGTGTGCCAACGGGCACGCAATATCTTTCAAAAATATTGAAACTTTTTGCCGAAAATGGCATCGAAATAGATATGATTAATCAAGTTAATCATAACTTTGAAAAAATAGACTATGCTTTTACTGTGCACTCGAATGATTATCTGCAAGCACTTGAATTATTGAGTGAAGATCAAGCTCAGCTCAGTGCTCAAAATATAAGCGGATTGCAAGCGGTAGCTAAAGTTTCTGCTGTTGGCATGGGTATGAAATCACATTCTGGTGTCGCTAGTTTATTTTTTGATGCATTAGCGCAGGAAAATATTAATGTGGTTTTAGTCTCGACTTCAGAGATTAAAATTTCAGTTTTAATAGATGAAAAGTACTTAGAGTTGGCTGTTCGTGCATTACACAAGGCATTTTTAACAGAAAATGGATAGATTGCGAGTTTTTACTTACTTTTCAGTCTAATTTTCATTAGTATGTTTAAGCGGAATCTTATAATTTTTATTGGAACATGGGAGCAAGAGAATGCTAATACTAACTCGTAGAGTAGGTGAAACCCTAATGATTGGTGACGAAGTAACAGTTACTGTTCTAGGTGTTAAAGGAAATCAAGTTCGAATCGGTGTTAATGCACCAAAAGACGTATCAGTGCATCGTGAAGAGATTTACATGCGCATACAAGCTGAAAAGTCGAACCCTAATCCGGGCAATGCTTAATCAACACGTATACGTAGTTGAGTAATTAACTCAACTAGACTAAAAGCCACTCACTGAGTGGCTTTTTTGTTTATAAAAGCGAGTGTTTCAGGATTAAGTATTTGTTTTGATATGTACTGCATACCACTTTTATTTTTAATAATAATACCTTGCTGGGTGTCTATTACTTCGCTTATATTTTGCCATTCTAATTGATAGCTTTTGTAATGATTAGAAGATTTAATACCTTCTTCATCAAAGGTAAGTGTTACCTCAGAGCCTGATGCTCTGCTGAGCATTTGTCTGGTTACCCACCATGGTCTGCGATAGTAAAAAGCGACGCATTCGAGTACCGCTAACATGATCATAAACGATCCTAAGTAATGATCGTCTAAAACATAAATGCCAAATAGACCAAGCGCAACTAACAACACAAGTAAAAAGTATTTAGGTTTTGCACGCTTACTATAAGGGAGTGACTCATCAAAACACTCGTAAAAGTAGGGTTTATCTAATGTGTAGGTGGTTGTGAATGCCATTTTGCCTTGCTTTAAATATCGTTTTTTTTATTTTAACAAGCTAACTGCTAAATGAGCAGCTTTATAGTCAGTGATTTTATTACTGGCACAAAAAAACGGCTCGAAAGCCGTTTTTTTAGCGGTACAAGAAGAATTAACAGTTAGTTTCTTCAGCGTTCACGCCTTCTTTAACATTTTCACATGCATCTTCAACAGAGTTTTGCACATCAGTTACTGCTTCGTCGATACGTTCGCCAGCATCTTCTGCATGGTTGTCTTCACAACCCATCATGAAAAAACCTGCAAATACTGCGATTAGTGCTGCTTTTAAAGTTGTAGAGTTCATAGTGTAATTCCTTGTAAGTATTAATTAAATTTTAGTGTTTGTTAGTTGAATGCTTTATCTACCTGGGTGATTTACCACGTAGTGCACCTGAAACTAATGAAATCACTAAAAGTACTAAAAAGATAAAAAATATAATTTTTGCTATACCAGCTGCGGCACCTGCGATGCCACCAAAACCTAACACTGCAGCGATTAAAGCAATAACTAAAAATGTAATTGTCCAGCGTAACATTGTTTTCTCCTTGGTTATCAAATTTGCTCATAATAACTAATGCCAGTTATATGCCAAAGTTTATTTGGTATAAATATCAATTGGTTATGGTTTTTCGCTGTTGTTCTAGTTATTAGTTGGTTAGTAACTTTTACGCTTTGTTATGTAAGTTATTCACACTGTTGCAAATAACTGCTAAATGTTCACTAAATAAACTTATTTTGGTAAGACCAATTAACAATTGGTGTGTGGCTTTGCACTTTATATTAAGAATTAGTGTTTATTTTTACTTAGCTTGATAGTTAATTAACAAATTCCATATAACTATTAGCTATAGTCGTTATTTCTTGTATGTATTGTAGAGCGCGTGATTGCTGAGTTATAGCATGTAAATTAATTGAGTGTTATGTTGTTTATTGTTTAATTGGTTTTACCAATTTACAAGATGTAGACAAAGCGATTAGTTTTGTTATTATCCAGTGAATAAATATTTAATTAAATCGATTTTTTATTTTCGATATGGGTTTCAAGGGGAGAAAAATGGATATAGGTGCTCTACTCACAACGGCTGGTAACTTAATGCTTACTGGCATGGTTGGGGTGTTTGTATTTCTGTCGATATTAATTGGTGCAGTAACGCTTATGTCTAATTTGGTGACGCGCTTTAGCGAACCTGACGTGGCGACACCAGTTAAATCACCATCTTTTAAATCTCAAGGTGTGCCTAATGAGCACATCGCTGCTATTAGTGCTGCCATTGCTCAGTACAAATCAAATAATAAATAAGGGGCACACACATGGCTAAATTAAAACTAACAGAATTGGTATTACGCGATGCTCACCAATCATTATTAGCAACGCGTATGCGCCTAGACGATATGCTACCGATTGCTAGCAAATTAGACGATGCGGGTTATTGGTCTATTGAATCGTGGGGCGGTGCTACATTTGACTCGTGTATTCGTTATTTAGGCGAAGATCCTTGGGAGCGTATTCGTGCACTAAAAAAAGCGATGCCTAATACTAAACAGCAAATGCTATTACGCGGTCAAAACTTATTAGGTTACCGCCATTACGCTGATGACGTAGTTGAAAAATTTGTAGAACGTGCACATAAAAATGGCGTTGACGTATTTCGTATATTTGATGCAATGAACGATGTTCGCAATCTAGAAACAGCTATTAAAGCGGCTGTAAAAGTAGGCGCTCACGCTCAAGGTACTATTTCGTACACAGTTAGCCCAGTTCATACACTTGATATGTGGCTAACTCTTGCAAAGCAGCTTGAAGATATGGGTTGTCACTCAATTTGTATTAAAGATATGGCGGGTTTATTAAAGCCGTACGATGCTGAAAAACTAATTAAAGCACTTAAAGAAACTGTATCTATTCCAATTGCTATGCAGTGCCACGCTACAACAGGTTTAAGTACTGCTACTTACCAAAAAGCAATTGATGCTGGTATTGATATGCTCGATACCGCTATTTCATCAATGAGTATGACTTATGGACATTCTGCAACTGAAACTATTGTATCGATAGTTGAAGGGACTGAGCGTGATACTGGGCTTGATTTAAACCACCTAGAAGAAATTGCTGCTTACTTTAGAGATGTACGTAAAAAATATGCGGCATTTGAAGGTAGCTTAAAAGGGGTTGATGGGCGTATTTTACTAGCTCAAGTACCTGGTGGCATGCTTACAAACATGGAAAACCAACTTAAAGAGCAAGGCGCAGCCGATAAGCTTAATGAGGTTTTACTTGAGATCCCACGTGTACGTGAAGATCTTGGCTTTTTACCTTTAGTAACACCAACGTCGCAAATTGTTGGCACTCAAGCGGTACTTAATGTGCTAACGGGTGAGCGTTATAAAACCATTACTAAAGAAACTGCTGGCGTATTAAAAGGTGAATATGGCTTAACACCAGCACCAATGAATAAAGAGCTACAAGAGCGCGTGCTTGATGGAGCGGAAGTTATTACTTGTCGCCCTGCTGATAACATTGCACCTGAGCTTGCAACGCTTGAAGCTGAGTTATTAAAAGAAGCACAAGAGCAAGGTTTAACACTTGCTGATGATCAAATTGATGACGTATTAACTTATGCATTATTCCCACAAGTTGGTTTGAAGTTTATTAAAAACCGCAACAACCCAGATGCATTTGAGCCAGTACCTTCTGTTGAAGATAAAAGCAGTAAAGCACCTTCTAAATCAGTTTCAAATAGTAACAAAGTGAAGGCTGAGCAGTACAGTGTAAAAGTAGATGGTAAAGTTTATGACGTAGTCGTAGCGCAAGGTGGTGAACTTAAAGAAGTAACATTAAAAGACTCTGAGCACATTCCTCAATCTGCTTCGGTTGCATCAGGTGAAACACTTAACGCGCCTCTAGCCGGTAATATTTTTAAGATTAAGGTAAAAGCTGGGCAAGTTGTTAACGAAGGCGATGTAGTGATTATTATGGAAGCCATGAAAATGGAAACTGAAATACGCGCTACGCATACCGGAACAATTGCTGAAGTGTTAGTTAGTGAAGGCGATGCTGTAACTACCGGCGACGCTATGATTGCATTAGCTTAGGAGTAAATAGAGGATGGAAGGTATTTTAAACCTCTGGAATGCGACAGGCATTGCTAACTTTACAATCCCATCGTTAATAATGATTGCGGTAGGGTGTTTATTACTGTTTTTAGCGATAGCTAAAGGCTTTGAACCACTATTATTACTACCTATTGGTTTTGGTGCAATTTTAACAAATGTACCAGTGGCAGGTTTGTCAGACCCAGGTGGGCTTTTGTACTACGTTTATTATGTGGGTATTGATACGGGGATTTTTCCGCTGTTGATATTTATGGGAGTAGGGGCGCTGACCGACTTTAGCGCGCTTATTGCAAACCCACGTATGTTGTTATTAGGTGCGGCTGCACAGTTTGGTATTTTTGCTACATTGTTTGGCGCTATATTACTTAACTATGTGCCAGGTTTTGAATTTACTCTACAGGACGCATCGGCTATTGCCATTATAGGTGGTGCCGATGGGCCAACAGCAATATTTTTAGCATCAAAACTGGCACCTGATTTACTAGGCGCAATAGCAGTAGCTGCGTATTCATATATGGCACTTGTGCCAATTATTCAGCCGCCAATTATGCGTGCATTAACAACCCCAGAAGAACGTAAAATAAAAATGCCAGAGCTTCGCAAAGTATCTAAAAAGGAAAAGATTATTTTTCCTCTTATGGTGCTTAGTTTAACGGCTATGTTTTTACCGGCTGCTATACCGCTGGTAGGTATGTTTTGTTTAGGTAACTTAATGCGAGAGTCGGGTGTTGTTGATAGATTAAGTAACAGTGCTCAAAACGAAATCATTAATGTTACAACTATATTTTTAGGCTTAGCTGTTGGTTCAAAGCTTGCTGCAGATAAGTTTTTAACTGTTGAGACGATTGGTATTTTAGTGCTTGGCGCACTGGCTTTTGCAATTGGTACGGCATCTGGCGTATTTATGGCAAAAGGACTTAACCGAATATCTAAAACGCCTATAAATCCATTAATTGGGGCGGCAGGTGTATCGGCTGTGCCAATGGCGGCACGAGTAGTTAATAAAGTTGGCCTTGAAAGTAACCCACATAACTTTTTACTTATGCATGCAATGGGACCCAACGTAGCGGGTGTACTTGGTAGTGCAGTTGCTGCGGGTATTTTATTAGCACTTGTTGGCTAAAAATGTAATTTAAAATAGATTAACCATTAAGCGCAGTTTACTGCGCTTTTTTTTGTTCTTAATTTGTTCACCGCTAAATGGTTTCTTGTTCAGCACTTTTTGTTTACAGTAACAGCTCTTCAACATTTTAAGGATAGTTATCATGCTTCACACGCCTTTAGCAAAGCACTTGCCTCACGTTAGTAAACTTGTATTTGGATGTATGGGTCTTGGCGGCGGTTGGAATAAAGACGCAATCACTGATGCACATGTTAAGCAAGCTCATGAGTGTATAGATAACGCCATTGAAGGCGGTATTAATTTTTTTGACCATGCTGATATTTATACTTTTGGTAAAGCAGAGCAGGTTTTTGGTAAAGCATTAAGTGAGCGGCCAGAGCTTAGAGAGCACATGTATATTCAATCTAAGTGTGGGATTCGATTTGAAGATGACTTAGGGCCAAAGCGCTATGATTTTTCCCCAAAGTGGATTGAGCAATCAGTTGAAGCATCATTAAAACGATTAAATACAGACTATTTAGACGTACTTATGCTGCATCGCCCTGATCCACTCATGGAAGTTAACGAAATTGCTCGTATATTTAGTTGCTTAAAAGAAAGCGGTAAAGTGCGCAATTTTGCAGTATCGAATATGCAGCAGCACCAAATGAACTTTTTACAGCACGCACTTGATATGCCGATTGTGGCTAACCAAATTGAGGCTAGTTTACAAAAACATCAGTTTGTTGATGAAGGTGTATATGCCGGTAACAGTGACGGTAAAGATCTTAATTTTACACCAGGTAGTATTGAGTACTGTCGACATTTTGAAATCCAAATTCAAAGCTGGGGTAGTTTATGCCAAGGCTTGTACAGCGGTAGTGATTTATCAAACGCATCTCAGGCAGATATAAACACCAGTCTTTTAGTTAATAAGCTGGCTGCACTTTATGAAACCTCTGCTGAGGCAATTGTACTTGCATGGTTGCTTCGCCATCCCGCATCTATTCAGCCAATTATTGGAACAACTAATGCTAAACGGATTAAAGCCTCTTGTGATGCTGTAAACGTAGAGCTAACTCGTGAGCATTGGTATGCACTTTATGTAAGCGCTAAAGGCCACGAATTACCATAAGTAGGGCGTTAATATGAACATATTCGTTATTTTAATTGGTTTGTTTGTTGCGCTGGCGATACTTATACCCTTGCTTGAAAAGTATCAAAGTAAAATAGGGCTTGATGGCGCAACCAAATACAGTAAATATATTTGGCCATTAGTGATGGTGTCTTTAGTTATTCAGCTCATTTATGTACTGATGTACTAATGGTTTATAGCGTATACAAAAAAGCCTTTGCAGGTTAAACCTGCAAAGGCTTTTTTAATGTTTATTGATAAACTTTATTTAAGTGCTAACTGTAGCTCGCGATTGCGCTCAAGCTGGGCAATAAAGTTATCAGCAATAGGTTTAAACTTGGCAAGTTCTGAGCGAGGTAATGGCTCTGACTTAGGAAGTTTTACAGTTTTAGGATTACGGTGAACGCCATTTACTAAAAACTCATAGTGCAAATGTGCACCAGTAACACGACCTGTAGAACCTACAGTACCAATTTGTTGGCCCTGTTTAACTTTTTGGCCCGTTTTAACTAGCTTCTTATTTAGGTGTAAGTACTTAGTTACATATTGCGTGCCATGGCTAATAAATACGTAGTTACCGTTGTACTTGCTGTAACCGGCTTTAATTACTTTACCGTTACCAGATGCAACAACAGGTGTGCCAGTGCGTGCAGCAAAGTCGATACCACGGTGGGCTCTAACTTGCCCAGTAACAGGGTGTAAGCGGCGAGGATTAAAGCTCGAACTAATATATTTAAAGCTTACAGGCGCACGTAAAAATGCTTTTTTCATGCTACGCCCTTCAGGCGTATAAAAATTGCCGTCGGTATGGCGAATAGCTGCAAAGCGCTGACCTTGGTTTACAAATTCAGCTGCAATAATTTTACCAGTACCAATAAACTCGCCATCAACATAGTGAGACTCGTAAATTAAGCCAAATACATCGCCTTTACGAATGTCGTTTGCAAAATCAACATCCCAACCAAATATGTCAGCAAAGTTCATTATTTGGCGTTCGCTTAAACCTGCTGCAATTGCTGAAGTCCAAAAATTGTTAGATATTTCGCCGCCAGCGGTTTTGGTTAGCGTTTCAATTTCTTTGCTATCAATAGCTGTATCGTAATTACCTTCTTCGTTTAAGGTAACAAATAAAGTATCGGTTTTTGAAATCACATAGCGCAGTTGAGCTAAGGAGCCATCTTCAGCTGTCGCAAAACTAAGTATTTCACCTGGGTGAATTTTAGTCAGCTTGCGAGTCTCAGCATTAGTGTTAATTAGTTTATGAAGCGTTTGAGCCGAAAAACCAGCACGCTTAAAGATAATTGCTAAATTGTCGCCATTTTTAACTTTATGATCGACAAAGTCGTATTCTGGTAACTTTTCTGCTGCTTGCTCTGAATTTAACTCAGTTAATTTTTCGTTGTTATCAACTTTAACTTGTAACTCATAGCGCTTACCAATTTCTAGTGCATTTGCACTATTGTCTTTGGATGCAGTGGCTTTTTCAGAAGGAAGAAAGGCTAAGCCAACAATAGCAGAAACCAAACCTAGAATAAGCAATTTGTGTTTTTTGGGGAGCGTGTGAACCACGTGAACCATAACGTGCCTTTTTCTGCTGTCAAGATAATAAATACATAATATTGCAGGATATACTTAATAATGTACGAATACTAGTGTTTTGTAGATTTAAACTGACCTTAAACTACGCTAAAATCGGGCTTAGAAAGCCTTTTTTAACGCTCTACCTAGCTAAGACTCAATTGATTTAGTTTAGTTGCATGAATCACTTAAAAAGTTGTTTTAATTAGGTAGAAATTTGTTATGTTAGCTACATCTATTTATTCGGTTTAAACCTTTATTAAACCGTGACTACGCAAGTAACTAGTCGCCCCTTCGTCGGCAGAATTTTGGAGTAATACACAGTGGATTTACAAACCGCTCTAGCAGAGATAAAACGCGGTGCAGAAGAAATATTAATTGAAGACGAACTAGTTGAAAAACTAAAGTCGGGCAAGAAGCTAAAAATAAAAGCAGGCTTTGATCCTACAGCGCCTGATTTACACTTAGGACACACTGTACTAATTAATAAAATGAAAACCTTTCAGGATTTAGGTCATGAGGTTATTTTCTTAATTGGTGACTTTACTGGCATGATTGGTGACCCAACGGGGAAAAACGTAACGCGTAAACCACTTACTCGTGAAGACGTACTAGCCAATGCCGAAACATATAAAGAACAAGTATTCAAAATTCTAGATCCTGCTAAAACCACTGTTGCATTTAACTCTACTTGGATGGAAAAGTTAGGCGCTGCAGGCATGATTAAACTTGCTGCAAACCAAACCGTAGCACGTATGCTTGAACGTGATGACTTTAAAAAGCGTTATGGAAGCGGCCAACCAATTGCAATTCATGAGTTTTTATATCCACTGGTACAAGGTTGGGATTCGGTTGCACTAGAGTCAGATGTTGAACTAGGTGGTACTGATCAGCGCTTTAACTTGTTAATGGGCCGTGAGCTACAAAAAGTAGAAGGTCAAAAGCCGCAAACAGTATTAATGATGCCATTACTTGAAGGTACTGACGGCGTTCAAAAAATGTCTAAGTCGCTTGGTAACTACATTGGTATTACTGATGCACCTAACGATATGTTTGGTAAAATAATGTCAATTAGTGATGTGCTAATGTGGCGTTACTACGACTTATTAAGTGCGCTTTCTATTGAAGAAATTGCAGCTCAAAAAGAACGTGTTGATCAAGGTACGAATCCGCGCGATATTAAAATTGAACTAGCTAAAGAGCTAATTGCTCGTTTTCATAGTGAAGCTGATGCACAAGGTGCACATGATGATTTTATTCAGCGTTTTCAGAAAAAAGCGTTACCAGATGAAATCCCAGAGCTAACAATCACTATTGCAGAAGATACTATTTTAATTGCTAACTTGCTTAAAGAAGCAAATTTAGTATTAAGTACATCAGAAGCAATGCGTATGATTAAGCAAGGTGCAGTTAAACTTAACGGTGAAGATAAAATCACTGATACCAAACTTGAAATAGCAAAAGGCACAACGGCTATTTACCAAGTAGGTAAACGTAAGTTTGCAAATATTACTGTAGCTTAAGCACAGTTTAAAAACTAAAAAACCAGCCTCGGCTGGTTTTTTTTGTGCTCGTATTTTGAGCCCTTTAAATCAATTTTAATATTTCAATGCTGGCTATTACTAACAACCAAAATACACGGGCCTGATTTAACCTATTAATTATTACAGGTACATCCTCGGGTGTAGGTAGTCTATCAGTGCCAATACGCATTTTATTAAAGCGAGTACCTAAATAAACTGCAGGCCCGCCCAGCTGCACGCCAAGTGATGCAGAACATGTGCTTAAGAGCCAGCCTGTATTTGTTTGATAAAAATGCCTGCCATAATGCTTTATATAATGCATGCTTTGTTTGCTTGCTCGACTTGCTGCAATAGTTAAAGCGAGTAAGCGCATCGGAATGTATTCAATAATAAACAAGAGTGTTTTAAGCGGTTTTAAAAAGTAACTATTTGGGGGGATATCACTACGCCATGCTTGTTGTATTAAGGTAAGTAACCGATAGGCAAGGGCAGCAATAGGACCAAATGCTAAAAATATAAATATGACTACGAAATAGTATCGAGCAGTGCGCAGTATTAAGCTCTCAGTTAATGCTTTGATAATACCAGCAGATGAAAGCCTATTAACTTCACGGGCAAGCAGTGGCTTTAGTAATTCGCGCGCTGTGGATTTTTGATTTTGTTTAGTTAGCTTTGCAATGCGAAGTGCTTTTTTATCAATGCTCTTACTTTCTAAGCATAAGTATAAAATAAGGCCAGCGAGTAATTCAGGATAAAAAGCAAACTCGAGTAGCAACACTACAATAATGAGAATGACACTTAAAATAAGTGAGCTTGCGAGTATAGCTGCCAAATATTGATAGCTTTTAGGTTCTTTGCTTTTGTATATACGTTTGCCAATAGCACTAAAAACAGCATTTAACGCCGTATTAGGATGATACCAGCTAATAAGGGGAATAAAGCGCTCAGCAAGGAGCGCTAGTATAAAGGCAATAAAGTCCAAGTGATTTTGAACAATATTGCTAAGCATTTACAGAGATACTGCTGTAAGCTTTTCTAAAAGTGCAACAACCATTTTAGATGAGTTGATTGATGCTGTTTCTAGGTATTCTTCAAATGATTGTGGTGACTCTTTACCAGCAATATCAGACATTGAGCGAATTACAACAAATGGTGTGTTTAGCGTAAAACACGTTTGTGCAATTGAAGCGCCTTCCATTTCAACAGCAAGCATTGTAGGAAAATCACTACGTGCTTTATCAATGCGTATAGGGTCACACATAAATGTGTCACCAGTACAAATTAAGCCAACGAGTGTTTTAACATCACTGATTTGTTCGATAGTTTGCTGTGCTGCTTCAACTAATTTAGGGTGTGCTGCAAAGCCTGCCGGCATTTGTGGTACTTGGCCAATTTCGTAGCCAAAAGCAGTTACGTCTACATCGTGGTGACGTACTTCTGACGAAATTACTACATCGCCTACACTAAGAGAAGGATCGAATCCACCGGCTGAGCCTGTGTTAATTATGCAATCAGGTTTGAAGTTATCGATCAGTAAGGTAGTTGCAATAGTTGATGCGACTTTACCAATACCAGATTGAACAAGTGTCACCGTGTTACCAGCCAACTCGCCAGTATAAAAAGTGAAACCTGCTTTAGTTAAAATTTGTGGGTTTTGCATAGCTTCACGTAAAATTTTAACTTCTGGCTCCATTGCGCCAATAATACCAACATTCATAAAGTTTAATTCCTGAGTTTGAATCACTTGATTATACGTGAAGTTAGCAATAAAAAACAAAAAAGCGAGCTTGTTTATGAGCTCGCTTTAAATACTTTTTAGGAGAGTATTTAATTCGTTTTTTAAATTTCAGCTAACGCGGTGGTTTGCGCTTTAGCCTGAGAAGGTGAAAGTACCGCTGGCTTATGTGAGCGGTTACGAACAGGGCGCTGAGTTTGTGTTGCTGCAGGCTTACCAAGTTTAAACATAATTGCATCGCGTACTTCAGAAGGGCGGTAGCCCGATTTAACTTTCATACGAATATGTGGAATGCCCGCAGACTCTAGTGCACCGTTTACAAACCAGTCGCGTTGAGCTTTGTGGCCATCTTTGTTGGCATTGTTAACTAGGTCAACAGCAGCAATGATTGTTAGTTTTTCTTTATCGATTAATACAAAGTCGAGTTGCTTATTTTTAGCTTTAGCTAAAGCAGCACGTTTAGACTTTACTGAAAGGCCTTGCTTACAGTCAATAACGTCGATTAACTTAACGCGACTAACAATTTTATATTGATCGCCAACAGCACGCTCGAGAAGATTTAAAAAAGCGCCTTCAACCTGCGTAAAAACAGTTTGCTTGCGAGTAAAAGGATACGGGTTTCCGCCATCGTCATTAAATTTTGACGCAACAACAGAGGCCCCGACAACTAATACTAGGATTAATAATAAAGCGAATTCCATACGGTAACTCCATAACAACAAATTGACACTGCTCAAACAAAGCAATTTACGTGCCTAAAAAGTATGGGTTATAAAATAATTACCGACTGGTTTACAAGCAATAGCTACACAGCGATTAAGCTTTGTAGCCTCCTTTAATACCCTTTACTGCAATAGCTACAGCATCGTGTGCATGCAGTGACTCATAGTGGTTTATTTGCAGCCAATAATCACTGTAATGGTTTGCCTCTAGCAATGCTTTAATTTTACGCGCTGCATCTTCACAAAACATAAGGTTTTGACCATTCAAACGGGCAAATTCTTGCTCATCTTCACGTTTTACTGCTGCTTGTACTGGTGTTTTAAGCTCAGCTTCAAGAGTGTTAATTAGCGTAACTACGTCAAATTCTTGAATGTTGCTATCAAGCTTTACTTTTACGTTGGCAATAGAGCGCTGCGAGTGGGGAGTCGCTACAATACCTTGTGTAGTGCCTAGCCATTCGTGCACATCTTTTTGGCTTAAGGTTTCTTGGTTAAACTTTTCGTTAAACGCGTTTTGTATAAGCTGGCGCGCAAGTGCAGCAGAGCATGGGCACGTTGAAGAATAAGTAACATCTACGGTTAGCTCGTAGCTAATAACGTTATTTTCAATTGTACTGGTAAGTACAACTGGGTAGCTTTTCCAGCCCGCTTTGCCACTTAATAGTGACTTACGGCGTAGCGGTAATTCAAATTTAAATTCAATTTGTGCTTTATTGCTCAGCCCTTCGTGGCTAGTTATAAAGGTATCGAGTGCCTGCGCTATTGTTTGCGGATTGACTTGCTGCTCGGTTGAAAGCAGATCAAGTGCCAAAAATAGACGTGACATATGAATGCCTTTGGCATCTTCTTTATGTAAATTTACAAATGCACGCGCTTTGGCGTTTACTGTAACTGGAGATAAGTCTCGGGATTCAAAAATAAATGGCAGTTCTATTTCGCCCATGCCAACCCAGTCTAATTTACCTGTTTGTAAAGCGGGTGCAGTGTCTGCTATATCTGGCATATTGGTTTGCATGTGCGCTACTCGTATTTTGGGGATAATAAAGCGGGGCATTTTACACTAAATAATTTATTGCTGAAATGATGAGTTTAATAGATGAGCTAAATCAAACATGAAAAATTCTGTTTTTATCGCACAACGTGAGTAGTGGTAGGAGAAAAATGCTAAAATCTGGGAAAATGGTATGTTTATACATACGCATTGCCTTCTTTATATTAAGTACACAGCTAAGAGATAAAATTACGTATGACCGATTATTCTTTGAGCCCTTGGGCTCGGGTACTTTCCAGCTCAATAACGCGATTTGGTGAATTTAAAACCGCTGCTATTTGTTACACTTTATTTTTAACTGTATCTCTTATTTTATCGAGCATGTTTTATTATGTGGCGATAGGCGAATTACACCTTGTTGATATTTTAGCCGTGGTATTTTTTACGGCTGTAGTGTCTCCTTTAATAATAAGTGTGTTGCTTAATTCAATTCGACAACTAGATGCCTCATATGCTTATTTAGATAGCGCCACCAAGCAAGAAAAGCTTTTAAATCAAACCCTAAAAGATAACATTAACCGTCTAAACATCGAAATTGATGAGCGTAAAATGGCATTTCATGCCAAGCACCGCGCTATTGAAGAACTACGACGAGAAATTGCTGAGCGTAAAAAAACACAACAAGAACTTGCTCAACAAAGCATGCTGCAGCGCTCAATAGTTGATTCATCTCCTGATTTATTTTATTACCGCGATAACAATGGCGTGTTTGCTGGTTGTAATAAAATGTTTGAAGAAGTAATGGGCAAATCAAGTAGCGAACTAATTGGCAAAACGGTTGAGCAAATATTCCCTAGTCAGTTTTTATCTGAAGTTTTGAAAACCGATAAAGAAGTAGAGCAAAGCCATAAAGCACTAACCATTGATGTGGGTTATGAGGTAAATGGCGAAACGCGTTGGTTTGAGCTGCGTAAATTACCTTTTATAAATGATGAAGGTGATTACATTGGTCTACTGGGCTTTGGTCGTGATATCACAAGTCGTAAGGAGGCCGCTCAAGCGCTCGAAACGGCCTATAAAGACAAAGGTAAGTTTATTGCCACATTAAGCCATGAACTACGTACACCGCTCAATGGTATTGTTGGTTTAACACGAATGCTGCTTGATACTGACTTAAACAAACAGCAGCGTAGTTGGGGTAATACTATATTTTCGAGTGCTGAAACGCTTGGCAATATTTTTAACGATATTATTGATTTAGACAAAATAGATAGAGATCAGCTCGATATAGTGACCAACTCTATTAACGTATCAGACTTTATAAATGACGTTGTTAACTTTGCGGGCTTAATCGCGGAGCAAAAAGAGCTAGAGTTTGATATTAAGCGCAATGGGGTGCTGGATATTTACGCACAGCTCGACCCAACTCGCTTACGCCAAGTTGTTTGGAACTTAATTAATAATGCCGTTAAGTTTACACAGCAAGGAAAGGTAACACTTGAATGTAGCCGAGAAAACAGAGTTGAAGGCCCATGGTTAGTTATGAAAGTATCGGATACCGGCCAAGGTATTCCGCCAGAGCAGCTTGCTCATATATTTGATATGTATTACAAAGCGCCAGATTTAAAAGGGACTAACGCAATAGGTTCCGGTATTGGTTTGGCTGTAACTAAGGCACTTGTAAGTGCGATGAAAGGGATAATTACAGTAAATAGTACTGAGGGCGAAGGAAGTTGCTTTACAGTTCAAATACCGCTTAGTCTATGTGTAGCACCAACAGAGCAAAGTTATGTTGGTCGTGGTTTGTATATTTTACTAGTAGAAGATGTACCTCTTAACGCCGAAATTGCTACAAACTTATTAGAGCAACGCGGGCATGAGGTGTTGTGGGCTGAAACCGGTGAAGATGCACTCTCGTTTGTCGAAACTGAAGATGACTTAGATTTAGTATTACTTGATATGCAATTGCCTGATATAAATGGTGACGTAGTTGCCAAGCAAATACGCTCAGATAGTCACTTTGATAAATTACCTATCGTGGCACTTACGGCCAATGTTCGTAGTGCTGAGGAAGAGCTTGAAGGCATATCAATACAAGGGGCGCTTGCTAAACCAATTAACACGGTGAAGCTTGATAAAATGCTGGCTGATTTATTTGGAATTAAGCAAAGTGAATGCACAGAGCCGCTGTTAAAAGTAAGTGAAGAAGCCCTTAAAGGCATTGATGCACACTTATTAGATATGGAAACAATAGAAGACTTTGTCAATTCGATGGGCTTAGTTGTGTTTAGACGCAGTAGTCAGCTATTCGAAAAGCTAAGTCCACAATATCAGCAAGAGTTACTTACTTCATTAAATACTGGTGATAGAGAAGAGTATGAATCAGTAGCGCATAAACTCAAAGGTGCGGCTGGCTCAGTAGGTCTTAATGATGTGCAGCTTCATGCCAAAATAATGGAACATGGTGCGATTGATGAATCTAATGAGGTGTTAAAGCAGTGGTTAGATATTCTGGCAGATAAAATAAATGAAGGACAAAAAGCCCTTCATTTATTTTTACAGCAATTAGAGTGAAACTAATTAGCTCTAATTAAGCGTCAATTTTACCAATGAAACGGTAACCTTCACCATGGATGGTGCTGATTAACTCAGACGTTGAGTTATCACTTTCAAAATGCTTACGAATGCGACGAATAGTAACGTCAACAGTACGGTCATTTGCGCGAAGCTCACGGCCTGTCATGTGCTTAATTAATTGCTCACGGCTGAAAATGCGACCTGGAGAATCAAGCATTAAACGAAGTGCTCTGTACTCACCTTTAGGTAAACGCTTAGCGTCGCCATTTGGAGAAGTAAGACAACGGCTGTTTTCATCAAGTTCCCAACCATTAAACGTAATAACACCATTTGTTTCTAGTGCTGACTCTTCACCACCTAAGGCAGTACGAGTAATAAGGTTGCGAGCTCTGATAGTTAATTCACGCGGGTTGAACGGTTTAGTAACGTAGTCATCTGCGCCAATTTCAAGACCTAAAATACGGTCAACATCGTTATCACGACCAGTTAGGAATATAAGACCTACTTTACGCTTTTGGCGTAATTCACGGGCTAAAATAAGACCGTTTTTACCAGGAAGGTTGATATCCATAACTACAAGATTAACGTCATCGTTATTTGTAAGCTTGTCATGCATATCATCGCCATCAATGGCTTCAATAACTTTGTACCCTTCAGCTTCAAATAAACTAACTAGGTTCAGTCGAGTTACGTCTTCATCTTCTACGATTAGAATGACTGGCGTTTGCATTATTAATTAACCTTTTGGAATATATTATTTATAAAAAATCGGTGACTAATTTATAACCGATTACTAGAGATTATAGGATTATACCCATTTGTTAACAAGGAAAAAACAAATTGGATAAAAATAAAACAGTAGGGTGTCCAAAGTCTACTAAAAAAGGGCAGTGCAAAAACTACTGTTTAATTGATATATACATGGATGTAGCTATTTGAATCATAAAGTCGAAGCCATTTTCCTTTGATAATTGACATATCATTCAATTAAACAAGGTACTTAAAATAATCAGACTAATTCAAAGCAAAACTATATCACTTTTTAACCTTTTAACCTTTCATCAATGTATGTGATACAGCAAAGATAAAAAAGTTCATAAATCGCTTGGTAATATTTATTTAAAGCAATTAAATAATGTTACGCACTTATCACATGCCTCATTAATGAGGTCATTAAATGCTAATTCAAGGATAAATTTTAAATATATGCACTTTTTAATGATCTTTATTTAAGGAATAGTAATTATAAAGCGAGCACCGCGTTTTTCTTCAAGATCAAACATCACTCTTCCGCCAAGTGCTTGTGTTACTAGGTTATAAACTAAGTGCATGCCTAAGCCACTTGCGCCTTGCCCGCGCTTTGAAGTTACGAATGGGTCAAAAATTCTATTTTTAATGTTTTTGTCAACGCCCTGACCATTGTCAGAATAAACGATTGTTAATTTTTTCCCGACGAGTTCTACGTCAAAGCGAATTTCATTGTTTTCTTTACCTATAAATCCATGAATTACAGAGTTCATAAGTAACTGCTGAAAAACTTGTTGTAGAGGTTCAGACTTACTATGAATAGCCAAGTCGGTCGGACAGTTGATAGTTACAACAGGCTTTTTGGGCAATAATTCAGATTGAATCGATGTTAAAACATCACTTATTAATTTGTGCACATTAATATAGGTATTTACACCGTCATCTTGAATAACCGCTACTTTTTTAAAGTTAGATATAAGGTCAGCTGCACGATTTAAGTTGCGGTAAATTAAATCTAAGTTTTCAATACCTTCATCTATAAAGCGTTTTAGATGGCTTGAGGTAAGTTTTTTGTCATCAAAGCTTTGCTGTATGTCTGCTAGTTTATCTCTAAGTAACGTAGAACCGGTAATACCTAGCCCTATTGGTGTGTTAACTTCATGGGCAACACCTGCAACCATTTGCCCTAAAGATGCCATTTTTTCGTTTTCAACAATTTGTGTTTGGTATTGATGCATCCGCTCAAGAGTTGATAAAAGCTCTTGATTTGCCTCTCTAAGGGCGATTGTTCGTTGGTTTACTTTTTCTTCAAGGCTTAGGTTTAGTTGTTTGATTTCTTGCTTATCTTTTTCGTGGCGTTCAAGTTGTTTTTTTGTACGCGTAAGCATGATATTTAAACTATTTGAAAGAGCACTTATTTCTTTTACATCAGTTACTGGTGCGCGTGCATCGTAGTTATGATTTTTAGACACATCCTGCAATAACATGCTTAATTGCTCTATTGGCTTAGCTATACGTCGTTGAACTTTAATAGCAATAAAGTAAACAAGCGCCAGAATTAATAATGTTAATAACACGTCTATTAATATTTTTCTCTCAATATAAACCTCTAAACTCTCGAGGCTTCCTCGCATATACACATAACCTACTACTTGTTCGTTATCGTAAATAGGGCGGGTTAGCTCAATATGGTCACTCGTAATTCGTGGTGTTTTTAGCTCTTCTACACTGTCTATTCTCAGTGGCACAGGAGGTGTTTTTTTAGCATTAAAGCTAATAAAGAAAACAGGCTTTTGGGATGCTTTTTCTATTGAGTAAATATGTATGTTTTTTACAAGAGGGATCTTTTCAAATGACTTGAGGCGTTTTTCTTCTGTTTTACGATCATCTTCAATTACCGATTGCCCAGCATCAAAAGCTACAATTTCAGAAAGAATAACAAGCTTATTAACTATTAATTGCTTTTGTTCTTTCACGCTTAAATACGTAGAGATAGAAATAGATAACGATAAGCAAATAGCTGTAATAAGCATGATCAAATTAATGAGTGCTTTTCGAATGCTACTTTGATGAACTTTTTTAGGCATTATTTCATTATCGCCTGAGTTAATTTTAATTATTTAGAGTTTTAGTTTAGCAAAGACGTGGAAAAATGAAGGAAAAAAACTAAATTAATTCTTATATTTATTCGAAAGTTAGCTTGAGCACGTTTGTGCTCAATCATTTTACAAATTTAAATTAGCTGCTATATACAGCAAATTTATTGTTCTTAAATACAGTTTGATAGCTTTCAAACTGAGTTTCTAAAATAGGCGGGTACTTTAAAAAGCTGTTAGCAACAATATTTAGCTTCCCTAATTTAGTTAAATGCTGTTTTGCATTAGCTAAAAATGTTTCTGCTACTGTGTAGTCGGTTGCAATACCAGTATGAAAAGGTGGATTGCTAATAATTAAATCAAACTTGCCATTAATGCTTTTAAGGCCGTCACTTAATATAGCCTCACCATTGATGTTGTTAAGCTTTAGGGTTTGCTGTGTTGCATAAGTTGCCAGCGCACTTACATCACTACACACAAACTCAAGTGCTGGATTATGAAGCCCTAAAAAAGTTGCTATTAAACCTGCGCCACAACCAAAGTCGAGAACTTTGCCTTGCTTAATTGTCGGTGCGTTTTCCAGTAGAACTTTCGTTCCTATATCTAAGCTACCGTGATTAAACACTCCAGGAACACTAATAGCTGTAAATTCAGTGTCGGCAACATTAACAACAAACTTTTTATGGTAAGTCGTAATATCAAAGTGATGGTGCTTAGAAATTTCAGCAAATGAGTAAAGAACGCAGTGCTTAGCTGAATCAATCTTGTTACTAAACTCAGCTTTACCAGCTAATTGCTTTTCAATTGACTTAACACCACTTTTGTTTTCACCTACTACTAATAGTTCGGCATCATCAGTAATAGCAGACCGAATATTATCAAGTGCCATTAATAACTCTGGTTTTGATTTAGGGTAGTAAAGAATAACTAAATCGTAGTCGTTACCAGGTATTGTGTGGCTTACATGAACATCAACATCTTTGGTGTTCTTAGCAAACTCTCCGTTAGCATGGTTGTAGCTAAACGCAGTTACTTTGCTTTGCGGATTAAGTTTTTTAAGCTCTGTTAAAAAGCCATCTTGAACAAAGTTGACCACCAAGATAGATTTGCCCGTTAGTGCCTCGCTATTACGAAGTAACAGTAAACTTGGGTTGGTTAGTACGCTCATAAATGGCTTTGCCTTACAGTATATTTAGTTTTATAAAAGTAAAAGTGAGTAATTAAATTTAATTATTCTGTGCGCTCAAACATTAAATCCCACACGCCATGACCTAGGCGATGTCCGCGTTGCTCAAACTTAGTAAGCGGGCGCAAATCTGGACGAGGAACATAATCATTTGTTTCTGATTGGTTTTTAAAACCAGGAGCTACATTCATTACTTCGAGCATGTGCTCTGCGTAGTTTTCCCAGTCTGTTGCCATATGAAAAACGCCACCCATTTTAAGTTGGGCTCTTAGCTTTTCAACAAACTCAGTTTGTACAATACGGCGTTTGTGGTGACGCTTTTTATGCCAAGGGTCAGGGAAAAATAGTTGTAGTGTTGTTAAGCTTTCATTAGGTATGCAATCTGCAAGTACTTCAACTGCATCGTGTTCAAAAATACGTAAGTTGGTAATGCCTGCTTCATCGGCATCCATTAAACAAGCACCAACGCCTGGGCGGTGTACTTCAATACCGATAAAGTTTAGGTGAGGGGCATTTGTTGCCATTTCGACAAGCGACTTACCCATACCAAAACCAATTTCTACTACTACATCGTTGTTGTTGCCAAAAACTTCGCTTAAATCAAGCATACCGTTTTTATGCTCTAGGCCCATTGTTGGCCAGCATTTTTCGATTGCAGCGGCTTGGCCTTTGGTTAATCGACCTTCGCGTTTTACAAAACTGCGAATGGTGCGGATGTATTTACCTTCTTGCTTAGCTTGCTCAAGGTTAGTGTTGCTTGATTCACTCATATTATTGGCCTGACAAAAACAATGTGTTTAAAATTGGTTGCATATTATCCCTGACCGAGGCCGCAATCACAAGTATTAGCTGGTTTTACACCCCGTATAGCTTGATCTTTTTGTTAACTGCAATAGACTGAGCCGCCATTGGGCATCAGTAAAAGTTAAAAATGTTGGATTTAAATAAAGAACAGTCACACTGCTTTTCTAATCAAGTTGTTGATTGGTATCACCTTCATGGGCGTAAAACACTCCCGTGGCAGCTAGGTAAAACACCTTATAAAGTGTGGGTGTCTGAAGTAATGCTGCAGCAAACCCAAGTTATTACTGTTATTCCATACTTTGAAAAGTTTATGCAAAGCTTTCCAGATATTATCGCTTTAGCTGATGCGGATGAAGACTTAGTACTGCATCACTGGACCGGCTTAGGGTATTACGCTCGTGCGCGTAACCTACACAAAACAGCTAAAATAGTGCGTGACAAATACCAAGGTGAGTTTCCGAAAACACTTGAGGAAGTAATGGATTTACCTGGAATAGGGCGCTCTACTGCAGGGGCTGTTTTATCATTGTCGCTTGGACAGCATCACCCTATTTTAGATGGGAACGTGAAGCGAGTTTTAGCGCGCTATTTTATGATTGAGGGCTGGTACGGCGTTAAAAAAGTCGAAAACCAGCTTTGGCATTTATCAGAGCAGTTAACGCCTAAAGATAATGTTACTGAGTTTAATCAAGCTATGATGGATTTAGGGTCTAGCGTTTGCTCACGCAGCCGGTTTGATTGCGAGGCTTGCCCATTAAACTCAGGCTGTGGTGCTTTTAATGCAGGTAAAGTAAAAGAGTTTCCACATTCTAAACCTAAAAAAGCAGTTCCTAAAAAGAGTTGCCATCAGTTAATTATTCAGTGTGGTGATAAAGTGCTTATGGAAAAACGCCCTAACAGCGGTATTTGGGGCGGATTGTTTGGTTTTTTTGAATTTAATGAGTACGAAGAGCTTCAAATATTTTTAGCTCAGCAAGGCCTAGAGGCTAGTTTAGTAGAGCTTGAAGCGTTTATTCATGTGTTTTCACATTTTGAATTGAGGATTAACCCGCATGTGCTCAATGTTAAGAAAACTCCTGATGTGGTAAACGATAAGCAATTAATCTGGTATCCGCTTGATCAATCAATAGAGGTTGGCCTAGCAGCGCCAACTAAAAAGTTGGTTAAACAAATTACAGCAATAGTATAGAATAGCCCCATATTTAGCGTTAGAGAGAATCAATCATGGCACGTACAGTATTTTGTCAAAAGTTACAAAAAGAAGCCGAAGGGCTTGGCTTTCAGTTATACCCTGGTGAAATTGGTGAAAAGATTTTTAATAACATCTCTAAAGAAGCGTGGGCTCAGTGGCAACATAAACAAACAATGCTTATTAACGAAAAGCATTTAAATATGATGGACCCAGAACACCGCACATTTTTAGAAGAGCAAATGGTTGGCTTTTTGTTTGAAAATAAAGATGTAGAAATTGAAGGTTATCGACCGCCTGAAAAGTAATGTTTTAAACATAAAAAAAGGGCTATTAAGCCCTTTTTTTATGTTTATTTATTCATTTAACTCATCTTCTTGCTCAGATATTTTAATTTGTTCCTTTAAAAATTGAGCAGCTTTAGAGTATTCAATTTCCAGCTTATCTCTTAACTCTATTAATTCATCGGTTGTGAGTTCACCTTCTTTACATTTATCTTCAAATGCACTTGAAAGTTCTGCCACCGTTTGGGCACCAATTGTCTTGGAGATCGATTTTAATTGATGACACCCCTCAATAATCTCATTTAAATCGTTAACCATAACGCCGGAATTAATACTCTTAATTAAGCCTTGGCTTTGTTCTAAATACATTTTGAAAAAACGAATTTGCTTAGCGTCATCACCGTTTACATATTTGGCAACAGCTTCCATATCAATAGGTAGTGCCATAGTTTGATGAATAACTACATTTGGGTTTTGGCTTTGTTTATCGCTCCAACGTTTTAGAGTTTCTTCTAACGCGTTTAGCTCTATAGGTTTGGTAATGAAGTCGTTAATACCTACTGCTAAACAGCGCTCTTTTTCGCCTTTAAGTGCGTTTGCTGTTACTGCAATAATGTAAGGCTGTGCATCAATCGATTCTAATAACTCTGCTTCATTACGGATTTTTTCGACCATATCGTAACCCGACATTTTAGGCATGTGTAAGTCGGTTAAAATAAGTGAGTAATCACCTTTTCTCCACATATCTAGACCTTCTTCACCGTTGTTAGCTATTTCAACGCCAAAGCCCAGTATATGTAGTTGATCGGTGAGGACTTGTTGGTTTAGAAGGTTATCTTCAACAAGTAGAACCAATTTGTTTGAATTACGTGCCTGCTCAACATTTAAATAGTTATTAAGTGTTTTGGTTTTTTTAATTTGCTTAGGTGTATGTAACCCTGCAGCCACCAATATAGAAAGCATAAAGTTAGATTTACATAGAGGAGAGGCATTAATATAAAAAATGTTTTTATGATTTATAGCTGCTTCATCAAGCTTACTTAGTACAACAACTTGTTGGTTATAATCCTCTAATGAATAAAATAAACGTCTTAGCAGCGCATTAGTTTTATCCATATTGTCTATGCCATCAGCTACCCAAATAATATCTTGTGAATGCTGGTGCTCTTCAATTTCTTCTTCTGTGTGTGCATAAATTATTTTAGCGCCCATGAACGATAAATAACGGTACATTGTTTTTTCACGTTCTAGGTGATTACTAACTACAACAATTTGCTTACCATTTAATGCACCTTTATGTGCGTACTTAATTTTACCCGATGTGCTAAACGGCAGCTCTACTGTAAACTCACTGCCAATTCCGGTATGACTAGTTACATGAATAGTACCTAGCATAAGCTCAGTTAAGCTTTTACAAATAGAAAGACCTAAACCGGTGCCACCATATTCTCGGGTAATTGAGTTTTCGGCCTGAATAAATGGATTAAATATTTCGCGAAGTTGCGTCTGCGACATGCCTTTACCGTTATCAGTTACGCAAAAGCGTAAGGTAAAGTGATCAGTCGTATTATGAACCACCTCTACTGATATTTTTACATGGCCTTGGGTTTTTTCATCAGTGCTAGTGAATTTAATTGCGTTGCTACATAGGTTATAAAGCACCTGACGTACACGCACACTATCACCGGTAAGGTTGACTGGAATATCTGGTGCTATTGCTAGTTCTAAATCAAGCTCACGTTTTTTAGCAACTGATGAGAGCACTCGAGCAACTTCTTCAATGGTATCGGTTACCGAAAATGGGATCGGGTCAATATTTAGCTTTCCAGCCTCAATTTTAGAAAAATCTAAGATATCATCTAAAATGCTCAATAAAGAAAATGCTGATTCACGAATAATTGTACTTAAACGATGTTGAGCGCCATCAAGTTCGGTCTGGCGCAGTAAATCAATAGTGCCTATAACACCATTCATCGGTGTTCTTATTTCGTGGCTCATTGTGGCTAAAAAGGTCGTTTTGGTTTCGCTTGCTCGCTCTGCTTTTAATGTGGCTTGCTCAAGCGCTATAGTACGATTTTGCACTTCGGCTTCTAGGCCATTTTGTAATTTATAAAGCTCTTTTTGTGCGGCGTCATTCTCACTCATCGCAGTCTGTACTTTTTGTAGCAGTAAGTTAATGTTTTTTGCCACTACACCTAAACCAATATCAAGCTGCTCATCAACACTACTATTGTAATTAGCATTTTCGGTGATTGCCTGCAGCTCTTGTGTAAGAGTGTCAGTACTTTTTCGTAAGCGACTATTAATGTACATATTAAACATTAAAGTAAATATAAATAATGCAGCTACGCTTGCTATCGCAATAATGTAGGCAATAACTTGAGAGTTTTGAGCGCTTAAAGGAGCGGTTGGTAGGTTTTGCTTAATAATAAGCTCGCCAATAGGTTGATCGTTTAACAGCAGTAAGTGGTGTAGGATGCCTTCTTCTACTAGATGCTTTTCAGTTTTAATTGAAGCGATAGCAGGTTTACTGCTGCTATATACCAACTGAGTATCTGATGTAGCATTGAAGCGATATAGAGTATATTCAAAGTCATCATCTAATAACGACGTTAAATCAAGTAACTGCCTTACTTTACCTTGACCATACATAGTTAATGCATCAACCATAGGTAAGTCTAATCTATCGGCAAGCGTTACAATATTAACAGATGATGCAGGTTGGGCTGTCTTAACTTCAGTTTGTGAATAAAATGAGTGGGCAATAATAGCAAGCGCTGTTACTGCAATATTTATGATTAAAAAAAGAGGTAATAAGCCTTTGACTGGCGATGAAAATTTACTCTGCATTGATTGTTTCCAATTGATGTGATTTTACTACGATAAGTCCCTATCGTACGTATCTAAGCTAATCGTAACATTTACAAAAAATAATTCACTACGGTTTTAGTCTGATTTATTTATATTTATAGTTCGATTTGTGGTAAAAATGAACGTTATTAATAAAAAATACACTGAGTTGTCTGAAAACCGTTCAAACAGTTATAAAGAATAAAAAAAAAGTTGACTTGTAAGGGCAAAACTCGTTTAATACGCCGCACGCCCAGATAGCTCAGTCGGTAGAGATGAGTGGGAATTGCATTAAAAATACTTTAAGATTTTTAATTAGCACTGTTTAAGTGCCTCGATAGCTCAGTTGGTAGAGCAGAGGATTGAAAATCCTCGTGTCCCTGGTTCGATTCCGGGTCGAGGCACCATTTATTAAAGTAGTGGTGTTTAATCAACAGTTTAAACATTATTACGCGTGCCTTAGCACACAGTTTTGTGTGCCGACTTAGCTCAGCTGGTAGAGCAACTGACTTGTAATCAGTAGGTCAACCGTTCGACTCGGTTAGTCGGCACCATTTATATAAAGTTAATTGTAAAGTATAACAATTAATTAGCACAGTTTATGTGCCTCGATAGCTCAGTCGGTAGAGCAGAGGATTGAAAATCCTCGTGTCCGTGGTTCGATTCCGCGTCGAGGCACCATTTACTTTAAGTTCTCAATCTTTAAAATTGAACGTGCCTTAGCACACAGCTTTGTGTGCCGACTTAGCTCAGCTGGTAGAGCAACTGACTTGTAATCAGTAGGTCAACCGTTCGACTCGGTTAGTCGGCACCATTTATTTAAAGTAGTTTGAAAAGAAAAACTGTAATCAGTAGTCTGTTCAAATTACCCGTCGACTCGGTTAGTCGGCACCATTTATTAAGTTAAAGGTTAATTTCGTTAATCTGTAACTAGCACAGTTTATGTGCCTCGATAGCTCAGTCGGTAGAGCAGAGGATTGAAAATCCTCGTGTCCGTGGTTCGATTCCGCGTCGAGGCACCATTTATTGAAAAGCCTTGCTTATGCAAGGTTTTTTTTATTTTAAGTGCTTTATAAAAGTTCTCAATCTTTAAAATTGAACGTGCCTTAGCACACAGTTTTGTGTGCCGACTTAGCTCAGCTGGTAGAGCAACTGACTTGTAATCAGTAGGTCAACCGTTCGACTCGGTTAGTCGGCACCATTTATTTTAGGTAACTTGAAGCAACTGACTTGTAATCAGTAGTCTGTATAAGTTATCCGTTCGACTCGGTTAGTCGGCACCATTTATTTTAGGTAACTTGAAGCAGCTGACTTGTAATCAGTAGTCTGTATAAGTTATCCGTTCGACTTCGTTAGTCGGCACCATTTATTTAAAAGCCTCGCTTATAGCGGGGCTTTTTTGTTTTTGTATAGTTAATCTCTTAAACACATTACAAAAAGTTAATTTTAGTATTAAAAATTGCTGATCATTTACTCATTTTTACCGTATAACTGGCTATTATGTTAATTCATCGCTAGCTATGTAATGTTATGTAAAGTAAGTTGAGCAAAATTTGCCAAAGTGCTTGAATTACGTTCATAAATAGCAGTAATTTAGGTTTAATTATGATTTGGCAATGCAAGCCAACCCTACTGGCAATTAGTGTGATGCTGCTCAGCGGCTGTGCGAGTGATTTAAACTCGTCTCAGCGCATGCAAGTCCCTAATAATATGCCTCAGCAATGGCAGCAAGAAGCATCAAGCTCAGTATTAAAAATACAAGAGCAATGGCTTACACAATTACAAAATCCTACGCTTAATAAATTTGTACAACAAGCACTTAAAAATAACCAACAGCTTTTGCAAACGAGTTATGATGTTGAAATTCAAAAGCAGCAACTTATAGTCTCGGGTGCTGCACTTTGGCCAAGCCTCGATTTATCAACACGTACAAGCCGTAGTAAAGACAACCGCCCTGTAAGTTACGACAACGCAAGCTCAGCTAGTTTAAACTTAACTTACGAGGTTGATTTATGGGGTAAGCTCTCTGACGCCAAGCGCGAAGCTAATCTTAACTATTTAGCTCAGCAGGCACGGTTTGAGCAAGCTAAACAGCAACTTGTTGCTGATGTGGTAACAGGTTGGTTTGATGTGGTTACGGCGCAGCAATTACTGGATTTATTTAAACGTCGCGAAGCCAACTCACAACAAAATCTCGATATTATTGAAGCTGGCTATCGCCAAGGCATAAACGAAGCGCTCGATGTGTATTTAGCGCGTAATGAGCTTAATAATGAACGCTCTCGCATTGCCACTCAAAAAGCGAGTTTATCGGCATCAGCACGTGTACTTGAGCGTTTACTTGGTGAATACCCAAAAGGCGCTATTACTGCTAGTAGTGACTTACCTGTTATTAATACCGATATTCCTCTAGGATTACCTTCTGAGCTTATAACGCGAAAACCTACTCTACGTGCAAGTTGGTATGAGCTTTTAGCAGCCGATGCATCATTGGCATATGCGCACAAACAACGCTTTCCAAGTTTAGATTTAACTGCTTCATTAAGTGATAGTACAGACAGAGTAAGCGACTTGTTTTCTCCATCAAGCCTTGCATGGTCTTTGTTAGGTAGTATTTCAGCGCCACTTTTTGAAGGTGGGCGCTTAAAAGCCAACGAAGAAATAGCGCGTCTTAATACTCAAAAGCAAGAGCTGCTTTATTTACAAACGCTTTATGACGCATTTGGTGATGTTGAAAATGCAATTTCGCAGCAGCAGTCCCTCAAAGCTCAATATACAAGCACGTTAGAGGCACAAGAAAACGCACTTGCTGCAGAGCAATTGTCGTTTGAGCAGTATCAAAGTGGCTTGGTAACTTACACGACAGTGCTTGATGCCCAAGACCGTTCTTTTGACGCGCAAAGCTCCTTAATCGATATTAAAAACCAATTAATAGCCAATAGAATTAACCTACACATTGCCCTTGGTGGTGATTTTGCAAAGCCCTCAAGTGAACTAAAGAGCAATAACGATGAAAACTAAAACAGCAAAAATTATTATTCCAGCGGTGGTTATTGTTGCCACAATTTTAATTGTTATGTTTATTAAGGGGAATCCACCAGAGGCTAAACGCTTTGGGACACCTCCGAAGGCATCAATAAGTGTGGCTGCGCTTGAGCTAAAACCACAAAATTATCAAGTTATGATAGACAGCTACGGTACGGTAAAACCACGTACACAAAGTTTGTTAGTGGCTCAGGCATCTGGGCAAATAATTGAAGTAAGTGATGACTTTAGAGAAGGCGGTTTTTTTGAAAAAGGCGATGTACTTTTAAAACTAGACGACAGAGATCATCAGGCTGAAGTTAAATCTGCTCAAGCCAATTTATTAACCGCAGAGCAAGGTTTGCTAGAAGAGAAGGCGCGTGGGCAACAAGCCATTACCGATTGGAAGCGCCTTGGCGGCTCAAATCAGGCAAGCAGCTTAGTACTACGTGAGCCACAACTAGCAGCCGCTGAAGCTGAGGTTTTATCGGCTCAGGCAGCACTTGAAAAAGCGATGCTTGATTTAGAGCGCACTAAAGTAACGGCGCCATATGCGGGGCGTATACTTAGCCGCAGTGTTGATTTAGGGCAAGTTGTTACTAACAACACACAGTTAGCAACCATTTACGCAATCGATAGCGTTGAGATTCGCTTACCAATTAAAAATAAAGATCTCCCATTTGTAAATTTACCAGAGCAGTATCGCGATGGTGCTAAAAACCAAGCGGGTTCAATTGTTAAATTTACTTCTGACTTAGTAGGTGAGCAAACGTGGCAAGGTCAATTAGCACGCACAGAAGGTGCTATAGATGAAGGCGCACAGCAGCTTTATGTAGTTGCTAAAATTAATGACCCGTATAAAGCAACAGCAAATAACCAGTACCCAATAAAAATTGGGCAGTATATAAAAGCGCAAATTACCGGCAGAACAGTATCTAACGCACTTATAATTCCTAACAGTACAATTTATCAAGGAACGTACGTTTACATTGTTGAAGGTGGCGTACTTAAGCGCAAAGACATCACACTAGCTTGGCAAAATGCGACTCAGGCGATGATAAAAACCGGTTTAAACGCAAATGATAAGCTTGTTATTACTCCACTTGGTCAAGTAAGTTCAGGAACTCAAGTAAGTATTTTAGGTGAACAAAGCGCAGATCAACCTAAAAGCCGTGGAGCGAATGGGCAAGGTAAAGGAAAGCGCCCGACTCCAGAGCAGCTTGAACAAAAAGCAAAAGAGCTTGGTATTAGTGTTGAAGAGTTAAAAAAACGCCGTCCAGCAAAGCAAGGAGATAAGCCATGATAGCTTGGTTTGCCAAAAACCATGTTGCAGCTAACTTATTGCTAGTAACACTGCTGCTGTCGGGGCTTTTTAGTTTATCGACTAAAATACCGCTTGAAGTATTCCCTTCATTCGAAACCGACATGATAAGCGTGAACGTAAGTTTGCGCGGTTCAACACCAGAGGATGTAGAGCAAGGCGTAACAATTCGTATAGAAGAAGCCGTACAAGATTTAGAGGGCATAAAGCAAATATTTAGCCGCTCTTCTGAAGGCTCAGGCTCTGTAACAATTGAAGTTGAAACGGGCTACGACCCGCGTGAGCTTTTAGCCGATATTAAAAGTCGTGTAGATGCAATTAACACCTTTCCAGCCGATGCTGAAAAGCCAATAGTCGCGCTTGCGGAACGAATTCGCGAAGTTATCGCGGTTACCGTATCAAGTGATTACGGCGAAAAAGAAACCCGTGAATACGCAGAAACAGTACGCGATCAAATTCTACGTTTACCAAATGTGACGCAGGTAGAGCTAAGTGGTGTTCGTGATTATGAAATTGCCATTGAAGTAAGCCAAGACGTTCTTCGCCAGTACGATTTAAGTTTGGCACAAATATCGAGTGCCATTGCTAATTCAAGCTCTGATATTTCTGCTGGTAACTTAAAAACTGAAGGTGGGGACGTACTTATAAGCTCTAAAGGGCAAGCATATCGTAAAGATGAATTTGCCAATATTGTTGTTAAAAACCAAGCTGACGGCACTATTATTCGTTTAGGCGATATTGCAATAATTAAAGACGATTTTGAAGAAACCCCAGTACGTACTCGCTTTAATGGTAAGCAGGCTGCATTTATCGACGTATATCGAATTGGTCCGCAAAGTGCGATTACTGTTGCTGACGAAGTTAAAAATTACATAAAAGAGCAACAAAGCTCCCTTCCACAAGGATTTGAACTAAGTTACTGGGATGATGATTCGGAGCTGGTTAAAAGTCGAATTGCCACACTAACGACCAATGCCCTACAAGGCGGTATTTTAGTACTTGCTTTGCTTACTTTGTTTTTACGACCTGCAATTGCATTTTGGGTATTTATTGGTATTCCGGTTTCGTTTATGGGCGCGTTTATAGCGATGCCTATATTTGGCGTAACCCTTAATATTATGAGCTTATTTGGCTTTATATTAGTACTTGGGATTGTTGTTGATGACGCCATAGTTACTGGCGAAAATGTCTATACCCATTTAAAAACAGCTAAGTCGGGCGAGCAAGCTGCAATTTTAGGTACTCAAGAAGTCGCAACACCAGTAACATTTGGTGTATTAACTACCGTTGCCGCCTTTTTACCTTTGGCCTTTATTGAAGGGGCGCGCGGTGCTTTGTTTGCACAAATACCGGTAGTGGTTATTCCGGTATTATTGTTTTCATTGATTGAATCTAAATTTGTACTACCCGCACATTTAAAATATATAAAACTACGCCACGAAAAAGGCGAACCTTCAAAGTTTGATGTTATTCAACAGCGTTTTGCAGATGGATTTGAAAACGCGATTTTAAAATATTACCAACCCACTTTAAATTTAGCACTGCGCCATAAATTGGCTTCGGTAAGTTTGTTTGTTGGTGTGTTTATAATAATTTTAACCATGATCACTAGTGGTTGGACTAAGTTTGTATTTTTCCCGCGTATACCAAGCGAAACAGTCCGCGTTAACTTAACACTACCAACAGGTACGCCGTTTGAAGTCACTAATAAATACGTAATTGATATGTCGCAAAAGGCGCAGCAATTACAAGAAAAATACCGCGACCCAGATACAGGTGAAAGCGTTATTTTAAATATATTAGCCACAACAGGCGGGCGCGGTGGTGTATCTAATTCAGGTTCTGTACGCTTTGAAATAACACCGGCTGAAAAGCGTGAATCAGACATAGGATCAAGAGAGCTTGCCAGCGAATGGCGCGATTTAATTGGTGTCATTCCAGGCGCTGAAAGCTTAACGTTTAGAGCTGAAATTGGCCGAAGTTCTGACCCAATTGATGTTCAGCTTAGCGGGACTTCGTTGACTATTTTACAAGACGTGGCTGATCACATTAAAACCCGTTTATCGACCTACCCAACGGTATTTGATATTGCCGATAGCATGTCTGATGGTAAAGAAGAGTTACAAATAGAGCTTACGCAGCAAGGCTTAGCGCTGGGCTTAAATAGAGTTAATGTTGCAGGTCAAGTGCGTAACTCGTTCTTTGGCTCGCAAGTCCAACGTATTCAGCGCGGCCGTGATGATGTACGTGTAATGGTTCGCTTGCCTATAGACGAGCGCCGCTCAGTTGCCGATTTACAAAATATACTCATCAATACACCTACTGGTGGTTCGGTGCCGTTATCGCATGTTGCAACCCTTACCGCAGGGCAAAGCCCGTCAACTATTAACCGAATAGACCGCTACCGTACTTTAAATGTTACAGCGGATATCGAAAAAAATAACACCAACATGACCATACTTCAGGCTGACCTAACGGAGTATTTAGATGAGTTAATGCAGCAATATCCTGGAGTAGATTACAAACTAGAAGGTGAGGCTAAAGAGCAGCGAGAGTCGTTTGGCTCATTGGCTTGGGCACTTGTGTTTGTATTTTTCATAATTTATGCGCTATTAGCGATACCGCTTAAGTCTTACTTACAGCCAATTATAGTAATGAGTGTAATTCCATTTGGCATGATAGGTGCTGTAGTCGGGCATTGGATTATGGGCATGGATTTAACCATTATGAGCTTGCTTGGTATGCTCGCCCTAACTGGGGTGGTAGTAAATGACTCCCTTGTACTAGTCGATTTTATCAATAAAAAGCGCAGTGAAGACGGCAAATTACTAGATGCAGTTAAACTTGCCGGTGCATCGCGTTTTCGCCCTGTAATGCTAACAAGTTTAACGACCTTTATTGGCTTAATGCCGTTATTATTTGAAAAAGCGACTCAGGCGCAGTTTTTAATACCTATGGCGGTAAGTTTAGGGTTTGGGATTATTTTTGCGACCTTTATTACTTTATTGTTAGTGCCAATAAACTACATGATGATGGAGCGCTTTCAAGGTTGGTTTAAGTAAATAAGCGTAAGCATTTAAAATTTAGCTGTAAGTAAGAAATTGCTTGCAGCTTTTTTTTGCCAAAAATTATAAAAATAATGTACGAAGGTATAGCAAAAAAATGAATAAGTAATAAGAGGGAGTATAAAAATAAGAAGGTGTTCCCCAAGATACGGTACCCGGTTTCAGTCCTGAAACCAGAAGGTTTCAGGGCGGAAATCTGCGGTTTACCGTAGGCTTCTCGGTACATGCCGAGCTTGCACAATAGTAGACGAACAGAAATCCTGGTATAAAATTTATCGGCTCAGGGACTTAACCAAGCTCCGGTACCCCAGGGAACAATTTAAGTATATAAGACATAATCCAATCCTTAAACCCTAAACGTAAAAAATTAAACCGTTCGCTTAGTTTTCCCGCACCTTTAACTCGTCATTTACTTTATCGCATGGTTTTTGAGCTTGATCATACAATTAATTGGAGTTGCTTTTTATCGAGTGGTAGCATTGCCTTAACTTGCAAAGCGAAGATTCGATTATGAACGATTTACCCGATTACGAAAAAGCTCAACTGCTTTTAGAAAAAAACGAAATATTTGTATCACCTGCCGAAGCGCATGGTGTAATTAGTGGTTTACTTGCGTGTGGTTTAACCATTGACGACAAAGAATACTTAGGCCTTTTGAGCGATGTGTTTAACGATGGTGAATCATTTAGTAACGATTTAAAGCAGTTTTTTGGCACTATTTATAAGCAAGTAGTTGCGAGCTTTAATGATGACGAATTTCAGTTTGATTTATTTTTACCAAACGATGACGAAACACTCATCGATCAGGCTAATGGCCTCGTATCATGGGTAGCAGGGTTTATGCTTGGTTTTGGCTTAAAGCAAAAAGATTACGGTAAGTTATCAAGCGATGTTAAAGAGGTTATTACTGACTTTAGCGAAATCACTCGCCTAGATACCACTTTTGAAGAAACCGAAGAAGACAGCCAAGCGCTGCACGAAGTGATTGAATATGTGCGCGTATCAGCACTACTTTGTTTTGCAGAGCTTGGTAAAGAGCAAAACACGCAAAGTACTAAAAAAACACTTCATTAGTTTAAAAAGTTAAACGGGTTGGTTAATAATGGTTGAAGTACAAAAGTCAGAATTTAAAGCACGCCGTGAGCGTTTACTTGCGCAAATGGATAAAAATAGCGTTGCTATTATTCCCGCTGCAAGCGAAGTGACGCGTAGCCGCGATACCGAATATGCATTTAGACAAGATAGCGACTTTTTCTATTTAACAGGCTTTAACGAACCCGACGCTGTACTTGTACTATGTAACAACAGCGATGCACCCAGTACTTTATTTTGCCTAGATAAAGACAAGCTTGCAGAAATTTGGCATGGCCGCAGAGTTGGCTTTGATAAAGCTAAAAGTGACTACTTGTTTGATGAAGCTTACCCACTAAGTGAATTAAACGATAAGCTACTCGATATACTAAATGAAAAAGATGCGATTTATTTTGCACAAGGTGCTTATACTTCATTTGATACCAAAGTGTTTACGTTACTAGGCACACTTAGAAGTGGTGCGCGAAAAGGCCTCAAAGCACCGAGTACTTTAAAAGAAATACGCGGCCTTATTCATGAAATGCGTTTGTTTAAATCGCCAAGCGAGATAGATGTTATGCGAGAAGGCTGTGAAATTAGTGCGCGAGGGCACATGCGCGCTATGCGTTTTTCACACCCCGGAGCTACTGAATTTCAGCTAGAGGCAGAGCTGCATCATCATTATGCTATGAATGGTGCGCCGCACCCGGCGTACGGCACAATTGTTGGTAGTGGCGACAACGCCAATATTTTACATTACACGCAAAATAGCGACGTATTAAAAAATGGCGACCTGGTACTTATAGACTCCGGTTGTGAGCTACAAGGTTACGCAGCCGATATTACCCGTACTTTTCCAGTAAATGGTCAATTTAGCGAAGAGCAAGCCGCGCTTTATAATATTGTTCTTAAAGCGCAAGAAGTTGCTTTTGATGAAGTAAAACCCGGTGGTTACATGTCGCATGCTAATAAACTAGCAATGGAAGTAATGACTCAAGGTTTACTTGATTTAGGTATTTTAACCGGCGACTTTGATGAGCTAATGGCAAAAGGGGCATGTAAAGAATATTACATGCACGGGCTTGGGCATTGGCTTGGTTTAGATGTACATGATGTTGGCGATTACAAAGTAAATAACGTTGAGCGTGCATTTGAGCCCGGTATGGTACTCACCATAGAGCCTGGGCTTTATATCAGCGAAGACTCAAGCGCACCGCAAAAATACAAAGGCATTGGTATTCGTATTGAAGATAACTTGCTAGTTACCGAAACAGGCCATGAAAACTTGACCCTAAGCGTGCCTAAAAAAATTAGCGATATAGAAGCACTTATGCAAAGTGCTAAAAACGTATAAAGCTCGGAGAGTAAAGTGGCTAAGCAGTTTGATGTAGTTGTTATTGGCGGTGGTTTAGCGGGAGCAAGCTGCGCGTTAAGTGTGGCTAAAACTAATCCCGCGTTAAATATTGCCGTTGTAGAAGCTAATCAAGTTACCGGCGACTACCACCCAAGCTTTGACGACAGAAGCATTGCACTTGCTCAGCAATCGGTAGAGTATTTACAAAGCCTCAATTTATTTGAACAAAATGCCCCTTACACCGCCGTAATCAAAAAAGTGAGCGTGTCTGATAGAGGCCACTTTGGCAAAGCGCACATTAATTGCGACGAATTTGCTAAACCTTCACTTGGTTACGTAGTAGAAGTTAACCCTTTTGGCCGAGCGCTCCACCTACGTTTAACGCAATCAAATATTACGCTTTTGTGCCCCGATAGCGTAATTGCCATTGAGCAAACCCTGCACAGCAATACACTTACCCTGCAAAGCGGCGAGCAATTAAGCGCAGCGCTATTGGTTATTGCTGATGGTGCACAATCACCCACACGTAATTTACTTGAGCTTGGCTTTAATACCCAGCCTTATGAACAAGGCGCAATTATTGCCAATGTAGAAGTAGCTGGTGGGCATAATAATCATGCCTTTGAGCGTTTTACACAAAGCGGGCCTATGGCGTTATTACCCATGAGCAATAACCGTTATTCGTTGGTGTGGTGTATGAGCCAAGATCAGGTTGAACAGCACATGGCACTTAATGAACAAGACTTTATAAGTGCCCTACAAAGTGCGTTTGGTTATCGCGGTGGTCAATTTACTAAAGTAGGCATGCGCACGAGTTACCCGCTCGTTTACGGGCAAGTCGAGTCTTTGACTGCGCACCGTACAGTGGTTATTGGTAATGCCGCACATGCTATTCATCCTATTGCAGGGCAAGGTTTTAATTTAGGCCTTCGCGACGTGCAAGTACTAAGTAATTTAATAGCAAACAGCCAACACGGTTTAGGCAGCTATGCGTTTACACGTGAATATTCTAAAAAGCGCAGTGATGATATAAAAACCGTAATGAGCTTAACCGATGCACTTGTTAGGCTTTTTTCAAACTCATCGCGAGTGCTCGCATTGGGGCGCAGTATTGGGTTGTTTTCGATGGATTTATTTCCCGCATTAAAAGCGCCATTAGCCAAACAGTTAATGGGGCAAGTTAAACAAGGTAGGCGTTTATGAAGCAAGCACAGGTTTGTATTGTAGGTGGTGGCTGCGTAGGGCTAACACTAGCACTTGGATTGGCAAAAGCCGATATAAGCGTCGTTGTACTCGACGGCGCACCAACACAAGCGTTGCCAACTGACGAATATGGTTTGCGCGTAAGTGCGCTAAGCATTGCAAGTCAAACCTTGCTTGAGCAATTAAATGTATGGCCAGAAATTATCGCACAGCGAGCGTGCGCTTATACGCATATGGATGTACGCGATGCCGACAGTTTTGGCAAAATAGCGTTTGATAACAAACAACTTGAGCTTGAGCATTTAGGCCATATTGTTGAAAACGACATTATCCGCTACGCGCTCATAAAAGAGTTGGAACAACAAAGTAGTGCCACGTTAATGTTCGATACACAGTATCAGCAAATACATCAAAGCGAATCAGATGTATTTATAACGCTTAAAAGCGGCGAGCCAATTATTGCAAAACTGCTGGTGGCCGCTGATGGGGCAAACTCAGCTATTCGCAAACAATTTAATATGGCGCTTAGCTTTAAAGATTACGATCACCATGCGCTAGTCGCAACCGTAAAAACCAAAGAGCCGCACGCAAATACCGCACGCCAAGTGTTTTTACCAACCGGGCCGCTGGCATTTTTACCTCTGAGCGATGCAAATACCCATTCAATAGTATGGTCTACTAGCCCCAACCACTGCGATGAGCTGCTTGCAATGGATGACAGCAGCTTTAATAAAGCCGTAATGGCAGCCATAGATGGCCAATGCGGGCTATGTGAAGTGCAAAGTGCGCGCGCAGCTTTCCCACTTAAAATGCGCTACGCTCAGCAATGGGTTTCAGGCAAAGTGGTCCTCATTGGCGATGCTGCACATACAATCCATCCACTTGCAGGGCTTGGTATGAATCTAGGCCTAAAAGATGCGGCTTATTTAATTGAGCTACTCACAAGTGATAGTAAGGAGTTTGCAAGCACGCGCACACTTCGCGATTACGAACGTACCCGTAAGCTCGATGCGCAAAAGCACATAGCCATGATGCAAGGGTTAAAAGAGCTATTTGAAGGTGCAAACCCGGTTAAAAAACTTATCCGCGGAGTAGGGCTATCATTAGTTGATAATTTAGGCCCAATAAAACACCTGTTCGCCAAAGAAGCGATAGGAAAGTAACGTAGGTTGGGTTGAGCGAAGCGAAACCCAACGGATAAAGTAAAGCGATGAGCTTGATTAAAAAAACCGATGTTTAATTTAAACATCGGTTTTTGTTTTATGGTGGTTTTAAATATATTAAAAGCTTCGCTTTTCACGCGAGCAAGCTCGGCGTCTACATGCAAAGTTTAACACTGAGCTTAATTTTACCTGTAGGCGTTTAGCTTGCTGACGCGACGAGCGTAGCTCGTAATTACTATCGTTAGCTAAAAAGTGCTTTGTTAAATCAGTTACAAATTCTCTTGTGCTTCATTCACCATATCCTTGAGAGCATCAATTAACATTGGATCTCGCGAGTTTTGCTTAGCAAGTTCTAATGCGTGTTTCATACTGGTGACGGCCTCTTTGAACTGCTTATTTGCAGTATAGCCTTGCGATAAACGCATGTGAGAATAGGCTGCATTTGGGTAATGGGTAGTAAAGTGTTTAAGCGTGGTAACAGCTTTAGCTGTGTTACCAAATTTTTGCTGGCTATGAGCAAATTCTACATATACATCTTGTGGAATTTTAAGCTCAAACCCGTACTTATCACTCAGTGCTTTGTAATAACCTGTAATAAGCGATACATCAGCAAATCTTCCGTGCTCGTCAGTAACGTTAAAAATTAGGTCGCCAAATAAGTGAATTAGGCTATCGCTAAGGGCTGGTAGTATGGTGCCCATATGACTAAAAGTAGGGTAATGCTTATATTCCCATTTTAGCTGTGTTGGCATTTGTTGTTCTAAATTTACTAAAGTATTTAATACACCGGTATAAAAGCGTGACCCTTCACTTGCTACACTAATAAATAACGATTGACCGCCTTTAGGGCTTTTAGTGTATTTTATAATATTATTTTTTAATTCTTCATCACTCCACCAACTGTTTGGGCTTATAGCTATATAGTTATTAAATAACTCAGGCTGATTAACTAAAGTATAAAGCGCTAAAGTACCTGCATTAGAGTGGCCAATTAACGTGTTGTAGCCGTTAGTTGAGTAGTTAGAATTTATGTATGGCATAAGTTCGTCAGAAACAAATTTCAAAAACTCGTCAGTTTGCCCCGCTTCAGGCCATTTATTTTTTACAAAGGTTTGAAACTCAGTTTTAGGCTCACCATCTACTTTAGGTAAGTAATCACGAACGCGGTTAGTTGTATCAATACCAACAAGCAAGGCATTAGGTATCTGCTAGTAATCAACAAGGGATTTAATAACACCAGACGCCGTATGAAAGTGCTCAACACCATCAAGTAAATAAATAACATAAAGCGGCTGATCGTTTTTTACAGTGTCAGGTACGAAAATTTTAATGGGTCTGTCTTCGTTAAGTATTTTTGATTGCAGAATGACTTTTTTACCAACGGTTATGTCAGTTGTATTGGTTTTTGCGTGGCTTAAAAATGGTGTACTAAAAGTAAGTATTAATACAAGCGATAGTAAGAGCTTCATAAATATCCTTATTTAATAATGTATTGCTTAATAATTGCACGGCTTTAAGTTTGAGTAAATACTTATATTTTGAGGCAGGTGTTAGACTTAAGTAATTCAAAGCTGCGCTTTTTTATGCGCGCAAGCTTGGCGTATATGATAAATATTAAACTACGAGTTTAGCTTTTCCTTTAGGCCTAAGGCTTGCTAACGGGATGAGCGAAGCTCGCAATAATTGCCTTTAAACTCTTATCTATAAAAGCTTAAAAAACCTGCTTGCTTAATTATCCGTCTAAGCGTAAAATGCGCGCTCATTTCGGCTTTTAAACTATTAATTCCTTGCCTTAAACCGACCGGCCGAAACGGTAGAAGGCTCTATTAACCGTAAGGAATATCCATGCGTCATTACGAAATCGTATTCATGGTTCACCCTGATCAGAGTGAGCAAGTAACTGGTATGATCGAACGTTATACTGGTTCTATCACTGAAGCTGGTGGTACTATCCACCGTCTTGAAGACTGGGGCCGCCGTCAACTGGCTTACCCAATCAACAAGCTTCATAAAGCTCATTATGTTCTTATGAACGTTGAAGCACCTACTGAAGTAATCAGCGAGCTAGAAACTACTTTCCGCTACAACGATGCAGTGCTTCGTAACTTAGTTATGCGTACTAAAAATGCTGTAACTGAAGCGTCTCCTCTTGCAAGAGAAGAGAAGAAAGAAGCACCAGCTGCTTAATTGTTTTGAGTCCTAGCATGGCATGTAGTCAGCAGTTATTATAATGGTTAGCCCATATATGAATCAGCTGGTTATATCTGGGGTAGTTTGTAAAACTCCCAAGTTTAGCCAAAGCCCTGCTGGCATCCCGCATTGTATTTTTGTTGTAGAACATAAATCAATGCAAACCGAAGCAGACCTTAACCGTAATAGTTATGTGAGGCTTCAGGTAGTTGCCAGTGGAAAGCAAATGCAACAACAGACTCAACATTTGCACGTTGGGCAGGCATTGCAAGTGAGTGGTTTTTTAAATCGCCACGAAGGTCGTAACGGCCTTAGCCAATTGGTTTTGCATGCTCAGCATATAGAAAGAATTATTTGAGGAATTAATCTCATGGCACGTTATTTCAGACGTCGTAAGTTCTGCCGCTTTAAAGCGGAAGGCGTACAACAAATCGATTACAAAGATCTAGCTACTCTTAGAAACTATGTTACAGAAAGTGGCAAAATCGTACCTAGCCGTATCACAGGTACTAGCGCTAAATACCAGCGCCAGCTAGCAACTGCTATTAAGCGTGCTCGCTACTTAGCCCTTCTTCCATACACTGACTTACATAAGTAAGCAGCGGATTAACAGTTTTTAAAAGGTGTAGAAACATGCAAGTTATTCTACTAGATAAGATCGCTAACCTAGGTAGCCTAGGTGAACAGGTTGTAGTTAAATCTGGTTTCGCACGTAACTTCCTTTTCCCGCAAGGTAAGGCAGTTCCTGCGACTAAAGCTAACATTGAAACGTTTGACGCTCGTCGTGCAGAACTTGAAGCGAAAATCGCTGAACAGTTAGTTGCTGCACAAGCACGCGCTGAAAAACTAGAAGCATTAGCAGAAGTTACATTAGTATCTAAAGCTGGTGACGAAGGTAAGTTATTCGGTTCAATCGGTACTCGTGACATCGCTGACGCTATCTCAGCTGTTGGTGTTGAAGTTGCTAAGTCAGAAGTTCGTTTGCCTCTAGGTACTATCCGTGAGACTGGTGAATTTGACGTATCAATTTCAGTTCACTCAGACGTAACGGCTACTATCAAAGTAATCGTAATCGCTGAAGCTTAATTTTTAATTAAGCTAAAAAAGCCGTGCTATTAGCACGGCTTTTTTGTGTCTGTAATTTGGCTAACTTTAATTAGTTGAGGGCATAGTTAAATAATACCAATCCGCAATAATACTTAATCATTTTGCGGGGCTAAACGTGTCCTACCTGTGTTAAAAAATTCTCATTTAGAACAACTAAATAGCGAATTTTTTGTCTAGCTATCAACACGTTTTTCCATCCTCAAAATAGCTCACTTAATTAAGCGAATTGTTATAAAGCCTCGCATAAGCCACTTTTTATTCAATTATTTTTTCATTCCTTTTAAACCTTTTCGAACTGTCATTACGTCTAACTTATTAATACACTTAAATAGCAACTCAACAATAATAATTAAAAGGCGGCATCACGGATGTTACACGTTAAACCCGAACCAACGCCTTTGTGCGAAGCTGCACTCATTGAGCGAGTTAAATCGGGTGATCAAGGCGCATACACAACGCTTTATGAGTTACATATAAAACGAGTATACGGTTTATGTTTACGCTTATTAGCAGACCAAGCACACGCCGAAGACGCCGCCCAAGAGGTATTTGTACAGGTATGGCATAAAATAGCATTGTTTGATGGGCGTTCGCAGTTTTCTACTTGGCTATATAGTGTTGCCAGTAATGTAGCGATAAGTTACCTGCGCAAGCAAAAAAACTGGTTACAAAAAGTAGTAAGTATTGAACACAGCGGTATGGATGAGCAATCAGCTAACGACTGCAAAGGCTTAAATGGCCTCGATAAGTTAATAGTAAGGCTTCCTGAGCGCGCACGTATGGTATTTGTATTATTTGCTATTGAAGGTTACAGGCACGAGGAAATCGCGGAGCAATTAGGTATGGCTGTTGGTTCAAGTAAGTCACAATATCATCGTGCTAGGCAGTTATTACAAGAGTGGTATGAAAATGAGTAAACCAAACTTTAACGACTACTTAAACAAGTCATTAAACACGCTTGATAAAGAAATTACGCCACAAAAAGATTTATGGGCGGGGATTGAGCGAGCAATTGTTAATAATAAGCAGAACCCAAACAGCACTATTATTTGGCCAAAACTAACGGCAATAGCAGCGTGTACTGTGGCTGCTTTAATTGCTGTTAATATATTTGTTATAGCACCTGAACCACAGCCCGTAGTGGCTATAAGTGATTACTTTTCGGCTCAAAAAAATAGTTTGTTAGTTGAATACGAAAATAAAGAAGCATTAACCACTAACTGGCAAACGCAACTACAAGAACTTGAAGAAGCTGAGCAAGCAATAAAGCAAGCTCTTGAAAACGAACCACAAAACCAAGCGCTACTGACAATGTTAGCGCAAATATATCAACAACAACTTGATTTAATTAACAAGGTGCACGCGCCACGTTGGCAGCACATTTAGGAGTACGATATGAAAGCGATTTTATTAGGACTGAGCTTATTTCCACTGGCGGCATTTGCGGGTGAAAAAATAGATAAGCAAATAGACGTACCAAGTGGCGGCACTATTTTTATTGAAAACCAACGCGGTGATATACATATTACAGGCTGGGATAAAAACGAATTTAAAGTATCTGGCGAGCTTGATGATAAAGCACAGGGTTATGAGCTTAAAACAAGTGGCGATAAAACACAGTTTATTGTAAAAATGCCCCGTAAATCAAATTGGGGTAATAGTGGTGACGGCTCAAACCTAACTATATTTATGCCTAAAAGCAGTAGTTTAGAGTTTGCTGGCGTTAATGTATCGGTGACTGCAAAGGAGCTTAAAAACGGCGCTGAAGTAGATGTGGTTAACGGTGAAATTACGGTAGATGATATTACTGGCAACATTAAGCTCACCACTGTAAATGGTGATGTGAACGCTGAGAACTTAAACGGGAATATTCAGTTTGAAACCGTAAATGGTGAAATTAATGATAGGCAATCAAGTGGTGAGCTGCGTTTTAGCGCTGTTAATGGTGATATTAAATCAACTTCAAGCGCTAATGATGTACGCCTTGAAAACGTAAATGGCGATATAGAATTTACGTTATCGGCTATTAAAAACCTACGTATTAATACGGTCAATGGCGAAGCAGAAGTACAGATTAACGAGCTTTTAAAAGGCGGTGATGTACGTTTTGAATCAGTAAGTGGTGATGCCGACTTTTATTTCCCACAAAGTGTATCAGCAAAGTTTGAAATTAAAGCCCATGCTAATGGTAAAATCATTAACAAAGTCAGTAGTGACAAAGTCAGTAAAGCTAAATATGGCCCAGCCAGTGATTTAGAGTTTAGTATTAATGGCGGTAATGCAAATGTTGAAATGGATACCATAAGTGGACGAATAGAGCTTCGTACCAAATAACACTCATTCCCCATCACGATTACAAAAAGCAGGAAAGATTTCCTGCTTTTCTATTTGCACAGCCCCTGCAAGTCGATAGAATAGAGCCATTCAATTTTACTACTGTGAAGTTATGGCCAAACCAGATAAGCAAGTCGATACTCTTAAAGTTCCTCCCCATTCAATAGAAGCTGAACAATCTGTTTTAGGTGGCTTAATGCTTGATAACCAAGCTTTTGACCGCGTAGCTGAGCTTGTTGTATCACAGGATTTTTATACCCGCACGCACAAGTTAATTTTTGAGGCGATGACGGCACTTGCTGAGATTGGCGATCCGATAGATTTAATCACTATTTCTGAAAGTTTAGAAAAAAATAATAAACTTGCAGGTATTGGGGGTTTTGCTTACTTAGCCGAAATTGCTAAAAATACGCCAAGTGCAGCCAACATTGATGCCTACGCAAACATTGTACGTGAGCGTGCTGTTGTACGTGAAATGATTGGCGTGGCAAATGAAATAGCCGAAGCGGGTTTTAATACCGAAGGGCGTACTAGTCACGACCTACTCGATTTTGCCGAAAGCAAAGTATTTAAAATTGCCGAGCAACGTACAAAAAGTACGGAAGGCCCGCAAAGTATTCATAACATACTCGAAAAAACCGTTGATAAAATAGAAGAGCTTTATCAATCGCCACAAGATGGTGTAACGGGTGTAAGTACAGGTTATGCCGATCTTGATAAAATGACGACGGGCCTGCAACCGTCTGACTTAATTATTGTTGCAGCGCGTCCTTCAATGGGTAAAACCACCTTTGCGATGAATCTTGCAGAACATGCCGCAATGACTCAAGACAAACCCGTGCTAATTTACTCGCTAGAGATGCCTTCAGAACAAATTATGATGAGGATGTTAGCGTCTCTTGGCCGTATTAACCAAACTAAGGTACGTACAGGTCAGTTAGATGATGACGATTGGGCGCGACTTTCATCAACAATGGGCTTGTTGATGGAAAAAGGCAAAATGTATGTTGATGATGCCTCGGGCTTAACACCTACCGATGTTCGCTCTCGTGCACGTCGTATTGCGCGTGACCACGGCGGCATTAGTATGATCATGGTCGATTACTTGCAGCTAATGCGCGTACCTAGCCTTGCTGATAACCGAACGCTTGAAATTGCTGAAATTTCGCGTTCACTTAAATCACTAGCAAAAGAGCTAAAATGTCCGGTTGTTGCGCTTTCGCAGCTAAACCGTACGCTAGAGCAACGTGCCGATAAACGCCCAATTAACTCAGATTTACGTGAGTCAGGGTCGATAGAGCAGGATGCCGATTTAATCATGTTTATTTACCGTGACGAAGTTTACAACGAAGACAGTACCGATAAAGGTATTGCTGAGATTATCATAGGTAAACAACGTAACGGCCCAATTGGTAAAGTGCGTTTAACATTCCAAGGTCAATTTTCTCGCTTTGATAATTACGCGGGACCAGCGGTAGATGACGATTACTAATGCGCTTAGCCACTGCTGAAATTAACTTAACGGCACTTGCGCATAATTTAGCGCAAGTTAAGGGCTTTGCACCTAACAGCAAAGTGATGGCGGTGCTAAAAGCAAATGCTTACGGGCATGGATTAGTAACGATTGCGCAGCATTTAAATAATGCTGACGCATTTGCTGTGGCACGTATAGATGAAGGGCTTGCCCTTCGAGCTGGGGGCTTAACAAAACCAATTGTTTTACTAGAAGGCTTTTTTAACAAAGCCGACTTACCGATTCTGCTCGCCAACAATTTTCAAACTATTATTCACGATGAGTACCAATTAGCGGCGCTTGAAAAAGCAAAGCTAGATGCACCAATAACATGCTGGTTAAAAGTAAATACAGGTATGCATCGATTAGGTATTGCGCCAGAGCAGTTTGAAGCCTTTTATAGCCGCTTGCAAAAAACACCTAACGCTAAAAATACCGTTAATTTAATGACCCACTTTTCGTGTGCTGATGACGTTGATAATGCTAAAACGGTTCAGCAAATTACGTTGTTTGATAATTTAGTGAATGGTATTGACCAAGCGCATTGTTTATCAAATTCGGCTGGTATTATTGCCTGGCCGAGCGGTCATGGCGATTGGGTGCGTCCTGGGCTTATGTTATATGGTGTATCGCCAATGGCAAATAGTATTGGGCAGCAACACAAATTAAAACCAGTTATGCGCTTAACTACGCGCGTAATTGCAGTGCGAGATGTGCCTGCTAATGAGGCTGTTGGGTATGGTGGTCGTTGGAAAAGCGATAAACCAACCAAGTTAGCTGTTGTAGCTATGGGTTATGGCGATGGTTATCCTCGGCATGCTAAAGAGGGGACACCGGTAATAATTGGTGAGCAGCGTTATGGTATTGTAGGTAGCGTAGCTATGGACATGATCAGCGTTGATATAGGCGCTAATGAGCATAATATTAAAGTTGGCGACAGAGTCACTATGTGGGGCCCTGAGCTACCAGTTGAAGAAATAGCACTGTGCGCTGATACTATTCCTTACGAGCTATTATGTAATATTACACCACGCGTAAGTTATGAGTATCAGCCATAGTTAGTTTTTAGCGTATACCAATTGGGTATAATTACTCTTTTATAAAGTAAATGTCGCTAAAGCCCATACGGGCAAATTCTTGGTCGCGAAAGTTACGAACAGAAGCAGACCCTTTTGAGGTCATTTCTATTTGGCGTACCATATTTAAGTAATTTGTTAAATCAATACCCTCGGCAGCAGCAATAGCTTGATACATGTCGTGGTATTTATCTTTTGCGAAGTTAATTTCGCGCGGTTGGTTTTTAAATGTATACGTTATTCTGCGTGCCATAATAAGCTCAGTTAAATTGAGTGTTAGTATAATTTTACACTGTATTGAACTGGCATTGAATGATTTGTTTAAATCAAATAATTAAAAAGTAGAGTTTAAAATGAAATTATCAGTAGAGATCAGTAAATATCCACTTCACCAAGATTACATTCCGTTTATTAAAGGCTTTATTGACCGCTTAAACGAATACGAAAATTTAAAAGTGATTACTAATACGCTATCAACGCAAATTTTTGGTGATTATGATTTAGTAATGCAGGTGTTAAATACCGAAATTAAGCGCTCATATGAAGAATTTGGTAAAGCTATTTTTGTATGTAAGTTTCTCTCTGGCGACTTATCGCCTGAATAATCTATAATACCAATCTGCATAAATCTTTGATCAATTTAACGAATTAAATTGCACTATAACGTCGTTAAAAATTTTTTATTTAGAACAACTAGATACAAAAATTTTTGCCTAGTTTTAGCGTGATTTTCTTAACGTTAAATAGACCCCGTATATAAGCAGATTGGTATAACAAATGGCGCAACTAAACGGTGATTGCATAATATGGACTTTTTAACACAAACCTTAAGCGGTTTTACAGCAATGTCGCATTGGGAATACATTGCGGTAGGATTGTCGATGGCGTACTTATTATTGGCAATAAAAGAAAGCTTATGGTGTTGGCCGGCGGCATTTTTTAGCACGCTCATTTATACAATTATGTACTGGAATGGCGCATTGCTCATGGAGTCGTTACTTAATTTTTATTATATGTATATGGCTGTGTTTGGATGGGTTGTATGGAGAAAAGGCAAAGCTGAAAATTTAAATATTACATCGTGGTCGATAAACCGTCATGCTGTTTTAATTAGTTTAACAACCGTAGCTGCAATTACAATTGGTTACGTTATGCAAAACTATACGCATGCCGATTTTGCTTATCTTGATAGTTTCACAACGTGTTTTGCGGTAGTAACTACTTACTTAGTTGCTAAAAAAGTCCTCGAAAACTGGCTGTACTGGATTGTAATAGATGCAGCTTCCATGTATTTATATTATGAAAAAGGCTATTACCCAACGCTTGCGCTTTTTATATTTTATACCATTATGGCCGCGTGGGGCTTTAAAACTTGGTACGAAGAGTACGAACAAAGCCAAGCTAAGCCGCTAGCTCAGCTTTAATTAATGATTGAGCATAATCAGCTAGTAAAAATGTGTAGGGCGTTTATAGAGCCTACTAGCGTTACTTCAAGCGAGCGACTACTAAATGGTTTTAGTAACGATAATTTTTTAATACGTACCAAACAACAAGGGTATTTATTAAAGTGTTATAAAAGCCATTGGCCAGCCATAGGACTTGAAGCACAGCGTTTTTTAAGTGAGCTTAATATATGTCCTGCGCCTGTTTGGCTCGATAAAAAGAATAGCCGTGCGGTATTTAATTATATTGAAGGTAATACAGCGCAATCGGATATAACGCTTAGCTTTATTAATAAACTTGCTCAAGTGCACAATTACAAAGTGTCTACTGCGCCAATGGATATAGCTAAAGAGCTGCATTTTTATCAAAGCACCGGCGTATATACGCAATATAAACCTCAAATAGAGCAGGCACTCAAAGTAGTTGCAGCCATGCAATTTGATGAAGGCTTTTGTCATAATGACTTGGTAAAAGATAACATTATTGTAAATGCTTCGGGCATGTATTTAATTGATTTTGAGTACGCGCAAACTAACGATGTATATTTTGATTTGGCAGCCCTTGCAGTGAGTTTTAACCTTAATGAGCAAAGTAAAAAAGCGCTGTTAAACAACTATAAAAATAGCGTTGATAAAAAAAGCACGTTTTACCCATCAATAGATAAGTTAAATTACTATAAGCTGTTTTTTTTGGTGTTATGTATTGCTTGGTATGAGGAGCGCAGCATAACTAGTAAATCTATAATGTTACGTGCGCAGCTAAATAAACTTGTTACTAATACTTTTTTATAAAAGTTACAAACCACCAAAGCGTTCAGCGAGCTCTTTGTACTTTGTTACTTCGGCCGCATCAAATTGTGGTTCGCCATTCTCGTCTTCAGATTTAGCAATTAATAAACTTTCTCTAGAGAGGCGTTTTACACGCTCTACTTTTACACCTAAAAATTCAGCGACTTGCTCAGTAGACAATAAACTCATTATTATTTCCTCGTATTAAACTAATCCTCACAGCGACAATCATAATTTTAATGTTACTAAACCGTTACTGTTTCTTATCTAATAAGAATAAATAGCGTGTTTTTAAGCCTTTGTGAAGTGTTTTATTTAAAAGAGTTTAATTAATAAGCATATAAGCTGATCTTACTGGTATTTATTTAAAGATCTCTTTATCATTGCGGGTGCTAAAGCACTGATATCGCGAGTTGGTGTGGCGGCAACAAATGTGCTCTCGTGGTGAAATGGATATCACGTGGCCCTCCGGAGGCTGAGTTGTAGGTTCGATCCCTACCGAGAGCGCCATTTGCTTTTATATGTATTAATTATCCTCTCTATATTACCTAGCTTCTTATTAATTACTCTTGTATTTAAAAATGCATTTACTGCAAAAACTTTGAAAGTTAATTTTAAAAACAGCTTTCTAGTTATTTATACAATGCAAAATTAGCATCCAAAAATCATGTTGTAATTATTTGCATATAAGATTTAGTGATAAATGAGGAAGACCGATTCAATGTTAAATAGTCAATTAGAGATACTAGCTCAAGGACACGCTTATCTTGAAGGTGTAACTAAAGAGGACTATTCCCAAGTCATTACTCCTAACTTTATTAGCTCGGCTGGAGCTCATATGCGACATATTATCGATCATTATCAATCTTTAATGACCGGCTTTAGCACGCAAAAAATAGATTATGATTGCCGCTTAAGAGGAGGAGATATTGAAAACTCTCCAACTGCTGCAATAAAAAAAATTGCCGAAATAACAACGTGGGTTGAACAGCTAAGTCCAGATGATTTTAATAAACCGTTATCACTTTCAAGCGAAGTTTCGATTAAAAGCAAAAATGTACAAACAGTAACCACATCACTTGCGCGAGAGCTTATTTTTGTAGGCAGTCACGCTGTGCACCATTACGCGATGATTTCACAAATTTCTTTTGCTCAAAAGTCGCAGCTCGATCAAAGCTTTGGTTTAGCACCAAGTACAGCTACTTTTTTAAGAGAAAATAGCCAGCCAGCACAACCAAAATCGATGCAAAATTAAAATGTGCACGTTAAGCTACTTTTTAACTGATGATGGCTACGAGCTATTTTTTAATCGCGATGAGCAAAAAACACGAGAAACGGCAATCGCTCCAAGTAAGCACCAGGGCAATGCAATTTTCCCTATTGATCCGCAAGGAGGAGGTACTTGGCTTGGGGTATCGCATTTTGGGCAAACACTCGCATTATTAAATGATTACCAAAGTGTATTTGATATAACTGCGGTAAAGCATAGTAGAGGTCTGTTAATCCCTCATTTACTGAGCAATAAAGCCCCTGCATTGTACCAATTACAAAACATGGATTTATCGGGCTACGCGCCTTTTAAGTTGTGTATTTTTCCGGATGGGCTATCGATAAATAACAATAACGTGGTTTTTGTTAGGTGGGATGCAAAGCAGTTAATCTACTGCCAAGTTGAACCACTTGCTACGTCATCAGGTGTTGAGCTTGAAACGGTGACACAAAAGCGTAAACAACAATTTAAGCAACTTATTGATTTAAGATACCCTGAAAGTGAGCAGTTTTTAGCGTTTCATTACAGTAAAGCCGAACAAGGGCAATATGGCGTAAATATGCTTAGGGAAGATGCAATGACGGTCAGTATTAGCCATATTAAAGTTGGTAACACTATACGTTTTAATTATTTTGATAAGCAGTCTCAGCTCATTAGTAGCATTGGTTGTTTAAAAGTGGCTGCTGCTTAACTAAATATTTTTATAGCTGTTACATAACTAAAAAGTCGACGCAATTAATAGCGTCGACTTTTTTTGCTCAATTTTTACCTGCTATATTAATACAGCAGGTAAAAATTATGAGTGATTTATATAATCATCCTTTTTATCACCAAGGTAGAGCTTAAGTAGCTTTTCAGGCGCACTTGGTAGGTGCACACTTAAAAGTAATCCTGGCGTGTGATTAAAGTTGCTATCAATGCCCATGCAATGAAATTGAGCGCCTAGCTTATGGTATTGCTTTAATAAAATCGGTATGTCTTTTTTATCTTCTTCTATTCCCATAACCAATGCTGATACATGGCTTATATTTAACGTGTGGTCATTAATAAAGTCTTCAAACTCTGGGTGGAGCTTATTATTAAAAGGCGTATTGGCGCTAACACCTTGTTTATTATTAACCATTGCATGGTCAATAATTGCAACAGAACGAGGGTCATAAAGTTTACTTAATGAAACCGTGCCATATAAAGTCCTATAGCGTGGATTTTGCGCCATAAACGCACCAATCCCTTTAAATAGCAGTAATAAACCATGGTAACTGCCCTGATGTTTTTGAACTATAAACGAGCGACCCATTTCTAAGCACGGCTGTTGCTGATTAATAAAAGAAGGTTCAAAGTTAAACATTTGCGATAAATAAAGAGCGCTCACGTCGCTATTTTTTTGTAATAAATCGGTTTGTCCAATTCTATAAGCACCAATAATTTCTTCATTTTTATGATCAAAAATAAACAAATGCATGTAAGTCGCATCAAACTTATCTGTGTCGCATGGCTCGCCACTTCCTTCGTTTAATGTGCGAAAAGTTATTTCTCTGAGGCGTGTTATTTCAGTAACGCAATTAGGTATTTGCTCTTGGTAGCCGTAATAAACTGAGTAACCTTTAAAGTCGACTAAGTGCTGCTCGCTTGGCAAGTTAGCAAGCTCATTTTTCATTTTTGTTTTATCAACTTCCTGCATAATGGCTTTGAGCTGTGTTGATTGGTTATCCTCTTGCCAAGGCGTTACAAAGCGCTCATCGTTTAAGTAACATTGCAAGCGCGCAAGTGCGTTTATGTCGTCAGTTTTTTCAAACTTATTTAATAATTTGGGTGTAAGTAAATTACCAGCGCTTAAGCTAATAGAGCTTTTTTGAATTTTAAGTAATTCGCGTATTAGCATTAATAATCTAAATCGGTAGTAAACACGCCCCAAGTTATAAAAGGTTGAGCTATTCTGACCGCTAATAAATACAGGCAATAAAGGAGCTTGTGTTTTTAAAGCTAGTTGAGCGGCTAAGCGATTCCATTGCCCGTCAGTTACACGCTGTTTTTCTGATTGAAAAAATGACACTCTTCCCGCAGGAAAAACCACAAGTAAGCCATCATTTTTAACATGACTAAAACACTGTTTTATTGCGCTGGTATTAATGGCTGCTTTTGGTTTTAGTGGGTTAGCAAAAATAAAATAGTCTTTAATTTCTTTAAATATTTTTAAACCCACGTTAGCCATTACTTTTGTATCGCTACGATAATGGGTGAGTAAATTTGCAATTATTACGCCCTCAATCATGCCATAAGGATGATTACATACCACTATGCAAGGGCCATGCTTTGGTATTTTGTCAATAACACCTTGTGCACCAAGCACATTTATACCTAATACATTTAACAGCTTTTCACTAAACTCTTGTTTATCTAAACCCGATAAATTATTAGAGAGGTATATATCACGCAGCTTATTGATGCCCAATAGGCTATCGAGCAGCGGAGCGGCTATTTTTAGTATATGACTCAAAGGAGAAACGGTGCTTATTGCCGCTACACTTAAGTTTGATATGGGGTGGTTTAATTTTGTCATATACGTTGATGCTCTTAAATTTTTATAGCTGTTGTGTATATTTAGACCGAGGAAAAACCACATTATGTTCAAATTAGGTTAATTAAGTTTGTTTAAAAGCGTAAAAATAATACTCAAATAGTCTTTTAAGTGCTAAATGGTTGTAGGTTATTAAGAAAATAGAAGAGGGTTTTAATTATCCATAAAATAAGGTTACCCACTACAGCTAATAAGAGTGATACTGCAAGTAATCCTTTGTAGTTATATATCACTACTTACAACTCAAAAACTAGACTTTTAAGCTTAATTAATGCTATTTAAAGTACATCTACTTTAAATGTAAAAAATCTCACCTTTATGCTAATTACTTTGCCCGTGTCTGAGCTCACCCCTGGTATGTACGTTGATAGCGTTACTAAGCAACACGAGGGGATCAATAGCATAAAAATTAAGACCAGTGGCTTGGTGCGCGACAAATCTATTATTAAGCGTTTAGTGTCTGAAGGGGTGCTCGAGCTGCTTATAGATTTTACTAAAGGTGATGCGCCAGTTCCTGCCAAATATAAGCCCCAAAGCGCACCTAAAACATCTAATAGCCAAAAAAAAGTAGAAAAAACATCTATAGCTATTTCTATCGAACAGGAGTTTGCTAAAGCGACTGTAAATTACGATCAGCATGGCCGAAAGTTACAATCATTATATGGCGATTTAACATCTGGCCTGAGTGCTAATATAAAAGTGCTTGATGAAATTGCCAGCGAGATAGTCAGCTCAGTTTTTCGTAATGCTAACGCTATGACTATTCTTACTCGTATAAAAGACAAACATAGCTATAACTGGCGGCATATGATCAACTGCGCCATTTTTACTGCTGTATTTGCTAAATACTTAGGGTATGGAAAAGCTGTTGTACAAGAGCTTGCAATGGGGGCGTTACTTCATGACTTGGGCCAAGCTAAATTACCGCAGGGTATATTTTCCAAGCCAACTAAACTAAGTAATAACGAGCTAGCAGCAATTAAAAAGCATGTTGCCCAAGGTTTAGGTTTAGTTAAAGGTGAGAAGGGTATAACTCCCCTTATGCTCGATATGATAGTAAATCATCATGAGCGTTTAGATGGCTCTGGTTATCCGCGAGGCCTGCAGGCTGAAAAGTTAAGTCGCCCGGCGCGTATAATGGCAATTGTAGATGTGTACGATGCTATGACAGCCGATAGAATGCACCAAGAGGGTGATGAGCCTATTAATGCATTACGCTACTTATTAGCCAATAAGCACTTGTTTGATGGTGAGTTAGTTCAGCGCTTTATAAAGTGTTTAGGGGTCCATCCGGTAGGAACTATTGTAAAATTAACGAATGAACGTTTAGCCTTAGTGCTTGAAGGGAACGTATTAAATCCTATTAAACCTAAAATTAAGCTATTTTATAATGCTAAGCATAATCATCATGTTACACCTAAAGACATAGATTTAAGTGAGCACACCCAAGAGCTTAAAATACTAGCGAGTGTTAAGCCTCTTGATTATCAGATTAATTTGTCTCGCCTGCTAAAAGAGCATTTGTTGAACTAGTTTTACTGCATTGCCTTTTTTTAGTTTGTTTTGCAGAAATAAACGCACCCAAAAAACAACTTCCCATCAGTGTTAGCCATAGCAAAGTACCTAACTCTACGTGCAATGCAAAACAACACAGTCCTAAAGAGATCAACGCATTTAACATTGCTCCAAGCCAATAATGGTTTACGGGGTTATCGCATTGTCCTGCTTGAGTGCATGCACAGTAGTTTGCTTTGTAAAAGCAAAATACACTCGCCCCACAAAATATTAGCCCTGTAATAATAAATAAAATGATCACAGCTTTACTTCCTTTGCGATTTTATAGTGAGTGTAATTTGCTATATATTTCAAGTCAATCTAAATGATAATTAATTACAATTAGAGCTTTAACTCTAATAACACATTTCTCATCCGATGAGTTTTAAATAGTTGTTAAAATGTCGTTAAATAACATGTTTTTTGCTGTTTTTTGACGCATTCATAGAGTTTTTTACAAAAAATTAAGGTAGTGTAGCAAAGTTTCAAATCCTAATAACAACACACATAGTACCCAGACAGTCAGTTTGGTTAAGGACTCAACAATGAAATTTTCTAAAACTCTTATTGCAGCTTCGCTTGCATTTGTTTCAGCTGATAGCTTTGCAGCTGCGTTTCAATTATCAGAGCAAAATGCATCGGGTTTAGGCCGTGCATACGCTGGTGAAGCTTCTATCGCAGACGATGCATCTGTAGTTGCACGTAACCCTGCACTAATGACTTTATTTAAAGATAAACAACTAAGTGTTGCTGCTATTGGTGTAATCCCAGATGTAAGCTTAGAAGGTGAAGGCGCGCCAACTGGTATTGATCAATCTACATTAGATGACGATAGCATTGCCCCAAGTGCAGTGGTACCAGCAGCTTACTTTACTATGCCTTACAACGATAAAGTATCACTTGGTTTTGGTGCATTTTCTAACTTTGGTTTATCAACAGACTTTGACGATGACTACTCAGCAGGACAGATTGCTGGTAAAACAGAAATCTTCACCGTTAACTTAAATGCAAGCGTTGCTTATAAAGTTACTGAAAAGTTTAGCTATGGTATTGGCTTAAACGTAATTTATGCTGATGCAACAATTGTGCGTCATGCTGGCTCTGGTTTACCATTTGCTTCAAGCACTGAAGTTGTGAACTTGGAAGGTGATGATACAGGTTACGCTTTAAATGTTGGTTTAATGTATCAGCTAGATGATAACAGCCGTTTTGGTTTTAATTATCGTACAGAAACAGATATTACATTCGAAGGTGATTATTCGAATCAAATACCAACAGCTTTTGGTGGATTAAATGGAACTGAATTACCTGGTTCTGTTGAAATAACACTTCCTGCAATAGCTGAATTTTCAGGTTCTCATCAGTTAGATGAAAAACTTGGTCTTCATTACAGTATTCTATGGACAGGTTGGAGTAGCTTTGATTCATTAGAAGCACAAGTTACAGCTCCAACTGGCGATAAGTTTAGCGCATTTAATAAAGATGAAAGCTTCTCTGATTCATACCGTTTCGCTGTGGGTTCAGATTACCAATATAACGAAGATTTATTACTTCGTGCTGGTGTAGCATTTGATCAGTCTCCAGTATCACAAGATCACCTGTCGATCTCTATCCCAGATACAGATCGTTTTTGGTTCTCATTCGGTGGTAACTACACAATTGATCAAAGCTCTAACGTTGATCTTGGTGTAAGTATCATCCGTGGTAAAACTCAGAACTTTGAAGAAGATGGATTTGAGTTTGAGTCAGAAGGTAATGCAGTACTTATTGGCGCTCAGTACAACTACAAGTTTTAATGTAGAAGTGTCTTGTGGTTAATCACAGGGCACAAAAAAGCCGCTCACTTTAATTAAAGTGAGCGGCTTTTTTAATGCCTATTAAATAGTGTTAATAGGCATTTTATGAAAGCTTATAAGCTTTCTATTTTAGTTTTTTGCTCAAGTAACTTAGTTTTAGCATCGCTAAACTCAGCCAGTTTTGCATTTTCTTTAGCAAGTACGGCTTCAGGTGCGTTGTTTACAAACTTTTCGTTAGCGAGTTTGTTTTGCACTTGTGCTAGGCCTTTTTCTGCTTTTTCGAGTTGCTTATTAATACGCGAAAGCTCGGCTTCCACATCAATTAAGCCTGCCATTGGGATCATGATCTCAAGGTTGCCAACATAAGACGTTGCACATGCAGGTGCCCCGTCTTTGTTTTCAAGCATTGTAAACTCTTCAATTTTTGCAAGTGATGCTAAAAATGATTTGTTTTCTTCAATGCGGCGCACGTCGTCGCTTGATGCATTAGCAAGTAATACGCTAAGCGGTTTACTTGGGCTAATATCCATTTCACCACGAATGTTACGAATAGCTAAAATGAATTGTTTAACCCATTCTAAGTCGTCCATCGCTTTAGCATCAACGCTTGCTTCATTATATACAGGGAACGGCTGAACCATAATGCTGGTGTTTGTTGTTTCAAGGCCTGCAAGAGGTGCAACACGTTGCCAAATCGTTTCAGTGATGTACGGCATCATTGGGTGCATTAAACGCAGTAAGCTTTCAAGTACGGTAATAAGTGTATTACGTGTACCACGTTGCTGCGCTTCATTACCTTTAAATAATACCGGCTTAGTTAGCTCTAAGTACCAATCACAGAACTGGTTCCAAGTGAATTCGTAAAGCGTGTTAGCAGCTAAGTCAAAGCGGTAGTTATCAAGGTGCTCAGTGTATGTTTTAACTGTTGACTCAAATTGACCTAAAATCCAGCGGTCAGCTAATGAAAGCTCTTTTTGTGCATCGTTTGCAAAACCACAGTCTTGCTCTTCTGTATTCATTAATACGTAACGGCTCGCGTTCCATAATTTATTACAGAAGTTACGGTAACCTTCAAGGCGGTTCATGTCCCAGTTAATATCACGACCGGTAGATGCCATTGCAGCAAGTGTAAAGCGAAGGGCGTCGGTGCCGTGTGCCTCAATACCGCCTGCAAATACTTTACGCGTATCTTTTTCAATTTTAGCGGCAAGTTTTGGCTGCATCATGTTACCAGTACGTTTTTGTACTAGGTCTTCAAGTTCAATGCCGTCAATCATGTCTAGTGGGTCAAGTACGTTACCTTTTGACTTAGACATTTTATCGCCATTGTCATCACGTATTAAGCCCGTTACATATACGGTTTTAAACGGAACTTGTGGTTTGCCATTTTCGTCTTTTACAAAGTGCAGCGTCATCATAATCATGCGCGCAACCCAGAAGAAAATAATATCAAAACCAGTTACCAACACGTCAGACGGGTGGAAGGTTTTTAAATCATCGGTATTTTCAGGCCAACCTTGTGTAGAGAACGTCCAAAGTGCTGACGAGAACCACGTATCAAGTACGTCTTCGTCTTGGCTTAGCGTTACGTTATCTGCAATGTTGTTTTCACGGCGTACTTCAGCTTCGTCGCGACCAACAAATACATTGCCTTCACTGTCGTACCAAGCTGGAATGCGGTGACCCCACCAAAGCTGGCGTGAAATACACCAATCTTGTACGTCGTTCATCCACGAGAAGTACATGTTTTCGTATTGCTTAGGTACAAATTGAATGTCGCCGTTTTTAACAGCGTCTTTTGCAGGTTCAGCAAGTGGTGCAACACGTACATACCATTGGTCGGTAAGCAGTGGCTCAATTACCACACCAGAGCGATCGCCGTAAGGAACCGTTAAACCATGGTCTTCAATTTTTTCAAGTAAACCTAGTTCTTCAAATTCTGCCACAATTGCTTTACGCGCTGCAAAACGATCTAGGCCGTGCAAGCGCTCAGGTATTGGTGCATCAAACTCAAACTCTTTACCGTCAAAGGTGTATGTTTCACCTTGGGTAAGAATAGCGGCGTCTTTATCGAAAATGTTGATCATAGGCATTTGATGACGCTTGCCCACTTCGTTATCGTTAAAGTCGTGCGCTGGGGTTATTTTTACACAGCCCGTGCCTTTATCTTTATCGGCGTGTTCGTCAGCAACAATTTTAATACGACGATTAACGATGGGTAATAAAATCTCTTTACCGATTAAATCTGTGTAGCGCTCATCATCAGGATTTACTGCAACACCTGAGTCACCCAACATGGTTTCAGGACGTGTTGTTGCTACTACTATGTAGTCTTTTCCGTCTTGTGTTGTAACGCCATCAGCTAATGGGTAACGTAAGTTCCACATGTGGCCTTGCTTGTCTTTGTTTTCAACTTCAAGATCAGAAATAGCCGTGTGTAATTTTGGATCCCAGTTTACTAGGCGCTTGCCTCGGTAAATTAGGTTTTCTTTATGGAGGCGTACAAACACTTCTTTAACAGCTTCAGATAAACCATCATCCATGGTAAAGCGTTCACGATCCCAATCAACCGATGCGCCAAGGCGACGAAGCTGCTTAGTGATAGTACCGCCAGATTCTTTTTTCCATTCCCAGATTTTATTAATAAAATCTTCGCGGCCTAAATCGTGGCGTGTTTTGCCTTCTTCGGCATGCAGTTTACGCTCAACCAACATTTGCGTTGCAATACCTGCGTGGTCAGTACCTACTTGCCATAATGTGTTGTTACCTTGCATACGTTTAAAACGCGTTAGGGTATCCATTATTGTATCTTGGAAGGCGTGGCCCATGTGTAAGCTACCAGTGACATTTGGCGGCGGGATCATAATTGAATATGGTACGCCTTGGCCAGATGGCTTAAAGTAGCCTTTTTGTTCCCAGTCTTGATATAGAGACTGTTCAATATCTTGCGGATTGTAGGTTTTATCCATTACACAGAACCTTAAATAAGTACTTAAATTAGTTGGTTAGTTTGCCTGATTGGCTAGCTATTAATATCTTGCGTGGTGAGATTGGCACCGAGTTGGCGTAGCTTTTTAAAACGCTCGCGGGCTGCTTGCTTAGCAGCTGGCTCTACGGGTACAAAATCAAAAACTTGGTTAAACCGACGAATGTAATCCGGTAACTGAGTAGCCAAGTTAATTAAAACTTTACGATTGCCAACAGGTGGCGTAATACCAATTTCTACAGGTGCGCCGCCTTTAGGGCCTTCACCTTGTAAATTATGTGGCACAAAACTATCTGGATCGAATGCCCAAATTATTTCATCAATGGCACAGGCTGCTTCGTTATCGTTAACACAAATAAACACACGCTGCCCATTTCGATACTGATCGGCCGCAATTTGAGCTGCCAATGCAAAATGATCGTCAGCCTTCGCTTTAGACTCATCTTGTTGCTTTAGAACGAAAAATTTAGCGTTCATGTTCATTGTATCGGGGTTTCCCATGACATTGAATGTATACCAAATTGATATACACAAATTAAGAGGCAGATTTTGCCATATAACGGGGTTTGCTTCAATTAATACACAAATAAATAAGGCGCCAAATGGCGCCTTATAAATAGCTAAATAGATTATTAATCGTGCGTAGCTTCGCTTACACCCGCTCGATTTAATAAATACTGAGTAAGCATAGGAACAGGACGGCCCGTTGCGCCTTTTTTAGCGCCACTGCGCCACGCTGTACCGGCAACATCTAAATGTGCCCAATTATACTTTTTAGTAAATTTAGATAAGAAACATGCCGCAGTAATAGTACCCGCAGAGCGTCCACCTAAGTTCGTAAAGTCAGCAAATGGGCTTTCTAGTTGATCTTGATAGTCATCCCATAACGGTAACTGCCATGCACGGTCGCCACTTTGCTCAGACGCTTTTAATAAATCGTGCGCAAGTGGGTTATGGTTTGATAGTAAACCAGTAGCATGCGCGCCAAGGGCTACAATACACGCGCCAGTTAGCGTTGCTACGTCAATAACCGTATCTGGATTAAAGCGTTCAACATATGTTAGTGCGTCACATAATACTAAGCGGCCTTCAGCGTCGGTGTTTAATACTTCAACTGTTTGCCCTGACATTGTTGTTAAAATATCACCTGGACGATACGCATTTGAGCCAGGCATGTTTTCACAACCCGCTAAAACACCAATAACGTTAATCGGCAATTGCATTTGTGCAAGTGCACGCATTGCGCCAATAACGCCTGCTGCTCCGCCCATGTCGTATTTCATTTCGTCCATGCCTTCGCCTGGTTTTAATGAAATACCGCCTGAATCAAACGTTAAACCTTTACCAACAAGTACAATAGGGGCTTGGTCATCAGCGGCGCCTTTGTAGTTAATAATCGACATAATCGATTCGTTATCACTACCTCGGCCAACAGCTAGGTAAGAATTCATACCAAGTTCTGCCATTTGCTTTTCGTCAATAAGATCAACAGTGATGTTGTCAAAATCAGTTGCCAGCTCTTGTGCTTGTTCACCTAAGTACACAGGATTACAAATATTTGGTGGCATATTAGCTACGTCTTTACATAGCTTACTACCTGCTGCAATGGCTAAACCATGCTCAATAGCGCTTTCGCCAATAGTTAGTTCGCGTCGTGTTGGTACGTTAAACACCATTTTACGCAGTGGACGGCGAGGGTCTACTTTTTTACTTTTCAGTTGGTTGAACGTATATAAGCAGTCTTGCGTTGTCTCAACTGCCTGACGTACTTTCCAGTAGGTGTCTCGACCTTTAACGTGTTGCTCTGTTAAAAAGCAGACTGCTTCCATAGAGCCCGTTTCGTTTAAGGTATTAATAGTTTTAGAAATGATTTGTTTATATTGCTTATCATCAAGCTCACGCTCTTTACCACAACCAACAAGCAATATGCGCTCGCTTAATACATTAGGTACATGATGCAATAACAAAACTTGGCCTGGCTTACCTTCTAAATCGCCACGGCGAAGTAAATTAGAGATATAACCATCACTAATTTTATCGAGTTGTTCACCAATGGGGGATAACCTACGTGGCTCGTAAACGCCAACCACAATACATGCGCTGCGCTGTTTTTCTGGGCTACCACTTTTTACGTTAAATTCCATTGTTACTCCTGGTTTTGAGTCGTTTAAGTTACTAAGTTGGGGCTAAAAAAGTATTTTCTAGTCTTATCTACGTAACTTATGTAAGGATAATTCTTATTTTAGCTGATTTTGTTAGACTCTTACTGTGTAATTGAACTTTATATGCTTAAGGGCTACTAATGCAACATTATATCGTGCACTTAGGTAGGATAATTAATTTTGATGGCTTATAATAATAGCCTATTTGCCGGTATTAATTGGGTAAAATAGCTATTTAACTATTCAATTCTCACTATCGTAGTGAAATTCCATGTTTAACAGGGGCGAGCATTGCTAATTTTCCGTTATTTGACCGCTGAGGTTTTAAAATCGCAGGTCGCCGTATTTTTAACTTTGATGACAATATTTTTGTCACAAAAGTTAGTTGGTATTTTAGGTGATGCCTCTGAGGGCAGCATTCCTGCTAAATTAGTGCTATCGATGATTGCACTAAAACTTCCACAACTAGCCTCGCTAATACTTCCGCTGAGTATATTTTTAGGCATTATTTTAGCCTACAGCCGTATTTACGCCGATAGCGAAATGACCGTACTTAAAGCCTGTGGCGTAAGTGAATGGTATGTTGTGCGCGTAACACTTATATCAAGTGTAGGGCTTGCTATATTAGCCGCAGCACTGACTATGTATATTGCGCCGTGGGCAAGCGAGCAAGAGTATCAATTAAAAGAACAAGCCAAAGCCGATGCGGGGCTATCCGCACTCAGAGCTGGGCGGTTCCAAGAAACCGGTAACGAAAAAGCCGTGGTGTTTATTCATAATATTGAAAAGGGTGGCAAAGAGCTCAATAAGGTATTTGTTGCACAGTTACCCGATAGCGAAAAAGGCAACCTAGCGCGCTTAGTATATGCAGAGCAAGGTGTTGTGGTTGAAGCCGTAAATGGTGAGCAACAGCTCGTGCTAACAGACGGTAAACGCTACGAAACAGATGGCACAACGCCTGCACTTAACTTAACAGAATTTGATGGTTACAGCGTACAAATACGAGAACAAGAAATAGAACACCAACGCCGTAAATTAGAGGCTGTGCCAACTAACCAATTATTGGCTATAAATACTCCTGAATCTATTGCTCAATGGCAATGGCGACTCGCTATTCCGTTATCAATTCCGCTACTTACCTTACTGGCAGTACCGCTAAGTGTGGTTAATCCTCGCCAAGGTAAATTTGCAAAACTAGTACCTGCTATAAGCTTGTACTTAGGCTATTTTATTTTACTAAATGCCGCTAAATTTGCAGTTGAAGATGGCAAAATTCCGCCTTCAATTGGCTTGTGGTGGATTCATCTAAGTGCCTTGTTTATAGGTGGATTATTAATTATAAAAGGGCGACCGTTGGGCGCTTGGCTTAAAGCCGTTGTAACTAAGCGGGAGTTAGGCTCATGATGAAAACGCTTGATTGGTATTTAGGCCGCAGTATTTTACAAACTACCGGCTTTGCATTGTTGGTACTTGTTGGTATTAGCACCTTAATTAAGTTTATCGACCAGCTAAAGTCGGTAGGGCGTGGCAGTTACGATTTAATGACCGCAATGCTTTACACGCTTTACACAATACCTGGCGATTTAGTGGTGTTTTTTCCGATGGCTGCGCTAATTGGTGGCTTAACGGGTTTGGGGGCACTTGCCTCAAACAGTGAGCTGGTAGTGATGCAAGCGGCTGGTATGTCGCGCTTACAAATAATTGGCTCTGTGATGAAAACGGCCATATTTATGGCTGTATGCATGATGGCACTTGGCGAATGGGGTGCACCTGAAGCGCAATTACACGCCAAAGAAATGCGTAACCAAGCAATACATGGCGGCGATGTATTTAACACACAAAAAGGTGTATGGGCTAAAGACGGCAGCAATTTTATTAATATTGAAGATGTTGACGAAAACGGCAGGCTCAATGGGGTACACATGTACCACTTTGACAAATCGTTAGAGCTTACCCAAATCACTAAAGCAAAAGATGCACTGAGCCGAAAAGAAGGCTGGCTACTTCGTGATGTAAATAAGGTTATTATTACGAGCGAAAAAACCACAACAGAGCAACTACCAGAAGAGTTTTACCCTTCACAATTGACCGCTGAAAAGTTAGGAGTTGTGTCGGTAAAACCAGAGTCACTTTCATTTACTGGGCTTTGGTCGTATTTAACTTACTTAGAGCAAAACGAACAAGACACTAGTACCTACGAGCTTGCACTGTGGCGTAAGCTTATGCAGCCTGTATCTGTAGCGGTAATGCTGCTGGTGGCGCTCTCGTTTATATTTGGCCCGCTGCGTACCGTTACTATGGGCGCACGTATTATTATGGGTGTTGTAACGGGGATCGTGTTTCATTTAACTAATGAAATATTTGGCCCTGTAGTTATGGTTTACCAAATACCTGCCATTATAGGGGCGGTATTACCTAGTATTATATTTATAGGCTTTGCGACATATTTGATGAATAAACGGGTATAGAGTACCTATTCAAAGTATGAAAAAGGGTGACCAGTGGTAACCCTTTTTGCTTTTTAATTACCAGTTTTGGAAAGCAGGTATTAATCAAGCTCACTATAAATACGTCTGTTTTCTTCTTTAGTAAGCGCAATAACTTCTGTTTTAGAGATGTAGTCTTGTAGTGCTTTTTTGTTTTTAAAATCGACTAACACCACCAAATTACCTAAACCGAGTAAAGCGCTAACGCTGCGGATAATTGATTGCGGCCAGCTAATTAAATTACCTTCAAGAGTTTGTACTTTTAAACGCCATGCACGCATGCCAATGGTTTGCCCGCTTTTAGTCCAAAAGTAGCCAAAAAATACTAAGCTAACAATAATTAAAAGAGCGGTACGAATACCCGAAAGAAGATTTGAATTTTGAATAAATGCAGATACATCCTCTGCGCCATTTAAACTAATTACATCGAGAGAAATAAGCCCCTGTACTGCAAATAAATACAGCACTACAGTTAACATCGCAAACGCAATAATGGCTAACGTATCGTAGACCAACGACGCAAAACGGCGCCAAAAACCAGCACGTGGAAACTCACCCGACATAAATACACTCTCACTATTAATATGCGAGCTAGTTTAACAAAAAAGCTTACAAATACTAAGACATGTTAATGTTTAGAGAGAATTGATTTTATTGCTGTAAATTACTACCTACGGAGGGGAATGAAAAAGACCCTACTATTTACAGTAAGGCCTTTTAATTTATAGCGAGTTTAACCTAGCTTAATAGCAAGGTATTTTATGTCGTCACCACTTATTTGCGGTAAAAAATAAATATCGCCGTATTTAAAATACTGCTGTGAGTTAATTATTACGGCCTGTGCTGTCTGAGGCAATGAATCGTAAGTTTGGCCTAAGCTATAGTCATTCACATTACCCACTTTTACTGCCTGATTAAGGCGAGTTGATGGCTCATCAACAACCGTATAACCATCATTATCCGCAATGTAGTATACATTTTGATAAGTGTAGTAAGTCGTATTGTGGTGTTTAAAATGCCTGTAATTTCTTGGTAGCGTATTTATACGCAGGCCTCTAGGTGGTTTAACAACATGGTAGCCTCTTTTAGCTTTACGGTAATAAAGGCCGTCGTTAAACGTAAACGAAATACCATTAAATCTGATTGATGCGCTATTGCGTGGTAAATGGTTTATAAATCGATTTTGTCTGTAAGCGACTGAATTGTGATGGCTTGTTAAGTAGTTATATTTTCGCTGGTTGTAGCGGTGTAGTTCACGCTTTTCCTGTTTGTACTTATCAAGTTTACGTTTTTCTTGCTTACGGTCTTCTCGTTTTTCTTTTTTATGCTCAATACGCTGCTTTTTTTCATGGCGGCGTTCATCGCGTTTATATTCAACACGTTTGTCGTGATCGCGTTTAAAGCTTTTATCATTCTCTCGCTCGTTTTGTGCTCCAAGCGCAGAGCCTGATACTGCGCCAATGGCGAGCAGGGCAGGTAGTAAAAAAGTAAGTTTCATAATATTGCCTCGTTTATGTTTTTACATAACTGGGTTCAATACTAGCGGCTCAAACTGAATGTTAACTGACATACAACAGCAAACGGAGTTATGCTTACAGCTTTTTACATTTTACTGACGGTTCTTGACATAATCTCTAGTTTTTGACGATTATAGGAACGTTTTAATATACCAAAATGATTAGTCGTGTCATAAAAAATGGCTATTAAATTAGTAATTAAGCCTTCCTTGGCTTTGCTGGTTAATTACTTTTGATAAAAAGGATAATCGCTATAACCTACTTCAGTACCGCCATACATAGTGGCTGCATCAGCTTCGTTAAACGTCCAATTATTTGCTATACGCTCTGGTAAATCAGGGTTAGCTATAAATGGGCGACCAAATGCAAATAAGTCACCGTAACCTTCACCTAAAATACGCACTGCTTTTTCTACTGTGTATTTACCTGCATAAATAATGCGCCCTGAAAATTCAGCTCGGACTGCTTTATAAAATTCTTGTGGTAAATCGGGAGCGTTATCCCAATCAGCTTCCGCAATCGATAAGTAAGCAATACCTGCTTGCTCAAGCACTTTAACGGCCTGGATATAAGTGTGATGAGGGTTTGATTCAACAAGTCCTAAATACACTCGTGTTTCATCTGTGCTTTCAAATAAAGGAGCAAAGCGAACACCTAAACGATCAGAGCCTACAACGTCACTTACCGCTTCAACTATCTCTTTTAAAAAGCGCAGGCGATTACTAAGCGTTCCACCGTATTGATCGTCACGGTTATTAGTATGCTCAGAAATAAACTGATTAACTAAATACCCGTTAGCACAATGAAGCTCCACACCATCAAAGCCAGCTTCTAAAGCATTGCGTGCAGCTTGAGCGTACATGTTTACCAGTTCACCAACCTCAGTAGTACTTAATGCACGAGGCTCACTTGGGTCAGCCAATGCGCCTTCACCAGGTGCGGTTTCAATAAATACTTTTACATTGTCAGCAATAATATCTGAAGGGCCAACCGGTTTACCTGAATTTGGTTGTAGTGTGGCGTGCGATACGCGCCCTACATGCCAAAGCTGAGCAAAAATAACGCCGCCTTTAGCGTGTACTGCATGTGTTACTTTTTTCCAGCCTTCAATTTGTGCTTGCGAGTGAATACCTGGGGTCCAAGCGTAACCTTGCCCACGAGGTTCTATTTGTGTGCCTTCGGTAACCATAAAACCAGCCGATGCACGCTGCGAGTAATACTCAGCCATTAATTCATTAGGAATATTGCCAGGCTGAGTGCTGCGAGAGCGAGTAAGAGGAGGCATCACAATACGGTTTTTAAGTGTAAAAGGGCCAAGCTCAATTGATGAGAATAAAGGAGCGGTATTAACTAAATCTGATTTCATTTTAAATTCTCTTATAAAGCAAACAAAGGCTTAAATAGTGGTTAAGCAACATTGGCAGCATAGAGATTTAAGGATACAATTTGAAACAACACTTTTTTGTACAGCATACAATTATGAATGGTATTAGTCGGCTTGATATAAAACAGTTAAGAGTACTCAGTAGCTTATTAGAACTGCAAAATCTTTCGCAAGTAGCCAAAAAAATGGGGTTAACGCAACAAGCTATTAGTGAGCAACTACGAAAGCTACGAGACTTATTTGACGATCGCTTGTTTATTCGCCAAGGTAATAACATGGTTGCTACTCCTAAAGCGCAAGGACTCAAGACGCCTGTTAATCATATTTTAAAGCAATTAGAGTCGTTACTAGAGCCCGAGCAGTTTAGCCCGCAAACTTATAAAGGTGTGTTTACCATAAGCGCAACCGACTACGCCACGCAGGCTTTATTGCCACAATTATTTAATATTACCCGCCGCGAAGCGCCAGGTTTAAAGCTGATAGTGCGCGACTTTGCATCCGACAACGTTAATCAACTTATAACGGCAGGCGAGCTTGATTTGCTGATAAGCTTTCCAGAATTTATACCCGACAACCTTTCTTATATCACCTTGTTTGAAGAACAGCATTTGTGTATTACCGGTATAGGTAACACTACTTACACTGAACCTTTGAGTTTGGCGCAATTTGCAAAGCATCCACAGCTAGTGGTGTCGCCATCTCGTGCAAATTTGCGCGGATCGCACGATCAGTGGTTTGAAAGCCAAGGGCTAAAACGTAATATTGTAATGTCGGTACCGAGCTTTTCAGCAGTGCCCGACATTTTACATACAACCGATATGCTCGCGTTTTACCCATCAAGATTATTACCAAACAGCAAAGTTAAACAGCTAAAAATAGAAGCTCTGCCTCCTACATTTAAAGTAATAGCCGCATGGCATCCGCGTACTAATAACAGCCCTATTCATAAATGGTTGATAGAGCAATTACAAAACTTATAACGATATAAAACATCTAAAGTGACTACTTTTTACTGTTAAATTAGCAACCCAATATTTAGATTAAATCATTTAACCCCTCCTTAACCCTCGACCTAATAAGCTATGTGTAATAGTACGAATTAGGCATAGTTAAATGGTTTATTTTAAAAAGCACTCAACCGGTTTTTTACTTGCACTTAGTTGTACGCTTGCTGCATGTAGTAGTCAGCCAAGCTATCAAGGTAATAGTACTGAGCAGTCGCTAAAGCAACATACAAACTGGCAGTACACGCAAAGTAACGCACAGCAAGTAAATTACATTACCGATTTGGTGGATATTGAAGGGCTTGATTCGCTTATTGAGCAAGCTGTTACTAATAACCCATCGTTTAATCAAGTGCATGTTGCATTAAAACTAGCTTATGCGCAGCGTGATGTAACCGCTGCAAGTCAGTGGTTTAGTGTAGATGCAGGATTTGACGCGCAGCGCAGTAAAACCGAAGGCACGCAATACAGCTCATCAGTAGGTATAAGTTGGGAAGCCGATATATGGCAAAAAATTGCTGACAACGTAGCCGCGCAAGATATGACTATTGCCAGTAATCAAGCTACTTATCAAGGCGCTAAAGACACCTTAGTAGCCAGCGTGATACGCACGTATTTAAACATTATTTTGCAGCAAAATTTGCTCGATATAGAGCAACAACGTTTAGTTGTTTTACAAAATAATGAGCAAAGTATTGTAGAGCGCTACCAATATGGATTAGGTGATTTAGAAGCGCTTGATACCGCCCGTACTAGCACGGCATCTACTCGCGCAACCATTGCCGATTACCAAGAACAAATAGCAAAAGCAAAGCGTGCTTTAATGCTAATTGTAGGCACTGATAAACTTCAAAACCTGCCAAATACATTAACACTACCAAGCGTTATTGAGCCATTAAGTACATTACCAGAGCAAGATTTAGCGCGCCGACCTGACTTACAAAGTGCCTATTACAACATTCAGGCAAAGCATTACTTGGTTGATGTATCGTACAAAGAGCTACTACCGAGTATTTCGCTTTCGGCATCACTGAGTGATTTAGCAAGCACGCCAAGCCAAGCATTATTAACTAGCCCAGTGTGGAGTTTATTAGGCAGTTTAAGTGCCCCTTTATTTGAAGGTGGAGCACTGCGTGCGCAAGTTGATATTGCAAAATTAAATGCCGAGCAAGCGTTTTGGCAGTACCAAGATACGCTGCTAAGTGCGGTAAACGAAGTTGAAAATGCACTCGGGCAGGAGCAATCATTAACCGAGCAGCAACTGCAAATTAGCAATGCACTTGCTAGCGCTAAACGCAGCTTTAGTAACTATCAAAGTAAGTATCAACAAGGTTTGGTTGATATTTTAGATTTGCTAACAGTGCAACAAAAAGTATACGACCTGCAAGCCCAGCTTAGCCAAATAAACTACACCCTTTTAACTAACCGCATAGATTTAGGCCTCGCTTTGGGCCTTGGAGTATCGTCATGAAAATTTCGCCAACACCGGTTGTTGTAACGCTTGTTGCTATTGTTTGTATAGGGCTTGCTATTATGTATAACGGTCAAAAAATGGCTGAAAAAGCAAATAGTCCACAACCTGCCGCTATTAAAGCTATTGTCCCAAATGTATCGGTAATTAATGCAGCTCCGAGCACTTATCAGGCTTATGTTAGCGGCCACGGTGAAGCTAAAGCGCATTGGTCACTTAGCTTAAAAGCACAAGTTAAAGGCGAAGTAACCAGTATGAGCGAGCAATTTGCGACCGGTAACTTAATAACTAAAGGGCAGGTGTTTGCACAAATTGATGACACCGAATACTTACAAGCTCTAGCTAGCGCAAAAGCAACATTGGCTGATGCAAAACTAGCACTGCAAGAAGAACAAGATTTAGGTAATCAAGCAAAACGTGAATGGGATCGCTCAGGCGTTACGCAAGCGCCAAGCTCGCCGCTTGTATTTAGAACGCTGCAGTTAGAAGCCGCGCAAGCTACGCTCGATAAAGCACAATATGCACTTAAAACCGCACAGCGTGATGTAAATAACACCCAGTTAAGTGCACCATTTGACGCTGTTATTTTATCGCGCGATATAGATTTAGGTACTTATGTGAGTATTGGCGATACGCTTGCCACGCTAAACAGCACTGACAAAGTAGAAATAACGGTGCCGCTTTCATTAAGTCAGTGGCAAAACCTAGCAAATAATAAATCAGGCGATGTTATTTTAACTGATGTAACCACTAATACTAAATGGAACGGTTATATTGCACGTTTTGAGCAACATCTTGATGACAGCTCGCGTCAACGCAGCGTAATTGTTGCCTTAGATAAACCGTTTGAGCAAACAACGCCGTTACTGCCTGGCACATTTTTAGCGGTAGAAATTGCCGGTAAGCAGTTAACTAACGTAATAAAACTGCCTGCTTCGGCGGTATCTCAAGATGGCTTAATTTGGTACGTAAATGATCAAAATAGCTTAGTAAGCACACACGCTAATAAAGTATTTGAGCGTGGGAATTACGTATATATTACGCCAGTAGATGGTGCTAAAAATCTAAAAGTGGTGGCGCGCCCACTTGTTAGTTACTTAAACGACATGAAAGTAAATCCAATAGTTGAGGAGATATAATAATGAGCCCTCATCAACCACCTCAAATACCCAGTAATAATAACCCGCTGCACGGTATTATTAATTGGTTTGCAAATAACTCTGTTGCCGCTAACTTATTGTTAGTTAGTGTGATTGTAATGGGTATTATGTCGCTTACGACTTTACGTAAAGAGGCTTTTCCGAGTTTAGAGCCAGATACTATTTCGGTATCGGTGGTTTACGACAGTGGCGATGCATTGCAAGCCGAAGAAGGAATAGCGTTAAAAATAGAAGAAGCGCTCGAAACCGTATCGGGTATTAAACGTATTACCTCTACATCCGATGCTAGCGGTAGCCATGTAAGCATTGAAAAAAGTACTGATTACTCACTCGATGAGTTACTTGTTGACGTTAAAAACCAAGTTGACGCTATTAATAACTTTCCGGCAGATGCTGAGCAACCTGTTATTGATAAAGCCCGTAGGCAAGATCATGCATTAACGCTGCAACTTTTTGGGGATGCAGATCGCCATACATTACAAAACTTGGGTGAAAAACTTAAAGCCGATTTATTAGCGCAATCAGGCATTAGCGACGTAGAGCAATCGGGTGTGCTCGACCCGATGATGTCCATAGAAATCGACGAAGGTAAATTACAAGCGTATGGCTTAACTATTAGTGATGTAAGTGAGGTCATTAATAATGAGTCATCAAGCCCGCTTTCGACTAGTTTGCGCGATAGCAGTAAAATTATACGCTTAAAAGCCGCCGACCAAGCTTACTGGCAGCGCGACTTTGCCAATATTGTATTGTTAACAACCGCATCAGGCACACAAATTAAGTTAGGAGATGTAGCCACAGTTACCGACTCATTTGCCGAAGATAGCAACTCATTAAGCCGTTATAACCAACAAAATGCCGTAGGCGTTGAAATTTTAATGGGCGATAACAGCGATATAACTACCATTGTTAAGCAAGCTAATAGCGTAATAGATAAATGGCACGAAAGCGGTTTATTACCTCAAAACGTAGAGCTTGAAAGCTGGCACGACAAAAGCACCATGATCACCGAGCGTTTATCGCTACTTACTAAAAATGCCGTGACCGGTATTATTATGGTGTTTGTAATACTTGCCATATTTTTAAACGTACGCGTAGCGCTGTGGGTTGCTGGTGGCTTGCCGTTTGTATTTTTTGGTACGCTTTATTTTATGACCGATGGCTACACCGCACTAACCATAAACGAAATGACCACCTTTGGTTTTATTATGGCGCTGGGCATAGTGGTAGACGATGCCGTTGTTGTAGGCGAGAGTATTTACACCACACGTAAAAAGCATGGCGATACATTAAATAATACAGTTTTAGGTACCATGAAGGTTGCTGTGCCAACAATATTTGGGGTGTTAACCACGGTGGCTGCGTTTGTAGCGCTTTCGAATGTGTCGGGCAACTTAGGTAAAATTTACTCTCAATTTGCCACTGTAGTGACTATTTGTTTACTGCTTTCAGTTGTTGAATCAAAACTTATTTTACCCTCGCATTTAGCCCACATTAGTACTAAACGCCAAGTTAAAAAAGGCTTAGCAGGTCTGTGGTCAAAAATACAACATGGTGCTGATAGCGGCTTAAGCTGGTTTAGTAAAAACATTTACTGCAAGGTTATTGAATTTTCACTGCGCTTTAGATACGCCGTAGTGGCTGCGTTTATCGCCTTTTTTATATTAGTTATTGGCATGCCGATGACAGGCACAGTTAAAGTTGGTTTTTTCCCAAGTATTGCAGGCGATACCGTAACAGCCGATTTGGTTATGCAAAACGACGCCGCTTATGGGCAAACAAACACAAACTTACTAACGCTTGAGCAAAGTGCATTACAAGCTGAGCAAAACTTAATGACTAAGTTGAACTCTGACAAAAGCGAAATAACCAGCCTACAAGTCATTAGTAGCAGCGACACCAGCGGTGAAGTAAGCGTTGAGCTATTAAACGAAGGCGCTTTTACAGCAAGCGAATTTGCTCAAGAGTGGCAGCGCGTAGCAGGTAGCCTTGAGGGCAGTAAAAAATTACAAATATTAGCCACGCGTAAAATGGTCGATAACTTTAAAGTTGAGCTTAAAGCGTGGGACGACGAAACCGTAATGGCGGCGGGCGCACTATTTAAGGAGCGCTTACAAAATACCGCAGGCGTTAACGGAATAGACGACAACTTAAACCCAGGTCAGCCACAGCTTAAATTTACCCTAAATGCACAAGGGCGCGCGCTTGGCATGGATACAGCCAGTTTATCAAAGCAAGTACTGCAAGCCTTTGGTGGTGCAGTTGTACAGCGCTACCAACGTAATAAAGACGAAGTTAAAGTACGTGTACGCTACCCAGAAAATGCTCGTAAAACACCTGCCGATATAATGCAGTCGCGTATTCGCCTGCCTGATGGCACCGTTGTCCCTTTAGTTAACGTAGCCACAGTAAGCAGTGAATATCAGCAAGATGAAATAACCCGCATTGATGGACTTCGTGCAATTTATTTAAGCGCCCAAGTGGATAAAAACGTGATTGCTCCAAACGAGTTAGTTGCTAACTTAAAGCGCGACTTAATTCCTGAGTTAACACAGCAATTTCCTAACTTAAGTGTGTATTTTGCAGGAGAGGCAGAGCAACAAAGCGAAACCACCAGCTCAATGAGCACTATGTTTGTAGCCGCTTTATTAGTTATTTACGTGTTGCTGGCTATTCCGCTTAAATCGTACATTCAACCTATGTTGATTATGGTAGCAATTCCATTTGGCATTGTGGGCGCTATTTTAGGACATTGGTGGAACGACTTAACCATTAGTATATTGTCGTTAAATGGTATTTTGGCGCTCAGTGGGGTAGTTGTAAACGACAGCTTATTACTTGTTTCACGCTTTAACGAACTAGTAAAAGAAGAGGGCATGAGCACGCACGATGCCATAGTTGAGTCGTGTACGAGCCGGTTACGTGCGGTATTACTTACCTCAATTACGACGTACGCAGGCTTAGTGCCGCTACTTAGCGAAACCTCAATGCAGGCACAGTTTTTAATTCCTGCTGCGGCATCACTTGGCTACGGTATTTTGTTTGCCACGGTTATTACCTTAATACTTATACCGGCATTATTGATGATTCAAACCGATGCTAAACGCGGTATTGATGCTGTGCTAATATCGCTAGGTGCTAAAAATAAAACGCAGGAAGTAGCCTCTTAATGATAAACGTACTACTGGTTGAAGACGACATAGATTTGGCAACCACCATTGTTGATTATCTCGAAATTGAGTCAATAGAGTGTGACCATGCAAGCAATGGCGTAATGGGTTTAAATTTAATAGAACGTAATCAATATCAAATGATTATATTAGATGTAAACATGCCCAAAATGGACGGTTTAACCATGTGTAAATCATTGCGTGAGCAAGGCATTGATATACCTGTATTAATGCTGACAGCGCGCGATAGCCTCGACAATAAGCTTGAGGGGTTTGCAGCCGGTAGTGACGACTATTTAGTAAAACCATTTGCGATGAAAGAGCTAGTAGCGCGGGTTCAAGTATTAGCAAAGCGTAAAAGTGGAGAGGTTAAGCGACTTACCTTTGCTAATTTAACACTTAATTTAACCGCGCATACAGCAACAGTGGCTGCGCACAGTTTAAAGTTATCACCCATTACTTTTAAGTTATTAGAAGTGCTTGTACGAGAGCAGCAAAAACCGGTAACCCGACAGGTAATTATGCAAGCAATATGGGGAGACGATCAGCCAGACAGCAATAGCTTAAAAGTGCATATTCATCATTTGCGTAAACAGCTAGAGCAAGCGCATTGCCAAGCCGTACTAGAAACAATACCCAGTGTAGGGTTTGCGCTAAAATTAAAAAATGGGACACAAGCATGAAAATTAGACCCAGCCTGAGGTTGTATTTTTTTGCCACCATGGTGCTTTTAAGTTCATTAATGGCAATTGGTTTTTCGTTTTTAAGTGTTAATTATTTTATTGATGGCTTAGACCGAGGGTTAAATGGCGTAATGCATGCGCTTTCGCAATCTACTGAGGTTAAAAACGGTGAACCTGCAGAAATGATTGGCTTTAAAATAGCGAGTCGCTGGGAAGACATGCCAAGCGAAATTCAGCAACGCTTTACAAAGCCTACAGAGATTGGCGTACTACAAAAAAGCAAAGTAAAACCATCGTTTTTTTCAATGCCGGAAGACCTCTATTTTGTAGCGTATTTTCAAAACCCTGCAGGGGAGCCCCGTTACGTATCACGTATTATGCTTGAAAAAGAGCGCCTTAAAAAACAAAGCTCACCCGATAAACCTATAAAAAAGTTGGCATGGATAGCGTTAACAGGGGTAACGGCAATTGCTTTATTTACCTTCTTTTTGTTTATGGTAATGAAAAAAATAGCTAAACCAGTAGAGTCACTACGCGGTTGGGCTAAGTCCCTAAATCAAAATAATTTACAAAACACGCCGCCCGACTTTACCTATAACGAACTAAATACCTTGGCAACGCTAATACGCAGTAGCTTGCTTTCTGCTCACGACAGCCTTGAGCGAGAGCAGCGCTTTTTAAGTTATGCGAGCCACGAGTTACGTACGCCAATTTCGGTTATTCGCAGCAACGTTGAGTTACTTAACCGCTTAAGCGAAAAAGCACCTTTAAGCGATAAACAACACCTTACACTGCAGCGAATAGAGCGCGCCGGTTTAACTATGAGCGATTTAACTGAGACGTTATTGTGGCTTAGCAGAAATGACGACCAGCAAAGTGCACCAGAGCCTGTAAACCTAGCCGAAAAAATAACGACCTTGAGTAACGAACTCGATTATTTACTCAATTCAAAACAAGTTGATGTACTTATAAATACCGATAACCATAGTACAACTATTAATACCGAAGCCACCGCATGCCACATTGTGCTTACTAACTTAATACGTAATGCGTATCAGCATACGCAACAAGGGCAAGTGCGAATTACTCAGCAGGGTAGCCGTGTGATTATAGTAAATAGTAGCGCACAAACTGATATGCCACACGCGACTAATAACACAGACAAGCCAGCTAATATTGGCTACGGTTTAGGATTAGAGTTAAGCGAAAAAATAATAAAACGACACGGTTGGGTATACGAAGTAAACGACATGCCAGGGCGTTATGAAGTGGTGGTCGATTTTAGTTAATACGCTTTTTTAATACTTAGAATACTTGGATTTGAAATATAAAAACCGCGCTAAGGTACTTTTAGAAAAGCTTTAGCGCGGTTTTTTTACATTCAAAAATATTTAATTTAACGCTGAGAATATAAAAAAACTTAGTGATAGTAATGTGTTAAGTAATTTGCTAAAACTGCAGGTAAAGATGGGGAGAGCGTGACGCGAGAATACGTAATTGGCTAAACTCATTTCTTGCTATTATAACTAGTCATTTCTAGCCGCTTTTAGCAAGGTGCTATGTTCTTAAGGAAATATACGAAAATCGTTAGTGCTTTATTGATTGTGCTGATATTAATGCCAATCTTTCTATACATATATCAGTTTGGCTTTGGTTTTTGGGCTGATCATGCCAAATGGGCTGAAATGGGAAGTTTCTTTGGTGGTATTTTAGGCCCTGCAATAACTGTTATTTCGGTTGGATTTTTGTATGTTCAACTTAAAGCACATCAAAAGCAGCAGCAGTACACATTGGATGCACTCAAACTTCAAAAAATTGAGTCTGATATTGTATTCTTTATAGCGACAGTGAAAACAGAATTAGCCCGTGAAATACCAACTATGAATAATAAAGTTTTAAATGAAATCCTTGGTCATCATGCTGCTGAGTTTTGTTCAGTACACACGAACTATCAAGGAGAAAAAAATCCTGATTTTATTATCGATGGCTATCGTAGGCGTTCATTCGATTTCTTAATATGCTACGAAGGCTTATTTAGCTCTTGGATTGCCCTTAATGCCCATTTACATAAATTAAATGATTTGGATATTACATTGAAAATGGACAGTTATAAATCACAAAAAGCAAGAATATTTACAAGCTTAGATAGTTATATTTGCTCTCATTTAGACACTATATCAATGCTCCTTGATACTAAGTACGTACCACATTTTAGACCGTCATTTAAAGTTGCACGAGACAAAGCCCAAGCACAATTTAACTAACGAGCTCAACTAAAAGCTAAACAATGACAATGTTTCTACTTCTGTTTAGTGGATACCTCCTTATCACATTGATGAGGCTAAAATATCTAAGTATATCAAACGTTAGCGCTGCCAATATCACTCAACTCTATATTAATAAAAAGCGCAATTTACTTCTTTTACCTAAACGAGTTTACTTAGCAAAGCGTTTTTTATCGAGCCTTACAATGCCAATGATCATCGTGTTTAGTGCAGGCTTGTTTTGTGGGCTTGGCTTTTACGATCACAATGTTGGGAGAGTTGTGCTCAGTTACTAAAGCAAGCGTAACTACTTTAACGACTTTTTTATGTGGTTTATGCGCACTGGGATCATGTTGATATACTGTGCAGCCGCTCATAATAAGCGCGGTCGTCATTACTAAAACTACTTTTAAAGATAAGTTCATGTTTATTAGTCCTATGTAGCTTAACACAAAGCCTAGGATAAACTTTTTTTTGTATAGTGCTGTAAGCAAACGTAAGGATATTGTAAAGGTGACTTATATGGCTTTTGACGTCTATTTAACTAATTAATAAGTACATTGGTACTGCGTTAAATACGCCAATACCAATGCTTACAATATTGAGTTTAGAGCTCAGAGCTTAGTCCACTGAGTTCAAACTTATAAATCGCTGCGCCAACCCATACCAGACTCTTCCATTAAACGCTCGTACACGCCTTCTATGTTAAGTGGTAACCATGCATCAAACTGTTTAAAGTCACTAAATTGGTCTAATTTTACATTTTGTTTAATTTCGTCAAGCGTATTACCGGCTAAAACGCCTGCGGTTACTTGGCTATACAAAAGCTCTAAATAACTTAAGTAACGCGCTACATCTGCTTTACTGCCAATATCGGCATGCCCGCCTACAAAATTATTAAAGTCATATTTGAGTACCGCTTGAGTTGAATTAATCATGCCTTGAATATCGTAACTCCACAGTTTTTGCCACGGCATTCTGCCAATAACAATCCAATCAACCACAAACAAGGTTTTTTGCTTTTCGAATAATATACTAACCGAACCACGACCATCGTTTGGACCATGGTAGTTAAGCTTTACTGTTGAATCACCAAGGGTAAGTAGTAGCTCGTTATCAAAAGTAAGGCTGGGCATTACCGTTTTCATTTGTGTGTTTTTAATATCTTGCGCGGCGAGTTTATGCGCCACAAAAGTGGTGTGCGGGCTTTTGAATACTTCGGCGCCGTAAATATGATCGCTGTGATTATGGCTATAAATTACATACTTTACCGGTACGTTATAGCGAGTTTTAATTTGCTCGTTTAACCAGATGGCGGCTTTTTTGTTAAGCGGGTCGGTAACAATTGCACCCTCAGGAGTGATTAAAAATACTGAGCGGTGTCTGTCGTCTATAAAGCGGTGTAAGCCATCTCCTAAGTCTTCTATTTCATAGGCTTGTGTGGCAAAGCCTATAAACAATAGGGCTGTGGTTAATAGTTTTTGTAGCAAGCGGGGCATACACCATTCCTTTTTAAATTGATTAAATTAATAACGCTATTAAAAGAAGAAAGCATTAAGCAGTAAAAAATTTCAGCTATTGGTTAAATTAAAGCTTAAGCTTAAGTAAAAGGATCAAATATAAGGATGAAATAAAAAGCCATTATAAAAATGGCTTTAGATAGGTTGGTTGGTTGGGTTTATCTTTGTGTTAGTTGTTGGTTTATTTCTTCAAAGATACTGGCATCATCTATGGTTGAAGGTATTTGTAGCTCTTCGCCATCAACCAATTGGCGCAAATTTTTACGCAGTATTTTACCCGAGCGTGTTTTGGGCAACCTATCTACGCTAACTATATTTTTAAGGCACGCAATAGCGCCAATCTGATTACGAACACTTAAAACAAGCGCTTGTTCTACGTCGGTACTTGAGCCCATAAAATCATTTTTAAGCACGATCATTCCCATAGGAAGTTGCCCCTTTAGAGGATCGTTCACACCAAAAACAGCGCATTCAGCAACAGCAGGGTGCGCGGCTACTATCTCTTCCATTTCGCCGGTAGAAAGCCTATGGCCTGCTACATTTATAACGTCGTCGGTTCTGCCCATAATAAATAGGTAGCCGTCTTCATCAATATAACCACCATCGCCAGATAAATAATAACCTTCGTATTCATTTAGGTAGCTTGCTTTAAAGCGCGTGGTATCTTGCCAAATAGTTGGTAGGCAACCTGGTGGAAGTGGCAGTTTAATTACCACGGCGCCTTGCTCGTTAGCTGCGCATTCATTGCCATCCATATCTAATATTCGCACGTCAAAACCTGGAGTAGGCACGGTAGAGCTGCCAGGTTTTGTTGCTAAGTACTCAAGCCCTACAGGGTTACAAGCAATAGCCCAGCCGGTTTCTGTTTGCCACCAATGATCGAGCACTGGCAGTTTGGTTTTTTCTTTAAGCCACTCGTAAGTGGGAGGGTCCAACCGCTCGCCAGCTAAAAATAAACGTTTTAAGCTTGAGGTATCGTATTGATTAAAACCATCGGCATTTGGATCTTCTTTTTTGATTGCTCTAAAGGCGGTGGGGGCACTAAATAATGCATTTACTTTATATTCTTCTACCACGCGCCAAAATGCACTAGCATCGGGCGTTTTAACGGGTTTACCTTCATATAATACGGTCGCGCAGCGATACATTAGCGGTGCGTAAACTATATAAGAGTGCCCAACTACCCAGCCAATGTCAGACGCTGCCCAAAATACGTCGCCGGGCTTCATACCATAAACGGTTGCCATGCTGTATTGCATTGCCACTGCGTGACCGCCATTTTCGCGTACTACGCCTTTGGGTGTGCCTGTCGTGCCTGAGGTATATAAAATATAAAGCGGATCATCTCCATTTACAGGCACCGGATCTGCGCTTGCAGCCGTTTGCATTGCCTGAGTCCAATCTATGTCTCGTTTAGGCTTAAGAGTGGCGGTTACTTGTGGACGCTGATAAATAACGCAGTGTTCTACTTTGTGCGTAGCTAAGTCTATTGCGTTATCAATAAGTGGTTTGTATTCAATAACGCTGTTTACTTCAACACCGCATGAGGCGCTAAGTATAAGTTTGGGCTTGGCATCATCAATGCGTACAGCTAATTCGTGTGCAGCAAACCCACCAAATACCACCGAATGAATAGCACCAAGACGAGCGCACGCCAACATACCAATAACAGCTTGTGGGATCATTGGCATATAAATAACAACGCGGTCGCCTTTTGTAACACCTAACGATTGTATTACGCCTGCAAATCTAGCAACTTCTTGTTGTAGTTGTGAGTAGCTATAAGTTTGCTTTGTATTAGTGACTGGGGAGTCGTAAATCAGTGCAGTTTGCTCGCCAAATCCGGCAATAACGTGTTGGTCTAGTGCTAAAAAACTGGTGTTTAATTGCCCGTCACTAAACCAATGGTAAAGCCCGTCGTCGTCTTGTGTGTATGCTTTTGTGGGGGGGTTATACCACGGAATATTTTTACTTTGTTCGAGCCAAAATTGGGCTGGGTTTTGTTTAAAACCATTATATTGCTGTTTATATTTGCCTGACATGTAAGGCTCCTAAAACTAAATTTGTGTGTGAGAGACCTTACAAAATGTAGGCTTTTTTTAGCAAGCAAGCTATTCGACCTTGGTCGGCTAAAAGTTAATCAATACACTGGTTTTAAAAATACAAAATTGACAACACAAAGCGTGTGGTTCAGCATGGCGGGCAGTAAAAATAAGAGAAAATACGATATGAGTAACGTAGTAAGAGTAGGGGTTGCGGTTATCATAAAGCATCAAAACACAATTTTACTAGGTGAGCGCATTGGCGCGCATGGTGCTAATACATGGGCAACACCTGGTGGACATTTAGAGTTTGGTGAAAGTGTTGAACAATGTGCAATACGAGAAGTGTTTGAAGAAACAGGTTTAAAGGTAAGTAAAGTTACTAAGCTTGATTTTACCAATGATATTTTTACAGCAGAGAACAAACACTATATTACGTTGTATGTAAAAGCTGATTTTGAAGGCGGAGAGCCTGAGCTTAAAGAGCCTAATAAATGTTTAAAGTGGCGCTGGTGCGATATTAATAATCTACCAACGCCACTGTTTACATCACTAAAAAATTACTTATCTGAGGCTGTACTAGCATAGTTATTTTGTTGGCGGTGTCGCTGGGCTTAACTCTAGTTTACTAAAGCTTACTTGAGCGTAATCGCCATTTTGTTTATCTGTAGTCCAATCGCCAGTGCCTAAACAACCTGGGTACCAAATACCTTTAGCGCTCTTAGTGCTACATTGGTTATAAGCGCCGGCTTTAAAGTAATGCCAATCTGCAGCGTAACCATGTGGATGGTCTTTTTCGTCCACTTTGCCATAAGCATCTACGTTATTACCTAAGTTAATAGAGTAGTTAACGTCTTCTTTGCCTTGTGCGCTAAATGTAAGGTGCATAACATTTTTATACACATTGACCGTGTAGCTAAATTCTTCACCTAGTGCAATACCGGCACTGCCAGGCTCATTAGGGTTTTCCCATGTATTACCCCAAACTGGGTAAGTAATGTCTTTACGGTCAGGATTGGTTTTAGGTAAGTTACGTTCGTAGTTCCAAAAAACTGAGCCTGTTTTATGCCCTGGCCATTTTTTGTAATATATTTTAAGTGGCTCATTGCCCCAGCCATAACCAAGCTTGGTATCAATAAGTGCCTGATCTTTACCTGCGTGAATTTGCCCTACAACAACCGAGTAAGCCGCTTTTTTATCAGGATCAGTCGCACGTAGCGCAACGTGATCTACTTTTAACGTTGCTTCCATCTTTCCACCAACAGAGCCAAATCGGTCAGATAGCGGGTGAACAGCTAAAGCAAAGTTGTTTTTAGAGTGTTTAGTTTTAATTTTAGTATTTGATCCACGGATCATTTGTCTAAGTTCACTACGGGTATTAGTAGAGTTAGCACTTGTAAGCGCTTTATTAGGGGAGGTAAATACCATGTAGCCTTTATCATCAAGATAGAAAAAATCAGGGTGTGCGTAAGTCTGAATTTCTTCTACATCTATTTCATCAATTTTACCGTCGTTGTTTAAATCCACTGGTACATTTATTTTCCAGTGTGATAAATCAAACTTTGTTGCAGGTACCGGCGCATCGCTTTTCTGATTAGTGCTTTGGGTACTTGAACAAGCCGTAAAAAGTAGAGGTGTGATAACGGCTAAAGCCGTAAGTTTAAATGTGGATGTATTTTTTATCATTATTGTCTCTGTGTGATGAAGTAAAAATTGCGCGGTACAGGCGTCGCTTAACCTCAATCTAACATACCAATTTAAAAATTAAAACTTACCAATTTGTAGTTTTTTATAATTAATTGTTATTTTAATGACGGTGTTTTGGTTAACCAATAGGGTTGGTTAACGTTATTATGTTATTTAAAATTGTTAAACAGAGGTGTTTTTCATCATATTTGGTAGCGCTTGATGTTTGCTAATATACTTATTTAAATAGGTTTAATTTATAGAAGGAGGAAGAGGGAGTTGCCACTTTTTTAAAATGGCTTGGTATTCGCCACTTACTTTTATAGTTTTTAATGCCTGCGAGATTAAGTTTGCTGTTTTATCGTCAAGCTGATTATTAGCAGCAAAATAGAGTATTGAAGGAAAATCAGCTAAATGAAGTCGTTTAGTTATTAAGTCTGGGTCGAGCCCTGACATTTTTAGTTCATTATCTAAGGTGAGTGTATTCATAAGGACAAAGTCAGTTCTACCCTTATAAAGCATTTGCCATGCCTGCTGATAATAACTAGCTAGTATTAAATTTTTATCTTCTTCAAACCCCATCTTTATTAAATATTTGGCACTCAAATATCCACGAATAGTGCCTACTTTATAAAATTTTGCATGATTTAAATGAGTTACTTCGTCTTTATGGCTTTTTAAACTAACTAGGTAGGCATCAGTAAAGTATACCGCTCCTAACCATTTAAACTGACTTTGCCTAGCGGGAGTTTTTAATAAAGAGAGCATAATTGTGTTTGGATTAGCTGCTAGCTGATGAAAGGCTCGTGCCATTGGCATTATTTCAAATTTAGCTTGTAGCTTTGCTTCTCTTAAAACAGCCTTAGCAATATCAACGGAAGCTCCGTCAGCTTCACCGCTTTTGTTTTTAAAATGGTAAGGGTGTAAATCTTCGGCAATAAAAGTAAGAGAGCTTACTGCCCTTACATTACTGCAAAAAATAAAAACGAAAATGAAAACTACAACACGCAGATACATAAGAGAATCTTTCTAACTACAATACTTTGAGTTTAAAGGGTCTTGTCTGAAATATATACTCAAATGTATAAAATAAGTAAATGAATAGGTATGTAGAGAGTCTATTGCATAATTAAAGAAGTGAAAATTGAACGTGTATTGAGTAAAGTTTTATATACCCACAAGCGCTGTAAAAATAATTGAGCCCTTGTGGGTATATGCAATGATTAAAAGTAGTATTGAATTGCAAATTTAGCCGATGTACTACTTGTATACCAATGTTGGTTTTTAAGTTCAGTACGTATAGATAAATTACGTGATAAGGAGTAATTCCACTTTATTGCAAAGTCACTGTGTTTATCTGCTTGGCCATCTATTAACCATGTTATGTTTGCTGTAAGAGCGAGTTTATGACTGTTATTTATTTGCCATATTGCACCAGCTTCACTACCAATGCCTGTTGTTAGGTTGTCTGTTATGTCACCATTATTAAATTCAACTTGGCCAAGTAAATAGCCGTGTAACGTGTTTGGGTTACCGATTGATTTTCCGTATCCACCTTTAGCAAACCAACGACCTTGTTGAATATTATTATTAGGCTGACGATCAAAGCCCATTTTAAAGTTCCAAGACCAGCTATCAAACACGCGGTTATCGGGTGCAAGTGACATAGCATCTAATAAATAAAAATGCTCAAGTCGCGTGTTACCCTTATCGCTTATGGCTCCTTCAATATCAAAAAAGCTAATTTGAGCACCAGGAATAAATCCAGCTGAGCTATCTAATAAATCATGGTATGCAAGGCGATACGCAAAGCTTGTTAAGTCACTTTGATGGGCATACTCAGTTCTTCCAAGCGTTACTTTAGAAGAGCCATGACCTTGCTCTGGAGAAGCAATAGGACGACTTGGCTTAGTAAATGGCGAAGCTACTTTATATTTGCTGCGCATTAGTAGTAGCTTAGTTAGTCGCGGTGCAATTTCTTCACGCTTTAATGCTTTATCGTAAAATTCAAAATTTAACCATTCATACGCCATTTCTAATATTGCGACTAATTGCGACTGTGAGTAATTACGAGTATTGAGGGAGCCACCTTGCATTAACTCTCTTGCATCATCAAGTTGTTCGTTAGTCATTTGAGTAGAGTAATGGTAAAGCTTAGTGCCAAAAGCAGGGCGGTAATTAGGAGTTTGTAGTAAGTTGTTATTTCTTAGTACTGCGACGGTATCTGATGGAATAGCTTGCATATTAAATGACGATGTTAAATCAAGGTCCTCTTGTGCGAGTTGTAATAATGCAAGTAATTGGTAGGAGCAGTTTTCATCAATAAAAAAGTAATCAAATGTAGCTGATTGTAGCTCCCATAAGTGCAATAAAATAAGCTCTACTTGTGGCTCAGATAAATTAAGTTTGTATTCCCAAATATCACGAGATTCTAAATCATTATATTCGCGTACTTTTTTATAGTACGGCATAAGCGAAAATTTACCAGGATAGCTGCCAATCAGGCCTTTTAGTGCGTACATAGCTGCATTGTCTGAGCCGTTTGGTTCTGCTGCAAAATTAACTGCGAATGCGAGCAACTCTTTATGGCGGGTCTGATCTTTTGCATCAATACGAAGTAAGGTGTGACCAAACATTGATGATGGGCTATTCATAAATGCAGTAGGAAAAACTAACGTAACCCCTTTTGGGTTGATTATTTTTTGCCACGCCTGAAGCTCTGGGCAATTAAGCGCGGGCCAGTTATTTTTAATTTTTGTTTTTAGCCATTTATAGCGTGCTGGAAACCGACAGCGAGATTGTGTTGTTTTTGGGTCAGTATTTTTACCACTAAATGCGGCTATAGTGGCTTCAAGTTCGTCCAGTGGACTTGTTTTACCTATAGGAGATAAAAAAAACTCAGCACTATCTACTTCACTTTTCCAACCACCTAATGTGGCCCCACGGTAATGACCTAATTTGAGCCAGTAAGGGTCGGTTGCTAAGGTGTCATTTTTAAAACTTTGAGCGTTTACGTAAGTACTAAACAGCGCAATTGATAAAACAAAGAATATTTTTTTCATAATCACTAAACAATAAAAGCCGCTAGAGAAATACTCCAGCGGCTTTATTTATACGTATAAAACCGGCTAATTTAGCTGATTAAGAAAGAGTATAAGAAGCAAGTTGTGCGTTACTTGCAAGAACAGTGTTTAGGTTTTCTAAAACTGTTTGCGAAGTTACGTTTTCAGAAGTAAATACTGAAGAAAACTGTGCTTGAGCAAGCGCGTTGAATGCTGCTTTATCTTGATCTGCAACACCCCAAGCTTCAGCTAGAGTAGCTAAAGTTTCGCCTTCACCTTTTGACATATCACGAGCAAGTTGCTCCATGTTACCGTCAATGAATAAAGCAATTTTTTCTGAAGACGTTACTGTACCAGTACCATCACAACCTAAAGTACCAAAAGTGATACCAAAAGTTTGGTTACCAGAAGTACCGTTTGTTGTAGCGCCTAAAATTTTAACGCCTTTACCTTGCTGACCTGCAAATAACATAGAACCAAGACCACAACCAATATCTTGGTCAGCCATTGCATTTGAGAAAGGTAGTAAAGATAGTGCAGCTACTGCGATTAGTTTTTTCATTTTCATAAATCCATATATGATTGTCTTTATTTAGGGTAAATAAAGTTCGCGAAAGATTCTAACAGACTTGCAGAGAAAAAGAACAGCTTAAAACATGAATATTTTACACTCTAATTTCTCTACTATATTAAAGCGAATGCAGGGAGAAACTAGACCAGTTCAATAATTTTTTATTGAACTGGTGGTGGTTTTTTACTTCTTGGGGCACCTAACAAAATACAGGTATGGCAAATACATACAGATAAAAATGCACTAATACCTAGTGCACCACCGTAGCCGTCAAGTTTTGGTACAAGAAATTCAAATAATATTGAAAATAAAACAGATGAGCTTGCTACCGTATAAATACCAAAACGATGCGGGGCGCTCATGCCAATAAATGTACCGCCAAAAAATATAATCGCGTATAAATCGGGGTTTAAATTCAATGCGCTAAAAATTAAGTAAGTAATAATAGAAAGTGAAGAGGATGCTCTTATACCATCAAAGCGACTATGTTTAGCTAGGTAAAACGTTAAAAAAGCACCAAGCAGTACAAGTAATGGGTATTCAATACTCATAGTACGATTCCTTTAGCTAATACAAAAAGTGCCACGCTTGCAAAAGCGACACTGCCAAGTTTGCCACCAAAGCCTGTAAACATATTCATAGTAAGCACATACAAACTTGAGCCAATAAGCGAAATAATAGCAATTTCCCAGTAACTGGTAATTAAATGGGTTGAACACATACCGGCAAAACTACCAGCATAAATTGCAGCATAAGGATGGTTTTTATAACGCGCAGGAAAAGGAATAAAAGAGCCAATAAGCCCCGTTAGCGCGGCAGAAATTACTAAAGGCAGTGCAAAAGTAGTGTGCATAGCAAAGCAAGCTACAAAGCCTAAAAAGAAAGTAATGAATTTTAAAAGTAAGAATTTAATCATAGCGGCGCATTTTAAACTAATCCTTTTGCGCTTTCTAATACTCTCTAACAAATAAATGTTATAAGTAATTACACATTTAAAAAGCGTGTTTTTTAAACGACTCTTAGGTATTAAATATGCTTAATAGCGTTGCTGTTAATGTTCTATAAATCACAAATTATGTATAATGGCGATAATTTAATGTATTAAAGTGTTAACCAAGGGTTATTTATGTCTAACTGTTTGCATCTGGCTATTCCGGCTGGCGATTTAAAAGTGGCTAAAGCGTTTTATTGTGACGTACTAGGCTGTAAAACGGGTAATAGTGAAGAAGGTCGCTGGGTAGATATAGATTTTTGGGGCAATGAACTTACCTTACACCAAAGCGTTGAGCGCCTACCAACAGTTCGCCATGATGTTGATATGGGAGCTGTGGCAGTACCTCACTTTGGGATTCACCTATCTGAAGATGAATTTAACGGGTTAAAAACACGTATTGAAGATGCGGGTATTGAATACCTAGATAAACCATACCGCCGTTTTATTGGTGATGAGTTTGAGCAAGAAACGTTTTTTATTGAAGATCCAAATGGCAATGTGCTTGAAATGAAAACCATGGTAAACCCAGAGGTTTTATTTAAAAAAGTATAAATGCTGTTGCTTAAGTTAAGCTAAAAAACCACTTCAATAAGTGGTTTTTTTATAACTATTAATCAGTGTTTTGATAAATTAGTTAATATTTACAGGTAAAAAAATTACGCTACATACATGATTTTTATTCACTCTACAATATAAGTATAGACACCTAGACTTAATTTCAGCTCTCATATTTTATTGTTATTTATGCTGCTTAAACTCATAATTGCACCTTTGCTTATTTTACTAATAACATTCGCCCAAAAACGCTTTGGTAGTTTTGTTAGCGGCATAATTCCTGGTTTGCCTATTACCTCTGGCCTATTTCTTATTTTATAGCATTAGAACAAGGTAAATTATTTGCAGCTAACTCAGCGGTGGCCTCTCTTTATGGTATGAGCGGTATAGGCTTATTTTGTTTTAGTTACTTGGTTGTTTCACAAAGATTTGGAATGCTTAAATCGCTTTTTACAGCGTTGAGTATTTGGTGTGTATTTAGCGTTATTACTTTATTTTTACCAGTGAATATTATTGTGGCGAGGGTGATTTCGCTTTGTATTTTACTCGGTTTAGCTATTATCTCTACAAGGCTAAATATATCAGTTGATGCAAAACCATTAAATGCCCGCTGGGAGCTTTTGGTAAAATGATATTAGTGACGGGCTTTATCGTACTTGTTACGTTTATATCACAGCATATAGGGTCTGCGTGGAGCGGTTAATCTCTACCTTTCCGGTTATTTTAGCGGTAATGGGTAGTGTTGCCCACTTTATTGGCAAACAAGCCTCAACGTTATTTACTATTATTTTTAGCCACTATATAAACCGTAAGCAGTTTGCTAAGCCAGCTACGGTTTTAAATACTTAAAGCTAGCTATCAACTAAAGTGAGCGGCTTTACTTTACGCTGTAGTTTTTCATGATACATAGCGGTGTCGCCGGCTTTTAAAATTTCGTCAATATTTTTAGGAGGCTCACTAAATACGCTGCTACCAATGCTTGCCTTTATAGCAATAGGCTGGTCGTTATGCGTGATGGCGAGTTTATCTAACTCTATTTTTAGATGGTGTGTTTTTGGGCTTACTTGCGCTTTGCTGTAAAAGTGGGCAAGTACTACAAATTCATCGCCGCCTAAGCGGCCGACTGCATCGCTGGTGCGTACAATACTTTTTAAACTGGCGGCTACTTTACATAAAGCTTCATCGCCTACGGCATGCCCATAATTGTCGTTTATCTGTTTAAAGTCATCTAAATCTATATACATTAAACATAAAACTCCGCCTTTTTTTGCATGCAGCTCAATCAGCTCTGATGATTTTTTACCCCAGCCACGGCGGTTTAAAATGCCACAAAGGTGATCGTAATCGGCTTCGGTTTCGGCGCGTTTTTGTGCGATTCGCATACGGCTAATACGCCTAGAAACAGCTACTGCTAGTAAAAATGACTCCACAGCGAAAGCCATAATAAATCCGTAACGTTGCATAAATGGGCTTTGATTAATAAGTAATACTCTAAATATCATGCTTACGAGCACCAAGCTCAATGCTACAAAAACAAGCGTTGCTTCGCGTATTCCTTTGCGAGCCTGTTGTGCCGCTAAAACAAAAATAACAGTCACAATAATTAATGAGCCGTAAGCCATGATGTTGCCAGCTATTTGCCAAATCAAAGTGTTACTGAACAATATTTTTATTAAAGAAAAGCACATAACAATACCGGCCATAATTTTTAAAATCTTACTTGTTTTTGGCCATCTATTGTTTAATTCAAGTAATGCGCACATAAACCATGTAGCACTGAGTACTGTTAAACCTATGCTGAGTAAGTATAAATCAAATAGGAGTGATGAAACGTGGTCAGTTATAAATAAATAGAGTTGGCCTTCTTGAAGCAAAATAAAGCTGCCAATACAAAAAATATAAGCGCTGTATAGCTTAAATATCTTGTCGTGAAGCCTGTAGCCCATTATAAATACGTAAAAAATGAGTGTGATACACAGCCCATAAAAAGCACCCATAATGAGATTATGTTGCTGTGTTTCTTTAAAAAAAACTTGTGTATTTTGCCACTTAAAGCGTGGTGTATAGTTAAGTTTTGACTCAACTGTAATAATGGCTGTAAAGTTTCCTGAGTCCATTAAAAATGCCACTTGTGCCGATTTTAATGGCTGCTTTATTACACCGTTTTGCTGCCATGTAAAATCATCAAGACCTGGGCGCAAAAACGAAAGTACGCCGCCACGCTGTAACAAGCAGTTAAGCTGAAATTGGTTTGTACCGCGTTTTGCCTGAAGTTCAGAAGTTGTATTAGGTTGTAAAGATGATGGAGGGGACTGACTATTTAAGGGGGTAATATCGCAAAAATCGCCTGCATTGCTATTAAATGCTATTAAGTAAATAAAAAAAAGAAATACGTATTTAGCACCTCCGTGTAAAATATTAGGAACTGTATTTTTATGATATTTTTTGTCAGCCATAAGCACTTCCAAGCTCAACTACATTTTTTTATACTAGCAGAGCCCACCTATTTAGCTATTAGTTAATTAGTTAAATTAACTGTGTAATTGAGTTAATACTTCGCTAGGTGTTTTATTAAAGTGGCGTTTAAATTCGCGGCTAAATTGCGATGGGCTGGTATAGCCAACCTTTAATGCAGCTTCGTTGGCTTTACTTCCACTAGTGGTTATAAGCTCTTTAGCCTTAGCTAAGCGTACTTTTTTTAAATACTGTAGCGGGGATTCAAACGTAACTTGCCTAAAAGCACGATGAAACGACGATACGCTCATGTTTACATCTTCAGCTAACCCTTCAACCGTAATTTGATTGGCATAACTACTATGCATAGTTGAGAGCGTGCGGGCGATACGTGCATAATGCCCATCATGCATAGCAAGCCCTATTAAAGTATGTCCTTGTGGACCACAAAGTACGCGATATACCAATTCTTTTACTATATCCTCGCCAAAAATGTCAGCCTCAATGGGGTTATTTAAAACAGTTAATAACCTATGAGTAACGAGCTCCATTGCTGTATCTAGAGTTGCCGACTGTACTGCGCCAATTTGTGCAGACGACGATAACGCTGAAAGAGGCTTATGCTGCATTATTTGATTAACGAGTTTGTGTAGCATTGCAGGGTTTATATCTATGGCAATGCCCATAACGGGTAAGTCGTTATCAGTAAATGCTTCACACTCTAATGGCACCGGTACGCCAAGGACTAAGTAGTCGCCTGCGCCGTATTTTATTTGATGTTCAGGAAAGTGAATTATTTTATGACCTTGCCCAACAATAATAATACCTGAGTTATATATAAGCGGCTGGCGCGGCGAGCTTTTAGTTGCTCGATGAAAATACACGCCTGGAATGATAGTTTCCATGGTGCCTTCAAAGCTGAGTAATTGATTATGCTCGGCGTATTGTTGCAACATATTGGCTATGGTGGGCATAAAAGGCATCTTTAATTGAGTGTATTTTGCGTAAAATAACAACGTTGGTAGTTTTAGGCAAGCTTTTGCGAGTTATTGGGCTTTTTTTATGTTTGTTTTGCTACTAATATGCACTCATTGAAATTTGGCTTAGCTAGTAACTAAGCATTCTATTTAGTATTTAACCGTCACCTAGGAGCAAAATAATGAAATTTAGCTACGTAAATCCAACTCTTATCCAATTCGGTCAGCAACAAATTGCGGCACTATCTGATTTGATCGCAAAAGATCAAAAAGTACTTGTAGTGTACGGCGGCGGTTCAATTAAAAAGAACGGCGTGTACGACCAAGTTGCAGCAGCACTTGAAGGCTTTGACTGGGTTGAGTTTTCGGGCGTTGGCGCTAACCCAACAATTGAAGTGCTAGACCAAGCAGTAAAAATTTGTAAAGAACAAGACATCGACTTTGTATTAGGCGTAGGCGGCGGTTCAGTAATCGACGGCGTTAAATACATTGCCGCATCAGCCGTTTATGATGGCGAAGGTTGGGATATTCCTACTGGTAAGCATACTATTACTAGCGCATTACCAATCGGTGCAATATTAACATTGCCAGCAACGGGTTCTGAATCTAACCAAAACTCAGTTGTGAGCAAAGAAGCAACGAAGCAAAAACTACCGTTTGCATCACCAGAAGTACTTCCTAAATTTGCGATTATGGACCCTGATGTAATGAAAACATTACCGCAGCGCCAACTTGTGAATGGCTTAGTAGATGCATGGGTTCACACCTGTGAGCAGTACCTAACATTCCCTGAAACAGCATTAGTTCAAGAAGGTTACGCTGAAGCACTTTTAAGAACGCTTAAAACTTTAGGTGATAACTTTGAAAACCAAGATGACGCATGGCGTGCAAACCTTATGTGGGCTGCTAACCAAGCACTTAATGGTTTAATTGGTTCTGGTGTATCGCAAGATTGGGCAACACACATGATTGGCCACGAGCTTACAGCCGCTTACGGTGTTGATCATGCACGTTCACTTGCTATTGTTCAGCCTTCTTTATTACGTAACCAATTTGCAGTTAAAAAAGCAAAGCTTGAGCAAATGGGTAAAAACGTATTTGGTCTTGAGCAATCTGAAGATTTAGCAGAGAAAACAATTGCAGCAATTGAGGCGTTTTACCATAGCCTCGACGTAGCGACCCAGCTTACTGAACATGGCGATGATAAAGCCGCTGCTATTGACAATATTATTGGCAAACTTGAAGCTCACGGCATGGTTGCTCTAGGCGAAAACCAAGCTATTACGCTAAAAGAAAGCCGCGAAATTTTAGAGCAAGCGGTTGCTTAATTTTCAAAGCTAAGCGCTTACTTAAATATACTAGGGCGTGTTGATCTTTGGTGGGTGAATTTGCAGCAGTATGTTTGGTTTTTAGGCAAGGCGGAGCCTATGTAGTGTGGTTATTCCCCATGAATAGGCGATAACGCAGCATAAATACCAAACATGCGCTGCCCTTTGGGTTCTTTCTAGGGACGATTAACTCTTTGTTGCTCGGTTTTTACTTAGCCCACTAGGTTACAAACCTCGCGCCGCGATTTAATCGCCCCTAGATTGAACAAATTTCAATCCACAAAGATCAACACGCCCTAAGTAATACGTTAATAAAAAACCGTCAACCTTTGGGTTGGCGGTTTTTTTATGGGTTATTATAAATACTGCGTTGCTAATTAACCAATAAATTTCGTATTAATGTTTTTTAATGATGATAGTAAACTGTGCTCAACGGTTAGAAAAAATCTAACGATTAAATAAATTTAAACAGGACTAAAACTCATGAAATTACTAAACACATTACTTAGCTCAAAAGTAGGCGTAGCAGCATTAATTTTACGAGTACCAGTTGGCCTTATTTTAGCGGCGCATGGTGCACAAAAGCTATTTGCTTGGTTTGGCGGTTACGGGCTTGAAGGTACAGGCCAATGGATGGCGAGTATTGGTTTAGAGCCTGGCTATTGGTTAGCAATGATGGCAGGTAGCGCTGAGTTTTTTGGTGGCATTGCATTAGCAATTGGTTTGTTAACTCGCCCAGCTGCTGTAGTTGCCGGCTTTACTATGCTGATTGCTATTTTTAGCGTACATATTAGTAATGGCTTATTTATGGCAAACAATGGCTATGAATACGCATTAACTTTACTAGTAGTAACTGTAGTTTTAGCAATTCAAGGAGCGGGAAGCTTTTCTCTTGATAACGTATTAGCTAAAAAGCTCGCTAATAAATAGAGTGTGTTAATTAAAAAAATAGCGGCCAATTTGGCCGCTATTTTTGTTTAAATTATTCAGCAGATAATGTTAAAGAATAACTGTACTGCTTTTGCTCAAGTAAATATTCTTTATGGGTACTTGGGCTCCATGAATCATCGCCACCAACCCCCATATGTTGATGATCAATGTGTACATGTACGCAATCATCAACAATGAGTTCGTTAGTGTGTTTCGCTTGCGTTAACATACTTTGCGAATACTCACTGGCGGCAAATAAAAACGCACCGGTTACGGTTAAATTATTAATACTCAGTAATTGGCAATCACTACGCACGCCGTTATCGGTTGGGAAAATATACGGGGTATGTAGCTCATTTAAACTTAAGCTGTAATAACCTAAACGTGCTGCGGCTTTGCGATCTGGGTAGTTTTCAAAAGGCCCTAAACCACGCCAGTTTACTTTTGTATCGCTTTGCTTGTTAAGCGTTGTACTTAGCCCTATACGCGGCATTGGCGGAAGTGTATCGTTTAAGTGCACATCAACATTTAAGCTAATATTGCCGGTATTATTTAGTGTATATAGCCATTGTGTTTTTGCTTGTAGCACGCCGTTAAATTCATAATTAAATACACAAGTAATACGTATATCAACACTTGATTGCACTGCGTGAATTGAGCTACATGTGCGCTGCCATTGCCCTATACCTGCACGTAACCAACGTGCCTCCCATGCATTAGGGTCTAGGTTATCTACTTCGCTTACGCCTATGTCGTTATCAAGCGGGGCGCGATAAAAGTTATCAACCAGTGGGCTACTAATAACCTGAGTATCGTTTTGTAACCACTGCTCTATAAGCCCTGATTGCTTGCTAAAAACAAGTTTAAACTTATCGTTTTCAATACATAGGTGGGAGTCGGTTTCGTTAACACTTATAGCGCTTTGCTCTGTAGTTGATGCAAATGATTCACTGTTTAAATTATTACTATTTATAAGCTTAAACTGCTCGGTGTTTAATACATGCTCGGCACTTGCAAAGCTACAATCGTTAATTAGTGCTACATCTAAATTAAGGTGGTATTGCGCACCTTGCTCAAACGTTGTTTTAGTTTTAATTGTTAACGTGTGTGTACTTTGCGGAGCAATATTAAGTACATGCTCGCCTTGTTCAACACAGATGCCATTTTGCATTAACTGCCAAACCAGTTTTTCGTTATCTGTGTGTCTAAATACATAATCGCTAAATACATCAACGGTAAATTGGTTTTGAGTCTGCTCGCGCAGCGTAAATTGTAAATGTTGCTGGCTGTATTTAGCTTCAAACAAGCTTGGATGCGGTGTGCGATCTGGAAATAATAAGCCGTTAATACAAAATTGGCGGTCGTTTAGTTCATCACCAAAATCGCCGCCGTAGGCCCAGTAATGCTCACCATTTTCATCAGTTTTAGATAAACCTTGGTCTACCCAATCCCAAATAAAGCCACCTTGCAGGCGAGGGTATTCTCTAAATGCTTGCCAGTAATCGTCAAAGCTACCTAGGCTGTTACCCATTGCATGGGCGTACTCACATAAAATAAGCGGGCGAGTTTCACCCGGTAGGCTTAGCCATTTTTTTATTGAATATTTTGGTACGGCGTCATCGGCAACATGTGTATCTACACGGGCATACATTGGGCAAATAATGTCGGTTGCTGTGGTATTTGAGCCGCCACCTTCGTATTGCACTGGGCGAGAAGGGTCAAAGCTTTTTGACCATCCGTACATAGCATCGTGGTTGGCGCCGTGTCCGCATTCGTTACCCAGTGACCAAATAATAATAGAGGCGTGGTTTTTATCGCGCTCAACCATTTGTGTATAGCGCGACATAAATGCACCAGCCCACTGTGGATCGCTTGCCAAACGCCCCATAGGAAACATGCCGTGGGTTTCTATATTGGCTTCGTCCACTACGTATAAACCTAGCTCGTCGCACAGCTCGTAAAAACGCGGGTGGTTAGGATAGTGAGCAGTACGTACAGCATTAAAGTTATTTTGCTTCATCAGCTTAATATCTTCAATCATGTCGGCGGTGCTTACTGTGTGGCCGTTTTCTGGGTGGTGTTCGTGGCGGTTAACACCGCGAATAAGTAGCGGTTTGCCGTTTAAGCAAAGCTGCCCGTTAAGCATTTCCACTTTTCTAAAACCAATGTTATAGGCTTCAACATCTACTGTGTTGCCTTGCTCATCTAGCAGGCTTACAACGCAGCGGTATAAGGTCGGGGTTTCGGCGGTCCACTTTTTAGGGCTTTGTATATCAATTGTTTGAAATACAACATCGCTCCAGCCGCCTTTTTCATCAACGCGTTTATTGTTAGTGCTTTGTATGTGTGGCTCGCAGAGTGCTTGCTCATTATCAAAAACCTGTACTGCTACTTGGTAGTTATTTGGCGCATTTATCGCCGTTTTTATATGTAGCGTTGCATCGCGGTAGCAGGCGTCTAAATCTGGGGTTATAAATACATCACGTATTTGGTTTTGTGGTTTTGTAAGTAAGTTAACATCGCGAAAAATACCGCTTAGCCACCACATGTCCTGATCTTCTAAATAACTGCCATCGCTCCAACGAATAACCATAACCGCAATACGGTTAGTACCTGCCACTAACAGCTCGCTTAAATCAAATTCGCTTGGTAAGCGGCTATCTTGTGAGTAGCCCACCCACTGACCGTTACACCAAAGGTGAAACGCCGAGTTTACGCCTTCAAAAATAATATGGTTACGCTGCGCTAATTGATCCGGTGTAATAGTAAACTCAGTGCGGTAGCAACCTGTTGGGTTATCGCTTGGTACAAATGGCGGGTTAACTGCAAATGGGTATTTAACATTACAGTAAATTGGTTTATCAAAGCCGTGTAATTGCCAGTTAGAAGGCACTGTAATGCTTTGCCAGTCTTTGCTTAGTGTTTCACTTAGTAATGACTCATCAACCGCTTCGGGTTTATCAAATAATTTAAAATCCCATTGGCCGTTTAAACTTTGTTTTTGTGATTGTGTGTTAGTACGGGCATGGTCAACGCTTTTAAATCCATTGAGTGGGCTGTGCGCTTTTACTTGATTAACTTGTACTGAAATTGGGTTTTCCCAATCACGGCGATTAATTATGTGTTGTAGTGAGTTCATTAGTGTCCTATTGCATGTATGGCAATTATAGTGGCTTAAATATAGCTAAAATAATGCGTTGGGGTTATGCTTAAAGCTCTCTTTTATTTGTCCAAAACTATCATTTTAAATTATGCGCAACACTATTGTAGATGTACTCGATATTGGCCCAGAGTGTACAGAGCGGTTTATTGATTTAACCACGCTTTCGCAAATGCCAAACCTTGAAATAGAGCTGGCAGGTTGCTCTAATTTATTGGGTGACTATTGTGTTGCACGTACTAACCCGCTCGAACACACTCTTTTTTATACTTTGGCTGGTCAGGGCACACTTAAAACAGTTAATAACCAATACTCATTAACTGAAAATAGCTTAGCTATATTGCCTGCAAGGCAAAGTTTTGAGGTTAAAATAGCAAGCGAAAAGTGGGATGTGATTTGGCTAAACCTTGCAAACACTAAACGCTGGCAACACTTGAATTTAGCACAGGCTAAGGTATTAACTAATCAGCAATTAGCGCCATTACATTTAGCTATGGAGCTTTTATATAGCGAAAGTAACGCTACTTTGCGCGAAGGTGTTATGCCTATTTTAAGCCACTATTTAAACACTACGCTTCAAAGCGAGCCGCAAATAGGTGGGCAAAACAGATTAACCAGCTTGTTTTTAGAGGTAGAAGAGCGCTTACAGTTTGATTGGACTATAGAGGTTATGTGCGAGCACGTGCATTACTCAGCACCGCATTTACATAGGTTATGCCAAGCGCAATTTGGTAAAAGCCCTATGCAGCAGCTTATTTATTTACGCATTAAACGAGCTAAAAGCTTACTACTAAATACCCGCTGGCCTGTTGCCCATATTGCTGCTTACGTGGGGTATCCTAATATATTTAATTTTTCTAAACGGTTTAAAAAATCAGTGGGTATATCACCAAGTGAATTTAGAAAATAACGTAAGCGGCTCTCTACATTTGAATAAATTTAAGGTATTGTGCGATTTCTTAAATTGCATTTTAGAGTTTTTAGGTAGGTAATGCGCTCAAACTACTTTTTAGTCGTGATACTTTTAGTGCTTGTGCACAGCTTTATTAGCTGTGATGCGGCGGCGTATCATCTGCAAGAAGAAGTTGATCATGCTACGCATGTTCATTCTCAAGCAAATGTAAACGATGAAGATGCGCAATCACCTACTGAAATACATGCCCATCAGCATTGCCACTGTGGTTACTACAGTACGCTAAATCACTCTATAAACCCTGAGCAAAGCCAAGCTACACTGCCTGCGTGCTATAGCGGTTTAAACTATCCACCAGATGTTCCGCCACCAAATTTTTATAGCTAGTTTTTAATTTTAAACACTTTGTAAATAACTGCCTGCGCCTGTGCGCTATAAGGCTAGTTATGTACATTTTTAGGTTGCTTAATTGCGCTTGTTTTTAAAATAGGCGTAGTGATTAAGTCAACTCTGTTTGTTAAAAAACGGACATGCTATATGAACAAAAAACCACTTATGCTGGTGGCGCTACTGTGCGCATTACCTGCAATGAGCGTTTTGGCAAAAAATGAGCCTCAAAACGTATTAACGCTAAAGCAAGCGCTTAAAAATACCGAGCAGCAAAATGCTGAACTTAAACGCTACCCGTATCATCAAAAAATATTAACGGCGCTTAAAACCCAAGCTGCGCTTTCACCTAATCCTGAGCTGAGTTTTGAAGCTGAAAACTTTTTAGGAACCCACGGCTCCCATGCGTTTTCGGGGGCGCAGTACACGCTGGCTTTAAGCCAATTAATAGAGCTGGGTGATAAACGCCAAAACCGCATTAACTACGCCACGGCAAATATAAAAGCGCAAACAATTGAGTATAAAAATACTCGGTTAGCACTTTTAGCAACCACCGCTGAGCGCTATTACCAAATACTTAAATTTCAGGCGTTAATTGCTTTAAATAGTGAGCGTAAAAACACCGTTAAGCAGGCACTTAACGCAATTGAAAAACGCGCTAAAGCGGGTGCAGCCTCAAGTGCTGATGTAACCCGCATGCGTTATGCATTAAGCCAAGTAGATTTAAATACGCTGATGCTAAATAGCGAATTTGAGCGTGCGCGCTTAGCTCTAACCGAGCTGTGGCAAGAGCCGCAAGTGAGTGATTACTATGCTGGCGATTTATCACAAATAGCTGCTGTTAAAAGTGAAGCAGTGCTACTTGATGCGGTAAATACAGCACCTGAATTTGCACTGCTGCAGCAGCAATATATGCAGCAAACGGCTAATTTGTCGCTGCAACTCTCAAGCGGGCAAAGCGATTTAACCCTGGGTGGTGGCGTGCGATATAACCAGCAAACTGATGCCAGCTCGTTGGTGTTTTCTTTTTCAATGCCACTGCAATTAAGCAATTCTAATAGCGGTAATATTGAGGCTGCAAAGCATCAACTTACGCTACTTAATGAGCAACAAGGGCAATTACGTGTTCAGCTACGCCAGCAAATACGCACTTTGTATGCGTATTACCAAGGTAAAACTGCGCAGGCACAGCTATTAACACAGCAAGTTATTCCACAAGCACAAACGCTTATAAAACAAAGTTTAAAAAGCTATCAACAAGGGCAAATATCGGTGTTGCAATTACTCGACGCACAGCAAGCTTTATTTGATTCTAAACGCGCACTTATCAACATCCATAGCGAGCTATATCAAGTGCTGCTTACCCTTGAGCGTTTAACTGGCCAACCTTTAATTGAGACTCATCAATCATGAATAACACTCTTATCGCATTATTTATAACGCAATTATTTACACTCCCATTTTTAAGTAGCACGGCTATGGCATCTGATAGCCATCACGAAAAAGGTCACGAAGAAGGCCACAAAGACGAACACACACAAAAAGGCCCACACGGCGGATTTTTACTAACCAATAACGCCCTTGATTTAGAGCTTAAGTTAACCCAGTTTGCAGGTAATACCGAGCTGCGAATATATGGCTTTAATAACGATAAAGCTGTGGATATAAATCAGTTAGACGTAACCATAAACGTGCAGCGTTTAAGTGAAGAGCCACAGCTTATTCGCTTCAAAGCCGAAGATGACTATTTAGTAAGTACCGTGAGCGTAAACGAGCCGCATTCTTTTAAGCTTGATGTAATGGCACGCTATAAAGGCGTTGAAATAAATTATCATTATGAGCAAGAAGAAGGGCGCACAACGCTAAGCTCCCAAGCAATTGAACGCGCAGGAATTAAAACCGAGATAGCAAAAGCAGGTAGCGTTGAACTAACAGATACTCTATTTGGTGTTATAGCACCCACCGCGCACGGCACCGTTGAAGTAATGGCGCCTTATACCGGCCTAGTTAACGATATCTTTGTAAGCATTGGTCAAAACGTTAAAAAAGGCGATAAGCTGGCAAGCATTACCAACCGCGAAACACTGCAAAATTACACCATAAAAAGCCCAATTACAGGCGTTATTACCGAGCAATATTTAAAGCGCGGTGAGCTTGCCAATAGCGCATTAATGCAAATAGTAAACCTTGAAACCGTATGGGTCGAGCTCTCGGCTTTTCCTGAAAATATTGAAAAGCTCGCCATAGGACAAAGCGCAAAAGTGTACGATTTACATCATCATTTAAATGCGCAAGGTGAGGTGTTTTACATAGCCCCTATGATGAGCGGCGGGCATATTGCGCGTGCGCGAATCGAGCTTAAAAACCCTAATGGTCATTGGCGCCCTGGTATGCATGTTAATAGCGACATTAGTACTGCAAAAGTAGATGCTGCAGTGCGAGTAAAGTCTACAGCTGTGCAGGAATTTAACGGCAAACCTAGTGTGTTTATTAAAAGCGGCAATATATTTGAAGTACGCCCTGTAAAGCTTGGTGCTAAAAACAGCGAGTGGGTAGAGGTACTTGAGGGGCTCTCGCCAAATAGTGAGTACGTAACGCAAAACAGTTATGTAATTAAAGCCGATATTTTAAAAAGCGGCGCAAGCCACTCACACTAGGAGGCAGCATGATTGATTGGATAGTTTCTTTTGCGGTTAAACGCCGAATGATGGTGCTTGCGCTCACGCTTTTATTTGCTGGGTTTGGTGTATACAACACACAAAATTTAGCCGTTGATGCCGTACCCGATATAACTAATGTGCAAGTACAAATAAATACAAAAGCGCCTGGGTTTACCCCGCTTGAAGCAGAGCAGCGCATTACCTATTTAATTGAAACCGCTATGGCGGGCATACCAAAGCTTGATTACACTCGTTCGATTTCGCGTTATGGACTTTCGCAAGTTACCGTTATTTTTAACGAAGGCACCGATATTTACTGGGCGCGCCAGCAAATATCAGAGCGCATTCAAAGTATTCGCTCAGACTTGCCAGCCAATATTGAGCCAAACTTAGGGCCAATTGCCAGCGGGCTAGGGGAGATTTTTACTTACTCTGTGCATGCAAATAAAGGCGCGATAAAAGACGATGGCACGCCATTTAACGCAGAGGATTTACGTACTCTGCAAGATTGGGTTATTCGCCCGCAGCTATTAAAAGTAAAAGGCGTTACCGAAATTAATAGCCAAGGTGGCTTTGAGCGCCAGTACCAAGTAGCCCCCGTGCCTGAAAAACTACTCGCTTATAAGCTCACGCTAAGCGATGTAATTACTGCACTTAAATTAAATAACAGTAATCAAGGCGCAGGGTTTATAGAACGTTTTGACGGACAATATTTAGTGCGCTCGCCAGGGCAATTAAAAACCATTGATGACATCGCTAACACGGTTATTGCTAAGCGAGATGATGCACCGGTACGGATTAAAGATGGAGCAAATGTGCGTTTAGGTAAAGAGCTTAGAACCGGCGCTGCTACTTATAACGGTAAAGAAACCGTGCTCGGCACCGCCATGATGCTAATTGGCGAAAACAGTCGCGTAGTGGCAAAAGCCATGGCTGATAAACTCAAAGACGTACAGCTAAGCTTGCCTGAAGGTGTTGTGGTAGAAGCAGTTTATGACCGCACAACCCTTGTTGATAAAACCATAGCAACCGTAAAAACCAACCTGTTCGAAGGCGCGGTGCTAGTGATTGTTATTTTGCTGCTGTTATTAGGTAATGTAACTGGTGCGCTTATTACGGCAATGGTTATTCCGCTTAGTATGTTATTTGCCGTTACCGGCATGGTAGGTAATCGCGTATCGGGTAATCTAATGAGTTTAGGCGCAATCGATTTTGGTTTAATTGTTGATGGCGCAGTCATTGTGGTTGAAAACTGTTTAAGGCAACTTGGCCTTGCGCAGCACAAACATGGCAGGCTACTTACATTAAATGAGCGTTTAAGTGTTGTAACCGCCGCCACTAAAGAAGTATTTAGCCCTGCGGTATTTGGCATTTTAATTATTATGCTGGTGTATTTACCGCTGTTTGCACTAAGCGGGGTTGAGGGCAAAATGTTTCAGCCAATGGCGTTTACAGTGGTTGCTGCATTAGTTGGCGCACTTACTTTTGCAGTGACGTTTGTACCTGCCGCTATTGCGGTATTTGTACGCGGTAAGGTGAGTGAGAGCGAAAATGTCGTTATGCGCGGCATTAAAAAAGGCTACAAACCGCTACTTGGTTTATCGCTAAAACTACCGTGGGTAATGTTAAGCATTGCTGCTGTGCTTGTAATTACACTTGGCTTTAAAGTGAAAAACATGGGGGCTGAGTTTTTACCGCAGCTTGATGAGGGCGATATAGCCATGCACGCACTGCGCATTACCGGCACCGGTATTGAACAATCGGTAAAAATGCAAAAAGAGCTAGAGCAAGCCATTTTAGCCATACCTGAAGTTGAAAAAGTATTTTCAAAAATTGGTACGCCCGATGTAGCAAACGATCCTATGCCACCTAACGTTGCCGATACCTTTTTAATGTTAAAGCCACGCGAACAATGGCCTAACTCTGCTTTAAGTAAAGAAGAACTGGTTAAGCAAATTCGCCACTTAGTAAATGAAGTACCTGGTAATAACTATGAGTTTACGCAACCAATAGAAATGCGCTTTAACGAGCTAATAGCAGGTGTGCGCGCCGATGTTGCCGTGCGTATTTACGGCGATGATTTATCAACATTAAAACAGTACGGCGAAAAAGCCACAGCCTTGGTACAAAACATAACAGGTGCAACCGATGTACGCCTTGAACAAATGGAAGGTTTGCCTACGCTTTCGGTTACGCCGCTTCGCGATCATATGGCGCTGTTAGGCTTAACCGTAACCGATATACAGCAAAGTGTAAGTGCTGCGGTAGGCGGTGTACAAACCGGGCTTATTTACGAAGGTGATAAACGCTTTTCGTTATTAGTGCGTTTAGATGAACGCTGGTCAAGCGATGTATCACAGCTTGCGCGTTTGCCAGTGGCCGTGCCCAAAAGTGCCAACCCAGACCTTGCATTTGTACCGCTTGGCGAAGTTGCAAATATTAGTATTGATAAAGGGCCTAATCAAATAAACCGTGAAAGCGGTAAGCGTAATGTTGTTGTTACTGCAAATGTAGAAGGGCGTGATTTAGCAAGCTTTGTAAGTGATGCACAAGCCGCTTTAAATTCAGATCTTAATTTACCAAGTGGTTATTGGATTGAATACGGCGGTACATTTGAGCAATTAGAATCGGCAAGTAAGCGGTTATCGCTGGTGGTGCCAGTTACTTTATTGCTTATATTTGGCCTGCTTTACAGTGCGTTTAATTCACTTCGTGATTCGTTAATTATATTTAGCGGCGTACCACTTGCACTTACCGGTGGTGTGCTTGCGTTATTGCTACGCGATATGCCGTTATCGATATCGGCAGGCGTTGGCTTTATCGCGCTAAGTGGTGTTGCCGTATTAAACGGTGTGGTTATGCTGTCGTTTATTAAACAATTAAGAGCCGATGGACTTAGTTTAATTGATGCGATACAAACCGGTGCACTTTCGCGCTTGCGTCCAGTATTAATGACCGCTTTAGTGGCAAGCTTAGGGTTTATTCCTATGGCGCTAAATACTGGTACAGGCGCTGAGCTACAAAGACCACTGGCTACGGTTGTAGTTGGCGGTATTATTTCATCAACTCTACTTACGCTATTAATATTGCCTGCACTTTATAAATTAGTGCATGCAAAGTTTAATAGGCATCAAGCAGCTTAGCCAGTTGAAGCTCAATACATAACGTAAAAAGCAGCTGAAATTTCAGCTGCTTTTTGTTGTTAAGTAAACTTTGCAGGTTAATTATATTGAAACAAGTTATCCCAGCGCTCATCCAAAATAGTTTTTGCGTGTTCCAAATTTATTGCGCTATACACATCATTAGTGCACGTTACTAAGCGCATACGCTCCAACTTTTCAAGCGCATCGCTAATTTCAAAATCAAGATCGCACTGGTATTTGCTTTTAAACCAATGCTCTATTTGTTCATCAAGCGTTTGGGCGGTTAAGCCGTTTTCTGATTTTAGTAAAAACGTATACGCAAGCAGCGCTTCTTTTATATCTTCTTCTTCGGCGGCGTCTATAAGGGTGTGAAAAACACCGGCGTTATTATCAAGGTTTTTAAAGTAGAGGTTATCGCTAAGCGCTTTCATAAATTTAATTTTACGGTTTTTAAACTTACTCCACTCTTTAAAAATAAAGCTGCCAAATACTCCCATGCCAATAGCAAAGGTAATAAAGTGTTGTTGCGTCATTTCGACAGCTTCACTTCTAAAGCCCCCCCAAAAAGCAAACAGAGCAAGCAATAATAAAATTGATGCACCAAGCTTAGTTATAAGTACCACCGCACCGCCAATTAAAGCCGATGAGCCAATAATTGCTTTATCAATAGGGCGCATGCGTACTTCGCTATTAGGAAATAGCATTTCGAGATCGGCCTTTGGCACATTTTGAAACAGCTTAACTATGGTCGAACTTGGCTCAAACCCTAAAGGCATTTTATTTTTAGCTTCAAAATAAGCGCTGTCTTTAAAGCGAATAAACACGGCTACTCGGTCGTAATTAGTAAAGTGCAGCGGTTTTTTACGAAGGCCCCAAAAGCTGGTTATGGTTTCAGTGAGTTGCGACTCGCCACGGCGATAAAAAACCACTTCTTCAAAGTCATCAAATTCAACCTCAAGGCGCACCTTAAATAGTGACTCTTCGTTCAATGCATCTTGTAAGTCTTCATTGGTGATCACTTCAAAGTTAGCTGCATTAAGTACCTTAGCAAAATCTTTAGCAAAATCTCGTTGGCACTGCGCTTTTTGATCCTCCGATACTGGCGCTAATGATCGCGTGTCACTATTGGGATCAAAAGGGGCGTAGTTGTTTTTAAGTGATTCAAGTGTTGCGTGGTAATCGTAATGAATAAGGCTTGCTAGTAAATCGCAAAATTGTTTAAACGATGTTTTTTGTGTACTGCTTTTAAGCTCTTCGCTACACATATCGACAATATCTTGCTTTCTAAAGGGAATAAAACGCGCACTTTGCATAAGTTTTTAACTGCTTTGGTAGGTATTTAACTGCATTGACACATAATAAAATATTCTTATGGATATTACTAATTTGTTAATGCAGTAGGGCGTATTGATCATTGGTGGTTGAATTTGCAGCTGTGTGTTTGGTTTTTAGGCAAGGCAGAGCCTATGTAGTGTGGTTATTCCACATAAATAAGGCGATAACGCAGCATAAATACCAAACATGCGCTGCCCTTTGAGCTCGATCTAGGGACGATTAACTCTTTGTTGCCTACATGGATGTAGGTAAGGGGGTGAGCATGACGCGGAAGCTTTGCTCGATTTTTACTTATTCTTACATGGATGTAAGCCAGTAGGGTAACGCAGGAGCAGTTACCGAGCCCACTAGGTTACAAACCTCGCGCCGCGATTTAATCTTCCTTGGATTGAACAAATTTCAATCCACAAAGATCAATACGCCCTAGGACCTGATAAATTTACTACACTGTTTTCAGCGTGTATTAACCTAAATGTGTAACTATTGGCTTATTGAATACTCTTGTTCTTACAGATAAGTGAAAAGGATTTACTATGGCAATTCAAAAAAAGCTAAAAGAAAAAACGCGTAATTTTATTGACTCTAAGCATATGCTTAGCGGTATTACAGTGGCGTCGTTTTTAGAGTCAACCATAGTGCCTATTCCACTTGAGGCTGTATTAGTACCGCTAATGCAAGCTCGTAGAGAGAAGCTATGGCTTATCGCCTTAATGGCGACTTTAGGTTGCATAGTGGGTGCATTGTTTGGTTATGCGTTGGGTTATTATTTATTTGATGCGGTTGGTGATTGGATTATTAATACGTTTTCGAGCCCTGAGCAATTTGAAAACGTTAAGCAGCAAATGCAAGATCAAGGTTTTTGGTTTGTTATAACGCTTGGCATTGTGCCAATTCCGTTTCAAATAGCGATGCTTGCAGCAGGCGCGACTAAGTATTCTATTTGGCTATTTTTATTGGCCTCAGGTATCGCGCGTTCTATTCGTTACTTTGGTCTGGCTATTATTGTTTATTATGCAGGTAATGAAGCTGAGCGAATCATTAGTAAACACAAAACTAAGGCAATGGTTTTAATAACGTTACTTGTGTTAGGGGTTTGGGGATTAAGCTTGGTGATTTAAGCTCATTATTAAAGATTATTAACCACCTTATTCTAATAAGCCTTTTTGGTAATGTGCTATAGTTTTTTAATATAGTATCGAAAAGCTTAGGGTTAATATGATTGAAACTGTAAAGCTCACTATCAGGCTTTCTAATTTTTTTAAAATGAGCTGGAAAAATAAAACTGTAAGCCTATTTTTATTAGCTTATATTGTTATTTTTTCAGCCTACTCCCTAACTAACTTTCCTCCCTTACAAGTTCAAAATAATGTTTACGGTTTTACAACTGATTTTATTAATTTAATTGTTCTTATTTTTTTATTTTGGATGGTTCAGTGCTCCAAACTTTCAAAGCTTGCATATACATTTTCGACTCTCGGATTAATGCTCTGGTCCATGGGTAATACAGCTGATTTAATCGATGAGATAGTGATACAGCCTTACTGGGTAAGTATTTATTTTGAAGATTTATGCAGAACCAGCGGCATGCTTTTAACTTCCTATGGTTTATTTAAAACTATGCGCTTTGTACAAAGTATTAATAACCGATTAGCGCGTGAGCTCATTATTGACGATTTAACCAAGGTACATAATAGACGTTATTTTTATCAGCACGCTAAAGATGCTCAGCACTCACCTTACGTTATTTTAATTATCGATATAGACCACTTTAAAGCAATCAATGATGAGTTTGGTCATGATGTTGGTGATGTAATGCTTAAAGAACTAGCAACTAAATACGACAATGCTTTTACGCACCAAAACAAATTTGCTCGCCTCGGTGGTGAAGAATTTGGTGGCTACTTGCCTACAAATAATATGACGCAAGCGTGTGATTTTTCGCAGCAATTAATTGACCTTGCGCACACCATAAATATTCAAAACTCTCGTCACTTAACAGTAAGTATAGGTGTTGCAATGCAAACGCCTAATGAGCCTTTAGATAAAGTAATGAAGCGCGCTGATCAAGCTTTATATTTAGCTAAGAAGAGTGGCCGAGATCGTTTTGAAATTGCCCCATAAGCGTTTTAATTATATAAAAACACGTCCTTATTGTTTGCACATTTACTACACTTTTTAACGTTTTCGTAAGGAAGTGTCAGTGAGGGTAATGCTTTGTAAATCATGAAATTAAAATAGAATGTTTGGGTCATAATGGGGATATTAATAATAAGGAATAACCTTAATGACTAACTCCCTTTTAAAAGCTGCATTACCCTTAAGTCTAATTACTATTTTGTCGGGCTGCGGCTCTGACGATAGCTCAAGCTCTACAGGTTACATCCAATTGTATAACGGCTCTTACAATAGCCCATACACACGTTTGTTTGTTGAAGAAACAGAGCGCTCAGGCGCTGATTTTGCTGATGTAACTACTCGCCATAACTACAGCACAGACACTTATGATGTAAGTTTTGAGTACCTAGATGCTAACGACAGCTATATAACAATTAGCGATCAAGAAATTTCTATTAAGGGTGACAAAACACAGTTAATAGTAATGAGTGGTAACTTTGATGAACCTACATTTACAGAGCTTAGCGTACCTATTACAAGCGATACGGGTGAGTTTAACTTAGGGTTTTATAATATTGCAGGAGAGGACACTAACTACGATATTTACTTAGCAACTGATGATGGTGTATTTGAAAGCGCGACACTTTTCTCATCAGCTCAATATTTAAGTGAGTTAGATCTGCAAAGCGTTGATGAAGGTTATTACACTATTTACATAACAGAAGCGGGCAGCAGTGATGTTGTGTACGAGTCGTCATCTGTTTATTTATACGATGAAGCAAGTTATGTAGCAATGATCCGCCCAAGTTATGCAACAGAAGAAGGCGGCATTACGCTTGATGTAGTAACCGATAATAACTACGTTACTGAGCTTAAACACCAATCTGCTCTAGGGCAATTACGTTTTATAAATACCGTTGATGACTACTCGCCAGTAAGCTTTTCTGCTACACGCGGTACAACTGTAAACACAACAAATACAGTCGCTAGTGACTCTTATACCGATTATGTTGAACTTTCGCCTAATAGTTACAGCGTAGCTATGTACGACGAAGAAGGTACAAAACTAGCTGATAACTTTTTAATGACGCTAGAGCGCGAGCAAAGTGCGGTGGGTATTTTTTATAACGACGCAGATAACGGTTTACGTATGATGAGCGTTGAAGAAAATCTAACACCAAGCAGTTACAGCCATACGGTATCGGTTGTAAACCTAATTGAAAGCTACGCAGGGCAGTCGGTTTCAGATGTAGATGTGTACTTTACACTTAACGGCGAAACGGTAGACGACACCAGTAACGTAGTCGATGGCCTAGATAAGTATGACCAAGAAGAGCAGGTTGTAGATAACGAAATTTACACGGTTTATGTTGTTTACGAAGACAACGGCCAGCAAATTGTGCTTATTCAACAAAGCGATATGGACTTTACACAAGAGGGTAACTACATATTGATTTTAGAGCATGATGAAACAACAAGCTCAGGTTATAAGATGACCCTAGAGCGCACTATTACTGATAGTGTTGAATAAACCTAAGCATATTAAGTAGCATAAAGCCTAAGCACTTTAAGTACTTAGGCTTTTTATTGAACAAAATTTACCTACTCATTAATAATTAGGTACACTCAGGGCATAATAATTAATAAGAGTGTGCCATGGATGATTTAGTTGGGTTAGCCGTCATAGTAATACTGGTTGTAGTTGCGGGTGCTATTTGCGGCTTAATAGCGCTAGTGCAGTTAAATGGATTAAAACAAGAAGTTGCTGTTTTAAGGGCCAAAATAACACATCTACAAACACATAAATCGATATCGCAAAGTGAACCTCAAAGTGAAGCATCTACGGCTCAGGCAGCGCTTTCAAGATCAGAGCCAATTGCTCATAAAGCACAGCCAAGCTTAACGTCCCAAAACGCGTCACCACCTTTAATAAATCAGCCATCAGCGCCTCCTAAAAAAGCCAAACCAGCTGCAGCATCAGCCACAGAATTACTATTTAATAAATTACGCGCAGGGTTTGAAGAGAACTGGATGACCTGGATAGGCGCAATAGCGCTTGCGTTTGGGGGCATATTTTTAGCTAAATACAGCCTAGAAGCGGGATTACTATCACCTGTAATGAGGTTGAGTTTAGGCGGCTTATTTGGACTTAGCTTAATTGCAGCCGCAGCTTATTTACACCATAAACGCATTGTATTTGAAGGCTTTAATAATTACATACCCGCAGCGCTTGCAAGTGGTGGGTTTATTACTTGTTTTGCTTTAACGCTTTTAGCTTACAGTAGCTACGATATGCTTAGCCCTACCGTGGCATTTTTTGCACTGGCAGTTATTGCAATTAGCGCAAGTGCTATGGCGCTTAGATTGGGCCCATTATTAGCTGTATTGGGTATTATTGGCGCTTATAGTGTACCAATATGGGTTAGCACTGGCAGCGGTAACTTGTTTGCATTATTTATGTATGTTGGCTTTGTAAGTTTGTCGGCTGCGTTAGTTGCACATAAAGTGCAGCGAGCTTGGTTGTGGTATTTATTATGGGCAGGGCATATTGGTTGGTATTTAGTTGGTTTTACGCTACTTGAAGTTAATACCGTTTGGTTAATGGGGGCATTTGCTTTACTTAGTATTGTAGGGTTAATTGCTATACCGCGCTTAGGTCTAAAACTGAATGTTATTGAACATCGCCCGCACAGTTTAAAACGTTTACTTAAAGTGCTTCCAGATCATGCATTATTACTCGCCTTTATAGCACCCTTAATATTTACAATGCTAATAAGTCACTTTGATATGCAGTGGCAAACAATCGGCGTGTTGAGTATTGTATTGGTGTTGTTTTTAGTCCTTAAAAATAGCCGTTGGGATATTTGGCAGGGCGTAGCGTTAGTTATTTCAACGCTATTAGTTATAAGTGCTGAAAGCACGCATCTTTCGCCAAATCTATTTGATGACGCACTCTTTGTATTCAAAAATGAATACGGTTTGGGTTTATTGCTCGGATTGTTACTTACCGCTTTTGGGCTTTATTACGGTAAAAAACAGATTAAGCGTTTAGCGTTTCATATTACGGGAGCGTTTAGTGTATTTGTAATGATAGCTACTTTATATACGCTTATTCCTAATTCTGCGTTAAGTACTGCATATCCACTTTGGGCCGTTGTATTGTTTGTAGTGGCGGCTATTTTAATAAAGCTCGCGCAATACAATACAACGCTTTTTCAGCGCTTTACCTACTGGGTAGGCGCTAACGCTAATATTACGTTAGCAATTACCATGCTACTAAGTGACAGTGGCCTAACCATTGCACTTGCTGTGCAAGTATTACTTATAAGCGTACTTATTAAGCGCTATAACGTGCCTATGCCGCATTGGCCTATTAAAGCATTAGTTGCTGCGTTATTACTGCGCTTAACGCTTGCGCCTTGGACACCAAGCTACGATGCGTTAACGGTATTTGGTTTGCATTGGAGTATTGTGATTTATCCGTTATGTATCGCGTTATTTTTTGCCGCAGCTAAGTGCTTTGACTCATCAAAACTTAAAATATGGCTCGAAGGTGCAGCTCTTCATTGTTTAGCGCTTTTTATTACTACCGAAACAAGTTATCAGCTAGTAGGGCATTATCCGCAATTTGATTCACTTAACTTTTACGAACAAATACTCCTTACCTGTAACTGGCTGGCATTAGGGGGTGTGTATTTACATAGAGCAAAACTTGCCGGTACTTTAGCTAAGTTATATAAAGTGGCGGGTTTTGCACTTGCGGGGTTAGCAGGGCTTTTTGCTATTAAAACACTGCTTGACGATAACCCATTATTTGAATCACTTTTCATAGGTGAGCTGCCAATATTTAACTGGTTATTACTATTGTGGTTAGTACCTGCAGGATTAACGCTTTGGCTGGCCAAGCTTGTAAAACCAATAAATGCTAAAGCTACGCCATTTATATTGGCCGTTGCGGGTGGCTTTATATTATTGGCAATAAACAGCTTTATTCGTCAGTACTGGCAAGGTCCTTACATATACTTATCAAAAGGGGCGAGCAATGCAGAGCTCTATAGCTACTCTGTTATTTGGTTAGTATTGGGTGCGGGTACTGTTATTTTTGGGCATTTAAAAAATCAATTATTAATACAAAAAGTAGGCCTAGGCATACTAGCTGCAGTTATTGTTAAAGTGTTTTTAATTGATATGGCTAACTTGGAGGGCTTACTTAAAGCGCTTTCGTTTATTGGATTAGGGCTTTCGTTGGTGGGGCTAAGTTGGTTGTTCCAAAAGCTTAGAAGCCGAGTAAATCCAGTTTAATTTTATGAACACTTTATAAAGCAAAGCCCAGTGAAGATACTGGGCTTTTTGTTTTACGCTATTACTTGATAGCTTTTAACTAGAACACTTTTAACTAGATCACTTTTTACTAGCTTATTATGTACTGTGATTAAGCAGTGCCTTTAGTTTGCCCGGTTTAATTGGCTTACTTAAATAATGAATATTAGCGGCTTTGGTTTCTTGTTTAAGCTCGGTGTCGCGCACTGCGGTAATTAAAATAGCAGGGACTTGGCTTTGCCAAATTTCGCGCAGGGTTTTAATTAGCGTTATGCCATCGCAGTCGCTACCTAATTGATAGTCCATTAAAATAACATCGGGTGCACCGTTTTCTTTAGCATGCGCCAGTACATTATCTACGTTATCAAAAAGGGTGTAATTAGCTTGCCACTTTTTAAGTAAGCTTGCCATTGCTGCTAAATTTTCAGGGTCGTCGTCTACGGCAACAATATTAATTGCTGCACGGTTTTCTATTAAGCTATTTGTAGTACTTTTTTGTTGTACAAACTGCTCGTCGCCATAAGGTACTTCAATACTAAAGCGGCTACCTTTATTTGGCTCAGAATGCACATCAAGCGGCAAGCTTAGTAAGTCAGCCATACGTTTTACCACACCTAGGCCTAAGCCTACGCCTTTGTTATCGCCCGACTCAACACGGTAAAAGTCGTTAAATATTTTAGCTTGCTCTACTTCGCTAATACCTGGGCCTGTATCCCATACTTCTATTCGTAAATTATGCTTTCGGTTCCTACAGGCAATTAATACACGGCCATTATCGGTGTATTTAACTGCATTAGAGACCAAGTTTTGAATAATTCGGCGCAAATAGGTTATATCGCTGTGCACAATTTGCTGGTTTGAACGCACACTAAGTTTAAGGCCTTTATCACTTGATAAAATAGCGTATTCACTTTGTAGTGGGGCTAAAATATCTTCAATATAAAAGTGGCGAGGGGTAGGGGTCATAGCGCCTTGCTCAAGCTTAGCTATTTCAAGCAGTGCCGACATTAAATGCACGGTTGAATCGAGACTGTCGCCTAGTTTTTCAAAGCTGTTTTGGTTAGTGCTGTCGAGCTGTTTTTCGTCAATGGCGGCAAGGTATAAACGTGCTGCATTTAACGGCTGTAAAATGTCGTGGCTCGCCAGTGCTAAAAAGCGCGTTTTACTGTCGTTGGCTTGCTCTGCTTCTCGTTTAGCTAAGGTAAGTGCTTGCTCGGTTTGTACACGGCTATCTATTTGAGCTTGTAAGTCTTTATTAATAGTTTGCACTTCTTGAGTACGTGCTTCTATGCGGTTTTCAAGATCCATGTTTACTTCTTCAAGCGCATTTTGCGTACTTATGTGGTTTGTAATATCTGAAAAGCTGGTAACAAATCCGCCATCGGGCAGCGGATTACCAATCATTTCGTATACTTGGCCATTACGACGGTGGCGAATAAAATGATGCGAGCTGCCATATTTTAAATGCTGTACACGTTTTTCTACTTGGCGTTCTATTTCACCAGGGCCACATTCACCACGGTTAGCGTTGTATCTAATAATGTCTTCTATGGGTTGGCCTACTTCTAAAAAGCCTTCAGGGTAGCCAAACATTTCATTGTAGCGTTTGTTCCATGCAACGAGTTTTAAATCTTTATCAACAACTGAAATACCATGGCTTAAATTTTCGAGTGAGGTAAATAACAGATTTTGATTAAATTGCAGCGCTTGTGTGGTTTCGTCAAAAAAGTTTACTACTTCTTCAAACGCCATACGTTTACCCGACGATACCGTATGTATTAACGCTTGCGCTGACGATGCGCCAAGCACGCCCGTTAATGCGCGTTCGCAGTAGGCTATAAATTCAGGCTCTGGGTGTGCGTTGTTATCACTTAAATGATGGGCGAGTGCGTAATGGGCCAGTACTTGTTGGCTGCGCTGAATACCTAGAAATGTTTGCAGTAGTATTTTAAAGTCGTAAACGGTGGCTTTTACGTCTTTATTTAAGCGCCTTGATAAAATAGCCTGATCTTTAGGGTTAACAAAAGCAGCGGCCTGAATTTTATCAATTAAGCGCTCCTCAGCCCCAAGTGAAAAACTAATATAACAACCAATATTGGCAAACAAAGCTATCAAGGTTCCACGCGTTATAAGCGTTTGTTGCAGCTCGCTATCAAGGGTTGCGCCGGCATCGAGTATTGGCAGCATTAAAAATAGTATCCAGCAAATAAAGCCTGCTACCAAACCCGCATACACCCCATAAGCATGACCTTTTCGCCAATATAAACCACCCACAATAGAGGGTAGCAATTGGGTAACAAGTGAAAATGCGACCAAGCCCATACTGGCCAGTGCGCTACTATGGCCAAACCATTGCTGATAGAAATAGGCCAAAATTAATATGCCTGCAATAGCAAAGCGCCTTACAAGTAATATACGAGACTTATAACTGCTGGTAATTAAGTTACGTTTAAACTTTCTACGCAGCATTAACGGCAGTACCACATCGTTTGAGATCATCGTGCTTAATGTAAGCGTTGCTACCACTATCATTGCGGTGGCGGCCGATAGCCCACCTATAAATACAAAGGTGGTTAAAAAAGCGTTGTCGTTAATTAGCGGTAGGGCAAGTACAAAGCTGTCGGGTGAATAGCCGCTGCCAATTTCAGGATGAATGGCCGCAGTCGCAATAGGTAAAATCATTGCGGCTGTTAGTAGTAAATACAGCGGAAAAGCCCAGCGAGCGGTAAGTAAGTGGCGTTTGTTTTGGTTGTCGACCACGGTTACATGAAACTGGCGAGGCAAACATATAATAGCCGCTGCAGCCATTAAAGACTGGCCAATAAAGTTAAAGCTAAAAAAGTTAAAATCGCTCCAGTGACCCCAAATAGACTCAGTTACTTTGTTCGTGGTGGCTTCGGGTAAATTAAAAAGTGTAAATACTGCAAGCCCCGCAACGGCAATAAGAGCAATAAGTTTAATCATAGATTCAAATGCAACAGCGAGCATTAAGCCAGAGCGATATTCAGTTACATCAACTTTGCGAGTACCAAAAAATATAGCAAATAAAGCCATAATTAGTGTGGCAGAAAGCGCGAGCATATCGCCGGATATTTTATTACTGTTTTGCAAAAGTAAAAAGCTTGTACTAAGCGCTTTTAATTGCAGTGCAATGTAGGGAATGGTTGCCAGTAATGCGATTACAGTAACCATTATTGCTGTAGTTTGACGTTTGCCGTAACGAGCTGAAATAAAGTCAGCAATAGTCGTTATATTTTGTTTTTTACTTACCAGTACCAGTTTACGTAAAAATCCTTGGCCGAATAAAAACAGCAACGCAGGGCCTAATAATATTGGCAAGTAACTCCAACTGCTGGTGGCGGCTGTTCCTACCGAACCGTAATAAGTCCAAGAGGTACAGTAAATCCCGAGTGAGAGTGAATACACAAATGGGTGATGGCTAATACGCTTTGCTAAAGGGGTTGTTTTATCGCCCCAATTGGCAAGCCAAAACAGCACACCTATATAACTTAAAGCAACAATAATGAGTACGGCAGTCATGTTGTTATTAAACCTTATTATTTTAAATAATCCCTCATCCCTATGAGGGATTAACACAATACCAGAACTGAGGTTAAGTGTGAGGGTTGAATTTAAAATAAAACTTTTATTTTATTTATATCTTACTGAATATTAACAGTAAAAATAAAACACCCTTGAGCATTAGACTAATGTCGCATTAATGACCAACTTATCAATTTAATCATAAAGCCAGCTTACAAAAACAGCCTAAGCAATTGAAATAATATAAAAATATATAAAACACGCTTGAATGATAAATACAGTTTACGTAAACGTTAACAAGCTGTTACGACTATGGTCTCAATTCAATATGTAACCAGCGTTGCTAAATTGGTAAGCGAAGATAAAAAACCACTCATCGCGATATTGCGGTGCTTAAAGGGGAAAACAAAAATGGCTTTTAAAGATGAAGAACAAGCAAAAGCTTATTGGGCAGAAAACATTTCGCTGTTATTTAAACTGTTAGCAGTGTGGTTTGTCGTGTCTTTTGGCTTTGGCATATTACTGGTTGATGTACTTAATGAAGTACGTTTTTTTGGGTTTAAACTTGGCTTCTGGTTCGCCCAGCAAGGCGCGATTTATACCTTTGTTGCTTTGATTTTTGTGTACGTTTTCAAAATGAATACGTTAGATAAAAAATACGGCGTAGACGAATAGGAGCTAAGCAATGGATGTTCAAACACTCACGTTTTTAATTGTTGGTTTAAGCTTTGCGCTTTATATCGGCATAGCAATATGGGCCCGAGCGGGTTCAACCAAAGAGTTTTATGTAGCGGGCGGCGGCGTACCTCCTCTTGCTAATGGTATGGCAACAGCTGCCGATTGGATGAGCGCCGCGTCGTTTATTTCAATGGCGGGTATTATTTCGTTTGCAGGTTACGATGGCAGTGTTTACTTAATGGGGTGGACAGGTGGTTATGTACTATTAGCCATGTGTTTAGCGCCTTACTTACGTAAATTCGGCAAGTTTACTGTACCAGACTTTATTGGCGACCGTTACTATTCACGTACCGCGCGTTTAGTTGCTATTTTTTGTGCCATATTCATTTGTTTCACTTATATAGCAGGGCAAATGCGTGGCGTAGGCGTGGTATTTTCACGCTTTTTAGAAGTAGAAATTGAAACCGGTGTTTACATTGGTATGGTGATTGTATTCTTTTATGCGGTACTTGGCGGCATGAAAGGCATTACCTACACACAAGTAGCGCAGTATTGTGTACTTGTATTTGCCTACCTTGTACCAGCCATTTTTATCTCGATGATGATGACGGGTCACTTCTTCCCACAAACCGGTTTTGGTGCCACACTAATTGGCAGCGAGGGCGTGTACGTACTTGATAAATTAGATGGCTTAAGCGCTGAACTTGGTTTTGCGCAATATACCGAAGGCTCTAAGAGCATGATTGACGTGTTCGCTATTACTGGTGCGTTAATGGTAGGTACTGCTGGTTTACCACATGTAATTGTACGCTTTTTCACTGTACCTCGCGTAAAAGACACACGTATTTCTGCTGCATGGACTCTTGTGTTCATCGCGATTGTTTACACAACAGCACCTGCGGTTGCAGCCTTTGCTCGCGTAAACATGGTTGATACTATTAATGGTAAAGACGGTAGCGGTACAGCTTACGCAGAAGCACCAGGATGGATTAAAAACTGGGAACGCACAGGTTTAATTACATTTGATGATAAAAACGGCGATGGCAAAATGTTCTACACGGCGGGTAAAATCACCGATCCGAACAGTGCTAACGAAGTAAATGTAGACCGCGACATTATGGTATTAGCAAATCCAGAAATTGCTAATTTACCAGCATGGGTAATTGCACTCGTAGCTGCTGGTGGTATTGCCGCTGCATTGTCTACAACAGCAGGTTTACTACTGGTTATTTCGACCTCCGTTTCGCACGATTTACTCAAGCGAACCCTCAAGCCCGATATTACCGACAAGCAAGAGTTACTTGCAGCGAGGTTGGCAGCCATGGTCGCTATTGTTATCTCCGCATACTTTGGTATTAACCCGCCTGGATTTGTGGCATCGGTAGTGGCATTTGCATTCGGCTTGGCGGCAGCGAGTTTCTTCCCAGCAATTATTATGGGTATATTCTCTAAAACAATGAACCGAGAGGGCGCAATTGCAGGCATGGTAACGGGTATTGGCTTTACCGCTGCGTATATCATCTTCTTCAAGTTTGTAAGCCCTGAGCTTAATAATCCTGAACATTGGTTTTTAGGTATTTCGCCTGAAGGTATTGGCTTAATTGGTATGATTATTAACTTTGTAGTAGCTGCAGTTGTTCTTAAATTTACTCAAGCTACACCTATTGAAATTCAAGAAATGGTAGAAGGTATTCGTAACCCTAAAGGGTCAGCTGAAGCGCACGATCACTAGGCAACATTTATAGATATAGTAAAAAAATATAAAGCACCCAAAGCCCGACTTTAGTCGGGCTTTTTATTTGTTTAATAAATAAGTACATTAGATTGGTACATCACCATTTAAAGAGCGAATACAATGAGTGTAGAACAACAAGAAATAGCCCAATACGTTTGTTTGCAAGCGCCTTTTACTATGCTTGATAGCAGCGCATGCGAATACTTTGTAAATCATCTTGATATTATTTACCTTACCCGCGAAAACCAAACTCAGTGGTTACAAAGTGAAAACCCTAAACTATTTTTAATTCGCTCTGGTTTGTACGACCTAGTTGATGGCAAGGGCGATGTTGTTACGCGCTTAGCGCAAGGTGACTATTTTGGTTTTCCGTCGCTGTTAACCGGTGAGGCAATTCAAAATAGGTTAGAAGTACAAAAAGAGGGCATAGTGTATATGCTTTCTCAAACGCATTTTGATTTTTTACGCAGAGAATATAAATCGTTTGAGCAATACTTTGTACGCGCTCATGCTAACCGGTTGTTGTCATCACATTATAAAAGTAAAAACGATAGCTGGTCGGAACGTAAAATATCAGAGCTGATGACGCGCACAGCAATTACGCTTACGCCCGATGCAAGTATTAGGCAAAGTGCTAAAAAAATGAAAGAGCATGGCGTATCGTCAATAATGATAACGCAGCACGCGCACTTAGTAGGGGTTGTGACCGACCGCGATTTACGCAACCGAGTACTTGCCGACGAGGTAGATCCACAAGACGCAGTAAGCAGTATTATGACCGCAAAACCTAAGTTTATATTTGAAAATAACCGGGTGTTTTCGGCGCTGCACTTAATGCTTAAATACAATATTCACCATTTGCCCGTGCTTGACGAAAACCATAACCCGATAGGGATGATAACCAGCACCGATTTACTGCGCCAACAAAAAAGTGACCCCGTACAGCTTATTGGGCGCATATATAAAGCGCACACTGTTACTGATTTAAAACGCTACGCTAAAGAAATTCCCGAACTTTTGCGTAGTTTTTCGTACAACATTGACGACATATCGCTAATTGGTAAATTACTCAGTGGTTTAACCGATGCGCTTACATCGCGCCTGATTCACTTATTTCAAGAAGAGCATGGCGCAGCGCCAACCAGCTTTAGTTTTATTTGCTTTGGCTCGCAAGCACGCGAAGAACAAACCCTGCATTCAGATCAAGATAACGGCTTATTACTCCCTAACGACTTAACCACCGAGCAACACGCTTACTTTAAAAGTATGGGGGAGTTTGTATGCGAGAATTTAGTTGAGTGCGGCATTAGGCGTTGCCCAGGTAATATTATGGCAAGCAGTGATGAGTGCCGTATGAGCGTAAACGACTGGAGCGAGCGCTTTTTTAAATGGATAAAAAGCCCCACACCCAATGCAATGCTTAACTGTAAGATATTTTTTGACCTGCGATTTATTGAAGGTTCAAACGCTTTATACACAGCTTTTTGCGAGCAACTAATTCGTATATCACGTAACGATTTATTCTATGCCGCAATGGCAACCGACATAAGCAGCAACAGCGTGCCAATTGGTTTATTTAATAAATTTAAAACAGAAAGAACAGATCAAAATAATAAATACATAGATTTAAAAAAACGCGGTGTTGTAATTATAAATGACATAGTGCGGTTATACGCTTTAAAAGCGGGTATTAGGCGCGCCAACACGCAAGAGCGGTTGGACGCACTACTAAAACATAAACTGATCAGCAAAGAAGATATATACAACCTAAAAGACTGCTGGCGGTTCTTAACGCAGCAGCGCTTGAGTACACAAATAAACGAAGAGGGCTTACCGAGTAATTGTATTAATCCTAATAAATTAAACTCACTAGAGCGCCATCAACTAAAAGAAGCGTTTTATCTTGTTAAACAAGCGCAGCAAGCCGCTGCGTTTAAGTTTGCTCGCGGCAGTTTATAATGATGGATTACTAACATGGTAAAAAAGCTGCTCACTCGGTATTTAAAGCGCCGTAAATTACTAGGCAAAAATGCCTTACAACAACGTTACTTAGTGATTGATTTAGAGCTCACTGGGCTTGATGCAAAACAGCACGAAATTGTATCGGTAGCGTGGGTGATAATAGATAACCAATGTATAAAAATGAGCGAGTCGCAGCACCTTATAAATAAAAACGTAAAAAGCCTTGAGCAAAGTCCTGTTTTTCATGGGATTAGCGACGATGCTATAACAAAAGGACAGAGCTTGTGCAGTATATTAACGCAACTAAGCAGCCACTTTAGTGATTGTATTTTAGTGTTTCATAATGCCATGCTCGACTGGGGGTTTTTAAAAATAGCGCTTAAAAATGCCAATATAACTATACGGCCTAAACTGATACTCGACACACTGCATATTGAGCAAAAGCGCTTACTCCATCATTCAACTGAAATAAAACAAGATGATTTAACCCTTAATGCTTGCCGCACACGTTATGAGTTACCAAGCTATCATTGCCATCACGCACTGACCGATGCACAAGCCACTGCCGAGTTACTGCTAGCCCAGTGCCATCAAATAAGCCGTGGCAAAGAGTTAAAAGTAGGCGAGTTGATGTAGGTTGGCTGTAGGCGGGGCTTTATGCCGCGCGAGATAAACTCCCGCCAACAATAAAGAGTAGTTTACTTTTATTGTTATCCGTATAACTATAGGTACAGTTACGTAATCATTATCTAACTAATCACTTCAAGGACGATCATGAAACTCATCACTGCCATTTTCTTAACCTTATTCCCACTCATCACTTTTGCTAATTCAAGTTTGCCTGCTAATCGCCATATTGCAGTGCAGGGTACTGCAGAGGTATTAGCAAAGCCCGATATGGCTAAGATTTCTTTTGAAGTAATAAGCTTTAAAGACAAATCACTTGATGCAAAACGTGATGTTGATGACCGAGTAAATTTGTTACTTAAAGGTTTAAGCAAGTATGGTGTTAAGGAGACTGATGTTTCTGCTACAAGCCTGTTAACTCATAATGATGACGATATGTTTAATGTCGAGAGCGGTACAGCAATTAATGCAGGATATGTAGCAACAAGAACACTTAAAGTAACATTAAGAAATATTGAAAAAGTGAATGATTTTATCGATTTTGCACTAAGTGTAAAAATTAATGAACTGACGAATATTGAGCTTATGTCTTCAAAAGCCTCGCAGTTAGAAGCTGAAGCAACACAAGGCGCAATAGATAACGCTATAGTTAAAAGGGGGTAAGCTTGCCAAAGCATTTGGCGCAGAGATTGGAAAAATTTACAGTATTAATTCAAATTCTAACCGTTCAAGTTATGGTTATGGCGTAGATGATTTTGAGAGAATAGTTGTGACCGGCTCTAAAGTTACTAGAAATCCATTCGAGCAAGGCAGGTATTTACAAGAAACTATTACATTTAAATCATCAATAAACGTGGTGTTTGATTTAGAGGTAAATGATTAAGTTAAAATTTTCATTTCAAATACATTTTCATAATGTAAGCTGGCTTTAAGTTTTTGATTAATTTGAAGGTAGCCATATTATGAGCGATGAAAGCAACACGTTAAAAGCACAAACTGAGGCAAAAGTAGCAGCAGGGCGCAAAGGTAATTCTGATTTTATGAAAGGTGTTGATGAAACGATTGCACAAGCAAAAGCGTTTCAACAAGGTGCTAATGCACTTGATTTAAACCAAATTGCACCAAGTTTTGAGTTACCAAATCAACATGGTCAATCGGTGCAGTTAACTGAGTTACTTGCTAAAGGGCCTGTGGTTGTTACTTTTTATCGTGGTAGTTGGTGTCCGTACTGTAATTTACAACTGAAAGCACTGCAGTCACGTTTACCTGAAATTCATGCTTTAGGTGCGCAGCTGGTGGCTATTAGCCCGCAAGTACCCGATGGCTCAATGAGCGAAAGCGATATAAGTAACATGGATTTTTTAGTGCTGAGTGATCAAAATGCCGATGTAGCAGCAAGCTACGGCGTAGCATGGCAAGTGCCCACATTTTTACTCGAGCATATGCGAGTAGACCGAGGCCTAGATTTAGAGTCGGTTAACAATGGCAATAGTAGTGTTTTACCGATCCCTGCCACCTTTGTTTTAGATAAACAAGGTAAAGTGACTTGGCGTTATGTTGATGTTGATTATCGTACTCGTTCTGAGCCAGAAGATATAATTAACGCTTTGAAAAATTTAGTATAAAAAACTTAATTTTAAAAGTCAGACCCCTTGAAGAGCTTGCAATGCCTAAGCTCTTCAACGTTAATTTAAAGTTTCTAATGCTTCCCTCTTATAATCAGATGCAAGGTCGATTACAATACAGACATCTAAAAGGCGTATTGCCTTTATCTGCACGCTAAAAGAGTGGATTTTATATTTCATGGCAATCAAACTTGCAATTAATGGTTTTGGTCGTATTGGTCGAAATATTGTCCGCGCGTTATACGAGTCTGGTTTGAGCGACGATATAAAAATTGTTGCGATTAACGAACTTGCTGATCCTGAAGCTATTGCTCATTTATTAAAATACGACACATCCCACGGTCGTTTTTCTTTTCCTGTAAAACTTGGTGAAGACACCATTAGTGTTGCAGGCGATACCATTGCACTTTTTTGTGAAGAAAACCCAATTGAATTACCTTGGCAAACGCTCGATGTAGACGTTGTACTTGAATGTACGGGTGTTTACCACTCGCGTGAACAAGCGCAGTTACATATTACCGCAGGTGCTAAAAAGGTGTTGTTTTCGCATCCGGCCGATAACGATGTTGATGCTACGATTGTGTATGGCATTAACGACGATGAGCTTAAAAGCGAGCACACAATTGTTTCTAACGGATCGTGTACAACTAACTGTGTTGTGCCGGTTATTAAAGTATTAGATGATGCATTTGGTATTGAGTCGGGCGCTATTACAACGATTCATGCGTCGATGAACGATCAACAAGTGATTGATGGTTATCATCATGATTTACGCCGTACTCGCGCTGCAAGCCAATCAATTATTCCAGTTGATACAAAGCTCGCTCGTGGTATAGACCGTATTTTACCTAAATTTAAAGGCCGTTTTGAAGCCATCGCCGTACGTGTACCTACTATAAATGTCACGGCAATGGATTTAAGTGTAACGGTTAATACCGATGTAGATTTAAATGCAGTAAATAATGCACTTAAAGCACAAGCAAAAGACCGCTTAGAAGGTATTTTAAGTTATACCGAAGAGCCGCTTGTATCGGTTGATTTTAATCACGACCCACATTCTTGTATTATTGATGGCACACAAACACGTGTTAGTCACAAACGACTGATAAAGTTATTAGTATGGTGTGATAACGAATGGGGTTTTGCTAATCGTATGCTCGACACAGCGCGTGCTATGATGGCAGTGAATAAGTAATTTATTAATATAATAATTTTAAACGTATTTTTCAGGTTCAGTATCGTTAACTAAGGAGATGTTCATGTCGGTCATAAAAATGGCAGATTTAGATTTAAACGGCAAACGCGTATTAATTCGTGAAGATTTAAATGTACCAGTTAAAGCAGGTAAAGTGACGTCAGATGCGCGTATTCGTGCAGCACTACCTACTATTAAACTAGCCCTTGAGAAAGGCGCTAAAGTAATGGTTATGTCACACCTTGGCCGTCCTACGGAAGGGGAATACGATGAAGCGTTTTCGCTTGCACCTGTAGCTGATTACTTAAACGATGCCCTAGAGCAAACTGTACGTTTAGAAAAAGATTACCTAAACGGTGTTGATATTGCTGATAACGAAGTGGTTGTTTTTGAAAATGTGCGCTTTAACAAAGGCGAGAAGAAAAACGACGAAGCGCTATCTAAGCAACTAGCAGCACTGTGTGATGTATATGTAATGGATGCATTTGGTACGGCTCACCGTGCACAAGCGTCTACCCATGGCGTTGGTTTATTTGCTGATGTGGCATGTGCAGGTCCATTGTTATCGGCTGAACTCGAAGCGTTAGGCAAAGCACTTGATAATCCAGCGCGTCCATTAGTAGCGATTGTTGGTGGTTCTAAAGTATCTACTAAGCTTACCGTTTTAGATTCACTTTCTAAAATTGTTGACCAATTAGTTACCGGCGGCGGTATTGCAAATACCTTTATTGCTGCATCAGGTAGCCCAGTTGGTAAATCGCTTTACGAACCTGATTTAATGGATGAAGCGAACCGTTTATGTGCAGCAGCGATTGCTAATAATGGTGAAATTCCGGTACCGACTGACGTAGTGGTTGGTAATGAGTTTTCTGAATCTGCTGTAGCTACACTTAAAGATGTAAGCGAAGTAACAAGCAATGATATGATTTTTGATATTGGCCCTGATACAGCGAGCAAGCTTGCAAAAATTATTGCAAATGCAGGCACTGTTGTATGGAATGGTCCAGTTGGCGTGTTCGAGTTTGACCAGTTTGGTAATGGTACTCGTGCTATTGCACAAGCAATTGCTAACTCAAATGCGTTTTCAATCGCCGGTGGTGGTGATACCTTAGCCGCAATCGATAAATACGGCATTGCCGATAAAGTATCTTATATTTCTACTGGTGGTGGTGCGTTCTTAGAGTTTTTAGAAGGCAAAAAACTTCCAGCAGTTGAAATGCTAGAGTCGCGCGCTAAGTAATTTTAGTGGCGTAAGGTGAGGGGGTAATAGCCCTCACCGACAATTAATTACTAAATACCTCTCACCCTAATTTAGTCGTTAATTTAGACGGAATATTACTGCAAAGCAGTGGTTTTTCGTGGCGTTGTTATAACGCCAAACTAACACATCCGTTCAAACTAGATGGTAGGGAACTACTGTCGATAAATTGGAGAATACCCAATGGCTTTAATCAGTATGCGACAACTTTTAGATCATGCAGCAGAGCATGGTTACGGCGTACCTGCTTTTAATGTTAACAATCAAGAGCAAATGCGCGCAATAATGGAAGCGGCTGACAAAACAAACAGCCCAGTAATCGTTCAGGGATCAGCTGGTGCACGTGCTTATGCTGGTGCTCCATTTATTCGTCATATGATTTTAGCAGCCGTTGAAGAATGGCCACATATCCCAGTTGTAATGCATCAAGATCACGGCACATCGCCAGGTGTGTGTCAGCGTTCAATTCAGCTTGGTTTTTCATCAGTAATGATGGATGGCTCGTTAATGAGCGACGGAAAAACCCCTTCAAGCTACGAATACAATGTAGAAGTAACGCGCGAAACTGTTGCGATGGCGCATGCCTGTGGCGTATCGGTTGAAGGCGAGCTAGGTGTACTTGGTTCACTTGAAACAGGTGAAGCTGGCGAAGAAGATGGCGTTGGCGCAGAAGGGTTATTAACAACTGATCAAATGCTAACAGACCCTGAAGAAGCGGCTGATTTTGTAAATAAAACACACGTTGATGCACTTGCAATTGCTTGCGGTACTTCACACGGTGCTTATAAATTTACTCGCCCACCAACAGATGACATTTTAGCGATTGATCGCATTAAAGCGATTCATGCCCGTATTCCTAACACGCACTTAGTGATGCATGGCTCATCTTCAGTTCCTCAAGAATGGTTAGAAATTATTAATCAGTACGGTGGCGAAATTCCAGAAACTTATGGTGTGCCAGTTGAGCAGATTGTTGAAGGCATTAAGTTTGGTGTTCGCAAGGTAAATATTGATACCGATTTACGTTTAGCATCTACCGGTGCAATTCGCCGTCATATGGCGCTTAACCCATCTAACTTTGATCCACGTAAATACCTAGCTGAAGCGACTAAAGCAATGACAGAGATTTGCGTTGCACGCTATAACTCGTTTGGTACTTCTGGTCAGGCTAGTAAAATTAAGCCAATTTCACTTGATGAAATGCACCTTAAATACTTAAGCGGCGAACTAGACCCTAAAATTAGATAATAGATCAATTTATAATTGATCATTATTAGAGCCTGTTTATCTTTCGAGGTTGAATTTGCAGCAGTATGTTTGGTATTTAGGCAAGGCAGAGCCTATGCAATGTGGTTATTCCCCATAAATAGGCGATAACGTGGAATAAATGCCAAACATGCGCTGCCCGAAGGGTTCTGCTTAGGGGCAATTTACTCTTTGTTGCCTACATGGATGTAGGTAAGGGGCGTGAGCAGGACGCGGAAGCTTTGCTCGGTTTTTACTTAGCCCGCTAGGTTACAAACCTCACGCCGCGATTAAATCGCCCCTAGATTGAACAAATTTTAATCCTGAAAGGTCAACAGGCCCTAAGCCAGTAACTTTGTTGCTGGCTTTTTTAATGTCAGCCCTTTTTATATTACAGATTACGGTTTTTTGATCAGATCACTGCATTACCAACGCGGAATTTTGGGATCACGCATTTACTAACACAGCCTTTTTCGGATCATTACTTTACTAAGCCAAATACACTTTAATGCTATATATGGGTTCTGAGTTAATTTGATCGTTATTTATTTGTACAAACAATCAACAACTTATGGCTTTGACTAGGTACAACTCTGATCTGAGGGTTGATCGGCTTGGTAAAAATCTGATCCTTTATTTGGAGCTTAGTAAAATTTAGATCTATTTTTGAACGTATTGTTTGTTACACAGGCGGGTTTGTTGATTTTAAAAGGGCTTTAAAGCTACTTTTAAACGATCGATCTGTAAAAATGTCTTGGTTAGTAAAACAATGATCCCAGCTAGTTTAATATTGTTTAGTGGTTTAAATAGCGATACAAAAAAGATAATTTTAAAAAGTTAGCTATTACATAAATTTATCGTAAATCTCTTTTTATTACGTTAAATATTAAAAAGGTTTTAAAAATATGACGTTAATGAGGTTTTTTGTCACTAATTTGTGTTTTTTTTACCACCATTTTAATTTACACGTTACACTTTCATAAAAATGTAATACTTAGTCATAATAATGAAAACTAATTCGATAGCGTAAGAGATAAATTGGAATGTCACGTAAAGTACTAGTCGTAGATGACGAAGCTCCTATCAGGGAGATGTTGGTTTTTGTTTTAGAGCAAAATGGATTTCAAGCAATTGAAGCAGAAGATTACGACTCTGCTATTGCAGCTATGGTTGAACCTTACCCAGATATGGTTTTACTTGATTGGATGTTACCAGGTGGAAGCGGTATTCAAATTGCTAAAAAGTTTAAGCAAAACGAACACACCCGCCAAATCCCAATTATTATGCTTACAGCTCGCGGCGAAGAAGAAGACAAAGTACGCGGTCTTGAAGTAGGTGCAGATGATTACGTCACTAAGCCGTTTTCACCTAAAGAGCTTATGGCACGTATTAAAGCGGTTATTCGCCGTGTATCGCCAACCTCATTAGAAGAAGCTATTGAAGTACATGGCCTGCGTTTAGACCCTATTTCTCATCGTGTTACCTCAGAAGGTAACGAGCTTGATATGGGGCCAACCGAATTTAGATTACTGCACTTTTTTATGACTCACCCAGAGCGTGTTTATAGCCGTGAACAACTGCTTGATCATGTGTGGGGAACTAACGTTTACGTAGAAGATCGCACTGTTGATGTTCACATTCGTCGCCTGCGTAAAGCAATTGGCCCACTTGGACATGACCGTTTGGTGCAAACAGTACGTGGCGCTGGGTATCGTTTTTCAAGTAAGCTGTGATCAGCTTAAAGCTTAGCTAATGTGTAAAATACGCATGTATTACTACTCTAAGGTAAAGTGAGTGTATGTATCGAGTTGTTAATAAGCAGGCGTTAGTAAAGCGCCTGTTTATCTATTTTTTACCCTTACTATTAATTGGTGTGCTGGTTGGCGCGCCATTTTTGCTTTTATTTTTAGGATCTTTTTCCCTCCTTATTTGGCACTACCATCAACTTTATCGTTTGAGCGATTGGCTACTTAATCAACGCAGCTTTAATCCACCAGAGGGTGAGGGTGCATGGGAGCAAGTGTTTGAAGGTATTTACCATCTCCAGCACCGTAATCGTAAAAAACGTAATGAGCTTGCAGATTTAATTCGTCGCTTTCGCGATGGGGCTGAAGCGGTACCTGATGCGGTAGTGGTATTACAAAACGATTTAAGTATTGTGTGGTGTAATCAATTAGCCCTTAAAGTGCTTGGTTTGCAGTGGCCTACCGATCATGGTCAGCGCCTTGATAATTTAATTCGCGAACCTAAGTTTGCTAAATACATGCACAAAGGCGAATTTGACGACGCGCTTGAGCTGGATAACGGTCATAGTATTGAGCAGGTGCTTGAGTTTAGGGTAATGCCATATGCAAGTACGCAACTTATGGTTGTTGTGCGTGATGTAACGCGCTTAAAACAGCTAGAACAGATGCGTAAAGACTTTGTAGCCAATGTGTCACACGAACTACGTACACCGCTTACAGTGGTTACAGGGTATCTTGAGATGATGGATGGCGATATGATGCCGCCGCCAGCAATGTGGAACAAAGCGCAAAATACCATGCTTGAACAATGTAAGCGCATGGACAGCTTAGTCAGCCAATTATTATCGCTTTCGCGTATTGAAGGTGCACGGCGCCAAGACAACGATAAAGCTATAAATGTACCGCAATTACTTGGTTATATTCACACTGAAGCAAACTCAATTAATCAAGACAAAGGCCACGAACTTATTTTTGATATTGATAAAACCCTTGATATTAAAGGCTCTGAGGATGAACTGCGTAGTGCGTTTTCTAATTTAGTATTCAACGCGATTCATTACACAAAACCAGGCGGTAAAGTAGAAGTTTGCTGGCAGCGCAAAAACAATAAAGCGTGTTTTAGTGTTACCGATAATGGTGATGGTATTGCGCCTGAGCATATTAACCGATTAACTGAGCGTTTTTATCGTGTTGATAAAGCTCGCAGTAGAACAACAGGTGGCTCAGGCTTAGGGCTCGCTATAACAAAACATGTGTTAACTCGCCATGATAGTAAATTAAATATTCGTAGTGAAGTTAATAAAGGATCGTGTTTTTCTTTTGAATTTTCAATAGATAAGATAGTTTCGCTGACTAAATAATTAAGCTAATAGGTCAAGTCATAAAAGTGTCATTTAAGAGTAATGTAACTGTCATGTACTCACTTTAGAGTGGGCAGCAGTTAGAAAATGGAACGAACAAACCGGAGAACTCTACATGAAATTTAAAAACTTAGTTGCCGCAATGGGTGTGGCTGTTACAACTTTCGTATCTGCACAAGCAGTTGCTCTAGATCAAAATATTCCTGAGTATCAAAAAATTAGTGGTGTTTCAGGCAACTTTTCATCAGTAGGTTCTGACACTTTAGCCAACATGATGACGTTTTGGGCTGAAGAGTACAAACGTATTTACCCAAATGTAAATATTCAGATTCAAGCAGCAGGTTCTTCTACTGCTCCACCGGCACTTACCGAAGGTACAGCTAACCTAGGTCCAATGAGCCGTAAAATGAAATCTAAAGAAATCGAAGCGTTCGAAAAACGTTACGGTTACAAGCCAACAGAAGTTCGCGTAGCTATTGATGCACTTGCTGTATTTGTACATAAAGATAACCCAATTGAAGGGCTTCGTATTGACCAAGTAGATGCTATCTTTTCATCTACTCGTAAATGTGGCGCACCAGAACAAGTTAACCGTTGGAGCGATGTTGGTCTAACAGGTGATTGGGCAGCTAAAGATGTGCAACTTTACGGACGCAACTCAGTATCAGGTACGTATGGTTACTTTAAAAAGAAAGCACTTTGTAAAGGTGATTTCCGTAATAACGTAAATGAGCAACCGGGTTCTGCATCAGTAGTACAGTCAATTTCATCTTCATTAAATGCAATTGGTTACTCAGGTATTGGTTATAAAACATCAGGCGTACGTACAGTACCGCTAGCTAAAAAAGGCGATAACTTTGTTGATGCAACACTTGATAACGTTGCACAAGGTAAATATCCATTATCTCGCTTTTTATACCTTTATGTGAATAAGCACCCAAACAAGCCGTTGTCTCCAATGGAAGCGCAATTCTTAAAAATGGTACTTTCAAAAGATGGTCAGCAAATTGTAGAAAAAGATGGTTATGTACCACTTTCTGCAAAGCTAGTAGAAACAGAACTTAAGAAGCTTGGTTTAAATTAATAAACTATAAGCAATAAAAAACCGCTCATTGAGCGGTTTTTTTGTGCCTAAAACTAAAAACTTTAAGGAATTAAATATTACCTAATTTTTCGGCTTGTGCTTTACATTGATTATAGCTCTCAACACATTTGCCAGAGCATACTTGTTGCTTTAAGCCCTCAGCAGTTGTTTGCTGTTCACAACTACTTTCACACTGGTAGTTTTGTTGAGCACACTGATTCATTTCAGGGTTTTCAACTTGGTTTTGACAACCTGCCAATAGTGCAAAAGTAAGGGCGACTACGCTTGTTTTTATTAAAGTGTGCATGCTTCTTATCCTTAAAATGGAGTCGCAATAATATTAAATTTCGACTTGGATATTGTCGATCAATCTAACACCACCAAAATAGGCTGCGGCTAAAATAACAAATTGAGTATCTTCGATTGTAGCAGTTTTTAATGTATCTCGTTGAGCAATCTCAAAATAGTCTGGTTTTAGGCCTGCTTTCTCTAAACTTTGTTTAGCTAAGCTTTCAAGTTTTACAAAGTCTTTCTCGCCACTTTTAAGTTGCTCAGCGCACGTATTAAGGGCTTTAAATAATACGGTTGCAGTCGCTTTTTGATCATCAGATAAGTAACCATTACGTGAGCTCATAGCAAGGCCAGAAACTTCTCGCATTGTAGGTACACCAATGACTTCAACCGGAATTGATAAGTCGCGTGCCATAGTTTTGATTACTTGTAGTTGCTGAAAATCTTTTTCACCAAAGCAGGCGTAATCTGGTTGCACTAAGTTAAATAACTTAGTTACGATTGTTGCAACACCTCTAAAGTGACCTGGACGTGAGCCACCGCAATAGCCTAATGAAATGTCAGGTACATCTACAAAGCTTTGTGCACCCAGTCCGTTAGGGTAGATTGTTTCTACACTTGGGGTAAATACAATATCAGTGCCTAGTTCAGCAAGGCCTTGTTTGTCTTCGTTTAGCGTACGAGGATAGTTATCTAAATCTTCGTTAGCACCAAATTGCATTGGGTTTACAAAAATACTTACAACGACTTTGTCGGCCAAGTTTTTTGCTTTTTCTACTAGCGAAAAATGCCCACGGTGCAAGTTGCCCATTGTTGGCACAAGCGCCACGCTAAGACCTGCTTGGCGCCATGCTTTAATTTGACTACGTAACGATCTGATTTCAGTTATTGATTGCATTATTTAAACTCATGTTCAGCGCTTGGAAATGCGCCACTTTTAACATCTGTACAATACTTTTGAACGGCTGCAGGCATATTGCCTGTTTCGAGCAAAAAGTTTTTAGAAAATTTAGGAATGTAACCTGCCGAAATACCAACCAGGTCATGCATTACCAGTATTTGGCCGTCAGTTAAGCTGCCTGCACCAATACCAATAGTTGGGATACTTAAAGCGTCTGTAATGCGTTTTGCCAGGGCACTTGGAATACACTCAAGTACTAATAATTGCGCGCCAGCAGCTTCAAGTGCTTTCGCATCATCAATCATTTTTTGTGCTTTATCTTCTTCGCGACCTTGTATTTTAAAGCCACCAAATACATGAACTGACTGTGGTGTAAGGCCTAAATGCCCGCAAACTGGGATACCTTGTTGAGTGAGTGCTTTAATGCTCTCGTAAAGCCACTCTCCGCCTTCAAGTTTAATCATGTTTGCGCCAGCGCGCATAAGCTCAGCTGCATTTTTACAGGTATCACTAACGCTTGAGTAGGTCATAAAAGGTAAGTCAGCAATTACAAATAATTCGCGGCTACCAGCGCGTACACAGCGGGTATGATATGCAATATCTTGATTTGTTACGCCAAGGGTGTCATCGCCGCCTTGTAGTACCATGCCCAATGAGTCGCCCACTAAAATAACTTCAACGCCGTTATCATGAAATAACTTTGCAAAACTAGCGTCGTAGGCTGTTAATGCAGTAATTTTGTTATTTTCTGCTTTCATTTTATTTAAAGTAGAAACGGTTATTTTAGACATAATATCCTCGCAGGCAAAAGCCTAGGTTAATTACAGAGGTAATTGTTGTAAGTCGTTGAGCGGTAAGTTATTTGCAATGGTTTTTAATGCAATGCCGCTAGGTAAAATAAGTTCAGGTGCAAGCTCTAATAGTGGGTAAACCACAAACTCGCGATCACTCAAACCATAATGAGGCACGGTTAAGCGCGCCGTATTTATAATTTGATCATCAAATAATAGGGTATCGATATCAAGTGTGCGTGGACCCCAACGCTCAGCTTTTCTTACTCGACCATGCTCAAGCTCAATACTTTGTGTTAAATCAAGTAATTGCTCTGGAGCAAGGGTCGTTTTAATACAGGCTACGGCATTGATATAGTCTGGTTGATCTTGTGGGCCCATAGGCTTACTTGCATAGTAATGCGATACGTTTACAAATTCACAATTAGGCAGCTTTTTAAGCGCAATTATCGCGTTATCAAGCTGCTCTTTTGGTGAGTTTAGGTTGGCACCTAAACCCAAATAAACACAATGCATGTTATTACTCAGTTGGCTTTTTAGTAGGGCGACGGCGCTTTCGCGGCTTAGGACCACCTTGATGACCTAAGCTTTTAACCATCTCTTTTTGGCCGTTTATATCTTTACTTAAGTATTGTGTCCACCACTGAGCAAGCTCTGTATGCTGAGTTTCGCCTGCATCTACGCGTAATAATAAAAAGTCGTAAGCGGCTTTAAAGCGAGGCTGTTGCGTTAGCCTGTATGCACGTTGGCCAGCACGTTTATCTAAGCGGTGCTGAATATGCCAAATATCGCGAGCACCTAAAGTAAAGCGCTTAGGAACAGCTATATGCTGTGAATTATCGCTTAGTACTTTATTCATTGCTTGTGCGAAAGCATCGTATTCAGATAGTTGCTCTTGGCTTTGAATTTTTTTAGTGCGCTCAAGCAGTGGGAACCAAAGTAGGGCAGCAAAAATAAACGCCGGTGTTACTTTTTTATCGGCATTAATACGCTTGTCGGTATTTTGAAACATTTGCTGAATAAGCGTGTGCTCTAAGCCACTTGGGTTTTTATCTAAAATTTTATCAAGTTCAGGAAAAAGTGAGCGGAATAAGCCGTATTTACGCAGCATTAAAAAGTTAGCTTCGGCCTTGCCGTTTAAAAACAGTTTAAGAATTTCTTCAAATAAACGTGCTGGCGGAATGTTATCAAGCAAGCTTGCAAGCTCGCTAATTGGCTTTTCACTTTTAGGCGCAATGCTCATATCAAGCTTAGTGGCAAAACGTACTGCACGTAACATACGAACAGGGTCTTCGCGGTAACGCGTTTCAGGGTCGCCAATAAGCTCGATTTGTTTAGCTTTAATTGCCGCTAAGCCGTTGGCGTAATCGTGAATACTAAAATCTTTAATTGAGTAATAAAGTGCGTTGATTGAAAAGTCGCGGCGCTCTGCATCTTCTTCAATACTGCCAAATACGTTATCACGTAGTAGTTGGCCCTCATTGCTTGATTGGCTTATTTGATTTTTGTCTTCTTGCGCTTCGTGGTGGCCACGCATTGTTGCCACTTCGATAATTTCACGGCCAAATACAATGTGTGCTAGACGAAAGCGACGACCTATCAGGCGACAGTTTCTAAATAGTTTTTTTACCTGTTCTGGAGTTGCATTAGTAACTACGTCAAAATCTTTTGGCTGTTGGCCTAACAATATATCGCGAATACAACCACCAACAAGGTAGGCATCGTAGCCACCGTCTTTTAAGCGGTATAATACTTTGATTGCATTTGGGCTAAATTGTTTGCGAGAAATACCATGCTCACCACGAGTGACAACAATAGGTTCACTGCTTACAGAAGCGCTTTCGGCACTGGTATTCGGGCCGATTATTTGTCGGCAAAATTGAAAAAGCTTGGAAATAATAGTCTGTCTCCTAGAAGGTGTGATTGACTCTGCATCGCAATCAAAAGTTACAGCAAATAGGGCGGTTATAACCCAGTACAAGCTGTTTGACGTAATTAGCATATATTTAGGCGGCTATCATATACCAGCAGGGTTTAAAAATTAAGTTGATGTGTTGAAATTAAGCCGTTTTTAGCTATTTTATTTACTTAAATGTGTAAATTGGACTTTCTGGCTATGTGGATGTTGAGAAATTTGTATTTCGGATACTTGGGGGACCTGTTTTAAGCTAAAGTTTTTAATTCCCCAATCGATTAATTGTTCTATATTTAAGTCGCTTAAATCAGCTATAACAGGTAGCCCTAAAAATTCAAAAGCGCTAATTAAAGCAGGCTTTGGATTTTGCTTACAAATGGCGGGGGCATAATTTTGTTTAGATAGTTTAAAACCGGGTTTGGCAACCGCTAAAGGTAAATGAGCAAATTCAGGTACAGGGCTGTCGAGTTGTTTAAACAAACTAATTTGCCGAGCTGTTGGTTCAATTAAATCTGCGCCTCTTACAATTCGATTTATGCTTTGATCGATATCATCGACGACCACAACAAGTTGATATGCAAATAAACCGTCACTGCGTTTAATTAAGTAATCTTCGTGGGATAATGCACTATTTACCGATATATCACCTTGAATTAAATCACTAAATTGAGTCGTTGGATGTTGCTGAACTAAACGAAGCGCGCCGGATTGAGTATGATGATTAAGTGCTTTGCAATGCCCCTGATAAATACCGCCAATGGCTTTTATCTGCTTGCGAGTACAGGTGCAACCATAAACAAGGTTTTGCTCTAAAAGTGAGTGGGTAATATCTTGATATAAAGACAGGCGCTGTGTTTGGTATACAACAGGTTCATCCCAATAAAGGGCGTAGGCTTGTAAGGTATTTAGAATATCGGAGTCGGCGTTTTTAACCACGCGCGTAGTGTCAATGTCTTCAATACGAACTAACCATTTTCCTTGATTAGCTTTTGCATCTAAATAGCTACCCACAGCCGCTACAAGTGAGCCAAAATGTAATGGCCCAGAAGGAGACGGCGCAAAACGACCGCGATATTTACGCATAGGCGCAGTAACGGCTGTAGGAGACATAACTAACTAATAAGTTTTAATTAGCCGCGTCCAGATTGCTTTTCTTTGATTTCTGCAAGTGTTTTACAGTCTACGCATAAATCGGCAGTAGGACGTGCTTCTAAGCGACGTATGCCAATTTCGATGCCACAAGACTCACAAAAGCCAAAATCATCTTCTTTAATCAAATTAATTGTTTTTTCAATTTTTTTGATTAATTTACGTTCGCGGTCACGAGTACGAAGTTCTAAAGAGAATTCTTCTTCTTGTGCAGCGCGGTCAACTGGGTCAGGAAAGTTAGCAGCTTCGTCTTGCATGTGCGATTTAGTACGATCAACTTCGTTACGTAAATCGTTACGCCAAGTCTCTAAAATTGCTCTAAAATGAGCACGTTGTGCATCATTCATGTACTCTTCGCCTGGTTTTTCTTGGTATGGTTCTAAACCGGCTTGAGCCAATAAACCATGTTTCTTTTGGTCTGGCATAACTCTCTCCTAAATCCTTAATTTAATGCCTCAGCATTAGCCGGCGGTATAAATAACAGAATCTTATACCCTAGGCAAATTTATTTTTAATTAATCGAATTAGCTTCAACCATGCTTACTGAGTAAAAAAGTGTATTAATAGTTTATTTACACTTTTAATTAATTCACATATTCGCTTTCTAAAACTTGCCTTGTTATATGGGCAAAAGCTTTAAAAACAAGTTAATTTTAATAATTCACTTTTTACCACTTTCTATAATTGGAGTACTTTGTAAATTACGCTTAGTTCAATCCGTTGGTTTATTACACTATTCTATAAATACTATTCTTTTATGAAGTAAGACTCCATTAGCTGAAATTTTGGCTTTGTATGCTAATACTTCAACACCGGCTATTATTGCTTGGTTTAATAACGTGGCGTATTTTTTATCAATATGCGCAGCTGCACTTACGGTATTTATTCCCTCATGCAAAACAGCGAACAGTAATACTGCTCGGTGGCCTTGTTCGATCATTTCTATTAGTTCGCGGATATGTTTTTGTCCACGCACTGTTTGCGCATCAGGAAAGTAGCCTTGCCCGCTTTGTGGTGTATCTTCGCTTAATAATGTGACTGATTTAACTTCTACATAGCAATCGGGCTTATTTTCGTCTGTGAGTAAAAAGTCGATACGACTGTTTTCGCTGCCGTACTTAACTTCGCTTTGCAATTGACTGTAGTCGAGTAGCTCGCTTATCACATTATTGTTTATTGCTTCTTCAACTACTTTATTAGCCACCGCTGTATTTACACAAATAAGCTGCGATAAGTTATTTTGCGTAAGCTCTAATGAATGCGGGTATTTTCGTTTTGCGTTATCGCTCTTTGAATAAAAAGCAGTAAAGCATGGCTCAGCGCATCCCGTCATTTTACCTGTATTTGCACAGTGGGCGGTAAATTCGCTGCCATCACTTAATTGTAAATCAGCTAAAAAGCGTTTGTAGCGCTTTAATAATATGGCTGGTTGCAGCGCTGGCGTGTACTTCATAATAACTTCCAAAGCGTAAACACTGCTCAGCAGTGTGATTTATGTTATTTATCTCAAGCTGTTGGGAACTTAAGCGCTCTATAGTAAACTCGGTGGCACATTTAAGTGCAAGGGAATTCTAACATGAGTGAAAAATTTGTTGTTCAACTAAGCGAACAAGCAGCAGCGAGTCATTGGGGCGATAATGCGTCATTGTCTTTTAACGAGCGCGGTGCAACTGTTCATTTATCTGAGCAAGACACATTAAAAAATGTTCAAAAAGCAGGCCGTACTATTGCAAGCCAAGGCGTTAAAAATGTTGAATTAGCAGGTGATACTTGGTGTACAGAAAGCCAGTGGGCTTTTTACCAAGGCTTTGTAACACCAAAATCATTAAACGGTGTTGAGTTTGTTGATAACGCACAATCAGATATTAAAGAACTTGCTCACTTAAAAACGTCAGCAATTTGGGCACGTGAAATGGTTAACGGTACTGCCGATGACATATACCCAGAAAGCCTAGCTGAAAAAGCAGCTGAGTTTATTCAATCATTAGCGCCTGAACATGTAAGTTACCAAATTATTAAAGGTGATGCGTTACTAGAACAACAGTGGATTGGTATTCATGCAGTTGGTCGCGGTAGTGTTCGCCCACCAGTATTGCTTGAGCTTGATTACAACCCAACAGGCGACGAAAATGCACCAGTAAGTGCTGCGCTTGTAGGTAAAGGTATTACGTTTGACTCAGGTGGTTACTCAATTAAATCAAGCGAAGGTATGCTTGGTATGAAGTGCGACATGGGCGGCGCTGCAACAGTAACAGCAGGTTTAGCATTGGCTATTAACCGTGGTATTGAAAAACGTATTAAGCTGTTTTTATGTTGTGCTGAGAACTTAATTTCGGGTCATGCATACAAATTAGGTGACATTCTTACTTACAAAAATGGCACAACAGTTGAAATTGTAAACACGGATGCTGAAGGTCGCTTAGTACTTGCTGATGGCTTAATGGCAGCAGGAGAGACTGGCGCTCCACTTATCATTGATGCAGCAACACTAACTGGAGCAGCGCTTGTTGCTGTTGGCCAAGAGTACAATGCATTATTTGCACTTGATAAAGAACTTGCACGTGAAGTTGAAAGTTTTGCATCTCAAGAAATGGAAGCTGCTTGGCCACTTCCTCTTGAAAAATGGCATCAACAAAACTGCCCATCTCCTTATGCTGATACGGCAAATAGCCGTGCACAAAAGGGTGGCGGTTACGGCGGTGCATCGAATGCTGCAGGCTTTTTATCACGCTTTGTGCCAAACGATGGCAAAGGTTGGGTGCACATAGATTTAGCTGCTGCTTTTAACATGGGCAGTACAAGCCAATGGGCAGCGGGCGCAACAACTCAAGGTATGCGTACGGTTGCTCGTACCCTACAAGAAAAAGCATAATATTTACTAAATTATGCTTTTTACACTAAAAATAGGTACCTTTGGGTGCCTATTTTTTAATTTACAGGCAAGCAATTTTATTTCATTTGCGGTAAAATCCGTCGCCAATACCTGTTTGAGTTTAATTTTTGCTTAACTCTAAGCTGCGCTCAAATCTTATATCCACCACTGGGGTTTCTAATTATGTCAGATAAGTGCTACATCACAGCTCAACAGCTGCTTGAAGATTCGTTCCGCGTAGCGGCACAAGTATACCAAGATGGCTTTCGTCCTGATTTTATTATTGGTATTTGGCGAGGTGGTGCACCGATCGGTATTGCTGTTCAAGAATATTACGATTATAAAGGCATTGAGACTGACCACATTGCAGTACGTACATCGTCTTATTACGGTATTGGTAAACAATCTAAAGAAATTAAAGTCCACGGTTTGCATTACATTGTTGAGAACGCAAATGCAGGCGACTCATTATTAATTGTTGATGATGTATTTGACTCTGGTCGTAGTATTGTTGCATTAAAAGAAAAGCTTTCAGAGCTTATGCGCTTAAACTTGCCACGTGATATTCGTATTGCATGTCCGTACTACAAGCCAAAAAACTCAAAAGTAGACACTGTTCCAGATTATTATATTCATGAGTCTGAAGAGTGGTTAGTGTTCCCGCATGAACTATCGGGTTTAACACCGGATGAAATTATTGCAGGTAAATCTGATCTTGTGAAAATTCATGACATTTTGCTAGAGAAGTAATCAGTAATTTGTGTAAATAAAAAAAGGCCGTTAAGGCCTTTTTTTTATGGGTAAATTTTAAATAACTTAAAGTTGAGCAAAGCTATCTACGTATTCACTTAGCTTTGGTATATCGACTGCTTGTAAGCCATCGTTACTTCTAAGTACCAAGCCTTTTTCGACAAGTTCTGTAACAACACGTCTGTAAGCTCGCTCAGTGGTAGCAAAGCGTTCGGCTTCAGCATTTACAGTTGGATAGGCTCTAAGTAGCGTAGGGTTGTTGTTCTCGGCTCTTAGTAAGCAATCTTTGGCTATGTTGTAGCTCAATGGTAGTAGTAGCTTATCTAAATTGATTTTTTGGTTTTCCTGAAATTTAGCCGCAATAGTTTGTGCGGTGTATAAACTCAGTTCTGGTTTTTCAAGCAGCAGAGCACGCCAATGTCTTAATTCAATAAGATTATAAGTTACATCGCTAAAGCACGTTACCGTATAAATACACGGATTATTATTTAGCGCTTCTATTTCACCAATAAGGGTGTTGTTACAATCCAATTGTCCTAACAGCAGGCGTCGTCCATTACCTACGTCGTAACTAAACGACACAGTGCCACTGCGTACAAGCACAAGCTTGCTTAAAGGCTGATCTTGATGGATCAGAACTTCTTTTTTTGATTGTTGATAGCTACTACCGGCAAAGGTTAAAAGCTGATCAACAAGGTAACTAGAAAAATGGTATTGAAACATCAATGTGCTCTTCGGACATTTGTCCTATTTATTACATCTTAATGACGTTAGCATTAAGACACTAAGAATTTACGCTAACTTGCTACTAATATTATTAGCTTTGCTAATAGTATTATTTTACCTTCATTTCCCGTGTAATGATTTAAGAATTTGCTGGTATTTTCCGGCAAACTTTTTCAGGTTTTTAAGCAAGTTAGCTTTTTTATTTTGTTGTAACTTTGCAATACTTATAAGTGCCATAAGTTAGCAGTACATGTAATGCTAACCTAAAGGCTAGGAGAGAACAATTGAGTTGGGAATATTTAGGCTATATTGCATCAGCTTTATTGGTTGCATCGTTAACAATGACAGATGTAGTAAAACTGCGTTGGTACAACATGTTTGGTTGTATTGTATTTACTGCATACGGTTTTGCCATTGGCGCAGTACCTGTTATTTTTACCAACGGCTTATTGTCGCTTGTAAATTTATACCACATTATAAAAATATATCGCCAACCTAAAGTTGAAGACGCTAAAAGCTAAAATAAGTTATCTGCACAAATAAGTTAATGATTTCAATTAAAATCAAAATTTCAGTTTTTGTGCATTCCGGCTTGAAGTGAATACAGATAATCTCATATCACTCTACATAACTTTCCTTTGAACCTTGCTGTAAGCTCTTACTTAAAAGATGATTACCTTAGGTTTTAATACGCCGAACGTTAGCTAAATTCTGTTCGCGGATAACAAATATATAAATAAGCGCTTCTAAAAATTCCATTAAAAAATCCGATAGCAGTAAACTGCTATCGGATTTTTTATCTGTTATACCAACCTGCTTATATGTGGGTCTATTTAATGCTTCAAAGCGCTTAAATATTTATGTAGGTTGTGGTATTTACGCTTTTTCTAAATCTTCAACGTCACCTAAGCCAGCAGTTAGTTCTTCAAGTAATTGCTTTATTTCCTCAGAAGCTAAAATAAAGTCAGCATCAAGTTTTAAAGCCATATCTTCTTTAGGAATATCTGCGTTCTCTTCTTTTAGAGTTTCAGAGTAGCTTAAACGCTTGATAGAGCCATCGTTTTGCAGCATAAACTTGAGGCGTTCTTGCCAATCAAGTGCCAGTTTAGTTACGCGTTTACCACTTTCTAAGTGCGATTTAACCTCATCACATGCCAGATCATGGCCTTTTAGTTTTACTTGTGCACCGCTGTCGTCAGCTTCTTCAAGCTCAGCGTCAGAGCCAATAGCAAAGCCTTCTGGTGTACTAAAGTTAGTTAACCAATCAGTTAAGAATACATCTAGGTCGTAGTTAGCAAACGCAGGTACAACTGGGAGCGTTCCTAACGATTTACGAAGTAGTGCCAGTAGCTCTTCAGCTTTATTAAAGCTGCCACTATTTACAACCACCCAGCCATTTTCTTGGTCAATAAAGGCAAATTGTAAGCTCGACTTTTTAAATGCCTGGGGTAGAAGAGTATGAAGAATGTTTTCTTTTAATTCGTCTTTTTCTTTCTTTTTAACCGGGCGGTTTTCTTCGGCTTCTATCTGATCAATTTTCTCAGCAACTAGTTCGTTGATAACAGAAGCTGGGAGTACTTTTTCTTCACGTTTTGCGCAAACTAAAATACTTTTTTGAGAAAAATGCGATAGTGTTTCGCCATGCTTTCCAAACGCTTTCGTCCAACCAAATGTTGCAAGCTCTTGACCAGTACATGGGCGAAATAAATCTTGCTCTAATGCTTTATCAAAATCTTCTTGGGTGTATGAAACGTCTTGCTTAAAGCGGTAACAAATAAGGTTACTAAACCACATAGGGGAATTGATCCATTTGAAAAATTTGTCCAATCATAGCAATAAAAACAGCATCTCGAAATGACTGATTTGTTACTAGGGCGTGTTGAATTTTATGGATTGAAATTTGTTCAATCCAAGGAAGATTAAATCGCGGCGCTAGGTTTGTAACCTAGTGGGCTCGGTAACTGCTCCTGCGTTATTCTACTGGCTTACATCCATGTAAGAATAAGTAAAAACTGAGCAAAGCTTCCGCGTCCTGCTCACGCCCCTTACCTACATCCATGTAGGCAACAAAGAGTTAATCGTCCCTAGATCGAGCTCAAAGGGCAGCGCATGTTTGGTATTTATGCTGCGTTATCGCCTATTTATGGGGAATAACCACACTACATAGGCTCTGCCCTGCCTAAAAACCAAACATATTTCTGCAAATTCAACCACCAAAGAACAATACGCCCTAATAATTTAATGCATATACTTTTTTATTCATATTTATCAAAAATAGGCATTGGCTTAGCCATGTTCTTTGGAAATTGAATATAGTAACGCAGACCTTTACCAGGTTCACTCGTTGCATCAATAGATCCACTAAGAGTTTGTTTAACTAAATTAAACATTATATGGGTACCTAATCCGCTTCCGCCCTCATCGCGTTTAGTCGTAAAGAATGGGTCAAACAATTTTTTCAATTGCTCACTGGTAACTCCGTTACCGTCATCTTTGTAATCAATCGTTAAGTTAGTGTCATCTGCGCTTATTTTGATATCCATCACACCGTTGCTTTTACCTTCAAAGCCATGAATGAGTGAATTCATAATTAAGTTAGTAAAAATTTGGCTGATGGCGCCTGCCGGTAAATTTAAAACTAAATCATCAGGGCATTCTAATTTTATTGTATGGGATGTCTTTTTTAGTTTTGGATGCAGTGAGCGTATTACTTCGTTAGTGTAATCTTTAAAGTTAATAGTTCTTACAGCTTCACTGGCCTGATCGACCGCTATTTGCTTAAAGCTAGCAATAAGCTCTGAGGCTCTATCTAAGTTAGTGGTTAACAAGCTTGTACTTTGTTTTGCTTCGTTAATAAATTCTTCTAGTGCTTTTGGTGAAAGTGTTTTTTCACTATAAGCACTTTCGAGTTTATTTAAGCGTTCTTGCAAAAACGATATTGCCGTTACACCTATACCAATAGGGGTGTTAATATCATGCGTAATACCCGCCACAAGCCCGCCTAGTGCGGCCATCTTCTCTGTGCCCAATAAACGTTCCTGTGCAAGGCTTAATTCCTCTATATAACGCTGAGATTCAGTTTGTTTTGTAATTAGCTCTTGCTCTGTGCTGCGGCGTAAGTCTATTTCTTCAGTGAGCACAATTTTTTGCTTCTCAAGTTCGTATTTTTGCTGTTGTAATTCCATCATTGCTTGGCTTAAGTTTGATGTTTTACGGGCTACGTCTTGCTCAAGTTGTATGTTGTGATGATCGAGCTTTTCGTTACTAATAATAAGTTCTTTTTGGGTGTGCTCAAGCTCTTTTCTGTACTGAACCACTTTATCTATTAGTTTGTTAAACGACTGCTCCATTACTTTTAGTTCGTTATGCTCCTCTGTTTCTATTTCTATGTGTTGTCCTTCTAGCTCATCTAATTCTAGGTTTTCTAGTTGCTCAGTAAGCTCAGCTAAGGGATCTGTAAGAAGCTTTCTAAATGCCATTAAAAATAAAATGATTAAAAAGGTAGTTTTAATCATCGCATTACCAATCAAAAAGTAGATTGATACCATAATTCGGCTTAAAACAACTTCTCGGCTAGAGAACAAGGTAACGTCGCCCACTTGGGTAGCACGGCCAGAAAATTCAAAAATAAGTGGAAAGGTGTAACCAAACAGACCGGATTTCGCGTCTTCTAAAATAGCTTCTTCTTGTACTAACTGTTGGTTATATAGCTTATGTATGTCGAGCGAGCGCCCTAACTGTGAAATAATTTCGCCGCTGTCGTCTCGAACAATAATCCCTTCAATCATGGGAATGGCGAGTAAACCTTCTGCTGTTGTAATTGTTTGCTTGGTATTAAGCTCCCAAATTGCACGTGTTAAGCTACGACTAAAGGTTTTTTGTAATGTACTTAATTCATCACGTATATAGTCTTTAGTATTGAGATATTCAGCAAGCACCTGTCCGCAAGTCACTACGAAGGTAAGCAAAAAATAAACGGATAAAACGCTTGTTAGCAGCTTCTTAGAAAGGCTTTTTTGTAACATGAGTGACTTGTTCATCCTTTGTTATTTTTGTAACGTTACTATTGTAATTTAAAAGTTAGTCAATAAACCTCTAAAAATAAATAAAAAAGTTAAAATTTAATAAGATAAATCTAATTAAGTAGGTATGTAGTATTAATGTAATTAAACTCAGCTATGAATTAGTAAATTTGTTAGACGTTAAGTTTTGTAAGTTTGATTAGAATTTAGTTTCGTTAATCATATTTAAATGAGTTAATTCTATATTTATCATTGCATTGAATTATTAATGCGCTAAGTACTTAGATGCGTGTTAAAGTGTCCTGAGTGCAAAGAAAGATGGTCTTTTAATAACTTTGATGGTTGTGTAGTAGTAAACATGATGAAATTTTCGATATTAGTCTGTGATGATTCTGCTGTTGCTCGTAAACAAGTCGTGCGGTGTTTAAATGAGTGTATAGACGCAGATATACAACAAGCTATAAATGGAGCAAACGCCCTCGATCTTTTAAGAGCACAAAACTTTGATTTACTGTGCCTAGACCTCACCATGCCAGAGGTTGATGGTATACAAGTACTTGAAACTATAAAAACAGAAAAAATAGAGTGCTTTGTGTTGGTTATTTCTGCTGATATACAGGAAAAAATGAAGCAACGAGTCGCCCAACTTGGCGCAATTGATTTTATTGATAAACCTATTAATAAATCAAGCTTGAATGAAATATTGCATAAATTTGGCATTCATTAGGTTTTTTCATGTTAAAAAAGGCTGTTTTATCTTTTAATTTAGGGTTGACAGCATAGCCTTTGTTAAGGCAGTCTTAACATATGAAAACAATTAATCGCGTACTGACCATTATTATTACAACCATCATTCTTACTGGATAGTGGCATAGGTCGGTGCAACAAATTTAAAGGCCTGTGTTCACTTAGAACACAGGCCTTTTTTCGTTTTATGGGATGAGGAACATAAACAATGCGAGTTTTAAAATTTGGTGGGTCTTCACTTGCCGATTATGCATGCTTACAACAGGTAGCTCAGTTAGTTAAAGCACAATTAAAAGATGAAATGTTATTGGTGCTTTCTGCTCCAGGTGGAATGACCGATTCGCTAGTTGCACTTGCAAGTGCTGCAGAGCAAGGCTTAGATTTTTCGAAGCAATGGCAAGCATTAGCGAGTCGTTGTGAAGGCTTAAAAGCTGACGTTGAAAAAAGTGGCGTAGTCGTTACAAGCTGGCCAGACCTAGGCGAGCTTAAAAATAAATTAGATGGCGTGTCGCTTATACAGTGTTGCCCTGATCAAGTTCGCGCATTTGTAATTAGCTTTGGAGAGCGCGTTAGCGTTTCTTTAATGCAGGCTTTATTGAGCTCACAAGATGCAAGGTACTTAGAAGCAACAAGCTGTATTGCTTCAACTGGTGGCTACATTGATGCAGAAGCTGATTTAGTGGCAAGTAAAGCTCGCTTTCAAGCTGTGCTTAAAGAAAACCCTGCAACTATTTATATTATGCCTGGTTTTACGGCGAGTAATGATAAAGGTGAGCTTACGACGCTTGGCCGTAATGGCTCAGATTACTCAGCAGCTATTGCTGCGGCATGTTTAGAAGCTGAGATTTGCCAAATTTGGACTGACGTTGATGGCGTATATAGCGCTGATCCTCGTTATATTAAAAAAGCCACTAAAGTAGATTTTTTATCTTATAAAGAAGCGATGGAGCTTTCTTACTTTGGTGCAAAAGTACTTCACCCAAAAACAATTTTACCGTGTGCTAAAGCAGGCGTGCCATGTGAAATTAAAAATACGCATAACCCAGACGCACAAGGCTCATTAATTGGTAACGATTATTCATCTGATGAGCCCGTAAAAGCGCTTTCTAGCTTACAAGACCTTGCAATGTTAACTGTTTCAGGCCCAGGCATGAAAGGTAAAGTAGGCATGGCATCTAAGGTATTTAACGCGCTTGCTCACGATAACGTATCAATTGTATTGATCACGCAATCATCATGTGAATTTAGTATTAGTTTTTGTGTGCACGAAACAGACCTAGCACTTGCACTCGATGCGCTACAAACTGCATTTGAGCTTGAATTACAAGCAGGGCTTATTGAGCCTGTTCAAGTACAGCGTAATTTAGCCATTGTTACTTTAGTGGGCGACAACATGCGCGCACACCGTGGCTTAGCGGCTAAGTTTTTTGCATCGCTTGCACAAGCGCAAGTAAATATTGTGGCAATTGCACAGGATTCTACAGAAAGTGCTATTTCTGCGGTAATTGATGGTGAGTTATGTAATGACGCTGTAAAAATATGCCATGAAAACTTTTTCACGCATGTGCCGTCAATTGATGTGTTTTTACTAGGTTGTGGCTTAGTAGGGCAAGAGCTTATTAATCAGCTTGAGCGCCAGCAAGCTTGGCTTGAAAAGCGTAATATTAAACTTAACTTGTATGGTGTTGCTAACTCTCGTCAATTACACCTTGATAACGAAGGCATCGCTTTTAGTGATTGGCAGCAAAAATTGGCCTCATCTGAGCAAGCATTTGATTTAAAATTAGTAGAGCAATTTGTTAAGCAAAACCACTTAGTGAATCCGGTATTAGTAGATTGTACATCTTCAGATGCACTTGCTGCGCAGTACGTAGACTTTTTAAATGCAGGTTTTCATGTGGTTGCAGCTAATAAAAAAGCGACAACAAGCTCATACACGTATTACCAAGATTTAATAGCTGCTACGCAAAAGAATAATCGTAAATTTTTATACGAAACTAACGTTGGTGCAGGTTTACCAGTAATCGATAACTTGCAGTCATTATTTGGTGCCGGTGATGAGTTACTAGAGTTTAGCGGTATTTTATCAGGCTCACTTTCGTATATGTTTGGCGCACTTCAAGATGGTTTATCACTTTCTGAGGCAACTATTAAAGCCAAAGAAAGCGGTTTTACTGAGCCAGATCCTCGTGATGATTTATCGGGTACTGATGTAGCACGTAAGTTACTGATCATTGCTCGCGAAGCCGGTATGAAGTTGGAGCTAAGCGATATTGAAGTTGAGTCAGTATTACCACAAGGTTTTGCACAAGGTGATAGCGTTGATGAGTTTATGGCAAAACTACCAAGCCTAGATGCTGATTTTAATGACCGCATTCAAAGTGCTGCGAGCGAAGGAAAGGTACTTCGTTATGTAGGTACAATTAAAGAAGGTCACTGTAAAGTAGGTATTGAGGCTGTTGATGAAAAACATGCGCTTAATGTAATTCGCGATGGCGAAAACGCGCTTGCTATTTTAAGCCAATACTACCAGCCACGTCCGTTTGTAATTCGTGGTTATGGTGCCGGCTCTGAAGTAACAGCAGCGGGTGTATTTGCTGATATTTTAAAAACACTATCGCGCTAGGAGCTCGTTATGATTGAAGTATATGCTCCGGCGTCTATTGGTAATTTTGCAGTGGGTTTTGATGCACTTGGCGCAGCGCTTGCGCCAATCGATGGTAGTTTATTAGGCGATGTAGCTGTTGTAAGTGCAGCACCAAGTGACGAATTTATTTGTACTGGCGACTACGCTCACAAGTTACCAAGTGATGCGAATGAAAACTTAGCGTACCAGTGTTTAGTACATTTTAGAGCGCATGTCGCGCCTGATATGCCAAGCGTAAAGCTCGAGCTTAAAAAGAATTTACCAATTGGATCTGGACTTGGTTCTAGTGCATGCTCGGTCGTGGCTACCTTTGCTGCCCTTGATAAGTTTGCACAAACTAACTTAAGTCAGGTTGAGCTTATTGAGCTTATGGCTGACTTTGAAGCTGTAGTGAGCGGTGGTCGTCATTACGACAACATCACGCCATGCTATTTAGGTGGTTTGCAATTAACAGGTGATTTAATCCCTGATAAATCGATTGCACTGCCTGTTGATGAAAATTGGTACTACGTTGCTGCGTTCCCTGGTTTTTCACTCAACACTGCAAAAGCGCGCTCGGTTTTACCAAAAGAGTTGAGCATGCATGCAAGTGTTGAGTTTGCACAGCGTTTATCGGCATTTAGTAGCTTACTGTTGACTAATCGTTTTGACGATGCACTGAGCATAATGAAAGATGAAATAGCAGAACCTTACCGCGCACCGCTTATTAAAGGTTTTAGTGAAGCCAAAGCAAGCTTACCAGCGTTGGGCGCTGAAATAGTGAGTATTTCGGGCGCAGGACCTACCTTGTTTAGTGTATGTAAAACACTTGAAGCTGCAAAGCAATGCGCGCAGTGGTTAGAGGCAAATTACATTAACGAGCAAGGCTTTTGCCACATTTGTAAATTAGATAACGACGGCACGCGTCAATTAACAGTTTTATAGGATAGGTAGTCATGCAATTACATAATTTAAAAGATAGCTCACAAAAAGTGTCGTTCGTTGAAGCCGTAAAAACAGGTTTGGGTCGTAATCAAGGTGTGTTTTTCCCTGAATCCCTTGCCCCACTGTCCGATGTTCATGCTTTGCTTGATATGGACTTTGTTACACGCAGTGGCAAAATATTATCTCACCTAATTGGTGATGAGCTGCCTAGCGACACTGTGGCACAAATGGTTAAAAATGCATTTAACTTTCCAGTTAAGCTGGAGGAAGTTGAAGAGAATACATACTGCTTAGAGTTGTTTCATGGTCCTACGCTTGCGTTTAAAGACTTTGGTGGTCGCTTTATGGCTGAGTGTTTAACGCAATTTAATAAAGATGAAAAAGTAACTATTTTAACCGCAACATCGGGCGATACTGGTGCAGCCGTTGCACATGCTTTTTATAACAAGCCGAATATCGATGTTGTCATCTTATATCCTAAAGGCAAAATTTCACTTGCTCAGCAAAAGCTATTTACTACGTTAGGTAACAATATTCATTGTTATGCAGTTGATGGCAGTTTTGATGATTGCCAAGAGTTGGTTAAAAATGCCTTTTTAGATGAAGAAGTTAAATCAACACTTGGGCTTAATTCTGCTAATTCAATTAATATTAGCCGTTTAGTTGCTCAGGTTTGTTATTACTTTGAGGCCATTGCACAACTACCAAAAGAAAAACGCGCAACAGCGCATATATCAGTGCCAAGTGGCAACTTTGGTAATGTATGTGCTGCAATGATTGGTGCGGTTATTGGCTTACCTGTAGGTAAATTAAGTGCAACCACCAACCAAAATGATACTGTGCCGCGCTTTATGCTTGATAAAACCTGGACGCCAAACGCAACACTTGAGTCGCTTTCAAATGCAATGGATGTAAGTAAGCCAAACAACTGGCCGCGTGTGCAAACAATGTTAGATAATAACTGGTTTAGCTACGATAATTTTTATTCAACTAGCGTAAACGAGGAAGACACGCAATCGGTGATGAAAAAAATTCAACAAACGGGTTATGTTGCAGAGCCTCACACTGCTATTGCGTACCAAGGTCTTGTTGAAAATCGAGCGCCTGGTGCAGCGGGCATCTTTTTAGCCACAGCTCACCCTGCTAAGTTTAAAGAAAGCGTAGAGGGTATTTTAAATATTGAATTAGGTATGCCAAAACCACTTAGCGACGCACTAGCAAAACCATGTCTAGCAAGCGATATAAAGGCCGATTACGACGCATTACGTACAGAAATACTTGCTAAACTTGGCTAAGTTAATTAATTCAAAAAGGCGGTTAAGCCGCCTTTTTTTATAACTATAGGCTTTTAAATCTAGTGAGTTGCATTTACTAATTAAATGTAGGAAATAGCATTCATTTAAAATCGTTATGGTTTTATAAGAAAATATCATCTTAAAAAGTCTGTGAAATAGTTTCAATCCCTGTTTAAATATCCTCAACTTAAGAGCGTAGGCAAAGAGTCGTTTAAAGCGTACAATAAAGCCTCTAAAAAACACCATACACGTTGCCCTAGGAGACCCCAATGTTAGAACGTAGCATGAATATTTCGGATTTTGATCCAGAGTTATTTGACGCGATAAACAAAGAAACTGCTCGCCAAGAAGAGCACATTGAACTAATCGCTTCAGAAAACTACTGTAGCCCACGCGTACTAGAAGCGCAGGGTTCACAGCTTACAAATAAATACGCAGAAGGTTACCCTGGCAAACGTTATTATGGCGGTTGTGAGCACGTTGATGTTGTTGAGCAATTAGCAATTGACCGTGCTAACGAGTTATTTGGTTCTGACTACGCAAACGTACAACCACATGCTGGTTCGCAAGCTAATGCTGCTGTTTTTCTAGCGCTATTAGAAGCAGGCGACACTGTACTTGGTATGAGCTTAGCTCATGGTGGTCACTTAACTCACGGATCACACGTAAGCTTCTCTGGTAAGCTTTACAATGCAATTCAATACGGACTAGATGAAACAACGGGCGAAATTGATTACGCACAGGTTGAAGCACTAGCACTTGAGCATAAACCAAAAATGATTATTGGTGGTTTCTCAGCGTACTCAGGTATTGTTGATTGGGCTAAATTCCGTGAAATTGCTGACAAAGTAGGTGCTTACCTGTTTGTTGATATGGCTCACGTTGCAGGTTTAATTGCGGCAGGCGTTTACCCAAGCCCAGTTCCTCATGCACATGTTGTAACTACAACTACGCATAAAACACTTGCTGGTCCTCGTGGTGGTTTAATTATCTCTGCATGTGGCGATGAAGCAATCTATAAAAAGCTTAACAGCGCAGTTTTCCCTGGTGGCCAAGGTGGTCCTTTATGTCATGTTATTGCAGCAAAAGCAGTGGCATTTAAAGAAGCGCTTCAACCAGAATTTAAAGTATACCAAACACAAGTTGTTAAAAACGCAAAAGCAATGGTTGCTGTAATGCAAGAGCGCGGCTACAAAATCGTATCTGACAAAACTGAAAACCACTTATTCCTACTCGATTTAATCGATAAAGATATTACTGGTAAAGATGCAGATGCAGCCCTTGGTAACGCTAACATCACAGTTAACAAAAACTCAGTGCCAAACGATCCACGTTCTCCGTTTGTAACATCTGGTTTGCGTATTGGTTCTCCTGCAATCACTCGTCGTGGTTTCAAAGAAGAAGAATCAAAAGAGCTTGCTGGCTGGATTTGTGACGTACTAGATAACATCACTGATGAATCTGTACAGGCGCAAGTTAAAGAAAAAGTAAAAGCAATTTGTGCAAAATTACCTGTTTACGCTTAATTGCATAAGCAGCAGTAATTTAGATCACATAGGCTAGGGGCCTGTTTATCTTTCGAGGTTTAATTTGCAGTAGTATGTTTGGTTTTTAGGCAAGGCAGAGTCTATGTAGTGTGGTTACTCCACACAAATAGGCGATAACGCAGCATAAATGCCAAACATGCACTGCCCTCGGGTTCGTCCTAGGGGCGATTTACTCTTTGTTGCTCGGTTTTTACTTAGCCCACTAGGTTACAAACCTCGCGCCGCGATTAAATCACCCATAGATAGAACAAATTTAATCCTGAAAGGTCAACAGGCCCTATTTTTTTGCTAAGATAAAAGACCGCTATTTAGCGGTCTTTTTTGTTTTAAAACGGAAGTACCGAGCTATGCATTGTCCATTTTGTACCGCAAAAGATACTAAAGTTATTGACTCACGCCTTGTTGGTGGAGGCCATCAAGTTCGCAGGCGCCGTGAGTGCAACGACTGCCATGAGCGCTTTACTACATTTGAAGGCGCTGAACTGGTTATGCCTCGTGTTATTAAACAAGACGGCAGCCGCGAACCATTTAACGAAGATAAATTATTAAATGGCTTAAATCGCGCACTCGAAAAACGCCCAGTGAGCACAGAGCAAGTAGACGAAGTAGTGAATATAATAAAATCGCAGTTGCGTGCTACAGGCGAGCGAGAAATTTCAAGCCATTTGGTTGGTGAATGCATTATGGAAGCCCTCAAAAAGCTCGATAAAGTAGCGTATGTAAGATTTGCCTCTGTTTATCGCTCGTTTGAAGATATACGCGAATTTGGCGAAGAAATTGCCCGCTTAGGGGAGTAACAATGCAAAGCCAAGTTCCTTTTACTGAACATGATGAAATGTATATGGCACGCGCCATAGAACTTGCCAAAAAAGGCCGGTTTACTACCACACCTAACCCTAATGTTGGCTGTGTTTTAGTTAAAAATAATCAAATAATTGGTGAGGGTTTTCATCAATTAGCAGGTCAAGGCCATGCAGAAGTAAATGCACTGGCTGTCGCTGGAAAAAATGCACAAGGTGCAACGGCTTATGTAACGCTTGAACCGTGTAGTCATTATGGCCGTACGCCACCGTGCGCCGAAGGCTTAAAAGCTGCCGGTGTGGTAAAAGTAATTGCTGCTATGGTTGATACAAATCCACAAGTTGCTGGCAAAGGCCTTAAAATATTGAGCGACGCGGGTATTGACGTTGCTTACGGGTTACTCGAATCACAAGCTCGCGCACTTAACGTTGGCTTTTTTAAGCGTATGGAACAAGGCTTACCTTATGTGATTTGCAAAATGGCAGCGAGTATTGATGGTAAAACGGCGCTTAAAAATGGGCAAAGTAAGTGGATCACAAGTCCTGCTGCTCGACAAGACGTACAATTATACCGAGCGAAAAGCTGCGCTATTTTAACCGGTGCCGATACAGTGCTAGTAGACGATGCTAAACTTAATGTGCGACTAAGTGAGCTGCCTTGCACACTGCCTACTGATTTGCCGCTTCGCCAGCCCGTGCGTGTTATAATTGACTCTCAAAACCGTTTAACACCTGACCTTGCTTTATTTGAAATCCAAAGTGATGTAATAATATTTACGACTAAGGTTGATAAATCATTGCAATGGCCGCATTTTGTAAAGCATATTGAAGTTAGTGAAAGTAACGGTAAAGTTGATTTACAAGCCGTTTTAGAAAAACTTGGGCAACTGCAGTTTAATAATGTTTGGCTTGAAGCTGGCGCAACACTTGCTGGTAAAATGACAGAGCTTAATTTAGTTGACGAGTTTGTTTTTTATTTAGCGCCTAAACTAATGGGCCATGATGCAAAAAGTTTAGTTAATTTTCCTGAATTGACGAGTATGCAGAACACCGTTGATTTAACATTTAATGAATGTGCGCGCATTGGTGACGATTTACGTATCACCGCGTCAAAACTCATTAAAATCACTTAATAAAAAGAGTAGTGCTATGTTTACTGGGATAATAGAAGCCACAGGCAAAATTGCTTTATTACAAAAAAAACAAGGCGACTTAGCCATTCGTATCCAAAGTACTGATCTTGATATGACAGACGTAAAGTTAGGTGACAGCATTGCAACTAATGGTGTTTGCTTAACTGTAGTTGATAAACATATTGATGGTTTTAGTGCGGATTTATCTAATGAGACGATTAGTTTGACCGGTTTTGCTCACTATGCTTTAGGACAAACGGTGAATCTTGAAAAAGCCATGCAACCTGTTTCTCGTTTAGGCGGTCATTTAGTGTCTGGCCATGTTGATGGTATCGCAACAATTACAAGTATTACAGCAAACGCCAGAGCAACAGAATATTGGCTTACAACTGACGAAAATTTAATGAAATACATTCCTTACAAAGGTTCGGTATGTATTGATGGTATAAGCCTGACAGTAAACGCTGTAGAGGGTAATAAATTCAAATTAACAATTGTCCCACACACGAGTGAGCAAACCACAATTGCTCATTTTAAAGTAGGTACCCAAGTTAATTTAGAAGTCGATCAAATTGCACGTTATTTAGAGCGCCTTATAAAGGGTGCAGAGCAACCAACGGGCTCTGATATTTCGATGAGCTTACTCGCTAAAGCGGGTTTTATTAAATAACGAAACTGACAACTTACACGAGCAAATTTATGAATTTACACAGCGCGCAAGAAATCATCGACAATATTAAAGCCGGTAAAATGGTTATTTTAATGGATGATGAAGATAGAGAAAATGAAGGCGATTTAATAATAGCAGCTGAGCATATTAGCGCAGAAGCGATTAATTTCATGGCTACCCATGGCCGTGGTTTAATTTGTTTAACCATGACGCAAGAGCGTTGCGAGCAACTTGATTTACCGTTAATGGTTAAAAACAATGGTGCAGCATTTTCTACTAACTTTACAATGTCGATAGAAGCATCAAAAGGTGTTACAACCGGTATTTCAGCAGCAGACAGAGCACGTACAGTGCAAGCGGCTATAGCTAAAGGCGCAGTCCCAAGTGATATTGTTCAGCCTGGACATATTTTTCCTATTATGGCGCAACCTGGTGGCGTATTAACTCGCGCAGGACACACTGAAGCGGGCTGTGATTTAGCGCGTTTAGCTGGGCTTGAAGCATCATCTGTTATTGTTGAAATACTTAATGCTGACGGCACTATGGCACGTCGCCCTGATTTAGAAGTTTTTGCGAAAGAGCACGATATTAAAATTGGCACCATTGCTGATTTAATCGAATACCGCAACTTAAACGAAACAACAATTGAGCAAGTAGCAAAATGTAAGTTACCAACTGTTCATGGTGAATTTGATTTAGTTACTTACAAAGACACAATTGACGGCCAATTACATTACGTATTACTCAAAGGCGATATAAAAGATCAAGAGCCGACAAATGTGCGTGTACATTTGCAAAGTACCTTTAATGATATTCTACTTTCAGACAGAAGTGCTGACCGTAGCTGGGGCCTTTCAGAAGCAATGGCTTATATCGCTAAAAATGAAGGTGCTTTAGTTATTTTAGGTAAGCAAGAAAGCACTGAAGAGTTAGAGGCAACTGTGAAAGCATTTGCAGCAGCTGATGCTGGCGAAAGCGTTACGCCACGTAAATTCAAAGGTACATCTCGTACTGTTGGCGTAGGTTCGCAAATACTTGCCGATCTTGGAATTAAACAAATGCGATTAATGAGTCGCCCTAAAAAGTACCATGCACTTTCGGGCTTTCATTTAGAAGTTGTTGATTACGTTGAGCCACAATAAGCATCACGCTTAAACTAGGCTATTATTTTATTTTTATGGTATGATGCGCAGCAATTTTTGCGCAATCGCAACCGCTTGAACTTATTTTTAGGGTTATCAAATGAAAATTATTGAAGGTAATAAGTACGCTCCAGGCAAAAAATTTGCCATTGTCATTTCTCGTTTTAATGACTTTATTGGTAGCAGCCTCCTTGCAGGTGCTGTTGATGAGCTAAAACGCACAGGTGGCGTATCAGATGACGACATTACCGTTATTTATGTGCCAGGCGCGGTAGAATTACCTTTAGCGGCTAAACGCGTTGCGGCAAAAAAAGAGTATGATGCAATCATCGCATTAGGCGTAGTGATCAGAGGTGGTACACCACACTTTGACCTAGTTGCTGGCGAATCAAACAAAGGTCTTGCGCAAGTATCACTTGAGTATGATATCCCGGTTGCATTTGGCGTATTAACCACAGAAAGCATTGAACAAGCAATTGAGCGTGCTGGCACCAAAATGGGCAATAAAGGCGGCGAAGCTGCTTTAGGCGCGCTTGAAATGGTTAATGTGTTAGATAAAATTTAAGTTTAAGGAATTTTTGTGAAACCAGCAGCAAGACGTAAAGCACGTATCTTAGCACTCCAAGCCGTTTATTCTTGGCAAATAAGTGGCAATTTAATTGCCGATATCGAACAACAAATGTTGATCGAAACAGACGTTACTAAAATTGATGTTGAATACTTTAAAGATCTAGCGACGGGTGTTGCTGTAAATTACAAGCAACTAGACGAAGCTGTATCACCACATTTAACACGTCCGTTTGATGACTTAGATATGGTTGAGCGTGCAATTTTACGTTTAAGCAGCTATGAGCTTAAGTTCCGTGAAGACGTACCTTATAAAGTTGCTATTAACGAAGGTATTGAGCTGGCCAAAATTTTTGGCGCTGAAGACAGCCATAAATTTGTAAACGGTGTACTTGATAAAGCTGTTAAGCATTTACGCAAGTAAGTAAACCGTTAAAGAGGGGAGCCGGCATAGGCCGGCTTTTTTGTGTATGAAGGAATTTGAATTAATTAACCGCTACTTTAAAGGTCGCGGTATCACCCGTCGTGATGTAAACCTAGGTATAGGGGATGATTGCGCTTTAGTAACCGTTCCACAAAACTGCCAACTTGCCGTTACAACAGACACTCTTGTTGCTGGCGTACACTTTTTTGATGATATTTCCCCTCGTGCATTAGGTCACAGAGCGCTTGCTGTTAATTTAAGTGATTTAGCGGCCATGGGCGCTGAGCCGACTTGGGTTTCAGTTGCGTTAACTTTGCCAAGTATTGACCCACAGTGGATTGAAGAGTTTACTGATGGCATGCATGAAATTGCTGAATATTTTAATGTGCAGATTATAGGAGGCGATACAACTCAGGGCCCACTAACCATCACTATTTGTGCGAAAGGGACTGTACCCGAAGGTACTGCACTTCGTCGTAGTGGCGCAAAAGTGGGTGATTGGATTTATGTTACGGGTCCGCTAGGTGACGCTGGACTTGCAATTGAGTCTCGCAAACAAGGTATAAGTATTGAGCCAGAGCATTTAAAGTACGTAAATAAACGCTTTGACTTTCCAACCCCACGTGTTGCTGCAGGGCAGGTATTACGAGGCCTTGCATCATCGGCTATCGATGTGTCGGACGGCTTAATCGCTGATTTAAGTCATATACTCGATATGTCACAAGTAAGTGCAGTGGTGAATATTGAAAGTATTCCAACTTCAGATGCGATGCAAGCAAGCCTTGATTTTAATCAGCAGCTGCCATTTATTCTCAGTTACGGTGATGATTACGAATTAATTTTTACGGTCCCTGATAGCAATAAAAGTATGTTAGAAATAAAGCTACGCCAGTATGGTGTAGATGCAACATGCATTGGCCAAGTTAAAAGTGGCGATGGCCAAATTGAGCTTTTACACAACGGTGAAAAGTTTGATTTTGAACCGCAGGGTTTTGAGCACTTTGCAAAGGAGCTGGTTTGAACAATAACCGCAAGTTTAATTTAAAGCGTCCACATCAGTTTTTTGGTCTGGGCTTTGGGACTGGGCTTGCCCCTAAAGCGCCCGGTACATTTGGTACGTTTGCTGCCTTGCCATTCATTTTTATGACCATGTATTATCCGTTATGGCTGCAAATTGTATTTGCCGTTGTGATCAGTATATTTGGTATATGGGCGTGCGGTAAAACGGCTGATGATTTAGGCGTGCACGATCATCCTGCTATTGTATGGGATGAAGTGGCGGGTTATTACATCACTATGATTGGCGCAGCACTTAGCTGGCAAACATTACTCGTAGGTTTTTTGTTATTTCGCTTTTTTGATATAGCAAAACCCGGCCCAATCCGTATGCTAGACAAACGAGTACATGGCGGTTTAGGTATAATGGCCGACGATATACTTGCGGGTATTTTTTCGCTTATATGTTTACAAGCGTTAATAAAAGTGGGTTTACTGCCCTTTTAATTTTTATATTTGATTTGTTTAACTAGGTGGCAGCAATATGATGCGATTTTTACTGGTTTGTGTACTTATGTTGTGCGCGACGCCAAGTTGGGCTTCAATTACTGATTACGTAGTTAAGCAATGGAATATAAAAGATGGCCTACCGTCGCAATCACTTAAAAGTGTTGTGCAAGATCAGCAAGGCTATATGTGGCTTGGTACGCAATTTGGTTTAAGCCGTTTTGATGGTACAACATTTACAAATTATAACACGCAAAATAGTCCATTCTTGCCTAGTAATGGTGTTAATAAGCTTTTAGTCGATTCTAGTGGTTTGCTATGGGTAGGCACTAAAAGTGGCTTGGTAGTTATTAACCCAGCCACATTTGCAGCACAAGAATTTAATATTAAAGGTCCAGTAAGGGATATTCTTGAGGACTCTAAAGGTAGCATATGGATTGCGGCCAACGGCTTATACTATGTAGATAGAGGGCAAGTTGATTTACGCACTGAAGTAAATGGTCCTCTACCTATTGTTAATGCTACTGTGATCACACAAATAGTTGGCTCTGTTAGCCAAATGGCACTCTCTCCTGAAGGCATTTGGCTGGTTAACGATCGTCATTTATTACGCCTTACAAAAAACTCATCAGATTTTTCTAAACTACGTTTAGAGCTTACCGCAAAAATATCTTTACCAGAGCGCTTAGCGCAAACCATAGTGCACGATTTATCATTTTTAAATGGTAATTTGTATATAGCTTCTGAGCTAGGTGCATACTTTTTAGATTTAGATGACGAGCTAAGACCTTTTCCTCTACCTAATGCAAATAACTCAGCCGTTTATAAGTTTATGAGTGATACCGATGGTGGCTTGTGGGTTTCGACCTATGGACGCTTATTATTCAGAGATAAAACCGGTGAGTGGCAATGGGTAGAGCCTAGCCAACTCGATCAAAGTATATGGTTTGCTGATATTTTTAGAGATGATAAAAATAACGTTTGGTTAGCAAGCTTTAGTGAAGGCTTGTGGCTTGCTCATGAAGGACGAGTCGAAAGGCATTCAGCAGTTTCAAACATGACCGAATCTGTTATGGCTATTAGCCAAGCACCCGATGGTAAACTGTGGGTTGCGAATAAAAGCGGCATTGGTTATTTCGATTTAGATAAAAGTTTTATTAATTTAGTCCCAAGTAGTAAATATGGATACGCATCAGTACACGATCTACAATTTGATGGTGAGCGATTATATATAGCCACAGGGCGCGGCTTATTTGTTTTTGAAAACAAGACACTTTACACCGTCCCAGGTCGAGCACTTCGCGATAATCCGGTATTTGCAATAAGTCGCTCTAGTAAAGGCGGCTTTTGGATTGGTACCGGACGCGGTTTATATCGATTAAATTATGCTGGTTTAACGCCTTTTGCCTATAACGCTTTTTTAGGTAGTAAGTTTATTACCTACGTATTAGATAAAACAAACTTTGGTGTGATTGGTACTAGTAAGGGCGCATATTACTTTACAGACCGTGGCATTGAAAAAATTGGCGACCAAACAACACTTGAAAGCGCATACGTAACTAGCGTGCTACATATAGATGGCGTGGGTATTTTAATCGGCTCTCTTAACGACGGGCTTTTTTACAGAAGTACGCAAGGGCAATGGCGTCAGCTCGATGCAGCTAATGGTTTACCGTATGGTTCTATATTTAGCCTAGAATATGATGAAAAGTTAAAGCATGTTTGGGTAAGCACCATGAAAGGTGTTTACAGAATGCCTGTAGAGCAATTTAAAACAGAAATAAAAAGCTTAAAAGTTGAAGAAGTAATTTCATCTTTTGACCGTCAACTTGATGGTAAAGCGAATCAATGTTGTAGTGGACTTGGGCATGATGCGGTAGCAGACACCGGAAATTCTATTTGGTACCCAAGCTTACAAGGTGTTGTTGAAATACCTAAAAATGTAGAGCTATTTGGTGTGCTTGCATTAAAGCCAACAATAGAGACAATAACAACGCCACTTCGTCATTTAACTACCGCTGCGCTTGGTAAAAAACCATCATTAGAAACAGACGAGCGTGATATAACGCTAACTTACACAGCTATTGATTACTATGCACCAAACAGCATTGAATTTAGATATAAACTAAGTGGCTTAGATAGTGACTGGCGCTATGCAAATACGCGACGTGAAGCTATTTATACTAACTTGCCTCCTGGCTCGTTTTTGTTTCAATTAGAAGCTAAGCGCCAAGGTGAAGACTGGGCTAAAGCGCAAGATGTAGAATACGGTTTTGTAGTGCCTGAGCGCTTTGACGAAACAATTTACTTTAGGCTTTTAATTACCAGTGGTTTTATTTTGCTTTTTTATCTCATTTTTTGGGTGTTTAGAGCACAAGAACGCAGAAAACAAGAAGCATTAGAGGGCTTAATCACTGAGCGTACCTTAGAGCTTCGCCAAGCTAATGATAAATTAGGCCAAGTGAATTCACAGCTTAAATTAGTGAGTCACTCAGATGAGCTAACAGGGCTACGTAGCCGCCGCTTTTTGTTTGATCAACTCCCTAAAGATATTGAGCACTTTCAACGTAATTCACAGTCGCTGCAGGCACAAGGTAAGTCACTGGTGCTGGTAATTATTAACTTTGATAACTTCAGCCGTATTAACGATGCGTATGGCCCAATTGCAGGTGATAGCTGCTTACAGCAAATGGCTGCATTGTTAAATTCGCGTACGCAGGGCTCTGACTATGTGGCACGTTGGAGTGGTGATGAGTTTTTATTATTATTACGTGACTTTAAATGCAATAAAATAGACAGCTATGCCTCAGAACTTTGTAAAGTAATAGCGGCTAATTCGTTCCAATTACCAAATGGAAAAACAACTAATATCACGGCATCAATTGGTTGGTCATTTTATCCATTACCTTTACTAGGCGGACAGGTAATTAGCTGGGAAACCTCTATTAACTTAGCAGATATAGCACTGCATCAAGTTAAAAAGCGCGGTGGTGATGGTGTGGCTAATATTACGTTTGATGATCAGCTCGATGCATTTGAGTTTGAACAAAACTCTAATGTTGATCAGCAATTAGGTATTTTACAAAGTAATGGCTTGGCAGATATAAAAGTGTGGATGCGATAATGCCCGACCAAGGTTATTGGTCAGGCATGGTGAGGTTAACTCTATTTGTTAAGCCAAGCTGGTAATATTGCAATCGACTCAGGGGCTGTAAATGCCGTACTGGTATCGGCGCTTATATCACCGCCTGCACTGCTTAAAATATTATTAAATCGCATAACCACATTATTTGACTTCTCAGCTACGTATAAATCTGTTCCGGTATACATAATATCAACAGGGTTACCCAGTAGGGTATTTGGACCGCTAATAGTGGTACTTATGTTTACCAAGCCCGATGCAGTTGCTACGTTATTCAATACGTATATTTTGCCATCGTCAGCAACTGCTGCGCTACCAACATCAGAGAGTATTAGCGAGCCACTTAGCGAGTCGTAGTCGATGCCGTGCATGTTGCTTGGTGCTGCTACTGCTGTACCTGCATTTGCTGGCGTTATAAGCCTATCCTCAACTGCAATATTAGTACTACCAGCCATTAGTTTGCTTTTAACTTCGTCAAATACAGCAACGGTTCCATTTGTTAGTGCTACAAAAGCTCGATCAGTGTTTGCATCGTAATCAACATCCCAAGGGCGAGCATCGTTTGCAAACGTAAGCGTCATTAATGGGCTTGCATCCCCTGTGGTGCAAGTTGAAAATATTGAAATGCTTGGAGTATCTGCATTATTTTCTGCAACTAAAATCATACCGCTATCAGAAGCCACATCAAGACCTTTAGGAGATATAAGGCCTGTATTCGAACCAGTAATAATGCTGTCTTGGTTCGTATTATAAGTTTGCCCATCTCTGTTTATTGCCACTTTATTTGAAATAACAATACCGCCAATTGAGGTTGTACTGTTATCGAACGTTGTATAGCTATTACCCGCTTTATCAAAAGTTACACTTTCGATAGTTTGACTTGCATTATAGTTGCCAATTTCTGTGTTAAGTTGTGAACTTAATCGACTAATTTGCCCAGTTGTTTCACCTGCAGTGCCCGGATTACTACTTACAGCAACACCTAGCAGCGCCATATTAGCGGTATCACTATCTGAAATATCAGCCATCTCATTTTGTATACCCAGTTTAGTAATTGACTCAGGTTTAATTGTTGAGGTAACTAAATCAGGAGTGATATCGCCGCTCTCACCTGAAAATATATTGCTGAACACAAGAACAGCATCATTTGATTTTTCAGCTACACGTAAGTCACTACCTTCAAGGCTAATATCAACTGGGTTACCAAGCATTGTTGCTGGACCGGCAATACTTCGTGCAACGCTTACTAAGCCCTCTGCAGTTGAAGCATTATTAATTACAAATAACGAACCATCGGTTGCGTCTGAGGCACTGCCTACATCAGACAAAACAAGTTTATTAGTATTTGAGTCATAAACAATGCCGTGAATATTTACAGATATTTGCGTGCCATCATTATTACTTGGAGTAATTGTGCGGCTTGGCATTGCGGCAAATTCACCACCAACAAAATTATCATAAACGGCTACATCACCATTTGTTAGTGCTACATAAAGGCGGTCGTTAGATTCATCATAATCAACATCCCACGGCGCCGCTTCTGTAATAGTTGTGCCTAAAGGCGCTGCATCGCCCGCGGCTGTAGCGCCAAAAGTCGTTACTTGCATAGCGCCAAAGTCAGCAATAAAAACAAGGCCACTCTTTTGTGCTACAGCTATTCCTTTAGGGTTTACCAGTGTTGTGTTAGTACCTGTTATTTCGCGATCTGTATTAGCTGTATAGGTTGCGCCGTCACTACGATTTGCAAGCTGGCAAATAGTTTTAATACTGCCATTTTCGCTGTCGCTTGCTTGCAATAAATTACCTAAGCTATCAAATGCAACGCCTTCGTTAGCTGTTGTATTAAAGGTTTTTAGTTTAGAGGCGTTTTGGTTAATTAAATCGATAGTGCCTGTATTGCTCTCGCCATTGTTTGCCAAAATTAATGTGGCTGATGCAAAACCAGGGTTGCCATTTGTACCGTCGGTACCGTTTTGTCCATCGGTGCCTGCAATACCATCTACGCCGTTTTCACCATCGTCTGAGCTACAGCCTGTAATGCCGATTAATACTGCAAGTGTTAAAGCTGAAAAACTAAGCGTGTGTTTAAGTGTGTTTTTTTGTGTTGAATGAGTTGTTAAATTAGCTTTATTCATCATTTTTACCTTTTAAATATTCCATCAAATGTAGGTAAATAACGCGCTTGCTCATAAGGCATAGACTAAGCGGCACTGATTATTTACATGTTAACCTCATATCAATAACGGCTATAAAATGAAACTGGATGCAAAAAAGTTAAAATTAAAAACAAAAAAAGGAGCCTTGAGGCTCCTTTTTAATAAACTAAGTAAATAGCTTAAGCGATAAACGCCTTAATAGCGTTTAATATTCCTTGCTCGCCTAATCCCATTTCATCGTGCATTTCATCTTGCGTGCCGTGTTTAATAAACTCATCAGGAATACCTAAGTTAAGGATATTAATATCAGCTTTTTGCGTTGCCAAGTATTCATTAACTGCAGAGCCGGCACCGCCAGCAATCGCGTTATCTTCAAGCGTAACAAAGGTATCGTGGCTAGTAGCAAGCTCATTTAAAAGTGCAGTATCAAGTGGTTTAATAAAACGCATATTAACAAGCGTTGCATCTAATTCGTTAGCTGCAAGCTGGGCGTTTTCAAGTAATGTACCGAACGATAAAATGGCAATTTTACTGCCTTTCTTAATTGTATCTGCCTTACCTATTTCGAGCAGTTGCATAGTGCTTTCAATGTCTGCAGTACCTGCGCTACCTCGAGGGTAACGAACTGCAACAGGGCAGTTTTCTTTATAACCGGTGTATAGCATTTGGCGGCATTCGTTGGTGTCGCTTGGTGCCATAATTACCATATTTGGAATACAGCGCATAAAGCTTAAATCGTACGCACCTTGGTGAGTTTCACCATCGGCTCCAACAATACCAGCGCGGTCAATGGCAAATAATACAGGTAAGTTTTGCAGTGCAACATCATGTATTAATTGGTCATACGCACGTTGTAAAAAGCTCGAGTAAATAGCAACAACAGGTTTTAAACCTTCACAAGCAAAACCAGCTGCTAAAGTAACAGCATGCTGCTCTGCAATGGCCACATCAAAGTATTGATCTGGAAACTCTTTAGAAAAACGTACCATGCCAGAGCCTTCGCGCATTGCTGGCGTAATAGCCATTAACTTGCTGTCTTGCTTTGCCATGTCGCATAACCAATCGCCGAAAACTTTTGAAAAAGTAGCAGCGCTAGGTTTAGATTTAGGCAGGCTAGTTGTGCTCGGATCGAATTTTGGTACACCATGGTAGCCAATAGGATCGGCTTCAGCCGGTTTGTAGCCCTTACCTTTTTGCGTTTTTATATGTAAAAGCTGTGGGCCTTTTAAATTACGCATATTACGCAATGTATCTACAAGCATGTTTACATCGTGACCATCAATTGGGCCTATGTAATTTAGGCCTAATTCTTCAAAGAAGGTCCCCGGGATCATCATGCCCTTAATGTGCTCTTCCATTTTACTGGCAAGTTGCTTTACCGGAGGCACACCTGAGAGTAACTTTTTACTGCCTTCACGAATGTTAGTATAAAAGCTACCTGATAAAATTCGGGCAAAGTGATTTGTTAATGCGCCAACATTTTCTGAAATCGACATTTCGTTATCATTTAAAATAATAAGCATGTCTGATTTTACATCGCCTAAATGATTCATCGCTTCAAATGCCATGCCTGCGGTGATAGCTCCGTCACCAATAATGGCTACAGATTTTCGACCTTTGCCTTCTTTTTGGGCGGCAATAGACATACCTAAGGCAGCTGAAATAGAGGTGCTTGAATGACCTACGCTAAACGTATCGTATTGGCTTTCATCGCGAAAAGGAAAAGGGTGCAAACCGTCTTTTTGGCGAATAGTGTGCATTTGGTCGCGACGACCTGTAAGGATTTTATGTGGATAAGCTTGGTGACCCACATCCCAAACTAGGCGATCGTCTGGAGTGTTATAAACATAATGTAGCGCAACGGTTAGTTCAACCGTCCCTAAACCAGACGCTAGATGACCGCTACTTTGCGATACTGAGTTGAGTAAATAATCGCGCAGCTCATTGCTAAATGCAGGGAGTTTGTCTTGCGCTAAGTCACGCAATTGGGCTGGCTCGTCAACCAAATTAAGTAATGGATACTTGCTACTATCAAGTGTCATGGTTTTATATATATCCTTCGCTAACATTAATTCATTCAAAGCTTTTACGAATAATTAATGTTGAGTAATAATGTCAGTGCTAATTGCAATACGTATGAGCAAAAATTAGTGGTCACGCTCAATTAGGTAATTTGCTAGCGACGCAAGAAGTGTTGTGTCAGCATCTATATTTGCCAACGCTTCATGGGCTTGTTGTATTAAATTTTGCGCCTTTTCTTTAGCGCCTAGCATACCTAATAACGCCGGATATGTCGCTTTATTCGCGGCAATATCGGAGCCTTGTGGTTTACCTAAAGTAACCGTATCGCCTTCAACATCTAAAATGTCGTCGTGTACTTGAAACGCCAGCCCTATAGCATACCCAAAAATGCTTAAATTTTCTAAGGTTTGTTGATCTGCCTTTTCACTGCACAGTGCACCAAGTGTAATTGCACAATTAATTAAAGCTCCGGTTTTTAGCTTATGTATTCGCTCAAGCTCTTGTACGGTAATTACTTTATCTGTTGCTGCTATGTCAAGACCTTGTCCGCCTACCATGCCCTCAAGGCCTGATGCGTTGGCAAGCGTAGCAATCATTTTTACTTGTGTTTGCGACGAGCATGTAAATTTGTGATTCGCAATAAGCTCAAAGGCGAGTGTTTGTAGGGCATCACCGGCTAAAATTGCATTTGCCTCGCCAAATTCTATATGGCAAGTAGGGCGGCCACGGCGTAAGTCGTCATCGTCCATAGCGGGCAAATCATCATGAACTAGCGAATAGCTATGGATACACTCAATTGCAGCTGCAAGTACATGTAAGTCTTGCTGGTTTGCACCGAGCATTTTACCTGTGGCATAAACTAAAAATGGACGTAATCTTTTACCGCCATTAAATAATCCATACTGGGTGGCGTTCTTGACTGTTTCTTCAGTATCGAGAGGCTGTTTAAAATGCTGTTGTAAGGTCGCTACTACATCTTTTTGAGCACGTTCGATATAATTATTTATGCTCACAGCTATTCCATATCATTATCAAAATTCGTAAGAACTGACTTTTCGCCATTCCCCATCAAAATTGATACTTTTTGTTCTGCTTGCTGTAATTTACCTGATGAAGCACTTGCTAATGCAATTCCACGCTCAAATTGCTTTAACGATTGCTCAAGCGATAAGTCACCTTGTTCCATGTCACTAACGATTGTAGATAATTCTTCTAGTGCTTGTTCGAAACTTAAGTTTTCAGGTTTTTTAGTCGCCATCTTTATTTCAGCTTACATAATAAATTTAGGGGTCAATTTTAGGGGGAATGCTAAACTAGGTCAAAGGATGATATTGGTTTTTTACCTTTATAACGTTAAATTATATTTCAAGTGTATTAATAAAGCCTTAATAGCGGTCTGTAAGTTTAATAAATCAATTGATAATTAGGTAGCCCTTATATCTTGATCTAAAATAGTGCTAAAGGCTGCTTTTTATGTTTATTTATAAAAATGGCTTAAGCAATTCAATATGTTGCCGATAAGCAGTTAATAATAAAAGTTTATGATAAGGCCATTAAGCATGAAACTTCTGGAGGAAATGTGGATTTAGCAACCATAATCGGGATCCTAGGCGCAATTGGCTTAATTGTCATGTCTATGTTTATGAGTAGTAGCGGTGAAATGGCTATGTTTGCCGATGCTCCTTCTAGTGTAATTGTATTTGGTGGTTCACTTTTCATTGTTTTATCAAATTTCACCATGTCGCAGTTTTTGGGTATAGGTAAAGTTGTTGCTAAAGCGTTTATGTTTAAAATTGAAACGCCAGAAGAGCTTATTGAAAAAGCAGTAGAACTTGCTGATTCAGCTCGTAAAGGGGGGTTTTTAGCACTCGAAGAAGCTGAAATCCCAAATCCATTTATGCGCAAAGGCGTCGACATGCTTGTTGATGGCCATGACGCAGATGTTGTTCGCGCCACACTTCAAAAAGATATCTCTTTAACCACTACTCGACATGAAATGGGCGCAGGCTTATTTAAGTCATTAGCCGATATTGCACCAGCAATGGGAATGATTGGTACTCTAATTGGCTTAGTTGCAATGTTATCTAACATGGATGACCCAAAAGCAATTGGCCCGGCAATGGCGGTAGCGCTTTTAACAACTTTATATGGTGCGTTTTTAGCCAATGTTGTGGCAATTCCTATTCAGGTAAAACTTGAACTACGTAAAGACGAAGAGGCTATGAATCAGCGTTTAATTTTAGATGCTATTTTAGGTATACAAGATGGCCAAAATCCAAAAGTAATCGAAGGTATTTTGAAAAATTACTTAGCTGAATCTAAACGCAAAGTAGATACCGAGGAGTAATTATGTCTGATCAAGAGTGCAAATGCCCACCACCAGGCCTACCAGCATGGATGGGAACATTTGCCGATTTAATGTCACTGTTAATGTGCTTTTTTGTACTCTTGCTTGCGTTTTCAGAAATGGATGTACTTAAGTTTAAACAAATTGCGGGCTCTATGAAGTTTGCTTTTGGTGTGCAGAATAAAATTGAAGTAAAAGATATCCCTAAAGGTACCTCTGTTATTGCTATGGAGTTTACCCCAGGCAAACCAGAACCCACTCCAATAGAAACTATTCAACAACAAACAGTAGAAATGACTCAACAAATGTTAGAGTTTCAGGCTGGAGATGAAAGCTCAGCTGGTGGCAGGCAAGAACAACGCGGGGACAAACGTGGTGGCGAATCTCGTAGTACTTCTCAAGAGCAATCGTCAGAGCAAGCAACTTCAGCGGCCGATCAGGAACAAACTAACGAGCTCGTTAAAAAAATCGCGCAGCAGCTTGAAAAGCAAATAATAGATGGTGCAATTGAGCTTGAATCTTTAGGGCAGCAAATAATTATTCGTATTAGAGAGAATGGTTCATTTCCTTCGGGTAGTGCATTTTTACAACCTAAGTTTAAACCCATAATTCAAGATATTGGTGTACTGTTAAAAGATGTACCTGGCGAAATAACTGTATCTGGCCATACCGACGATTTTCAGGTATCGAATGAGCTATATATTAATAATTGGGACTTATCGTCAAAGCGAGCTGTAGCTGTAGCAAGCGAGCTGCAAACGGTGCAAGGGTTTGATAAAAACCGCATGATGGTAGTGGGGCGAGCTGATACTCGTCCACTTGTTCCAAACGATTCAAATGAAGATCGCCGAAGAAACCGTCGAGTAGAAATATCAATCCTGCAAGGTAAGGCTAAAGAGTCTGCTCCTATTGATGTGCGCTAAGTTATTGCTTGTGTTATATTTCACTATGTTTGTTTTTATTTAAGGTACTTAATTGCCTTAAGTATCTTGGCAATTTCGTCATTTTAGCTTACAGTACATTTCCTTAACATATGTAATGGAGTGCCTGTGAAAATAATCAATAAATATTGCGACATGCCGGGTAATGGTGATGGTACTGATGACGATAAAAAAACAAAATAGGGCAGAGTATTTTGCCTGAATGGTTTTTATATGTTGTTAGTATTTTAAGCAAAAGCTGGGTTTTAATGCTAAGTCCGGCTATTTTTATATTTTTTGTATTTAAAGATCGCCTAGCCTTTCGATTTGTATTACTTACCGCAGCTTTTTTCCTCTTTGGTAACCTAACTGCTTCAAGCCTACGAGCGTTTGATGACATTTATATTTATCGTTATTTAGTTTGGGCGATCACAGATATTACTTGGATGGCACTTATAGCTTACTGGGGTATAAAGGATAAAGTTTATTTATGGCAATGTGTTATTGGGCAACTAGTTGTTATTGGCGCACCTATATTACAACTATTCCGATTAGTTGACCGCCATTTGTGGGATTTAGCTTACAGTACCGTTATTTATCAGACCCTAATGCCATTTATCAATATTGCCACGGTGGTTGTATGCTATTTACCTTTAATTATCCTTTTCACTAAGCAAGGTAGTGTAAAGTCAAAAATAGAAAACTCCCCACCTTCAAAATAGCTGTGCTAAACTACTGTTTATATGAACAGTGAGTGAGCGACTCCCATGAAACTCTACATTGCAGAAAAACCTTCACTAGGACGCGCTATTGCTGATGCGTTACCAAAACCACATAAAAAACACGATGGCTATATAGAAGTCGCTAACGGAGATTGTGTCTCGTGGTGTATAGGGCATTTACTAGAACAAGCAGAGCCCGATGATTACGATGAGCGCTTTAAAAAGTGGCAGTTTGATCACTTACCTATAATACCTGAGCAGTGGAAGTTAAAAGCCAAAACCAAAACTCGCAAACAGCTCACTGTTTTAAAAAAATTAATTAAACAAGCCTCGCAACTTATTCACGCTGGCGATCCAGACCGTGAAGGCCAGCTTCTGGTCGACCAAGTAATAGAAGAAGCTAAAATAAGTCAGGCTAAAAAGCAGAGTACGCAACGTTTACTCATTAGTGATTTAAACTTATCGGCGGTAAAGAAATCATTGGGCGCAATGCGTTCTAATCGAGATTTTATTCCGTTAAGTGTATCTGCTTTAGCGCGCTCTCGTGCTGATTGGCTATTTGGTATGAATTTAACACGTGCATACACACTAGCTGGGCAAAAAGCAGGGTTTGGTAATGTGCTTTCGGTAGGGCGAGTGCAAACCCCTATTTTAGGTCTTGTTGTTAATAGAGATAACGAAATAGCGAACTTTGTATCTAAGCCTTTTTACGATGTATTGGCGCATTTGCTTACTCCAGATAATCAACCATTCATAGCTAAGTGGGTTCCAAGCAAAGCATGTGAGCCACATCAAGATGAAGAAGGGCGAATACTTAACAAAGCTCTTGCAGAAAATGTTGCTTCACGTATTACAAAGCAAAGTGCTGAGCTTACTTTACTCGACCAAAAACAAAAAAAGCAAAGTGCTCCATTACCTTATAATTTATCTGCTCTGCAAATAGATGCTGCTAAAGCATTTGGTATGCCAGCTCAAAAAGTATTGGATATTTGCCAAATACTTTACGAACGTCATAAACTAATTACTTACCCACGCTCAGATAATCGTTATTTACCTAAAGATCACCATCAAGAAGCATCTGCTATTTTAAAGGCAATAAGTGCAAATGGGGGGCAAAGCAGTGAATTAGTAAACGGGGCAGATGTGAAAAAGCGTAGTAAATGTTTTAACGATTCAAAAGTAGCTGCCCATCATGCCATTGTGCCTACGGCTAAGCAGTTAAAGTCAGCGAGTTTGAGCGGTGACGAAGTAAAAGTATATCAATTAATAAGCCGTCATTACTTAATTCAGTTTTATCCCGACTATATATATAACGAAACTAAAGCTGAGGTAATTATTGCTGGTGGGCTTTTTAAGGCAAATGCAAAGCAAGATGTAAGCTTGGGTTTTAAGGTGTTAATGGGTAAATCTGAATTAAAAGATGAAGCCTCGCTACCTCCTTTAACAAAAGGTATGCCTCTTTTTTGTGATAAAGGCGAAGTAGTCGAAAAGCATACATCACCCCCAGCTTATTTTACCGATGCTACATTATTGGCTGCGATGACGGGCATTAGCCGTTATGTTAAAGATCCACAAATTAAAAAAGTATTAAAAGACACTGATGGTTTAGGTACGGAGGCAACACGTGCGGGAATAATCGAGTTGCTATTTAAGCGGCGTTTTTTAAAACGTGAAGGTAAGTCAATTAGAGCGACCGAAACGGGACTTGCTCTTATTAGCGTATTACCACAAGGTTTAGCGAGTCCTGATTTAACCGCAAAGTGGGAGTCGAGCTTAGGTGATATTGCACAGCAGGCAATGAGTTATCAGCAATTTTTACAGCCTTTACTTGCTGACCTAAATGGGTTTGTTCAATTAGCAGCAAACTGCGATAGCAATGCATTTGCGAAGTTACCAAAAACCTCACCTAAAAAACGTTTTGCTAAACGAGGTGGAAAAGCGACCTTTAAAAAGTCGAGTTATAAAAAAAGCTCTGTTGCTAGTTAGCAACAGAGCTTTTTTATTAAACGATATTACTCAACCTGAACTCTGTTTGAGATAGATTTATTATCCAGAATTCAGGTTACTTATTAAATAAAGCAACAGCAGCGTTACTCATTGCTTTTATTCCAGTAGGAATAGCAACTTTATAATCTGGTGTAAATTTACTAGAGTGTAGAGAAGGGAGTACCTCACCTGTTTTTATTGAATCTGCATATTGTGCTTGGTTTACGCCTCCTAGCCAAAAGAGGGTGATAGGGATATTTTCATCGGTGCGCCCGTATAGGCCAAAATCTTCACCCGCCATTACAGCTTGTGTTTCAAGTACATTAGTATCGCCAATTGCGCTGGCAATAGAGTTTCTAACAATGTCTGTTTGTGCAGGGTTATTATAAGTAGATGGAATCGATTCATCTTCATGTACATATATTACAGGGTAGTTAGATTCATTTAAGCCAGCACTTTGTGCAATACCTGCGGTGATTCGTTTTATTGCTGCTATTTGAGCGCTTCTTACATCGGGGTTATAGCTTCTAAGAGTGAGTTGTAGTTTTACTTCATCCGAAATCACATTATGTTTTGAGCCACCATGAATAGACCCCACTGTAATCACAGAAGGCTCAAGCGGTGAAAGCTCTCGGCTTGTGATTGTTTGCAAAGCAAGTACAGTGCGTGCAGCTATAACCACTGGGTCTATAGTTGTATGAGGGTAAGCACCATGACCACCTTTACCTTTAATTGTAATATCGACAGAATCTACACTTGCCATCGTGTATTCATTTTTCATTGATACCTTACCAGCGGGGACGCTAGCGCTTACATGTAAAGCAATTATATGATCAGGTTTTGCATATTTACTAAATAGTCCTTCGCTTAACATCGCTTTAGCACCCCCACCTACTTCTTCTGCAGGCTGTGCAACCATCATTAATGTACCTTGCCACTGTTTTTTATGAGCAATTAACTGCTCTGCAGTTCCAATAAAAGAGCTCATGTGGATATCGTGGCCACAGCCGTGCATTACACCTACTTTTGCACCGTGCTCGTCTATTACTTTGACTTTTGAGGCATAGGATTTTCCTGTTTGCTCAATAATAGGTAAGCCATCAGTATCAGTGCGGATCATTACTGTCGGCCCCTCACCATTTTTATAAATACCAACTACTCCAAAGCCACCTACATTACTTGTTACTTTAAAACCCAGCTGAGTTAATCTATCTGCTATCTTTTTACCTGTTTTTTGTTCGTGATAAGAAAGCTCTGGGGATTGGTGTAAGTCGAGGTAAAACTTTTCAATAGCTGGCATGGCTTTGCTTAAATTCAAATCGAGTCCATTTGCTTGTACTAATGGGCTTGCTAATAAAAGTATTGCACTTAGGTAAGTTAATTTCATATTTTCCCTTATTGTTGAATATGTATACCGAGTGATTTAGGTATATGACTTGTAATTATTATGTTCACCACCATATAAAAACCTAAATAGACGAATATGGCAATCAATTCAATGAGCAACATAGTTAGTATTAATGCGCAAAACCTTCAACAAGTACTCGGTGAAACATCACAACAAAAATTGGTGTTGCTTAACTTTTTCTCTCCTCAAAGTCCTGACTGCATTGGACAGGCTGCAATTTTAGATAAAGTAGCAGCAGAATATGCAAGCTATATAGTAGTGGCAAACTTAGATTGCGATGCAGAACAAGCACTCGCTTCTCAACTTGCGCAACAAGTTGGTCTGCAAACACTGCCTACGCTTGTATTATTAAAAGACTCCGCACCAGTAGATTTACTTGCAGGTGTTCAAAGCGAAGCGCAAATACGCGAAGCCCTAGCAAAGCATTTACCTGCGCAACAAGACTTACTGTTAGAACAAGCAAAGCAAGCGTTATTAAAGTCAGATTTAAATGCTGCATTTAATTATGCAAAGCAAGCTTATGAAATAGACAGCGGTAATGCACGTATCAAGTTAGTGCTAGCAGACATATGTATTCAAATTCACAAGGTAGATGAAGCGCAAGCGCTTATAAATACAATAGATGCACAAGAGCAAGATGCTTACTTTAATAATATAAAAGCAAAATGCGAAGCCGCGCTTGAAGCAAAAGATTCACCAGAGATTAAAGAAAAGCAACAACAAGTAGAAAAGTATCCAAATGACTTAGAATTAAAAGAAGAGCTCAGTATTTTACTTAATGAAGCAGGCAGAAAAGAAGAAGCATTGGATGTACTGTTTACAGTTCTACAAAAAGATCTGAACTTCAACGAAGCAAAACCAAGCTTTTTAGCCATTATTGCCTCTTTACCTGATGGCGACGCACTCGCAGCTAAGTATCGTCGCAAGTTATATAGTATTTTATACTAGGGTCTGTTGCTCTTTGCGGATTAAAATTTGTTCAAACTAGGGGGTGTTTAATCGCGGCGCGAGATTTGTAACCTAGTGGGCTAAGTAAAAACCGAGTAACAAAGAGTAAATAGCCCCTAGGAAGAACCCTTTGGGCAGCGCCTGTTTGGCATTAATGCTACGTTATCGCCTATTTATGGGGAGTAACCACACTATATAGGCTCTGCCTTGCCTGAATACCAAACAGGCTGCTGCAAATTTAACCTTGAAAGATAAACAGACCCTAGATTCTAATAACTATTACTTTTGAGAAGCACCTACATAAGGTGCTTTTTGCATTTTTAAGGTTTTAATTAATAGCTTTAGTATGGTTTAGCTATGTAAAAAAAGAGTTATCAACAGGGTTTTGTGAGTAACTTGTGCTTATCGTGTGTGCTTGCTTGGGGCTTAATTTTAATTACTATTTTATGCAAATAACGCTTGCGTAAAATCCGCCGCTCCCTATAATGCGACCCCACTGAGACGGGAAACAGCAACGCATAGCGAGGCACGAACAACTCAGGGTGTTAAGTAAAACTTAGATTGAATCTTTTTAGAAAGTTTAAATTTAAGTGTTGACAAAAA